>Ga0209821_100158_pt1 | contig 11440 bp, 15 predicted proteins | sample SSWtaG_3_FD_184118 | JGI IMG/M metagenome (GOLD analysis project Ga0209821, IMG submission 184118) | Hot spring microbial communities from Sandy's Spring West, USA to study Microbial Dark Matter (Phase II) - SSWTFFsm_matched (SPAdes)... | ecosystem: Environmental > Aquatic > Thermal springs > Hot... | reverse complement strand
TAAAACTCTTTTTTATTAAATACATAACTACTTAATTACTTAATCTATAGTTAATGATTACGGGGTTAGTACGTATTGAGTAATGTGGAGTTAGTATGTCCTAGATGTGGTAGTAAGTTCTTAGTTATTGTAGGTAGGTGTAGATGTAGATGCATTATATGTGGTTTAGAATTTAAGATTGAATCTAAGATTTAGTAGGGGGTTGAATGCTTAGAGTCTTAACATCTAATAGAGCTATATCACTTCAGAACGTAGCTATAGATATCGTTAAGACAGCTCATAAGTATGGGGTTAACGCTGTTTTAGGTAACCGTATAACGTATTCCTACGAGTTGAGGAGGTCTGGAGATGATTTAATTGTTGTGATGGCTGTAGACCCACTAGTAGCATCTCCTTGGATGTTGTTATGTAGGGATTGCTGTAAGGGTGGTGTGAGGAACTTATTCTACGGAACTATTGAGGGTAGGGTGAACACGTACTTCCTACGTGACTGGATGCGGGATGTAGTATTCGTAGCGAATTCAAACTATGTACGTGATAAGCTTGTTGAGGCTGGATTAAATGTAGTTGATGTAGTACACCACGGTATAGACTTAAGTATGGTTTCACAAGCCATCAACATGCGGTACTTAGGTATTGAATATATGAGGAAGTTAGGTATAGACCCATCAAAACATGTAGTAGTTACTACAATATCTAACTCACACCCTAGGAAGGGGTTAGCATGGTATGACTCAGTCATTGAGTTAGTTGGTATGAGGGATGGGTCTATCAAGTTCTTAGTGATAACTGAGGAGAAAGGTCTTAAGTACTTCAGTAGGAGGGGTAACTTAGTAGTTAGTACTGACTTCGGTAAACTACCTAGGATAACGATACTCTCCATAATAGCTACATCACATATACTAGCAATACCTTCACTCTCAGAAGGGTTTGGACTACCAGCTCTTGAGGCAATGGCTTTAGGAACTCCTGTAGTACATGCAGAACTACCACCGTTGATGGAGTTCTCTAAGGGTTGGTCAGTACCTATTAAGGAAATACTCTACTTCAATAAGGCTGAAGTAGGTCCTTCAGGGATAATATATGAGCAGTACATGTATGATGTTAAGGAATTCTCCGAAGTCATACTACAGGTAGTTGATATACTGAGGAATAAGAAGGAGGAATACATCAACTACAGAATAAGGAGTTATGAGGAAGTACTGAAACACTCAATATTTAAAGTCTACAGTAAGTTACTTAAGTTGATGGGTTACTCAGTCGTAGTTGATGAAAGTAGTACTGAGTATAAATACGATATGACCTACATACCTACAGTACCACCACCTCAACCACCAATACCTCAACCTGAGAAAGTAGATGAAGCTGTAATTCTCGAAGATTTAGTAGGGGGTGTGTTTGATGTCCAAGATCAGTGAATTATTTGAGGAGTTAGATAGTCAGAAACGTAAGTATCATGAGAAGGAGTTATCAGTTGATGGTGAGTGGAGTTTAATACTTAGAACTCTACAGGTCTACGACCTCATATTCGATATCTCAGAATTCATAATTCCTGAATACTTCTACAGTAGTTTAATAGGGTCGCTTTTATTCGGATTTGACTTAAGTGAGTTAGAACCTCTGAACCTCGAATTTACGTGGAGGTTACCAGATCTTGAGGAGTGGTTGAGAGGTATCAGTATAGTGTTTGAGAAGGTATTACCTGACTACGTAATACCTCTTGAGGACTTCATAAAGAGTAATATTAAACAAGAATATCAGCCGGAGATACTACCTACACTAGTTGAGAAGGGTTACTACGGTAAGAGTAGATATGGGGAGAGTTACTACGACCCAACAGCTGTTAGGGAGTTCTTAAGGTCTTCACTCACAGCTATGTTTAAGAAATACCCCACATTAGTTAGTAGGAGGTCAGCTATCGATAGTCTAACTAAGGCATTAGATTTAAATCCTGAAGTAGTTAGGATGGTTCATGATAAAGTATCTATGATTATTGCATCACATATCGGGTGTTTCATACTTGATTACGGGATACTTGACCATACATACCTATGTGAGGAAGCTACACACTCTGAGGAGTTAGGTGTTGTGGAGTATGTGGATTACGATGGTCAGATACGTAGAGCTGAGGTCTTAACATTAGCTGATATGCAGTTCGGATGTATTCTAGATGTGACAATACTTGATTACTGCTTCCTAATGCCTGATGAGGACATATATAATATTGAGGTTAAACCAATCATAGATGCTTTAGATATTAAGTTGAGGAGGTTTAGAGATAGGATCATATATACAGGACATGCGTTCTCCAACTACGTTAGAGGTGATGAAGCTGCTGACTACATCAAGTGTGAGAGGACTGAAGTATGGGGTGAGTTAATGAGTTTACGTTATGTTATCGAGTCTGAAGTTGATGGGTTGGTATCAAGTATAGTTCCTGAGTTGAATAACTTCGATAGACGTAAGTATACCACAGCAGTGTTACAGTTATTAGGTCATATAGGTAAGAGGCATAAGTGGGGTTACAACGTATTCAAGACTATGGAGGAACCTCAGCTTAGGTCTTGGTGGTTAGGGTATTGGGGTAGTCAGGGTCTAGATTTAAATATCCTTGAGAAATTATATGATATGGTGAAGGTATGGCTCCCTCAAATAGTGAAGAGGAAGGTGGGTTTAGGGAGAAGCCTCAGACTACGGCGCCTAGGGATTCCTCTATAACACCTTATACTGTAGCACCTACTGTAAGTCCTGAGGAGGAGAGGATTAGGAATGAACTCCAGCTCATATTCCTAGACCTACTAACAGCTGCTCAGAAGTTAAGTTATGAGTTAGCAACTATAGATATGAAGGATGAATACTCAAGAGATGAACTTAAGGATATGTTCAACGCAGCTAAGGATGTAGTCTCAAACGTTAAGAGGATGCATAAGTTCTTAGAGAAATACGGTAGGAGGAGGTAGTACTACTGACTACTCAAGCAGTACAACCTAAGGGGAGGGTATACAACGTCTACATACTACCACTAGATGTTGAGATGTTAGGATGTACAGTAACACTACTTGAAAGTACTAAACTACCACTACCATGGGATCTATACCAAGCAAGTATACAGGTAAGATGTGGTAACATAACATCACGTATATTCCAACTAACCTATAAGGACGGGACTGAGCTGAGGAGGAAGTTAGAAGTAGAAGTAACTAAATTCAAATACATTATTTTTCTATACCCTCAAGAAGAACTCAGACGTAGGGGTATCATAGTCAGTTAGTAGGGAAGTAATTAAACACAGGTGTTAAATGACTCAACCAGTTTTTGAGGTGCTCCATTACTCTTCAGTAAGTACTTAAGCATAGCTAGTGGTGTTTCAGGACTCACCATACTGGCTAGCTCCTTAATGACCTCACACTCACTACCAACCATGTACACCACGTACTTACCGTTCATCATTGAAGGTAGTACTGTGTACCTATGTGTTGATGTGTATGAGATCTTAAACCACTCAACACCTCTTAAGGTTTGTGAGATTAGGTTGAAGAACCTGTACGGTTTTAGATTTATGAATGACCTATACAGTTCTTTATTTATTGTCTTTACATCTTCTCTGAAGTCTAGTGTGTAGGTCCTACCTAACTTCCTGAAGAAGTCTACAACCATCTCAGAAATCTTTACAGGGTCTTTAACAGTTGCCTCACCTACTTGGTATTTAAGCCCGTACTTCCTCATAAGCTTTTTAAGGCAGGACATGCTTATCCCTAACTCTTCAGAAGCTATATGTTTCGGGATCTTCTTAACGATGTAGTCCTCGATAACCTCCTTAGGTATCTCAACACACTTACTACGTTTCTTAACACACATGATGATGAGTAACTGCCCAACATAATCCTCACTATATCCTAACACTTCAGCAATCTCCTTCACCTTCATACCCTCCAACCTCATAGTCTTAATCTTCTCTAAGACCTCATCAGTAAGTTTACCACCATATGCAGACCTTCTAGGAAGTCCTAACACCCTAGCATACAACGGTATGTGCTTCTTAGGAATACCTAACTCACGAGAGATCTCAGAATAATCACATCCCTTCAAATACATCTCCTTAAACTTCTCCCTCTCAACCTCATTAAGACATCTAACCATATAAACCACCACAAAAATATATGTTTCAAAAATTAAAAACACTTCATTGGATAATAGGGTTAGGATGATCCCAGCTGTGTGATGAAGATTTATAAACCCCGTAACCAATTAGTAACTTGGGTGTGAAAATGTCCCAAACTCAAACCCAAACCCCTGGTTCAAACCAGGTCAGGGAGGAAGTTGTAGGGGATATCAGATTAGTTTGGAAGAATAATAAGTTGTTCATTTACGCACCTTATGATAAGGACTTTGTTGAGGAGTTGAAGAAGAGGAGTAAGACTAGGAAGTGGTTGTTTCAGGAGAGGGCTTGGGAAGTTGACCCTAGTGAGGAAGGTATTGTTAGGGAGATTATCGAAAAAATCTATAAGTATGAGGTATATGCTAAGTTAGATGATTATGAGTTTAAACTTTATACTGATAAGGTTGAGGTTCCCTATACTGAAGAGTTGTTTAAGATTTCGAAGGCTGTTGGAGCTACTATGTACAAAGATGTTAGCGGTCTTGTTGCTGAGGTTAGAGGTGATTCTAAATCACTTAGATTTATAGTTGATAAGGTTAGGGAATTCCTATCTAAAGCATATAGTAGTCCTAAAATATTCGTTATATTCTATAACTTCTCGTTAAGTGATGGTACATCATACATCATTGACTTCGGTAGAGATCATGAGTTATTCAAGAAGTCAGTACTGTATAAACCTCTAAGTAGGGTTAGGGTTAGAGGTAGTGTTGAGTTCATAGGTGTTAAAAGGAATCCGAAGTTCGTAGGTATTGTAGTGATCATTTCTAGATTCCCGCCATCAATGATTGACTCAGTATCAACTGATTATGTAGAACTTGAGGATACTGCTGAGAACAGAGTAGCTGTTAACGAACTACTTGAAGAGTTTGAGAAAACTAAGTTCTCAAGTATTGATGAAGTAGTTGCTAAGATGTCTGAAATAAAGAGTAAGCTACAAGCTCTGAAACAGCCTAAGACTGAGGAAGTTGAAGAAGTTGTTGAGGAAGTTAGTGAGGAGGTAGGAGTTAGTGAAGGTAGTAAAGCTGTTGAGGAATTAATTAAGGAATTAGAAGGAGTTAGGAAGGAGTTAGAGTTAGAGTTAATCTCAACACCACAACCAACTACAGCTACTCCAACAGCTACCCCAACACCACCTCCATCGATCCCTGCTAAGACGGAGTTAGTTAAGGTATACTTACTGAGTATGAGGCTACCAAGCAAGTACTTACTCCAGGAAGTAGAGTATAACGAGAAGACCGAAGTTAGGAAGTGGACTGGTGAGAAGGCTGAGAAAGCAAGTAAATTAGAGACTATAAGGAGGTATGCTTACTCAATGATCAGTAGGATCTTCTGCTACGTTGAGGAATTCGGGACATGGATAGCAGTTACTGATGAAGCTGTTAAGGAAGCTACTAAAGTGTCTGAGTACGTAGTTAATGAGTTGAAGAAGATTAACATAGATAGTACGGATAGATATATCGTTAAGGCAGTACCTATATACTTAGAACCTGACAACGCTAAATCACTACTAGAATCAGCAGTGAAGCACCTCAGTGCTGACGTGTTAGAGTTGCAGAAGAGGATTGAGGAGGCTGAGAAGGAAGGGAGTAAAGTAAGTCTAAAGAGGTTAGAGAATGAAATAACGTATAAGAAAGCATTACTAGAATCATTCAAGAAATACCTAGACACAATCACTACTACTAGTCAGTTGTAGGTGGTAGTTATGCCTAGACCAGGATACTACAGGAGAATACTTTCATACCTTTCAGAGAAATGCTGTACTACATATGAAGAACTATCTAAGAACTTAAACATACCTAGAACACACATAAAGACATACGTATATAGAATGATATACAGAGACATGATAGCAGTAAAGATAGAAAGAAACGGTAAGACCTACGTATGCCTGAAACTATGTAGAGAAGAAGTCATAATTTAAACCTAAATTGATCACAGCTGAGAGTAAAATTTATAAACTCCGAAACCAATTAGTAACTTGGGGGTAAAAAATGTCCCAAACTCAAAACCCAACTTCGGGGGTAAGTCAGGTAGAAGTAGCTAGAAAGAAGATTCTTGAAGTTGATAAAATGTTAAATAGTATTATTATCGGACATGAAGACATGATTAAAGCTTTACTGATCGCTGTGGTAGCTAGAGAACATATGGTTGTCATAGGACCTCCAGGAACTGCTAAATCATACACAATACATACTCTTGCTAAGTTATTGAACGCTAAATTCTACAACTACCTATTAACACGTTTCACAAGTTACGATGAATTATTCGGTAGTGTCGATGTTGTTAGCTTAACCAAGGGTGAGTTTAGGAGGAATTGGAGTCGTTTAATAAGTTCTGAGTTTGTGTTCTTAGATGAGATATTTAAGGCTAATTCAGCAATTCTAAACGCATTACTATCATTGCTTCAGGAAAGAATTGTATACGACGCTATTAGTGGTCAGCCAATACAAAGCAATCTATGGAGTTGTGTTGGTGCTAGTAACGAACCACCTGAAGATCCTGAATTATCAGCGTTATACGATAGATTCAGTGTTAGAGTGTTCATTGATTACTTGAATGATGATGCCATACTTTTGAGAGCTATTGAACAGAAGTGGACAAATAATAACAGCTTATCAGCTATAGCAAGTATGAATGATGTTAAGGTATTACATGATTATGCTGTAGCTATTCTCAGATCGAAGATTAAAGACTTAGGGGATGTTCTTAAGGTATTCCATGTCAATATGATACCTCTGATTAAGTCTATGAGGTCTAAGGGTGTGTTAGTATCTGATAGAACATTAATTGAGAAGCTTCCGAAGCTATATGGTGCGTATCTAGCAGTATATGGAGTTACTATGGATAACGTTATGAATGCTGGATACGACTTAGTGATGTGGTTAGCTAGAAACAGAAGTGAGTTAAACGATATTAAGAAAGTAATTGATGACTCATTAGGTGAAATTGCTGAATTATCGAGGAAATTGGAGAAGGCTAAGGAGAGTATAAGAGCTATGGACTTAAAGAACGCTAAAAACATGTTAAATGATGTGCTATCATATGATGTAAATAGATTGACAAAGACTCCGTGGTTGAAGCCAAGAGCTGAAGCAATAATATCAACTGCTAGAGAGTACTTAAATAAGATTATCTCTATGGAGGAGACATTGAAGAAATTAGGTGGTGAGCTATGACCTACTTGATAACTCCTGAATCTGAAGTGTTTTTTAAAAGTGGTCTGGCTAAGAGTGTCTTCAAGCCCGGCATATACTTGAATATACCTGTTGATTACTTCATCCCATATATGAATCAAATCCATAAAATCTTAGAAATTCCGAGGTTTAAGTCGTATGTTATGCCTAAGTTCTATCAAGTACATGATTCTTTCTTAATGTTTTACCGTGACTACCCTACAGTATCTTTGAATTTGAAGAAGAGTAATAAAGCAGCACCAACATGGCTGAAGCTGATACGTTCTGTAGTGAGTTCTGATAAGTTTCAGGAGTTGAACAGACTTACTAGGAATTCTGAAGACTTAAGTATTGTAGCTGCTGCTAACTTCCTTAAGTCAGTACTTTCTAGGCTTGATATTCATTCGATCGACGAGAAGCTTAGAGATTATGAGAAGAAGGGAGGTAAGTTATTCTCAGAACAAATCAGTAAGGAAGTTGATAAGGAATTAGATGACTTAACCAAGAGAATAGATGATGACTTAACCAACACTATAAAACAGTTGAATGAGTACAACGACCTTAAAGAAACTGCTGAGGAAATCATAGAAACAGTATTAGGTGGTAGGGGAGGTTCTGGATTCACTAAGGAAGTACTATCAGTGTTCACATTCATGAAACAACCTGACGACTTCAGAAAACGTGTAACACTTCTTAAGAACTTCTACAGGTATCTAAATCACTTCACAGCTGTGTTACCAACATCATTCACACACCAGCAGATCGTTAGTCAGTATGGAAGTATCTCAGGAACTGATAGAATGGTGAGTAGTTCACAGTTGAAGGATATACTGCCTAGTGAGTTAGTGTTCACTCAGTTAGGTAGTGTTGGTAGGGCGTTGTTAGCATCTAAGATATCTGCTAATCAGGTCATGGTGTATCAGAGATCAGCATCTCTTAAACCTGTTTTATTTGTTGATAAGTCTGGTAGTATGGCTGAGCCGTTTAGACGTTCTGAAGTTGAGAAGATTGCAGCTGCTGCTGGGTTAGCATTAGCTATGTATAGAAAGTATAATGCAGACGTCTACTTATTCGATACTGAGGTTGAGAAAGTCAATCCGAATAAGATCGTTGAGGTCTTACTGACTATTAGTGCTGACGGGGGGACTAATATAGATCCAGTACTTGAGGAAATCATGAGGATAGGGAAGCCTGACTACCTATACATAGTAATCAGTGACGGAATAACTGAAGCAGATCCTGAAGTACTGAAGAAGTTTGAGATGAGTGGGCTGGCGAGGAGAACTAAACTAGTCCTGATATATCCGGGGGCTGGAAACTATAACTGGGTTGCATTACTAAATAAATATAATAACGTATACAGCTGTTATGACATAGCTGATTTCGAGAATAAGATAAGGAAAAGTATAGATTAAATTTTTTAAAAAATATTTATTTGTTTTTTACTTCTTTCTTCCTTCTCTTCTCTGTGTGTTTTTAAATGATAGTTTATACCCGCATTTAATACATTCGTATTCTTCATCCTTACTCACTACGTTGTATCTATGTATGAATATGTGTCTACACATGCTTCTCACCTCATCTTCATACATTTCTTCCTGTAGAACTCAATGATGTATTTCCTTGTCACACCGTATAGTCCAGCTATTTCAGACCATGCTTTACTCTCTTCATACTTCATTTTCTGGATTTCCCTACATACCTCAGCTAATTTTCTGTTGTACTCATCTATTAACTCAGCATATTTCTGAGGATCAGATGACCTAACCTTATTTAAGTAGTTAGTATTTAGTTGTGGTAATTGCTTCACACCATACTTCCTCTCATCAAGTACTAACAGCTTCAGGTTCAAGAACTCACTAGTATATGTGTTGAACTCAGCATCACATGACTCCAAGTACGCCTTAATCAGTTCCCTAATAACCCTACTCCTACTCAACCCACGTGAAACGATAACTCTATCAAACCTCTCAAGCAGTTCTTCATCAATCTTAAACGAGACTACCTTCATACAATCCCCTTATGAATTACTACTGAGTATATCTCTAAATCTTCTTTAGTTAATTCCGTTACCTCCTTCCCACGTTCAACCTTCTGCTGCTTTAATGAGATGACGTAGATGATATCACCTTCCCTATACTCATATAATCCTGAGCTAGGAGTTAATGATATGTTCACTTCCTTCAACACATCATTTAATATGCTTAACGTTGCTGGATGCCTGATATACGACTTTACAGTGATGTTGTAATATTTACTGAACATCCTGATCTCATCGATTAACAGGTCGAATGAACATCTCCTAACAAGTACTGTGTATGCGTCGTAGTTCACAGCATTTAATGGTAATGCGTTCAAGAACACAACTTGGATTTGAGGTTTACCCAAGGTATCACCCAGTATATTAATGGTTTAGTAGCTTATAAGTTTTTGAGTAAAACACACTAATAGGAAATGATGTAAACGAGTTAAGCTTATAAAGTGCTTAACTACTAAATTATTTGGTGGTTGGGTATGTCTAAGAAAGGTGTTTCAGTTAGGATAAGTGATGAAGTTGATAAAATCCTTAGGGAGTATATAATACGTAAGTACGGTACCTTCAGACGAGGACTTTATAAGTATGAGGTAGAACGTATCCTTAGGGAGTATATATCTAAGTATGGTTCTACTGAGAAAGTAGGTTAGATGGTTGTGAATAAAAAATACTTAAATATGTTTTTTTGTTGTAAGCCTGATTACTTAACGATTATGATTAAATATGTTATCAACGCTATTGTATTACCTAGTACGAACTCCAGCACATCCTCCTCCAACTCCTCCTTAGACTTACTTGTCAGCACCTGATATACTAGGTATGTAGATAGTAGTAGTAGCCCAACAGCTCTTAAGTACTTATCAGTTAGTAACATCATGAGCGGGGTTACAGTACCTAACACTACATGGAATGAGTTGGTCAGCAACTTCACATACCTACGATCCTTAACCAACCACCTAAACATACTGAAACACCACACCTACTTCCTCATTATCTGTTTTTCTTTTAGTTTTAGTAGTATGTAGTTTACATCTCTTATGTTGTCTGACTTATACACTATCCTTACTTTGCTGTAGTCTAGTTTTACTGTCTTCCCGCATTTGAAGCATTTACGTGTTTTCTGACTTGCTCTAACTGTCTGTAGTAGTCCGCAGTACGGACACATGATTATATACCACACCATTCAGAACCACCGACTTATTACTTGCTGTAAAGTTTTTAAACTTTGTTACAAATTACTACTTGGTGATATGGTTATGTCTCGTAAGTGGGCTCGGATCACAGTCCCTCACGAACTGTATTTGAAGATTAAGGAGAGAGCTGAGTATAGGAAGGTTGCTTTATGGAAGGTCATACTTGATGCCTTAAGCTTCTACGAGTCAATCACTAGGAAGGCTGGAGGTATTCAAGAACTACCTAATATTGATAAGGCTGTATGGTATATGGAGAAGTTAGCTATGTCTGTAGGTGCTCTAAAAGCATCACCTACTGAGGAAAACCTACAGAAGACTTTAAGGACCTTAGCTCAGATACGTGATAGGTTAGGTGTTAATGTTGATACTTTAGAACGTGCTGTTAATGATTTTTTCATTGTTATGAGTAAATTACCTGATGATCCTGTTGAGAGGCATGAGAGGTTGGATGAGGTTGTTCTTGAGGTTAATATGGCTTTGAAAAGTGTTTTGTTTGAGGTTCTCTATAGGTTGGTTGTTAAGGAGTTCATACCTACTTCTCAGTAGTTTACCTCAGTACATTTACTACTATCTACTATTAAGTCATTCGGGTTATTCGGGTCAGGTCTTAAGTACTCAACTGCCTTGACAACCATATCTACAGTTCCTAACTTACTACTCAGTAGTTTGAGCCAGGCAGGTAATGTAGCTCTAGCCTCCTTCAAATCATTACATACGACCTTCCTAACCATCAACTCAGACCTCAACTCAACACATCTATCGAACTCTGAGATCAGGATCGTCATGAACTCATCCCAAGTCCTAACACCTAACTTAGACCTCAACTTAACCACAACATCATACATATTCTCACTAACAGGAATATGCATGTACTTACGCC
>Ga0209821_100156_pt1 | contig 11453 bp, 10 predicted proteins | sample SSWtaG_3_FD_184118 | JGI IMG/M metagenome (GOLD analysis project Ga0209821, IMG submission 184118) | Hot spring microbial communities from Sandy's Spring West, USA to study Microbial Dark Matter (Phase II) - SSWTFFsm_matched (SPAdes)... | ecosystem: Environmental > Aquatic > Thermal springs > Hot... | reverse complement strand
TTTCCCTTTCTTTTGATTTTTCTTTGCGTTAGGCTTGCCTTTACAGAGTTATTTGTGGAGCTAAACTACAGATTTGGGGACCTTCCACCCGATAGGTGGGGTATGGGATATGAGGAAAGGCTCAGTATAGCCAAGCTGGGGCTCAGGTCTGTGCTCTCCGACGAAGGAATGGAGGAGTTCATCAGCTCTGGGCTCTTTAGAGAAAAGGAAATAAGGCACATGCAAGATGTAAAAAGTCTGCTCTCTGTAATCTTTAAGATCCTTTACCTGGGTGGTCCCCTTTGGCTTTTTTTATTTTTTAGCCTAAGGGACAAAAAGAAAATGGGGCTTGTCCTCTTTTTTGGTGCGCTTCTTACGGAGATTTTGGTAATTTTCGTCCTGGTGTTTTCTCTTTTAAACTACGACTTGCTCTTTGAGGTTTTCCACAACTTCTTTTTTGACCCATATTCGTGGAGGTTTTTTGACCAGGACATGCTACTCAGGGTTTATCCTATGAAATTTTGGTATAACGCTACCCTTTGGGTGGGTGTCTTTTCCCTTCTTTTAAATTCTCTTTTCCAAGCCCTCGGGCTCATTCTTTGGAAGAAAACTTCTTGAGCTTTTCTTCCAAAGGTTCTGGCTTTCCAAAGTAATAACCCTGTGCGTAGTCTATGCCCAACTCCTTAACTACCTCCAAGATCCTATCATCCTCCACAAATTCCGCGATGGTTTTGATCCCCATTTCCTTTGCCACATTTACAATGCCTTTGATGAAGATTCTGTCTGTGTGTGAGTGGGTAAGATGTTTTATGAACTCACCTTCAATTTTCAAAAAGTCCGTGGGTAGGTATTTCAGGTAATAAAAGGAGGAATAACCAGAGCCAAAGTCGTCTATGGCAAAACGAAAACCTTCGTTTTTCAGTTCCCTAACAAAGTTAGCAACTTGCATAATATCTTCAATGGCTTTTCTTTCTGTAATCTCAAAGACAATATTGCTGGTAGGAACAGAATACTTATCCGCAAGGGCCCTGACCTTTTCCGCAAACTCCACTGTGGTGTTTTCTGGCACCATGTTAATAAATATGCTATACTGGTTTTCAAAAAGTTTATAACTTTCAAAAACCTTTTCCATAAGCAAAAGGTCAAGCTTTGGCGTGGCACCAAGTCTTTCTGCCACATCCACAAATTCTCCCGCATTCAAAATCCTACCGTTAAACTTTATCCTCATGAGCACTTCAAAACCAAAGAGAGACATACTTTTGAGGTCTATGATCTCTTGATAGTAGGGCAAGACAGAGGACTTTTCTATACTTTCCACAAGGGACCTTTCAAGCTCCTTTACCACAGAGAACTTGTGAGGAACATCCTCTGAACTCAGAATTATGCTCTTTCCTCTCCTTTTTGCTTCCTTCATTAAGTATTCCGCATAGGTTATAAGCTCCTCTGCGCTGGTTCCGTCTTGGGGATAAGATACTACAACCGCACTTACGCTTAAAGAAATGTTTTTGTCTTCTATCTTCATGGGCTCGGAGGAGAGTTTGCCTGTAAGTCTTTGTGCCACAGTGCGGGCAGTTTCCCTTGAAAGGTATGGCAAAAGCACTGCAAACTCATCTCCCCCAAACCTTGCGGGTATATCCATCTCCCTGACGCTCCTTTTCAATCTTTCGCTTAGCTCCTTTAGGACCATGTCTGCAGTTTGGTGTCCATAAACGTCGTTTATAAGCTTGAAGTTGTCAATGTCTATGAGCGCAACGGAAAACACCGATCCAGTCCTCGAGCTTATTTGGATGTTATCTTTAAGATACATTTCAAAAGTTCTTCTGTTATACAGCATAGTAAGCGGGTCATACTCGGAGAGAAACTTAATGCTAAGTTGGGCACTTTGCAGATCCTCTATAACCTTCATCAATCTTACTATGTGGAACAGTTGATTGGAAATAGTTTTGAAGAAAGCAAGATCTCCCTTATCACAGGGTTCCTTTAACCTAACGCCCGCAACTCCAACTTGATACTGACTATGCTCAAACTTGGCAAAGCAGAGGCTATTTTTTGTATCAAAAATGTTTGGGTTAGCTTGAACCTCAGCAAGGAGCAATTCGAGGTCTTCCTCCCTAAAGTTCTTTAAAAACATAGAGGAAATGACGAGTTTTTCTATTTTTTCTGCGTTTTTATCAAGCATGTAAAATAGGCTACCGTCCATATGGAGGACTTGGTCCAACCTATCCAGCACTTGCTTTGAAAAGGTCTCTATGTTGTTGTATGCTTGAACTACGTATTCGGAAGTTTCAAGCATAGCTTGTAGTATCTCAATTTCCCTTAATTTCTCTTTGAGCAGCTCCTCATAGTTTTTGTGCTGGAGGAAATAGTAAAAGAGATGGCTTTCTATGTTCGTTACGTGGGCAATTATTAGGGGGTTGTCTGTGTCTGCATGGACCCTGCCGAGCAGCAGATAACCCTCTTCAACACGAAAGCGCCGTCCATCCTTGGTAAAGTCCACTTTGTTTTCTAAGATACTATTCCAGTCCTCAGGTGGTCTTAGGTCCTCCTCCCTTTCCTTTAGCCCATAAAAGTATGCCTTTAGCTCCTTCGTTCTTAGGTCGTATATGCACAAGCTTGTTATATAACCCTCTTCAAAGGACTTGCCCAGCGCAACTTTTAGCACACCACCCTCCCATCTTGGCACAGCTTTTGCCAAAGAGATCAAAAAAAGCCTTGAGTGTCTTAATATATCTTTACCCACATCTGTAATTTCCATCTTGATAACACCATAAGCAAATAACACATAAGCCAAAGCCCTATAAAAGGAAACTGCTATCCAAATTATGTCCCTAAAGTGTATGTAAAGGATGGGAAGGGCGCTGCCGATGCCATAAAAGAGCATACCCAAGCCTAAGTATCTGCTTACCTTTTCTCCATAAACCTTTTTCTTTAACAGAAGGTAAAAAAGCCAAAAGTTCCAAAGGGAAAGACCAGTCCAAAACACATCGGAAAAAGTAGTTGATCCCACCCCTTCTACGTAGGTCTTTGGGAGCAAGGGGTAGTAAAGCACTATAAAAAAGGAAACCGCCAGGGAGGAAAGAAGCAAAGCAAAAAACTTAGGGTATGGGGCAGTGTCTTTTTTATGGAACATTCCAAGGGTTATGCCAAGCAGTGTGTATGCCACAAAGGTTATATGTAGCCACGAGACCTTATCCCTGTGATTTGGTGTTATAAAGTCAGGAAAGAACCCAAAGGAAAGTATGTGAAAAGCTTGCGGGATCAAAGAAGGAACCAGAAAGAGGGCGGTATAGTAAAATATCCTTTTAACAATGTGGGGACCAACAAAAAGTGGGGCAAGCACGGTGCCTGCAAACATAAAGAAAGCAGGAATGCGGGTTATGGCAATAAGATAAGAAAAGGTCCCCTGGTCTAAGATAATTTTGTCGTGTACGAGAATTATAAAGAGAGCGGACAAAACCCCAAGGATCACAAGAAGCATCGTTCTAAGATCCATATTCTATACTCACCCCTACTGGCTTATCTTTTACTATTTTCATTATGAACCTTGCTACCTCCTCCGGTGGCTTTAGGGTAAGTGGATTCTCATTAGGATAGGCTTTGGCTCTCATTTGGGTCCTTGTGCCACCGGGATTGAAGGCATAAACCTTTATCCCCCTTGGCTTTAGTTCTTCTGCCAGCAAAAGAGAAAAACCCTCCACCCCAAACTTGGAAACCGCGTAGGCTCCCCAATAAGGTGCAGGCCTTTTTCCAGCCCCAGAGGAAAGGTTTATTATAACTCCTCCCGCTTTCATGTATGGGATGGCATACTTTGTTATGTAAAAAACGCCATTTAGGTTTATTCTTATCACTTCTTCCCAAATATCCTCTGGGTAGTGTTCTATGCTTGTTCTTTCTCCCAATATGCTTGCGTTGTTTATAAGCAAGTCAAAACTCTTAAGGTTTTCTTTGCAAAATTCTACAAAGGCTTTGGCAGAGTCTCTGTCTCCCACGTCGCACACCTTTGTATGTAGGTTTTTTGGATGTTTTAGCTCTTCCTTAATTCTTTTTAGACCTTCTTCGGACCTTGCGCAGGTGCATACGTCCCACCCTTCCTTTAGAAAAAGCTCAACTGTTGCCTTCCCTATACCCTTTGTTCCACCCGTTATTACCAAGTTGGGCATTATAATAAGTATATGGGAAACATAGAAGTTCTTGAAGGGCTTACCTTTGACGATATACTACTGATCCCTCAGTATTCCGAAGTGCTTCCTCATGAGGTAGATGTCTCTACCCAACTAACCAAAAGGATCAAGCTAAACATTCCTATAGTTTCCGCTGCGATGGACACGGTCACAGACCATAGGATGGCTATAGCCATCGCAAGGGAAGGAGGCATAGGCATAATCCACAGGAACATGGGAATAGAAGAGCAAGCTAAGGAGGTGGAGAGAGTTAAAAAATCTGAAAGTGGGATGATAACCAACCCGATAACGGTGAGACCAGACACAAACGTTAAGACCGCCTTGGAGATAATGGAAAGATACAAGATTTCGGGTGTGCCTGTGGTCTCGGATGGAAACAAACTGGTGGGAATACTAACCAATAGAGACCTTAGGTTTGTAAAGCCTACCGATTACCACAAACCGGTGTCCATGTTTATGACAAAAGAAAATTTAATAGTGGCCAAGGAGAGGGTAACCTTGGAGGAGGCTACGGAAATACTTCACAGGCACAAAATAGAAAAACTACCCATAGTGGATAAAGAGGGAAATCTTGTGGGCCTTATAACCATAAAGGACATTATCAAAAGGCAAAAATATCCCAATGCGTGCAAGGATGAGATGGGTAGGTTAAGGGTGGGAGCGGCGGTAGGAACGGGACCGGATACGAAGGAAAGGGTCTCGGCGCTTGTTTCCGCCGGTGTGGATGTGATCGTGGTAGATACAGCTCACGGACATTCAAAGAGAGTTTTGGACACGGTCCAAGATATAAAGTCTGTTTATCCTGAGGTAGATGTGATAGCTGGAAACGTGGCAACTGCAGAGGCAACAAAGGACCTGATAACAGCTGGGGCAGACGCGGTTAAGATAGGGGTAGGACCAGGTTCCATATGCACCACCCGTATAGTAGCCGGAGTGGGTGTGCCTCAGGTGAGCGCCATAATGTGGGCTTACAGTATAGCAAAGGAGTATGGAGTGCCTATAATAGCGGATGGGGGCATAAGGTATTCGGGGGACATAGTCAAGGCTTTAGCGGTAGGGGCCAGTGCGGTTATGCTTGGAAGTTTGCTGGCTGGAACAGAAGAAGCGCCGGGAGAGGTGATCTACTATCAGGGAAGGGCTTACAAAGCATATAGAGGTATGGGTTCTTTGGGTGCTATGATGAGTAGGATGTCTGCGGATAGATATGGACAAGAGAAGATGGAAAAGTTTGTGCCGGAAGGCATAGAGGGAAGGGTGCCATACAGGGGAAAGCTTTCGGACGTGCTCTTTCAGCTGGTGGGAGGATTAAGGTCTGGCATGGGATATTTGGGTGCAAGAAACATAGAAGAGCTCAGAAAAAGATCAAAGATAGTTAGGATAACTTGGGCAGGATACAAAGAGTCCCACGTGCATGATGTGATAATAACCAAAGAGGCGCCAAACTATTGGATAGATTAAAGTGGTATTAATTCTTATTTTCCTTACTCTGCTATCTCTGTTGCCAAACCTCAGCAGCTATGTTTTCAGGAATGAAGAGGCACTGAGGGTTTACGTTGCCTACCAAATGGTGAAAACCGGCAATTATTTTCAGCTTTACGTCCTCGGAGAACCTTATTACAACAAGCCCCCTCTTTTTAACTGGCTTATAGCTCTATACTCTAACTTCATACCTTGGAGTGAGTTAACTGCAAGGGCTGTTAGTTTAACCTCTCTCGTGCTTTGCGCAATAGTTATTTTTTTATTTTCTAGACGCACGTTTGGAGATTACTCTATGTCTGTTCTATCTTCTTTAGTTTTTCTAACCTTTGGCAACGTGCTGTTTTTTTATGGATATTTAGCAGAAATAGACACAACTTACACTCTGTTTGTTTTTATAACCATATCCTCCCTCTACATATGGTCTTTTGGGGCGGGTTTTGTTTGGGGAATTTTGGGTGCGTTCTTCGCTGGCCTTTCTACTTTGCTGAAAGGTTTTCCTTCTTATGCTTTCTATTTTCTTACCTTACTTGCTCTAAGTCTCTATCACAGAAGGCTTGGCACGCTTTTAAGCAAAAAGGTCCTTTTTATGCACCTTATCACTTTAGTAGTCCCTCTTTTGTGGCTTATAAACACAGAACATCCAATTACCTATTTAAAAACGTTGTTTTACGAGTCTTTCAGCAGAGTAAGTCATCAGGAATTTTCAAGAATTGTCCACTTTTTTACTTATCCTCTTGAAAACTTCAAAGACCTAATGCCTCACAGTGTATTGTTTTTGATTTCTGTCTACATTCTTTTCAAAGAAAAGAGATTGCATGTGCCAAGCCCAATAAAGGCTCTTTTACTTATCTTTTTGTTTAACTATCTTCCATACCTTTATGCTAAATCTGCTGGAAGATACATAATGCCTCTATATCCTGTGCTTGCAATCATCTTTTCTCTTTACATAAACAGAGCCCTAAGCATCGGATGGTTCAAAAAAGCCTTCTATACGATACTGATAATGACCATCGGACTCAGATTTGCCTATGGCCTTGTCTATATGTCATACAAAACCAACAGCGAGCACTCTAAGAAAGTTGTGGCGCAGAAAATCTTAAAAAGTATAGACCTAAGCTCCAATATAGAGTGTAACTGTAGACAAGAGCTGGCTGTATGTTTATATGTTAGTTTTGCAAAAGGAGAACCTCTGAAGAGGAAGCTTCCAGAGGCGGACTATTCAATAACTTGTACGGAAGAAGAAAAAGGAGAAGAAATAGCAAGCTTTGACGTAAAAAGGGCATACAAGATAAGGGTTTTAAAGCTAAATTAAAGTATAAGCATACCATCCCCGTAACTGTAGAACCTATACCTTTTTTCAACCGCGATTTTGTAGGCTTCCATTATAAAATCCTTGCCCCCGAAGGCACAAACTAAAAACAGAAGGGAAGACTTAGGAAGGTGAAAGTTTGTAATCAACCCGTCTATAACCTTGAATTGGTAACCTGGGTATATGTATAAGTCCGCCCAATCTTCGTAGGGTTCATAGGGTCTATTCTCTAAAGCTCTAACCACAGTAGTCCCAACTGCTATTACCCTTCTGCCCCTCTCTTTTGTTTGCTTTATCAGTTTTACCGTCTCAGTGGGAACCTTCACATACTCTGGATCAACTTTGTGTTGTGTTATGTCCCGTACCCTTACGGGCTTGAAAGTGCCGTAAGAAATGTGAAGTGTTATAAAGGCAATATTTATACCCTTTTCTTTTATCTTCTTTAGTAATTCTTCTGAAAAATGAAGGGATGCAGTGGGAGCAGCCACTGAACCTTCTTCTTTTGCAAAAACGGTTTGATAATATACCCTGTCTATTTCCTCTTCTTCCCTTTTAATGTATGGAGGTATAGGTATTTTTCCGTATCTGTCCAGAGCCTTCAACGGCTCTGAGGAGTGAAGATATACTTTAAATTTCCCACCCTCAACATGTTCAAGTATCTCAACTTCCAAATCTTCACCAATAAAAACTCTAAGTTTTTCTTTTATACCCTTCCCACCCACCAGGGCATACCACGTGTGTTTGTCTATGTAATCCGTTAGCAAAATTTCTACCACACCACCTGTGCTCTTTTTTCCGTAAAGCCTTGCGGGAAGGACCTTAGAGTTGTTAAAAACCAAAAGATCCCCTTCATTTAAATACAGCGGAAGATTCCAAAAAGTGTCGTGTATTATAGACCTACTTTCCCTGTTTAATACCATAAGTCGCGCATTATGTCTTGGAACAACTGGATATTTGGCTATGAGTTCTTCCGGAAGGGAATAGTCAAATTCACTTAAGTCCATGTATATATTCTAAGACTTTTATAAACTTGCACATACACACTTATTCTTAATATTTCTTACAAGGAGGGGTAGGCCATGAAAAAAGTAGTCTTGACTGTGGCATTATTTGGTATAGCTTTTGGTGCAGATCAGATAATCCTAAAAAAACCTCCTGCCTCCTTAGGAAAATACTATCCTCCACAGTCCAATAAGTTTGAGTTTGTTAGTGTAATGCACGAGATGAGCGGGTCTTTTTATGGTATTAGGTTAAACATAAATGAAGGCAAATGGGACAAAGCTCTGGAATGGGCAAACAGGCTAAAAGACGCCTACAGCAGAGCTCAAAACATGGTTCCAGAGTGGAAGCAGTACTATAAACCCGCTGTAGCGGACCAGCTGGTTAAGGCTGTGCAGGCTAAGAACACAGATCAGGTTTTGAAGCTTTCCAGGGAGCTTGGGCAAACCTGTCAGAAGTGCCATGCGGATAATCAAATAGCTGTAAAGCTCGTTTATCACTATCCTCCCTTTGCCAACTTAAAGATGGAGGACCCAGTGGAATTTGCCCAGCTAAGCCCGAAGGAATACATGAGAAAGACTTCAGACTCCATGAAGGCTCTGAGGATCTTTCTAATTCAGGGGGATGTGCCAAAGGCAAGGGAAGCTGGAGAGGCTTTTGTAGAAAGAGTCAGAGGCACTCAAGCGGTGTGCTCCAAGTGCCACACAGATAAAGCGTCCGAACAGCTTATATACAACAAAGCTCACGAGGATGCCTTGGCTTCTATAGAAAGACTGCTCAAGGAACCCCAGCCAAATAGGGACGCCATATTCAGGGCTATGTCCGTTGTGGGTCAAGCTTGCAACAGATGCCATAACACACACCTTGTGCCAGCCATGGTTCAGGAAGCTTTTAGAAAATGATCCTTGTCTTATTTATCATTTCCCTTTTTAGTTGTGCTAAGTTTGAAGAGATAGTAAGAGAAGAAGACCTTTTACAAAGACCAGAAGCTAAAAGATGCTCCGATTGTCACAGAGAAATCTTTGAAGAATGGAAAAACAGCAGGCATGCCAAAGCTTGGATAAGCGAACACTTTAGGCTTGAGTCTGAAAACTACACTAAGAATAAGTGTCTTTCCTGCCATGCCCCCCATCAGGTGGACCCAGACAAGGAGCCTATTCTTAGGGCAGAGTTTAAAGAGGATGGCGTTGGTTGCGTAGCTTGCCACTTCAAAGAAGAAACTAAGGCTATGCATGGGCCTTTGAAGGTTTGGTCCCCTCCCCATCCTTCAAAACAGGACCTAAGTTATACAAAGTCCAATTTCTGCGCAGGTTGTCATCAGGAAACTTTCAAACAATGGCAAGCTACCGGAACACAAAAAAGCTGTCAAGATTGCCACATGCCAAGTCTTGGAAAAAGGGACCTTATTCAAAGATTCCCGTTCCACCTATTCCACCTGTCCAAACCAAGACATTCTCACGAGTTTCCAGCTTTGAAGGCAAAGCCAGAAGATCTAAAGCTTGAGATCAAGGAAAACAGGCTTTACATAACCAACGTGGGAGTGCCTCATAACCTTCCCACCGCAGACCAGGGAGACCCAAAGCTTTATATAACCATTATTTTTGATACACCAGAGGGACAGCAGACTATAAGAAAGCTACTCTCCGCCCAAGCAAAGACAGCTTTGGAATACGGAAAACCTTACAAATTAGAATTGCCCCAAGATTTTAAAAACCTCAAAGTTTTGATCCACAGGAGACTATCCCATAGCCAAGAAAAGGAGCTTATACTTGATAAGAGTTTAAACTAATTACATCATTCAAGCCTGAAGGCCACTGGCAACCTTACTATTACGCTTGCTGGGGGTTTTGGGAACTCCCTGTAGCTTCTCTTTATGGCTTCCAGAGCTTCTCTGTCCAAAACTTCATAACCGCTACCTTTTAAAATTTTTAGATCCCTTATTTCTCCGCTTGGCTCCAAAACAAAGCTGATCAAAACCTTTCCCTCCCATCCCATCCTCCTGGCTATAGGCGGATAATTTGCGTATCTTTGGACTATACCTGATATAACGGAGAGCTTTTCCTTGAGAAAGCTTTCCTCCAAAGAGGCTTTTCTGCTTTCCTCCGCATGCTTTGAACCTTCTGAAGATTGGGTGCCCACAACTTGAGCTGTAGCTTTCTTTTCTTCAATCTCTACCCTCTGATTTGCGGAGGATGAAGGGGAAGTGTCCGCAGGTTTTCCCTCTGCGATACTTTGAACCTGAGAAGCCCTATCCTCTTCTGGTTCATCTCTTACAGGCGAAAGGGTTGGAGTTATTGGCTGTTTTTCTTGTGGGACTGTTTGAATTTGAGCAGTTTTTTCCTCTTGGTTGAGGGTTTTATCTTCATGGAAAGCTTTAAGAGGCTCTGCATGCCTTGACGGAGCTTGCTTTTGGTTTTTTTCAGCTACGATTTCTTTTTCCAGCTTTAAATTTTCAAAAGACAAATCTATTTCAACGATCCTTTTCTCCAAGAAGGGCATCCTTTGAGTCAGAAAAAGCAGGCCAAAGACCAAGAGGAAGTGGATCAGAAAGGATAGGCTATAGGCCTTAACGAGCTCCCTCACTACCTGACCTCCGTCTTTATGGATACCTTTTTAAAACTGAGCTTTTTCAAAAGGTCTAAGACATCTACTAAACTTTGGACTGTAGCCCTCCTATCTGCTAACACTTGCACCTGGTGATCTCTTTGATACTTCTCAAGCTCTCTCTCAAGCTCTGACAGAGAAACAATCCTGCCGTCAAAGAAGACCGACCCTTCCTGTGTTATGATTATGGAAAGTCCTTTCAGATTTTCTTGGGAGCTTACGCTTGCCTTTGGTAGTTGAACGGGTATGCTTCCCTGCACTACAAAGGTAGCGGTGATAAGCACGATTGTTAAAAGCACAAGCATTATATCCACCAAAGGAATAACGTTTATGGAGCTAAACTCTTTGTCTTCCATTCTTTGCCTCCCACAAAAGCAAAAGGATCTTTACTCTTCTAAGAAGTAGGTTGTAAAGGACGGAAGAAGGTATGGCTACCAATAGCCCAACCGCCGTAGCCTTGAGAGCTAAAGCAAGACCTACCATAACCTTCTTTGTATCCACAAAACCCTCCTCCCCTATGTTGTAAAAGGTTAGCATAATGCCAAGCACCGTACCCAAAAGTCCTATGTATGGTGCGTTGGAGGCCACAGAAGCTATAAAGGTAAGACCTTTGCTGAGCTCTACTTCCAACTCCTGTTTGCTTTTGTATTCTTCAAGCTTTACCTTTCTGTAAAAGCTCCACCTTTCTATGGCAACGGCTACCGCAAAGAAGCTAAGAGCAAGCAAAAGACCTATAACTCCGTAATCTACAAGTTCTCTAATGAAATCCACAATGGAATTTTAACACAGACTTAAAGTGAAAATTATGATAAAATAACCTAAATTTAACTGGAGGTGATAAGGTGGGTAAAAAAGGGTAGTGTTTTGGCCCTTTTGGTGCTATGTGGAGTAGCCCTTTCAAA
>Ga0209821_100155_pt1 | contig 11605 bp, 16 predicted proteins | sample SSWtaG_3_FD_184118 | JGI IMG/M metagenome (GOLD analysis project Ga0209821, IMG submission 184118) | Hot spring microbial communities from Sandy's Spring West, USA to study Microbial Dark Matter (Phase II) - SSWTFFsm_matched (SPAdes)... | ecosystem: Environmental > Aquatic > Thermal springs > Hot... | reverse complement strand
CCACTGGGATTTTTTTCCTCATCTCATCTCTATGCTGGATCCCGAACTTCCGCTTCGCAATCTCCAGCATTACGTCACCATAGTTGACGATTTGGACATCGGGAAGCCTCTGCCTTACGAAATTCATGATTGTGGTCTTTCCGCTACCTGCAAGCGCGACAAGTACTATTTTCATAAGCCTTCTCACCTAACCTGTTTTAAAATATTTTTCATAATGATAAATTTCGAAGAAGGCGAAGGATCGCTTACGATAGCCCTCCCGACTATGATCACATCCACCGTCTTTCCGCCCTCTGTTATTATCTTAATCTCGCGCTCTGTTATTCCGCCTGCGATGCCTACACCAACGCCTTCAGTCCTCAGCCTAGACGCCATTTCGAGAAGCTCCTCAAACCTAAGCCCCATCCTCTTCTGCACATCTACGCCGAGGTGGAAGATGAAGAGGTCCGGCACGACCCTCCGTTTGATCTCCCTGGCCCTCTCCAAGGCGTTGGGCAACCCGATGAGGTCTACGGCGGCTTTCAGCCCCAGCGCTCTTGCCTCTTTTACAAACTCCTCTATGGTCTCTATATTGGTGGCGCCGAGCACGGTGCCCCAGTCTGCCCCGAACTCCCTAGCGAGACGCGCCTCAAGCGCCCCGACGTCCGCCGTCTTTAAGTCGGCGACGACCTCCGCAGTGGGGCATGCAGACTTGATTGCGCTGACGACCGGCAGACCGAACATCTTTATAAGCGGGGTCCCCGCCTCCACCAACTCAAGCCCCGCCTTGCACAGCTCTCTCGTCAACTCAACGGCACGTCTCAGATCGGTGAGATCCAGGGCCACTTGGATCTTCATAGCGTTGCCAATACTAATCATTTAAAGCTGTTAAGTTAAGTTGCGTCCATGACCTGCCGCAAGCCTGCGGAGTATAGATACGGCGAACATACGGCTGACGTCCTTATTCAGGCCTACGGATGCACGCTGGAGGAGGCCTTCATAAATGCGGCGATAGCGCTAGGCGACTTGACCTACTACACGCAAAGAGTTGAGCCAAGAGAGGCAAGGGAAGTCGTCGTGGAGTACGACGACTTGGAAGGCCTTTTGTTTAAGTGGATAGACGAGCTTCTCTACCTCTTCGACGCGGAGAAGTTCGCTATAAGCAGAAAGATACAATTGGCAATAAGGAGAGACGACGGATGCCGTATAAAGGCGACTCTTCATGGAGAACCCTACAGCCAGGAGAAACATGGGTTCACCGGCCTCATAGTTAAGGCAATGACGTTTCACATGATGGAGGTTAAACAAGTCGGCGACTACTGGCTTGTTCAATACGTCGTTGATATCTAACCCCCGCGTGTGGAAAAGTTTTTACACGCCCAGTATCTGGCCTACATGAGGCTGGAGGAGGTGGGTGAAGTCATTGCGCTTCGGACGCCGGTGCGTACAGTGAGGGAGGCGGCCCGCGCCGTGGGTCTCGGCGAGGACAAGATAGTCAAGACGATTGTCGTGAACTGCGGGGGCAAGTTTAGGGCGTACATCCTGCGCGGCACTAAGAGACTTGACGTCAAATCCCTCGGTTGTCGCCTCGCCACGCCTGAGGAGGTGTTGTTGGCAACGGGCTACCCGGTAGGCGGCGTGCCTCCGGTGTTGGACATCCCGGTGTTTATAGACGAGGAGCTTCTGGGCGAGGACTACGTCTACGGCGGAGGCGGCAATGACTACAGCCTTCTGAAGTTCAAGCCGCGCGACTTAGTTGAGAAGGGTCTTGCCAAGCCCGTCGCCTTGTGACCGCGTTTCATGACTTCTTGTGGGAGGCGGTTAGGCAACCGGCATTGATTATAAACTACGCAAGAGAGGTGGGCATATCTCTTCCCCAGCCGCCAGAAGATTTCTATAAACGCCTCGAATACGTGGCTAAGGCAGTTGTCCAGATTCTAGAGGCCGAGAGAGACGACGACGTATTTTGGAGGAGTCGATGCGTGGAGGCTAAGAGGTTTTACCTAGAAGCATCACAGGATCTTAAGGAGGCGGGGATAGAGATGGAGGAGTTCCGTCTCTGCTAGATCACCTCAATGTCCTCTTTCAACTGTTCTATGAGCCTCTTCTTCTCGCCGCCGACTAATCTGAGCAGGAATTTAAACATGTAGATTCGGGCGTTGCTGGTAAAAAGACTGTGTTCAAATTATGTGTAGGCTATTTTAAACACGCGCGTGAGTCGTTCATGGGCCTGGTCTCTGTGGGGACTGTAAACACTTGTCCCTTCTGCGGGTACATCTTAGAGCTGGTGGAAGACGCTTCTTCCGTCTGGTTTGGATGTAGGCGGTGCATGAGGTACGTCAAGAGAGATAAGAGAGAGATTGTAAAAAGGCATGTGGATTATAGAGAGAGGAGGTTTAACTGGAGCGGCATGATGGCCGAGCTGTATCAGCTCTACGTAAAGACCTAAGACTCGCCTAGCTTGTACTCTCTTCCGTGTCTCACGATTTTGATCTCTGTCTTAACGGGAACCTTGAACCCGGCACGTAGAAGTATTTCATACAGCTCATAGTCCATCAGCTCCTTGATAATGCCCTGCATATGTAGCTCAGCGATTTTGCGAAAGACGGCGAGTACGTAAGGTCTGTAGAGGGCTAAGGCGTTGTCGATAATCTCGGCGGCCTTCTCCCCCTTAGTTATGCTCCGCACCAGTTGCACAGCCTCCTCGTCTGTCAGCTGTTTTCTAGGCGGCGGCGTGGCCTCTTTTAACTTTGTCTTCACGAGCTCCAGCGCCTTACGCCGGAGAAGGGCATCGATGTCATCTGACATAGACGGAGATGTGTTTTGCTCTATTTAAGGTTTAGCCAAGCACAAGCTCCCCCACCACAGTGGGGATCAGGTGCCCAAGCCTAGTCAAGAGGTCTGGGCTCGCCTCAGCGACGTAGCCGCTGACGTCTCCTTCTATTTGTGCCGCTCTGTTCTGCAAAGCCCATCCGACCTCTGTAGCCGACGTCTTGCAGTTGAGCCCTAGGCGGTTGCACAAGCTCTTCGCGACTGAGAGCCCGTCGGTTAGAGTTACGCCGTCTCGGCTAATTAAAAATGTCGCAACTTTCAAGGTCTTGCCCTCTCTCACCACGTCGCCAACCTCAAAGAGCTTGACCTCCCTCCGTCTCACCGTCGAGGCGGCTGCAATCAGCTGAGCGACTATGGAGCAACGTACGGTATTGTAGAGCTCGGAGATTGGATTGGTCACGTACACTGCCTTACACACGCCCTCCACAGCTCTATCGGTTAAGACGTAATTGTTTATCTCCACAAACCCCATAGACGTAAGCGCTCTCCGCATCTCCTCCGCGAAAATCTCTGTCCTGTGTCGCCGACCGCCGGTCACCACCTTCGGAGTCTCTCTAGGCAGGCGGTTGTAGCCCATCATGACGGCGATGTCTTCCGCAACGTCGACCCACGTAAGAATGTTTATCCTAAAGGGGGGTACCACCACTTTACCGTCTCTGTAGCCAAGACGCGCCTTATTGACGAGCCTCTCGAACTCGGCCTGGCTTAACGAAACGCCGAGTAGTTCGCCCACAACCTTGGCGTCTACCTCTATCTCAGCGTATCTATGGGTGTAGGCGGTGCCTCCACGTACGATCTCCACCTCCTTACTGTCGCTTCGCTCCAGAAGGGCGTAGATGAGCACAGATAACATGCTGTGGACTGCGCGGGGGTCGGTGCCAGTTACATCAATCAAGACGTCCCTTGTCTCTTCGGTAATTTTACAACACTCCGAACCCAGCACGGGGATTATGACCATTATCTCGCCTGCGCCGTCTACCAACGCAGGCGGTCTCTCGCGATTTATTAGGTGTGAGTATCTGCGCCCCTGTTCCGTGAGTTCGTACATTTCGCGTATTTTCACGGGCCTGTCGAAACCCAGCGGGACGTACTCATCGTCTTGCGACACCCTAGTGTAAAATATCGGTGGCCTTATCTTCGAGACGTCGTAATACCCTATGGCGATTTTCCGCCTACCCCTACCATAAGTTTCATGCAGTTTTTCCTGTAGCTGGATAAGTTGCTTCACCGCCTCATCGTCAAGCCTTACGCCGCGGACCACGGCCATGGAGATATAGGGTCTCTCTTCTATGGTCTCGGCATTTAACTCCAGGGAGGACCACGTCGTTTTTATAGGAGGCAACCCGACCTCTACATCGGCCACGCCTTTTAACGTCCTGGCGAGACCCTCCGCGGAGAAGTGGTCCGGACGGTCATGAGTAACCTCAAGCTTAACCCGATCCCCCAACTCCTCCTCCACCTCACACTTCACGTGCTCTAAGAGCTTGACCAGCTCCTCGAATTTCACGTGGGTCAACCTCTCGAGGTCGTGCTTCGCAACTTCGATTACAGGCACGTCAGTGGAAAGTCAAATATTTTAAAGTGACATCACCAAACGGCACATGCGTCAGAAAGTAGAACAGTTTTTTAGAGAACTAGAGGAAAAGATAGACAGAGACGTAGAGGCCTTCACAGTGGAGTGGCGGCAATACGAGGCGCTTGCCCAGATACAGCTAAAGGAGGACCTCTACGTATTCGTGGTGTTCTCCTGGTCAGACGAGGACTGCACGATAGAGTTCATGATCGGCGACGAAAACGCGGTGATACAGCCTCGGCACCTAGACAAGCTAGACGCCGCAACCTCTATCGTGAAAGCGGCTTACGAGCTGGCGCGCCAGCGCTTTACCTGCCTACAGACTTCCTAATCCTTTCCCGCAGGACATTAAGCAGAGTCTCGTCGTCTTTCTCGTCTTTGGGGTATATGAAGACCTCCTCCTCCGGCGTCACAGCGCCGTTTCTCTCCACGAAATATATCAGACGCAGGGGGTAGTCGTAGCCGGCTTTTCTATATAGCATCCGCATTATCTTCGTTGCGAGGGACCACTCGGCCTTCGTCTTCCACTCCTCTTTCTTGAGTATGTGGCTCTTCAGCTCCACCAGCTCCTTCTTGCCGTCGGCGTACTTGACCACGAAATCCGCCTGCGCTGTTACTGTAACTCCATCGATTTGGAAGACGACAGGTGGCGCAGGCTCGACCTCCACGACCTTCTTGGCCCACGGCGTCAGCTTCATCAACTTCGCGAAGGCGCCTGTGTGCGGCTCGCCATAGTGCTCAATAAAGGTGCGGATCGCAACAACGGCATCCCTAGCCTTCAACAAAACAAGCACCGCCTTCTCAAAGGCTTTGCCGTAGCGCGAGCTCAAGGCATCGGGCTTCTCAAGTCTAACTATGTCGCTTATACGCACCTTCAGCCTCCTGGCGAAGTCCATATAAGCCCCGGGATCCGAATTTAAATATATTACTCACTAAACGTTTAGTGTATAACGTCACTGTCGACATCTTTTCCGGCGGAGGAGGCTTCGGGCTCGGGTTTGCCATGGCGGGGTTTAAAATAAGAGTAGCCGTGGAAATCGACAGAGACGCCGCCCGCACCTATAGCGCCAACCACGGGGAGACCGTAGTGCTTCAAGAAGACGTGAGGAATGTAGACTACACAGACTTGAGGAAATACGCGGGGGATATCCAAGTCGTCATCGGGAGTCCCCCCTGCGAGCCGTTCACCGCCGCTAATCCAAACAGGATGGAGGACCCGGCGGATAGGCTATATGTAGATCCAGTGGGTCAGCTTACCCTGGAGTTCGTGAGGCTGGTGGGAGAGCTGGGGCCTGAGGTTTTTGTTATGGAAAACGTGGCCGCGCTGGCGGAGGAGCCTCTGAGGACGTACCTAGAGAGGGAGTTTAGAAGGGTTGGCTACGAGGCCTACTTCAACGTCCTACACGCGGAGGATTACGGAGTTCCCAGCAGACGCCGCCGCGTCTTTATCTCCAACATAGAGATCAAGCCGCCGAAGAGCCGCCGCGTCACTGTTAGGGAGGCGCTGGCGGATCTCCCCCCTCCAGACAGCGGCCTCCTGCCCAACCACGAAACCGCAACCCTCAGCCCCAAGAAGCTTGAGAGGATATCTAGGCTGAGGCCTGGGGAGGCGTTGATGAGGTACAGAGGCGCCGGCGGGTTTTACGAAAACTACATAAGACTTACGTGGGACGACGTGGCGCCCACGGTGATGGGATCAAGACGATTTGTACACCCGGAGGAACACAGAGTTCTGACCGTGAGAGAACAAGCGCGCCTTATGGGGTATCCAGACCACTACGTCTTCTATGGCTCAAAGGACTCCCAATACAACCAGGTAGGCGAAAGCGTGCCGCCGCCTCTGGCGTACGCAATAGCGGTGGAGGTTAAAAAATATTTAGACAGACGTAAATAGGGCCGTGGCAAAAATACCCTGCCCCTACTGCGGCCGACTCGTCGACAGACTTATTGAAGGCATGTGCGAAGACTGCTATGTAGAGAGACATCCGCTCGTTACGTTGAAGGAAGAGAATGCACTAAGGTGTAAATACTGTGGCGCGTGGTTCTTAAGAGGGAAATGGATGAAGAGTAAAAATCCCACGGAGCTTTTTGTTAAGTTTCTGGCGGATAAGGGGTCCATAAATGGGGTTATTGAGAAGGTCGAGCTCGATGAGAGAGAAGAGGGCGCGGTCGCTCGCATCACCGTGAGGGGGTCGCCGCATCAGTTAATAGCGCCGAGGGTTATTACATACGAGGTGGCCGTAAAGTACATATACGACGTGTGTGCATCTTGTAGAGAGATGCTAAGCAGGAAAGAGGTTGCTTTGATTCAGATAAGATCTATCCCCAGAGCGTTGGACGATTTAACCAAGAAAAAGATTCTAAACATTATAGAACAAGAAATATTTAAGTTGAAAGATAAAAAAGTAGGGTTTATAAGTGATATTAAACAATTGAAAAACGGGTTTGATATCTACACAACTTCGGCAAACTTGGCGCGGCATCTAGCATATGTAATACATAATCAGCTCCCTAGCCATATAATTGAGACGGCGAAAGTTGCGGGATTTAAAAACGGCAGAAAAATCTACCACATGACCTACTCGGTGCGTGTTCTTACATATAAATCTGGAGACCTGATAAGAACCAGGGAGGGTGAGATGATGGTTATAAGTATTAATAATAAATTTATAAATTTACAAGATATAAATTCTAAAAAATATAAACAATTAACTATTTCTGAGTTGATTAATACTGACGCCGTATTTATTGAACAATGATATCTTACATGATATATAATTTTGAACTAGTCTCTATCAGTCTTTACTGTATTTAATCGTAGATTTCTACTTATTCTAATAAATATTATTATGTATTTTTCTCTTTCTTAGTTTTCTCAATATTTAAAAATATGTTAATCCATCTAGCTTATGTATCCAAGTATAGTAATAAGGCCGGCTACAAAAGAAGACCTTGACGCCGCTACTCAGCTGGTCATACGACTCAAGCGCCTAAACGCCGAGTTTGATCCTTTGCTTGACATTGCCCCAGACATCGAACAAGCAGCTAGGAAGTACCTTGAAGACGCAATATCTAGCCCCACGTCGATCCTTCTGGTGGCGGTGGATGGGACTAAAGTTGTGGGCTTGTTGAAGGGTGATGTTGAGGATAGAATATTTTACAGGCCTAGGTACGCGGGTGTGATAAGGGAGTTTTACATCCTACCGGAATATCGGCGGAAGGGTGTTGGGAAGAGGTTGATGATGGAGGGGGTGGAACAGTTGCGGAAGAAGGGTGCGGAGGTAATAATGGCGTGTTTCCCAGCCTTAAACGAGATAGCTATAAACTTCTACAAGAAGATGGGATTTAGGCCGGTGGAGTATCTATTTGCAAAAGAGGTTTAATTTAAAGTTTTTTATAATCTCAACAACTTTATCCGCAAATTCCTGCGTGCCTAGCACCTCTTTTACTCTTTGTTTCCGCTCCTCTTCGTCCATCTGCCTTGCCAGATCTCCGGTGAAGTAGCCCTCTCTATACGCCGCCTCCACTCCCTTTATTATTAAATTTGCCGCCTCCCTCCAGCCGAGGAATCTGAAGAGGAGCTCCAGGGCGAGTATCGTGGCTGTGGGGTTTACGTAGTTTTTGCCTCTGTATTTCGGCGCTGTGCCGTGTACGGGCTCGGCCATCATGCCCCAGTCTCCTACGTCGAGACCGGGCGCCACGCCAAGTCCTCCCACTAGCCCGGCGGCTTCGTCTGAGACATAATCCCCGTTTAAGTTCGGCGCCAGGATCACGTCGTACTCGCCTGTGCGGGTGAGTAGTTGCTGGAGCATGTTGTCGGCGATTCTGTCGTTGACGAGCACCTTGCCCTCCGGCACTTTGCCGCCGTGTTGCGCAAGTTCGTCTTCAAACACTACGTGGTCCCTAAACTCGTTTCTAGCCACCTCGAAGACCCACTCCTTGAAGGCGCCCTCCGTGTATTTCTGGATGTTGCCTTTATGCATTACAGTCACGACACGTCGTTTGTTCTCTACGGCGAATTTAAGCGCTAGGCGCGCAATTCTCTGGGTTCCGAATTTGCTTATAGGCTTTATCCCTATGCCTGCGTCGTCCCTTATGTTGACGCCGAACTCCCTCCTTAGGAACTCCCTTAGCTTCGCCGCCTCTGCGCTGTTATACGGCCACTCGATTCCGGCGTAGACATCCTCAGTGTTTTCTCTGAAGATAACTAGATCTACCATCTCCGGTCTCTTTAGGGGGGAGGGCAGGCCGGGGAGGTACTTCACAGGCCTGATGTTCGCGTAGAGGTCGAAGAGCTGGCGCAGGGTCACGTTGATACTTCTAAAGCCCCCGCCCACGGGGGTCTCCAGGGGGGCCTTGAGGAAGACCCTTATCTTCTTCAACATCTCTACGCTTTGGTCGGGGAGCCTGTTGCCGAACATCTTCTCGGCCTTCTCGCCCACCACCACCTCGTACCAGATCACCTTCCTAGACTTGCCGTATGCCTTCTCCACAGCGGCGTTTGCCACCTTTATCGCCGCGTATGCGACCTCGGGTCCGATGCCGTCGCCCTCAATGTAGCCGATCACGACTTTGTCAGGCACTTGATGCTGTCCAGGCCCTGTGTATTTGACGTAGTCGCCCTCCGGCGGGTCGACGTATTTCCCGGCGAATGGTACTAGGTTCGGAATGCCTTGTTTAATCTTTTCTACGTCTACCGACATAGCCGCTGTGAGGGTATAGTTTAATATGTCTTTTTAGACTGTACCATGATAAGAATTGAGACATTTAGCGAATACGATAGAGTCGTACTCCTTGGGGAGAGGAGAAACGCGTTTTCTCGTCAATTAATAGAGCGTCTCTCCGGAGTGGATTGCGACAAAAACCTAGTGATCACCAACGAGGGGCCGGTATTCTCCGCGGGTTTAGACCTGTCCGTTTTTCTACAGAGCAAAGACGCGGTGTTGGAATACCTATTCGGCGTGCACAGGTTCGTGAAGAGGTTTATCGGTTGCAGGTGCCACGTCGTGGCTTACGTGTCGGGGGACGTGTATGGGTTCGGCGTGGAGTTTCTGTACTTCGTCGACTACGTCGTGGCGCAGAGGGAAAACATAAAATTCTCGTTGAGGGGGGTCAACTTCGGGGTGTTTCCGCCGTACACGGTCGCCATCGGAAGGCATCTCTTCAGCTACGGGCATCTGAGGGTTATGCTGAGCAGAGAGTTCGACGCCGAAGAGGCGTCTCATTTCGGCATCGTCTCGCAGATAGGGCAACTGGAGCTGGAAAAGCTTTTCAAACCTCCGCCGTATATGCTAGGTTTTGTTAGTCCAAGGCGTTGGCTAGGCGCCGCGGTGGACGACGCCATTCCGTATCTCTATAAGCTGGCTGAGATGGGCACCAGGGAGGAGACCAGGGATCGCATTAGGAAGTTCCTTGGCAGGTAGCGCGAAAACTAAAAAATCTATTGGCGGCTGTTTCTCGTGCCTGCTAATCTGCCTGCGGAGGCCAAGGCGGCTTGGCTGAAGGTCATGGAGGCGAAGACCCCCGAGGAGAAGATAAGAGCTATGGAGGAGTTCCTATCGTCAGTGCCTAAGCATAAGGGTACCGAGAAGCTTATTAGGCACATAAGGCGTAGGATGGCTGAGCTAAAGAGAGAGATGCAGGAGAGACGGGAGAAGGAGCGTAGTTTGCGCAGCGGCGGCGCCCGTCTCTACGTTGCAAAAGAAGGCGATTTACAAGTCGCCGTGGTTGGCCTCCCGAGTTCTGGGAAGACCTCGTTGTTGTGTTGCCTGACGAATACCACGCTGAGACCTGACGACATACCCTTCTCCACGGTGGAGCCTACGCCGTCTATGTTTGTGGAAGACGGTGTATATGTCCAGCTTGTGAAAACACCCAGCTTAGTCCTGGACCAGTCCAGCGACCTGAACAGCATTACGCTTGCCACGGTGAGAAACGCAGACGCCGTGGTCCTGGTGGTAGGCGGGAATACCGACGTAGCAACTGTGGAGAATATATTCAACTTTTTCGAGGATGAGGGCGTATATCTATACCCGCCTAAGAACTATGTAAAGATTGAAAAGAAAGGACTCGGCGGGATTCAGGTGATGGGATCCGGGCATATATTGGGTGGTACTTTAAATGATGTCAAGAAGCTGTTGAATGAATATGGGATCTACCACGCCGTGGTGCGTATAAGCGGTTCGGTAACTCTAGATGAGGTAGAGGAGGCTCTCTACGTAGAGAGGCAGTACAAACCCACTGTGGTCGTCTTCTCTATGGGCGATGTATACATGCCTAGGGAGGAGGTGCTGGGGTTTTTGACGAGGCGCGATGTTATTTATTATATAACAGATCTGAAGGGATGTAAAATCGAGAAAAGGAAACTTTTAGAGGATCTTCTACGAATCACCGGAAGGATTAGGGTATTTACAAAACCGGTGCATTCAAAGATGTATATAGAGAAGCCTATTGTGATGAAGGCCGGATCCACAGTGGGGGATGTCGCGGCGCAAATACACTCGTCTCTGCTGGAGACCTTTAAATACGCCGTTGTGTGGAGGAGAGACCTATATCCGCAACGCCCCAAGCGCGTGGGGCGAGACTACGTTTTGTCCGATAATGACGTAGTGGAGATACACGCTTAGTTTTTAAGCCTAGCAGTTGTGATGTACGAATGTCTTGTGAAGAGGCCAAGAGAATACTAGAGAGACTGGACGAGTTAGAGATACTTCTCAACACAATTCTCGAAGAGGTGCGGGAGCTGAAAAAGACGAAGCCGCAGCCGAAAGAGGGCCCGAAGTCGTTCATTGAAGTGCTTAGAGACAGGAAGTTTATGCCGTTGACCGATATCAGGTCTAGACAGGCCCTGCGGCAGGCCATGGAAAGAGGGCTTGTCTTGGTGTTGCGCGACGAGGGGGCGAATAGGGAGGTTGTGGTGCTAAAAGAGGCGGTACGCCAACTCCTAGACAAGCTGCCCATGTCTGTCGAAGGTGCGGAGAAACTGCCCGAACGCGACTACGAGCTACTCCAGATACTAAACCGCCTGGGCTACGTTTTGCTCAAGGGCGGTCAATACATAAAAACTGATTTGGCGGAGGAGTTCTACATATGAGTGAGCTCTTCTGGTTTGAGAAGTATCGTCCTCGTTTGTTTGATGAGGTGGTGGATTTGGAGGAGGTTAAGGCTAGGCTTAGGGAGTTTGTGAGGAGTGGTAACATGCCGCATTTGCTTTTCTACGGC
>Ga0209821_100154_pt1 | contig 11640 bp, 13 predicted proteins | sample SSWtaG_3_FD_184118 | JGI IMG/M metagenome (GOLD analysis project Ga0209821, IMG submission 184118) | Hot spring microbial communities from Sandy's Spring West, USA to study Microbial Dark Matter (Phase II) - SSWTFFsm_matched (SPAdes)... | ecosystem: Environmental > Aquatic > Thermal springs > Hot... | reverse complement strand
CCATCTCATTTACTCTGCCTTTACTTCTTTGTATGCAAACCACCAATCATAAGCTTCTATCTCTTTCTTCTTTGCTTTCTCTAACCTTTCCTTAGCCTCTTTTTCGCTTGTTGCTGGAGGTATTATTACCTTTGAACCAATTAATTCATTATTTGGCCAGTTAGCTGGTAGTGCAACCCCGTTTTTATCCGAAACTTGTAAAGCTTTAACAACTCTTAAGATTTCATCTATATTTCTTCCAACTTCTTGTGGATAGTAGAGAATTGCTCTTATTATTCCATTTGGATCTATGATAAATACTGCTCTAACAGTATTGGTTCCTTTCCCTGGATGAATCATCCCGTAAAGCTTTGCTATGTTTCCTAGATCATCAGCAATTATTGGAAACTTTATTTCGACTCCTAACTTTTCCTTAATCCACTCAACCCACTTTATATGACTGAAAACTTGATCTATACTTAAACCAATTAGCTCAACATTCAATTTTTTAAATTCATCATACCTTCTTTGAAACGCATAAAATTCTGTTGTACATACTGGAGTAAAGTCTGCTGGATGGCTGAACAGAACTACCCACTTTCCTTTATAGTCCTCTGGAAAGCTTATTGTTCCGTGTGTTGTTTTTGCTTTGAATGACGGTGCTTTCTCTCCTATTAATGGCATCCTATGAACCTCTTTCTCTATATCCATACACACCACCAAAAAGTATTTAAAGGTTCGAATTTATAAACATTATGGTTCGAATTTCGGATATAGAATTGATTATGGAGTTAGAAAAAAATAGCAGAGTCCCTTTCGTTAAAATCGCCAGAAAGTTTAAAGTTAGTGAAGCTACTGTAAGAAAGAGAATAAAAAAGCTTCTAAAAAATGAGGTAATAAAATTTTCTCTAGAGGTTAACTACAAGAAACTTGGATATAGCGTGACAGCCTTAATAGGGATTGATGCGCTACCGGAGCATCTAGTTAAAGTTATAGAAGTTTTAAAAAACGATAAAGACGTTAAAGAATTGTATTCCTCTGCTGGAGATCACATGCTTTTAGCAAAGGTTGTGTTTAAAACAAGCGAAGAGCTTAATAGGTTTGTAAAAAAGTTAGAGAATAATAAGATGATAAATAGAGTTTGTCCGGCAATAATAATTGAGAGATTGAAGTGATTCTTATAAACTTGTTGCCTATACACTATTTTATAAATACAAGCAAAATTAAGTTAGATTTTTTCAAAGTTGGCGTTCTTTTGTTAGGTATATCTTCAACTATATTTGCGGGAATAGCGACACATTGGTATTATAAAATTAACATAGAACAGCAGCATTTTTCTAAAGATCAATTTTTCCTGTATTGTAGAGATAAAGTTATCGTAATAAAAGCGCATTACGACTTGAAAAACGTTAAGATATTTGATGAGGATAAAAATATAGTATGTTCGTTTGAGAAAATTAAAGAAGGTTCTGATGAAATTTGTAGAACTAATAAAACTGGTCTCTTCATAGTAAGTGTCGACGATTTCAAAAGAGTTATCCATTGTGAAGAATATCCACCATACTTGCCAGCACCAACAAAGTAGAGAATTGACCAAAGTTTATAAGTGTTAAATTTCTTTTGAGTGGATATTAATGCGCTATAATCTAGAAACTTTAACTACTTAGTAAATAGCATTTATTCCATCTTTAAAATCCCACCAAAATTGACAAACATAATTAAAATCTTTTTTGGACCGGCCGGGATTTGAACCCGGAGCCTCCGCCTTGCGAAGGCGGCGTCCTACCATTAGACCACCGGCCCATTTTTTAGGTTTGAAAGAAAAAATTAACCATTGACTATTTTTTCCACGTCTTCTAATTTAACTAGCGTTCTCTCTCTTGTTAGTAAATTTTGTAATGTCAACTTTCCTTCTTCAAGCTCTTTCTTACCAACTATCAACGCAAATTGTATTCCCCTCCTATCCAAATCTTTTATTCCATCTAAAATTCCAGAGTAGCCTTCAAAAGGGATAAAAGTATTTATTCCCTTATTTCTCAAGTAATCAGCCATCTCCCAAACTTTTTTAACGTCAACATCTTTTGTATAAACAATTCCAACCTTAGAATATGTTTTCTTTTCTTTTTTGAAAATTCCCAACTCTAAGCCAGCATCTATCAATCTTTCTACACCAATAGAACCACCAACAGCTGGAATTTTACTACCAGAGAAAATTCCTATTAAATTATCATATCTCCCTCCACCAGACAAACTGCCAATCTTTGGCTCTTCAACGACAGCCTCATAAATCATTCCTGTATAATAGTCCAAACCTCTAACAAGAGACAAATCTATTTTTATTCTTTCCTTTTTCTTTGAGAAATCCAAGATCTTTTTAAAACTCTCTAGCGCAGCTTTTATTTCACTTGAATTAAAAGATTCTAAGTATCTAATGATCTCATAGTTGTTTAGCTTGGAAGCTTCTATGAAACTTTCTATTTGATTCAAAACTTTTTCTTCAAGATTTAACCCTCTTAAAATCAAAAAAACTTTTTCTTTTCCAATTTTATCCAGTTTATCGATCGCTCTATAAATCTTGAGAATTGTAGAATAATCTTTAATTCCAAGAAACTTTTCAAAAATTTCTCCCAAGATCCTTCTATCGTTGATCTTAATGGTATAGTTCTTGAAACCGAACTCCTCAAAAACATCCACAACAACATTCAAAATTTCAGCGTCAGCTAAAGGAGAACCTTCTCCAACGATATCAACATCACATTGCCAAAATTCTCTGTACCTACCTTTTTGCGGATCTTCGTATCTAAAAACTCTCCCTATCTGATACCTTTTAAATGGAAATCTCGGATTAAACCTTGCAACAAACCTTGCTAAAGGTACTGTTAGGTCGTACCTCAGCCCAAACTCTTTCTCGCTATAAGGCAATTTAAATCTCCAAATCAATCTATTTTCTGCTTCTTCTCCATATTTTCCAGATAAAGTCTCCCACTTTTCAACTATTGGCGTTTCGATAGGATCAAACCCATACTTTTGAAAAATCCCCTCAATTCTAGCAAAAATCTCCTTTCTTAAAATTTCATCTTCTTGCGGAAAATCCCTAAACCCCTTTGGAGGTGAAAGGTTTTCTTTCATAATCACTTTTGGAAGAGGATTATTAAAGTGAAAAACAAGTTTTAAAATGAATATCAGGGGAATGAAAGTTAGTGGAGATGTAACTCTTAGTATAGAATTCGAAGAAATGCCAGTTTTTTGGGAAAGAAAAATGAGCGAATTGATAAGGGATGGTGTTATATTAGATTTGAAAAATGCTAAAAGAGCTTTGGAGTTTTTTGGTGATACAACTGTTTATTATGTTTATAACTTGTGGAAAGGGATAGAAGTATACAAAAAAATTAAAGATAAGTTTAAGTTGAACTTAGATTTAACTCTCCTGAAATTTGGTCGGTTTTCTATAACAAAAAATGGAGAAACTTTTTTAACTTATGGTCACAAACATGAAAAAAATAGAGGAGAGTTTTATACTGTTTTGAAGAACGAATGCTATCTGCTGCTTTCTGATTTAGAAAAGAAGGAATCGATAATCATTGAAATGAAAGAAGGAACATCTGCTTTTATTCACCCTAGGTTTATTCATCGTTTAATATCTATTGGGAAAGATTGCTTGATTCTTGGAATTGTTCCGGAAGACGCAGGCCACGATTATAACATAGTTAAGAAGAGAGGATTCCCCCATCATTTATTCATACAAGATGGCTGGCTAAAAGTAGTTGAAAACAAAAAGTACGGAAAATTTTCTATAAAGAAGATTTCAGCGAAAAGAATTTCTGTTTCAATAAGCAAATTATCTAAAATATTGAACAATCCAAGCAAATACGAAAACTTGTATGAGGTCTAAACTTCTGGCAAAACGACTATCTTATAGCTCCTGTTTAACTTACTCCTATAATTAACATCCACTCTCGCTTCCCTAAAAACTATTTCTAATTCGACTACATCCCCACCAATTTTCAGAACCCTTCTAAATTCTCCTTCCATTTTAGGAGAAACTTTTATTACATTCTTCAAGGCGTCTACATCAATACCAAGCATCTCATCTATCGCTTTTAAAACAGAAGCTGCACCCCAAGTTTGAATGAAAGATGAAATCTCCCTCCCAACTGGCTTATCCACGTATAAACTCCCGCTTTCTGAATCCCAGACCTCCGGAATACAATTTAATGCATGCTCCTGGCTTTTTAAGTATATTTTTCTCAAATTTTCTAAGGCCATTTCGCACCTCTTTTTACTAAATTGAATAGAGGAAAGCAAAGCCAGTAAATGGCTCCACGTGCATCCAGAATGATAGGAGCTTGGTTTGTAGTAGGTGGAATTCTTGTTAACCGTTGATAAACCGACTTCAGTTTCAAAATTTTCTTCTATGTACTTAAGCAAATCTTTCTTATCCACTAATCCAAAGCACATCAAAAATATAGGATTTATTGTTTCTAAATTACTGCCTATTCTATCTAAAAAGTAATTATCCTTAGAAAATTTTTTAAGAATGTTTTTTCTCAAGTTTCTAGCAAGATCTTTTGCTTCTTTTGCCATATCTTCATCCTCCAAAATTTCGAAAAATCTTGACAATGATTCTAATGCTTTCTGCCAAAAAACTTGAACCTCAACACAATATCCTTCCCTTTCTAAACTATCCATCCATGTTGAATTCCTAGATGAATAAATAAAGCCATTTTCATCCTTACTCTTTTTATAAACTTCGAATATTTTGTAAAGGTTTTCTTTTAGATCGAAAACCAAAGTCAAATCGCCGAACTTTTTTACGTAAGATTCCAAAGCTATTGGAAATAGTGGGGTTGCATCAGAAGAATTATAATTGACTTCTCCATTAAACAAAATAAAGTTTGGTATCTTTCCTTCTTCAGACTGATGTTTCGCTAGCAATTTTAAAGTGCTTCTGCATGCTTCTTCATCGAAAGGATAAAGCGCTATTGAAAGTAAAGAGTCTCTTCCCCAAACTTGTGTAAACCATGGATATCCAGCAATGAATACTTTTTGACCATTAAAATCAACTATCGATTTTTGCATGTTAAAAATAGCTATTCTAAAAAGTTCGTTCAGAAAATTAATCGATGATACGAAACTGTTTTCTTCCAAGACTTTTCTATAAATAGACCTTTTCTCCCCAACTAAATGCTCATAATTTTTAAGTAGAGCCTCCAATTCAAAAATTTCATCACTATCACAAGCGAAAATAAAACTAAACTTTTTCTCTTCATTTTCATTAACTTTATCCTCAATCAAGAAGTTCTTTGTTACGAAACACCTTTGCAATTTACCATCTGGATAATGCGCCTTATAAAAATGATAGCCAATAAAATTTCCATTTGTGGAGGAAATAAAAATCAATTTTCCCTTTTCAGAATTAACAACAAAATAATTTTTTCTATAAGTTACATCATAGCTTCTTTCATACCAATCCTCATTCCAATCCCTAATATTCGCTGCTATCTCAACCTCAATCCTCAAATCTTTTTTTTGGTTTGTGGTATTTCTTAAGTTTAGAACTATTATCAAAATTGGTTCATTTTCTGGAACAAAAACGCTTTCTTCAACGATAAAATCTTTTATCGAATATATGTGCTTAACTACCTCCTTTTCCTCAACAAAAGTTTGAATATTGGTTGGGGAGAGCCATTCGTCATTTACCTTTATAGCATAATATTCTAAGTACTTTCTACTCAGCCTCCACAATCCAGTCCACTTAGTCTTAAAGCCGCTATCACAATATCTATGGAAAAAGCACTTTTTTCCCACCAGAAAATAACTTTTTTCAGCAAAATTGTTCATAAACTTAAATTCTCTTCTTAGCTTAAAACTTATAGACAAAATTAATCAATGCTTAAGCAAGTCATAATCGTTAGGAAGGATCTAGATTGGGGGAAGGGAAAGCTTGCAGTACATGTAGCGCATGCCAGCTTAGAAGCCGCGCTACAAGTTGATGAAGAGATTTTAGAAAAGTGGAGAAAAGAAGGAGCTAAGAAGGTTGTTGTCAAAGTTAAGGATTTAGTAGAATTGGAGAGCATAGAGAGGAAGCTTAAAGCAAATAAGATAAAATACGTTAAAATTTCTGACGCTGGCCTAACACAATTAAAAAGGGGAACTGTTACTTGCATAGGAATAGGGCCGATAGAGGAAAAAATTATAGACAAAATAACTGGTAAGCTCAAACTACTTTAAATTCCAAGAACAAGTAGTATGAATTTTATTGTTGCCAAATCCAATTCCTTTATACTTTTTCCAGAGATAATTAGCTTGTAATCTTCTAATCTTACTGCGGTTTCATTAGCTATAGAGGGGGGAACTATTACTATTGCCGGATGAGTAGAATTTCCTCTTATCTCCTCTATACTCCCTATTTCCTTTCCTTTTATCGAAACTTTCATATTCATTAGAGTATAGAATGATGACAACTTAAAAGTTATTTCTACTGCCTCAACACCAATCAAATTCGTTTCATTAGTGTAATTCAAAACTCCAATAGTTATTTCCTTTAATTCTCTACCCCAAAAAATTGATTTGATGGAAGACTCGTTAGGATAGACTTCAATATTCTTCGCTAGTCTTATATCCTCTCTGAACTCCATCGGAACTCCCCTATACGTTATTCTTTTCAATGGTTTGGAAGATTCGTACAATTGAATTAAATAGGTTAATGCTAGGTAAAGTGAAAAAATGAACGCTATTATTGTTAACACTAAAAATATCCTTTTCCTAGTCAACTTTATTCTAACTTCTTTTGGGACGTATTTGTAGCTCATTTAGTAATATTGACAACTTCGACAATAAATTATTTTAGTAGCTTTTCTATCTCCTGTTTTGTAATAAACCCCTCTACTTTTTGATTTTCATTTATTACTAGTGTTGGTAATTTTGTAACGTTGAAATAGATTTTTAGAGAGTTTATTATTCCAAGGTTTGAATCAACATCTAAAGCAAAAATCATATATTTTTCTGGATTGTCTTTTTTCAGCTGATTCAAAACGATTCCCTGCGCTATGCAATCTTCGCACCTTTTAGCAGAGGTATAGAAAAATAAGATAGTTGACACGTCATAATTACACTCCTCTCTAAGCTTTCTCATGTAGAGCCACAATCTTAAATTTAAAATGAAATACCTTTCTTTTAAAGTTTCAATGTTATGCAAACCAAACTTGCTTATTTCTCTAAAACTTTCCAAGTAGCTACCCAACTTTCCAGCTTGTATCGCCAAATCGTTTGCTTTTGAAATGTAAATGTTGCAAAGCGTTTTTTTATCAGTAGTTACGCTTCTATAAAACTCTTCCTCAAGAGCAAAATTCGATAAGCTTATTTCCAACTCATCAATCTTCGATTTTACAAATGAAACTCTTGTCTCGTCTAAATACCATCCAATTATTATCCCGCTTATGAAAACTAGCAAAGTTAATAATGCTGCCTTTAAATAAATTTTCGTGCTTATCTTTCCCATTTTATCCTTGCTCCCCTAATTTCTTTCCATATGCTTAACAACCAAGAATAGGCCAAAACAAAAGGATAAAATATTATTTGAACGAAGTAAACTAGAAAACCTCTTAAAAACCTTCTTTCCTTACTCATATGCATACTTATGAAGAAAATGTAGGCATAAATTACAATATTGGCTAACCAGAAAATAGTTGAAACGCTCATAAATAGGTAAGGTGGATCAATTGATCGCAGATTTAAGTCTGGCATCTCTATTCCAGCTTTCAGGTTTATCAAAACAAAGTCCCTAATCATAGTGTATAACGAATAGATTGTTGATGCCATCGAGATAAATAGCACTACAATAAAGATGATGTATAAAGGCAATACATAAACTCCCAAATCTCCAAATCTAGGATTCAAAAACAATTCTTTATATTTTCTGGCATTTATCAAAAATCCTCTATACCATCTGATTCTTTGTTTTATTAACCTCTTAAAAGTCTCCGGGGTTTTTGTGTAGACAATTGAGTTTAATGAGGTTTCAACTTTATAGCCAGCCTTTTGTATTCTCATCGTTAACTCCATATCTTCAGTTAAGTTACCTTCTTCCCATCCTCCAAGCTTTTCTAAAACACTTCTCCTATACAATCCAAAAGGTCCTGGAACAACAAAAACTGCATTCATTAAAGCCAAAACTTTCCTCAAAAATATATTGTAAATGTACTCTACAAATTGCATTTTCTGCCAAAATGTTTTTGGTCTATAGACTTTCAAACTACTAGCAACAGCTGCTACTTTAGGATCGTTAAAGTATCCAAGAGTGTATTTCAGCGCATTTTTTGATACAATAGAATCGGCATCCATACAAACTATGATATCTCCTTTCGCAATTTTTAAGCCGGCATTCAGCGCTGAAGCTTTTCCACCATTCGGCTTATCTATAACTTTCACTCCATGCTTCTCAAACTTTTTCATTATTTTTAAAGTGTTATCAGTGCTTCCATCGTTTATGGCAATTATTTCCAGCAGATGTTTCGGGTAATTTAATTTTAGTAAAGATTTCAAAGTTTTTTCTATTGTCTTTTCTTCGTTGTAAGCTGGCACCAATATACTAACCTTTGGCAATTTTTTTGGTAAGGGTGGGTCTTTAAAGACTTTTTTTCTATTCTCTAAATATACTAGTAAGTAAGTAAAGAAGGCAAAAAATGAAATTATCGAAGCCACAAATGTTACGTAATCCCAATAGTTCAGCATAAGTTTATTTTTGATGGAAAAATAAATCCCTTGGCTACCTCAAGCTTTGTTGGTAAAAGTGTGGTAAAAATCGTTATTTCATCTAGAATTTTATCTGACAAGATTTCTAACTCTGCTTTATGTTGTAGATATTTGGATATTAATTGATATTAGTAGCGTAGTAGCTGTTATATTAAGTTGTTTATTGATAGTTTTTTATGGAAAGAACTTTCATAACAGCTTTAATAATCTCGATAGCTGTATTTACTATAACTTACTACTTCTCGCTTAATCATAAAACATATTGGTGGGATGAAGCAGTTTACTTAAGCTTAGCAAGAAATCTTGCGACTAAAGCTTATTTTGGAATGAACTATCCATTCCCAGAAAGGCTTTTCGAATTTTATGAATATAGACTGGTTATTGATGAAAGCTTTAGACAGCCCTTATTCCCTTTCCTACTTTCTTTCTTTTATTGGTTTGGAGAAAAAGTTCAAAGAATTATTTCTCCATTTTTTGCTTCATTAACAGTTTTCTTAACTTATATCGTTGGTAAAAAACTTAAAGATGAATATACTGGTTTAGCTGCTTCAATTTTCGTCGCTTTTTCTCACTATTTTCTATTTTTCTCCTCCAAAATACTAACAGAAAGTTTATCTTCTTTTATCTTCTTGCTATCATTTTTGTTTCTTATAAAACTTCAAAAAGATCGAAGATACATATTACCTTTCGGAATATCAGTCGCTCTCTCTTTGCTAACAAGATATACAAACCTCCTAATTCTACTTCCCTTCATTTTTATTTTGTTTAAGAAAAAGGATTTCAAAATGATTTTAGAAGTTTCGGTTATTGTTTTAATCATATTGTTACCTTGGTTTGTGTTTAGCTCCCTTAGATATGGAAATTTCTTGGGGGCTTTGTTAGTTTCTTTTAAAGAAGTTTATGGTAAGGAATATTTCCACTATCCATTTTATTATTACTTCATCAATTTGCTTGAAATATTCGGTATTCCAATTTTCTTTTCTCTTTTCTTTTTGTTGAACTACAAAAAAGAAAATAAACTTTTACTCTTAACATTCTTGCTAATTTTCATAGCATTTTCTATTCTAGCAAGAAAAGAGTTCAGATATCTTGTTCCATATTTTCCAATTTTCTTTTTGGCCTCAACAATTGGCTTAAGAAGTGTCATTGAAAAAAAGAAGGTTTTCCTCCTCATTGTCTCAATAGTCTGTATGTTAGAACTGAATGTTTCTTGGAGGTCTTTGAACATAGAAGAAGATAGTAACACTTTAAAAGCAGCGGAGTTTTTGAAAAATTTTGTTAAAGAGGGGGATTTTGTCATAGCTGAAAATTATCCGGTTTTACATTATGTTACCAAAGCTTACGCTTTACCTTTCACTGGAGACTTAGAGCATTTTCAACTCATCGTTAAAACTTTTCATGTTAAATTTGTTGTAATTGATGATGAAATAACATTGCCTCCTTACGCTCTAGAACTGGAAAACTTTGGATTTGAAAAAGTTTTTGAGTATAAAAATGCTAAAGTTTTGAAGAGAGTAGAATAAATAGTTTTTCAAACTACTCTGGTCTCAGTAGCCATCTCCATAGAGGCTTAAAAACAATCTTCTTGTCTTCAACCTCAATCTCATCCTCAAAATCCCATGTAATTACAAGCAAATCTTTACATTTCAGTAAATTAGATGCCTTTAGCAAACTTCTAATCTCTCTCTTCTCAATTTCATCCTTTCCGCTTGCATAAGTTACTTGAATTAGTTGCTCAATTCTTACACCATTTTTAACGACAAAATCAACTTCATTTTGTTGGTAATCCTTAAAGTAATAAATTTCGAGCATCGGTTTATCGTTAGTTTTCCTTACCAACTCAAGAAATACAACATTTTCCATTCTCCTACCAAAATCTTTTTCAATAGAAACCAATCTCGTTAAACCCAAATCGCATACGTAAACTTTTCTTGGGAAACCTCTTCTCTTGTATACACTTTTTTCAAACTTTTCAACAAAAAATGAAATAAAGGTCTCTGGAATTTTTTCCACATAATCATACACTAAATTCTTTACATTCTTCCCAACGCTCGAATTAACAAAATTAGCTATTTTATTAACGCTTAGCTCTGATGAAAAATTCTGAACAATAAATTCAAAAATCAGTCTTGCCACAAAAGTATTTACCCTTTCAAACCTTTCTATGAAATCTTTTTGAAAAACGGCCTCAAAATATTCCTTTAGTATTTTCTCTTTTTTATCCCACTCTATAACTACTTCAGGATATCCTCCCCATGTTAGGAAGTCTTCCAAGTTTTTTATTAATCTTATTTTCTCGGAAAGTGAAAGAGTCGATTTTATTTCTATATCCTTAAACTTCAAATACTCTCTAAAACTTAATGGTAATAAGATATAGGTTAGACTTCTTCCTCTTAAAACGGTTGCAATTTCTCTCGATAGTAGCTTTGAAGAAGAGCCAGATACAATAACTTCATACTTATCCAACAAACTTCTTACCAATCTTTCCCATTCATCCATTCTCTGAACTTCATCTATTAAAACCTTATTAACTTTTGTTTTAAAATATTCTTCAAAAATTAGCAGGACTTCAAAAAATTCCTTATGAGTGAAGGTTTTTGAAAGCAGAATGTTCTAAATCTATGTATATAGAATTTGGATTTTCCTTGAATTTGGATAGGAGAAAGAACGTTTTTCCCGATCTCCTTGGTCCCACTATGGCTGTTGATTTTTTTGGAATAAAAGATACTTCAAGTTCCCTTGGAATTATTTTTTCTTTTTCTACCCTTTCCAGAAAATCTTTGAAATATTGAACTACGAATTCCTTTTCAAACATATAGTATATTTGTGAAAAAATATTTAAAAAGTTTCATATTTTTGTGAAATTTTTAAAGTGGTAGAGTGTATAAACTTGAGCTCAAATTTAAA
>Ga0209821_100153_pt1 | contig 11662 bp, 18 predicted proteins | sample SSWtaG_3_FD_184118 | JGI IMG/M metagenome (GOLD analysis project Ga0209821, IMG submission 184118) | Hot spring microbial communities from Sandy's Spring West, USA to study Microbial Dark Matter (Phase II) - SSWTFFsm_matched (SPAdes)... | ecosystem: Environmental > Aquatic > Thermal springs > Hot... | reverse complement strand
TTTTTATTTATTTTATTTATTTTATTTTATTTAAGTTGGTATTTAATTTTTCGCTTTTCACTGTATTTTCATGTAAAGTGGGGTTGTAATGTTAATTTTCTTTTTTTAAATCATTGTTTTATGGTTGGGTGTTTTACATTTGTAAAGTTGGTTTTTTACATATGTATGGGTTGAGGGGGGAGGGGTATATTTGTTTTCTTTTTTCATATTAAGTTACGGGTGTGTCGTGATGGAGTGTTAAGTGGGGTTTTCATGTTAACAGAAAGCCTTAAATACTCACTTAGATATATGTTAAGTTGGGTTTTTATGGGTGTTGAAAGGGTTTTCAGGGAGAGGGTGAGGGAGCTTGAGGAGTATAGGGCTAAGCTTAAGAATCCAGAGGTTTTCGATTTGAAGGTTGTTCCGAGTAGGATTTATGAGAGGAAGGAGCTTTCTGTGATTGTGGAGCGGATGGCTGAGTATAAGGTTCTTAAGATTCCTCAGAACATTATTGTTTTTGGTTTTAGGGGGTGTGGTAAGACTGTTTCTATACTTCATCTTTTGAGGATTTTGAAGAATGAGGGTAGGTTGAAGACGTTCTATGTTAAGGCTAGGGATTGTCCATCGACGTATAGTATATATCAGAAGATGACTGGGATTAGTGGTGTTGGTTATCATATGAGTATGCTTATGGAGAAGTCTTTGTCGATTTATAGGGAGGATAGCGTCATAGTGGTTGATGATGCCGACTTCCTTGAAGACTTCAACTTCCTCTACACTTTCACCCGTGAAAGCAATGCATCGATAATTCTGCTTGCACAGAACATTCAGATAATAAACAAGATTGATGAGTCGACCTATAGCAGCATGCAACCATTGAAACTGTATTTCGCAGAGTACACTCCAGAAGAACTATACCAGATACTGAGGATGAGAGCTGAAGACGGATTATACAGATGGGATGACAGAGCATTAAGGCTGCTATCAGCAATAGTGGTGAGAGACTATAGGAGCGATGCAAGAATAGCAATAAAATCCCTCATGAGACTCGCAGTATCAGACAAGTGGGATGAAGAAAACGTTAGAAGAACAGTTGAAGAAGCATCAAGGGAAATTGAATCCCTAACCCTAAGGGAACTTAGAGACAGAGACCTACTAACACTATACATTGTATCAAAAGTGAAGGAAACGAGCAAGGCATACCCAATCTTCAACACGTACATAGCAAAATATGAGGGGAGATTCCTAACGAAGCCAATATTCTTCAGAATCCTAAACTACCTCCAAAACCTTGGATTAATAACACAAGTGAAAAAGAGAGTTGGAAGAAGCTTCACAATAGAAGTAGACCCACTAATAGACGAGAAAACCTTGGAAAGAGAAGTGCAAGAAAGGTTTGGGAAAATAGAAGTAAAAATCGAAAGGAATGAGGTAACCCGATAAATGAAAACACACATATATAAATGTAGGGGATGCAAAGAAATTGTGGGAATCAACGAAATCATAACACTATACATATCTGGAAGAGAAGTCAAAAAATGCCCATTCTGCGGGAGAATAGGGAAACTGAAACCCATAAGGACAATGAAGAGTGAAAGGAAAATGTGAAACACCCCAAAACAAAAAATATTAGTAACGAAGAAAATATTTCTCTTGATTCACATGGCATTCCTAGCTGGAGCAGTAACATGGATTGCAACAAACTGGCTAGCTGTACTCAAAGTCATGGGAGTAATAATGGCTGGAGTGCTCGGCGGATGGTTTGTCTGGCAAGGAATGCAAGCAATACAACAAACATTCCAAATGTTCGGCGTAATGTTCACCACAATGTTCATGCTCTTCATGTTCTTCATGATTTACCAAGCATTCTCATCACTCATTGGAATATTCAGCGTAGAAGAAGAGTAGAGAAGGGCTTCATCCATGAGTCTGGACTGGATACTTAAGGACTGGATACTTAAGTATCCGAATGTTGTTGGATACAGCAAAACTCCAAAGAAGAAAATAGTTGGAGGAATTGAAACTGATGAGTGGGCAATAAGAATCTAGTAGAAGCGACCTGAAAATTGCTGGAACGCTTGGATGGTATGTCATAGACTCAAACCTCAACATCTACATGATGAGCAACTACCATGTATTTGGAAGTCCGCAGAGTGGAGACGTATACGTGGTTCAACCATCATTACTGGATGGAGGAACACCTGAAGACGTCATTGGAAGAGTATACCATGGCATTCCACTAAAATTTGGGGAGGCTGAAGAGAACAAGGTTGACGTGTCAATTGCAGAAATTGAAAGATGTATACATGAGCATACTTGGGATTGGAGGCGTAACGGGGGTTGGAAGCCCATCATTGAATGAAGATGTTCAGAAGATGAGTAGAACTACGGGATACTGTGTCGGTGTAGTCGATGATGAAGATGCAACTGTAAAGGTCTACTATGATTCTCAAGTAGCATGGTTCACAGATGTATTCATTGTTAAAGGGGTAGACATAGTTGCAGATGGAGACAGTGGAAGCCCAGTTCTCGGAATGGATAACACGTTCTACGGTTTACTCTTCGCTGGAAATGATGAGGGAACAGTGTACGTTGCATGTAAAGCCATAAACATCGAAGCGGAGTTGAGCAATGCACTTGGAAGAAGCATTAGGATTCTATGTGTGAACAGTCCAAAGCCATATCAAGTTGTAACTCAAATCGTATATAGGACTCCAGACTTCTATCAGATGATGATGAGCATGATGAACACCATGCTTGCAATAATGATTCTCCTTCTATTCACATCGCAAATCACGGAGACCATTAAAGCCGCTGCAGCCTCATAAACATATATAAAGAAAAAACGAGAATTACAGTATGGCTGGGCATGTCGGAGCGCATCATTTTCCCATACAGGGAGTATAGTATACCATGGAATTGGCAAATCAATGATTATAATGTAACGGCGGATTTCTCCACTAAGCCAAACAACGTCAGGATAATCTTCACATTGTATGAGGCAATTGCATGGAATTTTGGAGTGCCAATATATGGTACGCCTGAAAACCCATTGTATGACGTCATCATAATAATGGTGAATGGAAATGAAGTTGTGAAGGTTGAACCTCTCCCTCCACCCTTAACCTCGCTTCCATACATAGTTGAAACTGGCAACATAGCTCAATACTTCCAGCAAGGAACAAACACTTTCACTTTGAGGTTTGTGAAGCGAGATTGGCTGTGGCAATCGCATACCTTCAAGGTTGCAGTGAAAATCCAGAGCGATGTAACTCCAGAGAACATAGTTCAAATAACTGAGGAGACGAGGATTCCAGACATATGGTCATACATGATGCAGTTCATGATGGGGTTTCTCATGTTCTTCATCATGATGGCAATGTTCAACATGATGATGAACATGTTTCCAAGAATAATTCCAAAAGCTAAAAAGATTAGGCTCCCAAAAATAGGAATGCCAAAACCAAAGAAGGAGGTTGAAGAGAGGGAAGTGCTCTACTACATGTAGACGGTGAATTTAAATGTCAATAGTGATAAATACGGACACAACCATAGCCACAACGGTAACTGCAGAGGAAGTCAAAATTGTAAACAATGCAACCCTCACGGTTACGGGAACGCTGACATGCAGGAAGCTCATAGTTGAAGCTGGAGACGCAATCCTAGAAGGTTCAGGAACAATAAACGTAGTGGAGGAAATGCGCCGAAACCATCTCCAATCATCATTAGAATGCAAGAAATGATGCTCATGCTAATGGTGATGATACTTGCATACTACATAATCATCATATTGAAATCCATACTCTTCAAGAAACCTGTGGAGAAGGTCGTGGTCTAAACATATCGAACATAACAAACATTTATTAGGAAAGATATGGGAAAACAATTTAGAGGAATATGCCAACAATAAGGATAACGTCAGACAAAATAACATTGGCAGCCTTAACTGCAAACCCAACAACAGTAACTGCTGGAGACCTATGGTATAATGCAAACTACATTGGCTTATACCTCGCAATAGACACGGTTCCAGCAAATGCAAAACTCATAAGACCCCCACCCTTCACAACAACGGACTTATCCGACAACTGCATCACAACAGCGAAAATCGCTGATAGTGCAGTTACAACTGGCAAGATTGCTGACGGTGCAGTTACTAGGGCAAAGTTGAGCGGCGTATTTCCAATTGGAAGTGCGGACATATCTGATGGTGCGATTACTGGTGCGAAGTTGGCGAGTTCAGCTGTAACTGCGGGGAAGATTGCAGCTGGAGCTGTAGGTACAACTGAACTTGCAGATTCATGCATCACAACAGCAAAAATCGCTGATAGTGCAGTTACATCTACCAAGATTGCTGATGGCTCGGTTACTAGGGCGAAGCTGAGCGGCGTATTTCCAATTGGAAGTGCGGATATATCTGATGGTGCAATAACGTCTGGCAAGATTGCCGATGGTGCAGTTACATCTACCAAGATTGCTGATAGTGCGATTACTGGTGCGAAATTGGCGAGTTCAGCTGTAACTGCGGGGAAGATTGCAGCTGGAGCTGTAGGTACAACTGAACTTGCAGATTCATGCATCACAACAGCGAAAATCGTCGATGGCGCAGTTACAACTGGCAAGATTGCTGACGGTGCAGTTACAAATATAAAGATTGCAAGTGGAATTGCTCCAGAGAAGATTGGTAGTGGAAATCTCAATATTGGGACTGGAACGATAACATGTGGACAGATAAATGTCGGTGATATAGTGTTAAAGTATGGGTGGGTTATAAGGGAGTATGAGGATAGGATTGAGATAATTAAGGATGGTAAGGTTGTGTACAGGATTTCTGCTGATGGTTAAGCGTAACCTTTAGGTGTGCGGAGTTACAGAATAATATTTGGTTAGTTATGGTTAGAGTAGGATGGATTAGTCCATCTCCACTTTTGCCTACGGGGATTGGGAAGGTTTCCAAGTATTTGATTGCTGGTTTAGTTAGGGATGGATTTGAAGTTGCATGTCTGAATCCACAGTATGGTGGAGCTCCCATAAGTATTGATGGAATTACACATTACCCTTGGATTGAATCTGAACTCATATATCCATTTCTGGATGTATTTAAACCAGACGTTGTCGTCATATATTTCAGCCCATGGGTTTCTCCATATAAGGAGATTGGGAGGATATGTGAGAAGAGGAATGTTAAGGCAATGTTCTATTGTACAGTTGAGCATGCAGTTTTAAGCCCACTGTATTTTGAGGCTTTGCTTGGATGCAATTATGCAATTACGCCATCGAATTTTGGGAGGATGGTTTTATGTAGAAATCTCCCTGAAGATAGGGTTATGGTTGTACCGCATGGGGTTGATTTCACGATATATAAGCCTATGAAGCCGAAGCCTAGGTTCGAGGGGTTTGAAGATAAATTCGTGTATGGCATGGTTGCAAGAAACAATGTTAGAAAGGAGTTTCCAGTGTTGATGAAGGCTTTCTCCATGTTGCCAGATGAAATAAAAGATGAGAGCATACTATATCTCCATACACAGGTTGGAGAGACGAATCTGGGGATACCTGGATGGGATATACCATACCTCACAATGCACTTCGGCATACAGGGAAAAGTTCTCCTTCCATCCATGAAGGCTAACAGGTTCTTTGGGTATGATGAGGTGGAGATGGCTCAGCTCTACAATGCCATGGACGTGCATTGTTTGATAACAAGTGGGGAGGGATTCGGCTTGCCAGTAATTGAAAGCCAAGCATGTGGAGTTCCAAACATTTTGAGCAGGAATACATGTCTCCCAGAAGTTGGGGGGGATGGCGCATTATATGCTGAGTGCTGGGAGGATGAATTGTATACGACTGAGAGCTTTGCGCTTTACACCACGAAGACGAGTGCAGTTAGGGAATGTATGGAGACATTGTTCTATGATGAGAATTTGAGGAGGAAGCTTTCGGAGAGGGCGATTGAAAATTCAAAGAGGTATACTTGGAGGAGAGCCATAAATCAATTGATAATTGCAATAGAGGAGTGCATGAAGACGGAGAAAAGGTTTGGAATGGAGATAATGAGGATGCAGAAACCAATATTTGCAGAGGGATATGATGAGGAGAAGGCTAAATTGATACCGAGTGGAAGTGGATTATGCCTAGACCTCGGATGTGGATTGAGCACTCCATATAGAAGGGAAATCGAGCGTAAAGGATACGAGTACGTTGGAGTGGACTTAAGGAAGAGTAGGAAGATAACTGTTCGAGCAGATGCAAGATATCTACCATTCAGAGACAAGGCATTCAAACTGATATGGGCAAGTGAACTGCTGGAGCATATACCCACAAAAGAGCAGAGAAAAGTGTTGGAGGAATGCATGAGGCTATCTGAACTGACGATATTCACGTTTCCAAGGGAAGACACGGTGACGTTCTGGCTTGACCCGACACATCACAAGATTGATTGGGATGCAGTCAAAATGTTTCCATGTGAAAGGATTGACCTATCTGGAAAAACAATATTAAGAATGACATCAAAAGATATGTTGAGTGAGTGATGCTCAAGAAAATCAAAGTGCTATTAGCCAAGATGTTATTGAAGCTAATCATGGACGCGGCAATAGAGGTGGATAGACTTGAAATAAGGGTTGGTGGAAACACGATTAGAATAGATGGCAGCTCGATAACCCTTCAGCCATTAACATCAAACCCAACACTTGCATCTGGGAAGATTTGGTTTAGAAGCGACATTCCAGCAATACTCTACACCCCCGACGGTTCAAGTGTAAGGTATGTTGCACCATCAAATTGGGATGAAATCATGAATAAACCATCATCGTTTCCACCAAGCTCACATACACATGTAACAAGTGATATAAGCGGATACTTCACACACATCGCTGGAGATGACACTGAAATCACATATACGGGAACATCATATCCAACTTCAGACCAAAAGTATTTCTTCATGAGCCTCGTGGCTGGAGCATTCCCACTAAACAAACTCGCAGTCTCAGTTGAGGGGAAAGTGACATCTGGATATACGTTGACCGTTGGCGTATTTGTGAATGGAACCTTAAGGGCAGAAGCATCGTGGACTGAGACAAGCTACACAATAAAGGTGATATCACCAATAGATTTAAGTGGACTTTCAACTACAACCACACATCAAATTGGGATAAGGATGAAGGTGACTGGTGGAACAGGATACGTTAGAGCCGTAGACTTCTATTGGATGAGGTGACATAATGTCATTCAGAACATGTAAATCATGTCAAACATGCTATACATGTCAAGTATGCAATGTATCATGTTACTCATGCTATTCATGTCAGACATGTGTGTCATGTTATGGTTCATGTGCATCATGTCAGAGCTGTGTGTCATGTCAAGTGTGCAACGTATCGTGCTACTCATGCTATTCATGTCAGATATGCTATACATCTTATGGCTCGTGTCCATCATGTCAGAGCTGTGTATCATGTCAGGTATGCAACGTGTCATGTTACTCATGCTACTCATGTCAGATATGTGTGTCATGTTATGGTTCATGTGCATCATGTCAAAGCTGCGTGTCATGTCAGGTATGCAATGTATCATGTTACTCATGCTACTCATGTCAGACATGCTACACGTGTCAGGTGTGCGTTACATGTGGAACAAATGTAGTTGCAGAGTAGGGTGAGAATTATGGGTATACGTGTAGGTGTAGTTAAAACTCCAAACATAAGGGATTTAGAGTGTCAATTATGTCAGACATGCTATACATCTTATGGCTCATGTCCGTCATGTCAGAGCTGCGTGTCATGTCAGGTGTGCAACGTGTCATGTTACTCATGTTATTCATGTCAGATATGCTATACATCTTATGGTTCATGTCCATCGTGTCAGAGCTGTGTATCGTGTCAAGTGTGCAACGTATCGTGCTACTCATGCTATTCATGTCAGATATGCTATACATCTTATGGCTCATGTCCATCGTGTCAAAGCTGCGTTTCATGTCAGGTATGCAATGCATCGTGCTACTCATGTTATTCATGTCAGATATGCTATACATCCTATGGTTCATGTGCATCATGTCAAGTTGCAGTTTCATGTGTGGCATGTGTTTCATGTCAGAACTGTTATGTCACGTTGTATGTTTGTCCAATTGGCTACTATACTGGATAGAAAGATATATTAGCGTTTGAAGAGAGAGGTAGTGTGGTGAGTGGTTGGGGATGCAGCCACCATGTAGAGTATGTTATACGTGTCAAGTATGCGTGTCATGTGAAGTTTATGGTGAAGTTGGAAGGGTGGGTGAACCTCAATTTCAACAGCAAGCAGTTCAGCCTATTCAGCCTATGCCTCAGCAAATGATGCAGTTTCCACAGCCGATGATGCCGATGCCTCAGCCTATTCAACCTATGCCTCCAATGATGCAGTTTCCACAGATGATGATGCCACAATTTCAACCGTTAACTGAGGAGAGGGTTAGGGAGATAGTGTTTGAAATGTTGGTTCAGCTTGGACTTGTCAAGCCTGCTCAGAAAAAGTTTAGTGTGGGTAAGTCCAGTTCAGATGAGTCTCGATGTGAGAAGTCGGAGTAGATATTTAGAGGGCTAATGTAGATGGCGATTAGGCTTCCGCCACTTGATGAGTTGACAGTGTGGAATACGAGTAACTGTAATTTGAGATGTGACTATTGCTTTGTATATAAATTGTATACTGATATTCCACGTCAAGAGATGAGCGTTGAAACTATGGATGCACTTATACATTTCGCAATGCATCATTTGAGATTCAATGGGAAGATATGGTTTTTCGGTGGAGAGCCATTTGCAAGTTTTGAGACGATGAAGTATATTACCGAGAAGGCTAGAGCTGAAAACCTTGCAATAACGTTCGGTGTAACCACGAATTGCACTTTGATAGATGAGGAGAAGGCTAGGTGGATGGCGAAGTATGGGTATGGGGTTCTATGCAGCATTGATGGAGTGCCGCAGCTACATGATAGACATAGGAGGCATCCTGATGGAAGTGGAAGTTGGAGTGAAGCTTGGAATGGAATTAAACTTGTAAGGAAATATGTGAACGTCAATCCGCAGATAAGGTGGACTGTGGATGTGGATACAGTTGAAGGAGTAACGGAATCCATGAAGGCATTCATATCGGTTGGATTGACGAATCTGGCAATAGACTTGGTCTATGAGGTCGAGTGGGATGATGATTCACTGGAGACTTTGAGGGGTGAATTGATGGAGATGAGCGGATTGCTCGATGAATGCTATTCGAGAGGGATACCTGTATTCTCAATGTTCGTTAGAGACACGCTTTCCGCAGTTTCAAGTAGGCATAGGGTGAGCTGGTCTGGGAGGTGCGGTCTCGGAATGGGGAGCGTTGGGGTTACGCCTAAAGGCGAAATCACCCCATGCCATAGATTTGTATCTTCAATGGCAACTGTTGGTGAGCCTGAGATTGGAGATGTATATCGTGGCTTCAGCCCCAAGAGGATTGAGTGGATTAGGAAGTGGGTTACGATTCCACCATACTCCGAGAAGCCAGAGCTATGTTTGAACTGTAAATTTAGAATGGCATGTATGGGTGGATGCCTGGCTTTGAACTACGACCTCTTCGGAGACCCACATGTCATCCCAGAGTCTTTCTGTAAAATTAAGAATATAGTGGTTGAAGTGTTCAGGCAGCTCGTATTGAAGCATATTGGAAACCCAGTGTTTAGACAGCTGTACGGGGTTGGAATGCATAGGATGTGTATAGAGTAACATTTATCAGTGTCAATTCAGAATAGGTTTTTGATGTCTTGGAGGAGGAATGTTCTCGCCTCATTTTTGGCTGGACTATTGGTGATGGCGGGATTATATCAGCTTGAAATACTATACATAATGGCTACGAGTGGTCAATGGTTTGATTTACCATTCTACTTCATCAAGCATCCTGACTGCCCAATAGGAAGCGAATGCTATTGGCGTTGGATGAGCTTTTGGAGAGACGTATTCTACACATTCATAATTGCTGGGTCATGGTTGCTTGGAGTGGCAATGTACAAGCCACTCAAAACATTCATCACATATGTGAAAAATAGAGCATTAAATTGAAACGAAACCTTTTATCAATACATGGTTGGCTTCTCAACAGGTTGATACTGAAGTATCAACATTAGCTCGTAAATCCTTTTATCTTTCATTGCACTTATGTTTATATGGGTGTAGGGTGTTTTGAGATTCACGTTTGTAAGGTGGGCTGACGAAGAGAAGAGTCATGCAATATTTAGGTATGATGGGATTATGGTTGCAATTCCGAGGAGTAGGCTGATACCTCACATTGCATGTGAAGTGAAGTATAGGGGTTTGGGGGTGGGGGATGTGAATGAGATTGCGGAGAAGTGTGCTGAGGAGAGCAGCATATTTGGGTTTCCAGCTTTTAGACATGTCTTGCACATGCTTGGAGGAAAGTTGAAGGCGGGTGTAAGTTTCGATGAGATAAGGGAGAAGGGGTTGCTTGACAGGTATCCTAATCTTGCGTGGAGGTTTATGGAGACATGTAGCTTTATGAAGGTGAGGGAGCTTATAAGGATGGGGGTGTCGACGGAGGAGGCTTTGGTGGAGGCGAAGTGTACACGTAAAGTTTAAATGAGGCATGTGGGAGGGGTAAATAAAGAGGGTGTGTTGGAGGGGTGCAGTTTCACTGTAATGTTTGCCTCTTCATTTTCCAATGAATTTCTTGAATGTTTCGGAATCTTTGAATGTAATCTTTATTCCAAGGATGACTTCACATTTTTCTTCATCTATGCTCTGGTATTTTGATAGTTTCATTCCGATTTTCTCTATGAATGGCTTCAGCTTCTCTATTTGCTCCTCAATTGTCTTTGATAGATGTTCAAGTATGGATGACATGGTCAGATGTATGTATGGGCATCTGAATATTTAAACTTTACGTTGACGGTCAAAGCTACCTCAAAACAGAAATATCACTGTAGCAATAGATAAATTGCTATGAAGCTAATTGCATACGTGAGGATTTCAAGGGAGGATGAAAACCCAGAAAACCAGATTTACGCCATGAAGCAATATGCAAGCCTCAAGAACATTGACCTCATAGTTTCAGACAAATACATGGACATTGGAATTAGTGGGGGTTTAGAGCCCTTCAAGAGGGGTGGCTTCATGAAGGCTGTGGAGGTTTTGGAGAGAGGGGAGGCAGATGGGATAATGGTGTACGCACTAGACAGGATTGCGAGAAGCCTATGGAATCTTGCAGAAGTATACAAGAAGTTCGATGAAAAGGGATGGGTGCTGCTAAGCGTAAGGGAAGACTGGCTGAACACACTCGACAAAAACGTAAAAAACCTCATAATAGCAATACTTGGATGGGCAGGGGAAATGGAGAGAAAATTCATATCCGAAAGAACGAAAGAAGCATTAAAAAGAGTGAAAAGCTCAGGAAAAAAGCTTGGAAGACCAAAAGCACTAGACGACGAAGTAAAACTCATAGAACTAGTAACCAGTGGAGTAAGCCTGAGAAAAGCATGCACACTACTCGGAATATCATACAGCACAGGAAAAAGAATAATGAAAAAACTTACAACCCAAGAAAAAACATGAAATCGAAAACAACACCCCCAGAAAAAGCCACAAACCACATCTAACACACAACCTCAACACCCAAACACTAAACAACACCCAAACACACAAACACACAGACCCCCCGACCC
>Ga0209821_100152_pt1 | contig 11682 bp, 14 predicted proteins | sample SSWtaG_3_FD_184118 | JGI IMG/M metagenome (GOLD analysis project Ga0209821, IMG submission 184118) | Hot spring microbial communities from Sandy's Spring West, USA to study Microbial Dark Matter (Phase II) - SSWTFFsm_matched (SPAdes)... | ecosystem: Environmental > Aquatic > Thermal springs > Hot... | reverse complement strand
TAATGAAATAAAAAAAGAAATTATAGAAATAATTATCGCAACAATACTTATAGTTTCAGTGCGTTTTTTAAATCTTCTTTCTAATTCTTTATCAATTAGATCAATCATGGCTCTTCTTTCTTCGTTATCCTGGCTTCCTGCTTGTCCAGCAAACAAATAGCGCATATGTTTTTTTCGTAATTCTAATAACTCTTTCCCAGACATCTTAAGATAATTTTCTGATAGATATTTAAATTCCTCATCTAATACCACCATATTTTATTTCCAAAAACTAAACCCCTCTTTTTTGGCAAATTTTATAAATTCTTCGGCGATTTCGTCTAAATCGTGGTCTAAAATTCTTCGACCTTTTTCATCTAAAATAAAGTTTCCTTTTTCGTCTTTTTTGTAAACGTATTCTCCGGAATTGTCTTTGCCTGGTTTTTTAGATACTGCCATAAAAATTGGATAATCTTCTTGATAAGGATTTAATGGTCCAAGTTCTGGATTATCATTCCATTTTTGCAAAAACAAAACTGAAGTTTTTGTGCCAGTGTGAGGTTTAAAAGTGTTTACATGAAGCCCAACTACTGCTAAAATCCTTGCTTTATTCAAAAGCCATTGTCTTACCCATTCTAAATTTGTATTGTTTAAAACTCCTTGTGGCAAAACAATTGCCATTCTCCCACCAGGTTTTATCATATCTAAGCATCTTTCTAAAAATAAAAGGTGTCTTTCCATTTTTCTTTTTAGTTTCCCATCTTTTTTAGCAAATTCGTATTGCCTTAAAAGCCCAGTATCGGTAATTTCACCAGCAAAAGGAGGATTGGTCATTAGAACATCAAAATTTAAATATCTAAAAGTTTTTTTATTTTCTTCGTCTTCAACCGGATTTTCAAAACTCCTTAAAAGTCCAGCTTTTCTAATTGCTACCCTTGCCTCTTCTGCTTCTTCTCTTACCCAATCTCTGGCATCTAAAGAGTTTCTTTTAAATATGTGGTGTTTTCCATCGCCAGCAATAAGCATTAAAGCCTGTGATGTTTTTCTCATGTTTTCATCAAAATCAATTCCGAATAAATAAGTGGCAGCATAATCTCTTTTTGCTTGAAAGGTAGTATTTTTTAAATAATTATCCCAGACCCAATACATTGTATGAATCAAAAATCCACCAGAACCGCAAGCAGGATCAATGACAAATTCATTCTCTTTTGGATTTAGCATTTTCACGCACATTTTAATAACATTTCGAGGAGTAAAATATTGTCCCTTTTTTCCTTTTGAAACTTCAGTCACAAGATACTCAAAAGCTTTATCAATTATTTCTAACTCTTCTCTTCCTGATTCAAAAAGTTTAATGTTTTCTAACAAGGGTACGCAAACTTGTAGTTGGTCTGGAGTTAATTCGATTTTTTCTAAAGGGCTAAAAATATCTGGCCACTTACCAATGGCTTTTTGGAAAAGCTCATAGTTTATAATTTGATAAGTTTTCTTTGGATCTTTGTATTGTCTAAACCACACTTCTTTATCTTTTCTTACATTTTTTGCCTGATCTTCATCGTATAACTTTGCATAAATCAATTTAAAAACTTCTTGAAAAACATTAACCCCAGCTTGTGCCAAAACCATTTCTTCTAACCGCTTGACAATATAAAAAAGATCAAAATCGCTTGTTAATTCATCGTAAAATTTTTTCTCTTCAAAAAGATCATCCCAAGTTTGATCTGCCCGAGGAATATCTGAGAGAGTAGTTATATATTCTTTTGGATAAGGACGGTAGAGAATTACTTTTTCAATCCCATTTGACCAAACGCCTCCTTCTGCTCCTTCACCAGACATATAAGTTTTCAATTGTTCTAAAGCTTTTTTCTCTTTTGGTTCTTTTACTTCAAAAATTATATAAGGAGTTATTTTATCTTCTTTATAAATTACAATATCTGCTTTTTTGGCATGGATTTCTCTTCCAAAATGAACTGATTTTTCTACTTCAATTCTTTCTAATGGATATTTGTATTTTTTGATTAAAGTATAAAGCCAAAGCTGGCGAATGATTTCTTCTGGTTTAGTTAAATTTTTATTTTTATCATAAACTAAAATATCTTTGTCTCTTTTTAGACAGCGTACATAAAATTTTCCTTTTTCTTTTTCAAAAATAGTTATTACTTCTTCTACTTTGATATTTTGTTTTTTAAATTCCTTTAACCCATGAGTTACTTGAGGGTCTTTAAAAATTAAATCTAAAATTTCTCGCGTTATTCTAATTTGTGTGTCTGTGGGTTTTGTTGAAAATGGATCAGGTAGTTTTGGCATATTATTTATTTAAATTATAACTTTGTTTTATTAACTCAAAGACTTTTTCAACATCTTCTTTCTTTTGAAGTTTTATTTCATAATCACCATTACCCCAATGACCAATGGGTTTTGGTTTGGTTAAATCGCGAGCAAGATTATACGGATCGTTCAACTGCCCAGATTTAACATTTAGGAAAATTTTTAAACTATTAGTCATTATCACTACATCAACAAAATTAGTTGATAGTTTATAAGCAATATATTTTGCTTTTGGTTCTTCAATTATATTTTTGTCGAGAGAAATAATTTTTTCACGCAATACATTAAAAATTTCTTTTATTTCTTTTTTAGTTTTCTTTAAATGATCTTCTATAGAATATTGTTTAATTGAAAGCTCTTTTTTTGGTTTTAAAAACTTGGTAGAAATTTTTATTTCTGGATAGGTTTCTTGTTCTAAAAGTAATATTCCTCCTTCATAAAATCTATAGTGTAAAAGCTCAATTTTTATAGGAAGTAATGCGACGGTATCAAGATCAAATTTATTAAAACTTTCAGCAATACATATAACTCGTGGCGAATCCCACTCTATTTTTATGTTAATGGACTTTTTCCTGCATAAAATTTCAAAATCTGCTTTATGATCTAATAACCATCGAAGGTAAGATAAACCCTGATTGATTACATTATCGCTTTGAGTTTTTTTGTATTCTATAATTACCGGAGAACCATTTCTATCAATGCCTAATGTATCAATTCTTCCCCCAAAACTTGTAGGATATTCTGATGCTAAAAATATAATACCCAACAATTCTTCTAAATTTTCTTCAAATAAACTTTGGAGATTTTTCTCATAACTCAATTTTGTAGGAAGAATTTTAGAGACTTTTTTATTTTTAATTTTAAATAAAGCCATATTTTTAAATAATTCCCTTCTCTTTTAATATCTGCTTAGAAATTCGGTGGGCAATTTCTAAAGCAGCAGCCAATGTGGCTACTTTATCTTTTTTGATGCCTGAAATTTTCATAATTTCTTCAATATCTTTTCCTGCCAATCCTTTAAATGAGCCACCAGATTTTTCCAAAATTTCCTTTGCTATTTCAAGAACAGATTTCCCTTTTATTCCTGTTCGTAAAAGAATAGCTAAAAGTTCAACATCGCTAAGCTTTTCGGCGCCATATTTTAATAACTTTTCTCTCGGTCGCTGGTCTTCAGGTAAATCTTTTATTTTGTATTTTCCTTCCTTCATAAGTTTACTTTATTATAAAATTTTATTATAAAATCACTTTAATCAAATTTTACTATCATTTTCATTCATATCTTAAAGCAACAATAGGATCTAGGTCAGATGCTTTTTGCTGGCCAATAGTCAAAAATAACGATGGGCCATAAACCGAAATATTTTGCGAAAAACTAACCACATTATTTCTTTAGTAGCTTAAATCAAAAAATTATTTCCCTACTTTAAAAGACTCAAAAACTAGCCTTGATGTTTTAAAAGAGATGAATGAAATTTATTTTATAACTTAGCTAACAAGATTAATATCTTTCCAGAAAGAGAATTTTCATAAAAAATAATTATTTTTTCATTATTTTAATACAAAACAATATTCTAACATTCTATAGAATGTTAGAATGTTTAGTATCTGAAAAAAGGATTGATTTTTGTTAATCTGAAAATTTGATTTATTTTATTAAATTAGACGGGGAGCCTTTTAGAAAATTTTTTATATTCTCAATTGTTGTCATTAAGATTCTTTCAACTGCTTCTTTGGAGTTAAAGGCATTGTGAGGAGTAATTAAAACATTTGGCATTTTCATTAAGATATGGTTTTGCCATAAAGTTTTTATTTCATTTTCTTTAATTTGTTGTTTAACTAAAAGCTCCAGTTCTTCTTTAATTTCTGTTTCTTCTTCTAAAACATCTAAGGCTGCTCCTTTTAATATTCCTTCTTTAATAGCATAAATTAGGGCCTCGGTTTCAATAATTCCTCCACGAGCAGTATTAATTAAATAAGCTCCAGGTTTTATCAGTTTTATATTTTCTTTATTAATTAAGTGATAGGTTGAAGGATTCAAATTGACATGAATAGTTATGACATCTGAATTTTTTAAAAGTTCTTCTAAAGAGGTATAAACTATTCCCTGCTCTTTAGCAAAATTTTCATCAGGAAAAGCATCATAAGCTAAGATATTCATTCCAAAAGCTTTGGCAAGTTTTATAACTTCTTTTCCGATTTTTCCAGTACCAATAACCCCTAATTTTTTTCCATAAAGTTCTTCTCCTCTTAAATTTTTTAAATCAAAACTTTCAGCTTCTTTAATTTGATCAATAGCATAATATATTTTTCTCATTAAATTAAGCATAAGACCGATTGTCCATTCAGCCACAGTTTTAGTTCCATATTCAGGTACGTTACAAACTAAAATTCTTTTATTTTTACAATATTCACAATCTATATGATCATAACCAGTAGAACGAGTAGTAATTAATTTTAGATTAGGTAAATTATCAATAATTTCTTTATCAATTTCTGAAGAAATAAAAATAGATAAAATATCTAAATCTTGGAAATCTTTAACATTTTCTTTTGTAAGTCTTTCGCTTGTAAAATAAATTTCTAAATCAGGTAGTTCTCTTTCTAAAATTTCTTTTTCCCAACCTTCTGCTTCAAAAAATCCAAGCTTCATTAGTTAAATTATAGCAAAAATTTATTGTGTTTGTGATTCTTCAATTTTTTCTAAATAAAACCTAATATTTGAAGGAGAAACATTAATTAAAAATAAATTCTTAGGTATTTTAATCAAAACATCTTCATCTTGTATTAAAACAGAATTCCATTTAGAAACAGAATATTTTGAATAATTTTTTAAATCAACAATTACTTTAAGGTCATTTAGATTAAAAACATCAAAAGCAGATTTTGATCCTTTTAATGTTATTGTTAATTCAGTGGGTTTGAATTCTTTAATGACTAAATTTTGTGGTATATTAGTAAATTCAACCGGTACAATAAAGGCTTTTTGGATAAGAGAACGGTTATTATTAATTACAAGAAACAAACTTAAAGAAGCAACTAATGCAACCAAAAAGAGTAAAAAATTTTTAACTGATAGAATTTGAAAAATGAAAAGATGATTTTTCTTTTTATCAGTTTCAGAGATGTACAATTTTAAAAGTTTTTCTTTTAATTCAAAAATCTCTTTTATTTTTTCAATTTTACCCTCTCTTGCTAAACTAATATCTCCTGTTTCCTCTGAAACTATTATTGCCATAGCATCAGAAACTTCTGTAATTCCTAAGCCAGCTCGATGTCTTAAATTTTTTTCTTTAATCTTTTCAACATTTTTGCTCAAGGGAAGATGAACAGAAAATTTATAAATTTTATTATTCCTAATAATCATAGCACCATCATGTCCAGGTGAATTAGGATCAAAAATGCTTAAAATTAAAGGTTTGCTTATAAATCCATCTAAAAGATAACCGCTGGAAATAAATTCGTCAATATGACTTTTGCCTTCAATAACTATAATTGCTCCAATTCTTTTTTCTGACATTTCTTTAATTGCTTCAACTATTGTTTCTATAATTGTTTCAGTAATATTTTTATCTATCTTATTGAAATATCTAATAAAGTTAAAACCAAAATTACCAAAATAATAAAAAAGATCTCTAATTTCTTGATTAAATATAATAATAAGCACAAGAAGCAAACCTAAACTTATAAACCACCTAAAGATAAAATTAGTTAAAGATAAATCAAGCTGAAGAGAAAGAAAAAAAACAAAAAACCAAAAAAGAATTCCTAAGACAATCAAGAGAGTATGCTTTTTTTTCAAAACGAAATTTAATATTGAAAAGAAAAATAATGAGACTATAAAAATATCTAAAATATCTTTTGGAGTCAAATCAAAAATCATTTTCTAATATTATAAAAGATTTATTTAAAAAATCAACATTAAATTTTTTTATCTATTGTTAATATAAATTTCTAAATCTGGAAGTTCTCTTTCTAAAATTTCCTTTTCCCAACCTTCTGCTTCAAAAAATCCAAGCTTCATTAGTTAAATTATAGCAAAAATTTCAACATTTACATTTTTCTGTTATCTTTTTTGATTGAAAATAAAGAGAACTTAAAAGCAAAATAGATGAAACAGCAAAAATTAAAAATTTATATTTTAAAAATAAAATTCCTGTAGAAAAGCTAATACCTAAAAGAGAAAATAGAACTACTAAACAAGAAGAGCACCAGGCAGTGGCTAAAATGGCTGAAAAAATTCCTGATAAAGCTCCTAAAATTCCTGTTGGAGCCGATTTTACTTCTGGAGATTTTATCTTGATTGAATAAATGAAAAAAATTAAATTTAAAGAAATTAAAATTGAAAGGAAACTGACAATTAACCAATCCCTTGTTTGCCAAATTTTAAAATATAGAGAAATGTTATCTGGTTTAGGAGTAAGAAAAATTTGAAGTTCAATGAAAAAGAAAACAAAAGTAAGAGTAAAATTTAAAAAAAGTAAAAGATAAAAGAAATTAATTTTTGAATCTTTTAAAAAAATTATTTTTAATGCCTCAATCATTACCATTTTAAATGCAGCAACTAATTTTCGAGATGTCTTTATAAAAACTTAAGACACAAATTTTCAAAGCTTCAGATAAAGTTGGGAAAACTGGTGTTGAGTTTATTAAATCATCAATAGTATTTTTATTTTTAATTAGCCAGATGGCTTGACTTATAATTTCACTAAGATCATCTGTATTTAGTGTTTTTCCAGCAGCAAGTAAAATTTCATCAACAGAAATTTCTTCTTCCCTGCCCTCAACTAAAAATTTAACAATCTTTTTATCTCCCTCTTTCCTTACTGATTTTACATTAACATTTAATCTAATTTCAATTCCTTCTTTTTGTAAAACTTCTTTTAATCTTTGAGTCAGTTCTTTTTCTCCTGGAGGAAAAATTGAGTTTCCTTTTTACAAAATAATTACTTTTGAGCCAAAACGAGAGTAAATTTGAGAAAATTCTAAACCCATAGGATCAGCACCAATAATAGCAAGACTTTGTGGCAAATTTTTATTTTCTAAGGCTGAAATATGAGTTAAATAGCCAACTTCTTTTATTCCTTCAATTGGTGGTACATTAACTAAATTAAGCTCATTTTCAATGGCAGTAGCAAAATCAAAATTTTTTATTTTAGCAAAATGAATTAGGGCTTTTGAAGGCACACAACCAACATTAACACATGTTCTTCCAATGGGGAGCCTGGAATTAATCATCAATGTTTTCAAACCAAGTTCATTAGCCTGAATAGCACTGGCAAAACCTCCAGAACCTCCGCCAAGGATAATTAAATCATATTTCATAGATAACTTTTAATTAATTTCGACAATTTTTCATCCTTTAATTTGTAAAAGTTAAAACGCCAATTTTTGAAAGAAGTAACAACGCCTTTTTCTTTTAATTTTCTTAAAGCATGGGAAACACGAGAAATTGGCATTTTTAAAATTTCAGCAATCTCACTAACAGAAAGCTCTGGATAATAACACAAAAGATAGCAAATTTTCATCTTTGTTAAATCTCCCAAAAGTCCAAATCTTTCCGCATACTCTTTAATCAATTTTTCATTCTTTAATTCTTTTTTTATCTTTCTTACTTGAACCATTATTCAAATTATAAATCAAAAAATAAAAAAATTAGCATCTTTCATTAAACAAAATTTTCTTCCAACCTCTTTCTAAAACAATTTCTATTTGTTTTAATACAAAACAATATTCTAACATTCTATAGAATTTTAGAATGTTTAGTATCTAAATTATTAAGAGTTAACTTCTTTAAAATCTATTTGGGTTTTAACAATATTAGAATTTTATTTTACTTCTTTTTTAAGCCAATTTAAATATTCTTTATTTGTTTCTCTTGTAAGCAGTTTTTTTATCAGGATTGGTAATATAAACCAAAATCATATTAATTTTTTTTCAATTTTTCATAAATTCTTTTTAAGGCAACAATGAAAGAGGCTTTTCGTAAACTTAAATTTAATTTTTCCTTTATTTCCCAAACTTCATCAAAAGCTCTGCTTAAATATTTTTCTAATTCTTCAAAAACTTTTTCTTTGCTCCATTTCTCATCATTTAAATTTTGAAGCATTTCAAAATAAGAAACTATAACACCCCCGCTATTTGCTAAAATATCAGGAATAATCACAACTCCTTTTTCATCTAAAATTTTATCTGCTTCTTCAGTTAAAGGATTATTAGCCATTTCTAAAATTATTTTTGCTTTAACTTTATTTGCGTTTTCTTTTGTGATTACATTTTCTAAAGCAGAGGGTATTAAAATATCAACATCAAGTTCCAAAAGCTCTTCATTGGAAATATCTTTCCCTAAATTAATGTCGCAAACACTACCAATGCAATAACAACCAGAAATCATCCCTTTTTCTTTTTTACATTCCATAACTAATTCTGGATTAAAACCTTCTTCAGAATAAATTCCTCCTTTACTATCCGATAAAGCAACTAATTTATATCCTTTTTGATATAAAAATTTAGCCAAATTATAACCAACATTACCAAAGCCCTGAATTGCAACTCTTAAAGGTTTTTGTAAATTCATTTTTTCAATAAATCTTTCTAAAATTATTTCTCCTCCCTTACCAGTTGCTTCTTCCCTTCCTTCTGAACCATCATTTTCTACTGATTTCCCAGTAAAGGTGGCTTTTAATTTTTTATCATCTGACTTTAAAATCTTTAAATATTCATCAACCATCCAATCCATTATTTTAGAGTTAGTATTAACATCAGGAGCAGGAACGTCTTTATCTGGTCCAATAAAATCATAAATTTTTCTTACATATTCTCGGGAAAGTTCTTCTAATTCTTTTTCTGATAAAGTTTTAGGATCGACTTTTATTCCTCCTTTAGCTCCACCAAGTGGAAGCCCAGCTAAAGCACATTTTATTGTCATTAAAAAGGCTAATGTTTTTATTTCATCTTCATTAACTTCAGGAAAATATCTGATTCCTCCTTTATAGGGTCCTAAAAAATTATTATGCTGAATTCGATAACCTTCAAAAATTTCGACTTCTCCATTTTCTCTTTTTAAAGGAAGAAAAACTTTAATTTCTCTTTGCGGCTTTTCTAAAATTTTAAAAATTTCTTCGACTCCTTTATCGTCTTGAACTAAATTTTTAAACAATTCTTTAACCTCTAAAAATTTTTTGAAAGTATTTTCGAAAATCATAAATTGTAAAAAAGATAATTATTGCTGAAAGATCGACTGCTAAACAGAGGTAACATAGTTCTTTTAAAACGAAAAACATAACAAAGATAAGATAAAGAGCATAAAGAAAGGCAAAAGAAGATATCACTTTAAAAATATTTTCTTTATTAATTATAACTAACAAACCAACGATAAAAAAATAAAACATTCCTAAAAGAGAATTGTCTATACCCAAAACTTTACTATAAGGACTAGATAAAACATTATTACAACCATTTAAAACACAACCTATATTTTTTCCTTGAAAATAAAGATAGAAAGAAATTACAAAAGCTATCAAAGAAAGAGCTATGATTATGACTTTTTTCATTTTTTATGATAGATTCTAAAAGTAGCTATTCCCCAATTCATTCTTATGCTTCCCTCTTCTAAAAGTAAAAATTCACTATTTTTTAAACTTTTAGTAATAACAATTATCCTGCTTTCTTTTTTTAATTTTAAAAGATTTTCTTCTATTTTTTCCATTTCTTTTTCATCAAAACAAGTAGCGTGGATAAAAACAATCGTTGCCTCTTCTAAATTGGTTTCTAAAAGATTTTCTTCTCTAAATTCTATTTCATTTATTTCTGAAAAAATTTCTTTAACTTTTTCATAGACTTCTTTAGAAGCTTTAATAAAATCCGCTAAAAGCTCAATACCTACTGCTTTTTTGATTTCAAAAGCCAGACTTATGGCTAAACAGGGTTTACCTAAACCTGAACCTAAATCATAAAAAATATCATCTTTTTTAGGATTTACTTTTTTTAAAAGCTCAACGAATTCATCAAAAATTATTTCACCATAAATAAAACTTGGTTTATCAAAATCTGATTTTGTTTTTGCTTGAGAATAAATCTTATAACCATCATAACCATCATAAACTTTATTGAAAATTTCTCTAACCAAGTTAATATCTCTCATTTATTTCTTTTTTAAAAATTTCTAAAAGTTTTAATGTAATTTCGCCAGGCTTTCCTTTGCTAATTTTTCTGTTATCTATTTTTACTACCGGCAAAATTTCCTTATTAGTAGCAGTAATAAAAGCTTCATCAAAACTCTTAATTTCTTTAATAAAAATTTTTCTTTCCTCAAAAGGAAATTTATATTTTTTAATAAGAGAAATCAAAAATTTTCTTGTAACTCCTTCTAAGATTTTTTCTTTTGGAGGAGTAATAATTTTTCCTTTAATAACAGCAAAAAAATTTGAAGTAGCACATTCTAAAATTTCTTCATTATTTACTAAAAGAATTTCTAAAGCATTTTTTCTTTTTGCTTCTTTTAAATATTTAATTAAAATGCTATAATTGACACTTTTTGCTTGAGGAAAATCTCGATGAAAGTTTTTAGTGATGATTTTTATTCCTTTTAGATAAAATTTTTCTGAAAGCGGTTTTAATTTGGTAACAATAATATAAAGTTTTGGTTTTTGAGAAAAAAGAAAATTTTCACTTTCGCCCCCTGTTAAAAAAATTCTTAAATTAATTTCAGAATTAAGATGCTTATTTTTTTCTAAAAGTTTAAAGATTATTCTTTTAATAAAATCTTTAGTAAAATTATGTTTTATTCCTAAAATTCTAGCAGAAAAGAAAAGTCTTTTTAAATGATCTTCTAAAAGAAACGGTTTGAGATTATAAGTTCTTAAAAATTCAAAAACAGCATAAGAGCGAGCAAAACCTAAATCAAAAGGAGAAATTTTAGCTTTAGAATTTTTCAAAAACTTACCATCAAGATAAGATATTTCTTCTTTCATTTATCTTTTAGAAGATGTATTTTCAAAAATATCTTTAATTGAAGAAGTTATGATTAAACTGGAGGTTCCATTATTTATTTCTATTTTCAAAATATCCTCCGAAAAATCTAAAGTAGAAGTAACTATTGATGAAGTTGACAATTCGACACTAGGTTTTGTTGAAGTTAAAACCTTATCATTTAAGGGTACTAATTTATAACCAAAAAGATCACTTAAAATTAAAGCTAAAATATAGATTATCCCTTCAGTGATTTTACTACTCATAATATTTAAATTATACCATAACTTGGTTAAGAAAAAAAGTTAAAAATGATAATAAATAAACAAAGAAAATTCGCTGACAAATTTTTTAGTATTTTCTCTTCTCTTTTCTTTCAAAAACTTTTCTATTAATTTTTTATCTTTT
>Ga0209821_100151_pt1 | contig 11757 bp, 12 predicted proteins | sample SSWtaG_3_FD_184118 | JGI IMG/M metagenome (GOLD analysis project Ga0209821, IMG submission 184118) | Hot spring microbial communities from Sandy's Spring West, USA to study Microbial Dark Matter (Phase II) - SSWTFFsm_matched (SPAdes)... | ecosystem: Environmental > Aquatic > Thermal springs > Hot... | reverse complement strand
CCATTCTAGTGCTCATCGGGTTGACAGGATCCATAGCGCTGGTCTACAAGCTCTATAAGCTCGAGAGGGTGTCGCTCTACTTGGCCGCCGCCATCTTGTTGATAGCGTCCCTAGTCCTCAGCTTCGCGGGGCTCGTGCCGAATATAGGGACCTTCATATCGATAGCGTCTTCGGTGATGGGCTTCGTAGCGCTGATACTGCTCTATGCAGCGCTTGGGACGAGCATCGAGAGGGTCGCGAGCTCGACTGCGACCGCGCCCTCTGCTGGGCCCACGGGCACTCTCAGCTGGGCTCGAAACGACCGCGGTCAATCGTCAGATCAGCGCTGCGTGCGAGGACTTTAACTCGAAGAGGGTCGTGGAGCGTGAGGCGTCAAGGGCGTGGCCCCGAGCGAGCGTCGAGCACCTCAAGGCGCTCGGTTTTGGCCAAGCTCAAGCAGCCCCGCCCGAGGGTCGAGCCCAACTACAAGCGGGGAAGAGGTCTTGGTCCGTCGTCAGTTTAGTGGCCTCGCTGGTGCTCTTGATCCTCGCGTCAGTAGTCAGCGACGGCGAGATCATGGCCCTTGTCATGCTGTCCTCTTTGATCTCAATCATCTTGGCCGCCCTCAGCACCGCGGTTAAAGGAAGCTACGATTTGGCCGTGGAATTCGTCAACTCGACGGAGGTGGAGGAGTGGGCCTACAACAACGGGGTCGCCGTGATGGCATTGCCCGGCGGCGCCGTCGCCGTCCTCGACACGAGGGCCGGAGAGGTCTACCTAACAAGGGATTACTCGCTCCAAAGGTACCCCCTCATCGATAGCGGAGGGGTCAAGTTCAGGGCATTCGCCTTCGCCACTCGAGCCATCGACTTGAGGGGGTTTGAGGGGCGGAAGGCAGAGGTTCTGAGGGGGTTCGTGGAGTGCCCTTCCATTAAGAGCGAGAGGGAGTGGATGAGGGTCTCGGGGACGTTTCTGAGGGCCAAGCTCAAGGACAAGGACAAGGGAGCACAAGTGAGAAGGCTCATAGAGGGCCTGAAGGAAGTATGAGGCCCTCTGGGCTCAATGGCCTACTTAAGGTTATAAGTTCGCTGCTGACAGATTAAACAGTGACTTGGCTCGGCCGCGGGGCGCGATGATTGAGATGGCCGAGCCGTGATAGGTGAGCTCCTTCCGCCCCCATGAGCGCCCCATGATCGTGCCCTAATTACCATCACAACCCCGAGGCCTTGCTCTAGAGCTCTCAAGGAGCATCTAGGGGCCCTGAGACTGTAAGTCAGCGCTTAAGCGGAGTCGAGTCGCAACTCTAAGTATTTTAGGCTCTGCGAGCGCGTAAGTGTTAGAAGGCTGAGAAGGCCATGGCCTCGTCAACGCTCCTATCGGAGGAGGAGAAGCTGAGGCTCTTGAAGACCATAGAGAGCGACGTCGAATTCAGGTACGCCGTCGCGGGGGCCCTAGGCATCTCGGCAGTTTTGGACGAGCTGAGGAGACTGAGAGAGGACTTCAACAGGCGATTCGAGGAGGCAAACAGGAGGCTGGAGGAGCACGGCAAGAGGCTGGAGGAGTTGACGAAGATCCTAGAAGTGCAGGGCCAGAGGTTAGAGGAGCACGGCAAGAGGCTGGAGGAGTTGACGAAGATCGTCGGCGAGCTCAAGGTCGGCGTGGGCTCCTTGGGCAGGAGGCTGGGCAGGGACCTCGAAAAGACGATCCTCAAGCTGTACGATAGGTTCCTCGCCGAGAGGGGCGTGGAGGCCGAGAGGGTCGAGAGGTTCGTGTACAGGGACGTGGACGGGAGGTTCTACAGGAGGGGTGCGAGGATAGAGGTTGACGTCTACCTCCACGACGAGGCAATGTACTTGATTGAGGTGAAGTCCTACGTAGACCACGAGGATGTCGAGTGGTTCTACGAAAAGGCCCAGATCGTCGAGAGGATCCTCGGCAGGCGGGCGGACAAGCTCATCGTCGTGGCCGTGGATGTGGATAGGAGCGCCTTGGAGAGGGCCAAGGAGTTGGGGGTAGACGTCGTCTACGGCAACGTGGTAGAGGAGTAGGGCCGGACAGCTCACTAACGCTGCGTTCGAGATAGCGGCCTAACCGACCTCATTTCCCAATCTAATAAAATTATATTCAGGGTTTACTCGAGAGAAGAGCGTCGGCGCGATGAGTGGAGCTCGCCATGGTGAGCTAGCGAGGCTATGATGGCCGAACGCCAAAACGAGCGCCCCTCACCACGGCCCATGGTCGGGCCTGAGGGCTGCCACGCTTCGAGCCGAGCTGAGGGCTTCTTCGCGGCCCGGTTAACGCTTATTACCCCAGGCCCCACCTACACGAGGCGCGATGACTGCAGTCTGAGGTCGCGACTCGATGAGCGGACCTGGCAAGGCTGAGCGCCCTTCCAAGAGAGGGGCTGAGTGGGTTGTTGGCCGCCAGTAACCTAGGCTTAGTTCGAGGGGCTGGAGATGAAGTATGCTCGGCCTCAAGGAGGGGCGAGGAGGCGGCTAAGTTGGAGGAGTGGTAGAGGCCTCCAGCAGGCCTACGTAGCGCTCGCCGCTCTCAGCCCCTCCTATCGCGACGGCCTTTGAGCTCCTTGACGGCTCGACGAAAGCGGCCCAAGCTCTACTCGATCCCCGACGGACTACGACGAGACTAGAGGAGCGGCTTGACGTAGTCGTGGCCGCGCGCCTCGGGCGATCCTATCAATAGCCTATAGTGGTCCAGCTCGCCTCTCCGGTAGACGGCCTCGACCTTGCCTTGGGCCTCGAACCTCTCCCCGGAGTCCACGACCCCCATGTAGAGCCCCTCGTAGCTGCAGACCTCCCTCAAGCCCTCGACGGCCACCCCGCTAACGAACTTGACGTCCTCCACGAGCCACTTCGACGGCATGAAGAGGGACTCGGAGGCGTCGGCCACGACCCCTCTTATCGTTGCCAAGCCCAAGGGCTTGTAGCTGAACTCTCCGAAGTACTCTCTCACCTCGTCCTCCTTCTTAACTGGGTGTATCGAGAACTCCCTGCCCTTGAAGAGCCCCCTGTTCCACTTCCTAGCGCTTATGGCCTCTGCCTCGCTCCTCGATAGGTAGAAGAGCCTCTGCCTCCTCTCCAAGAGGTCTTCGAACCTCTCCCTCGGCAAGCCCTGAACGCCCCTCCTCGGCTCCTTGTAGAGCTTGCGCAGGGCCTCCCTAGCCCTCAGGGCGCTCTCCCTCCCGTAGACGACTAGGTCTATGTCGGAGAAGGGCTGGTGTATCTTTATGAGGATCGAGCCCGTCACCCCTAGGTCGTTGACGGATATGCCAGCCTCACCGGCTATTACCTCCGCCAGTTCGACCGCCTCGCTCTCCAGCTCGTCCCTAGGGCCCTCGATCATCTCCCGCAACCTCTCCTCGGGGCGGTAGTGCCTCGAAACCATGCTCAAGGGCACAGCCGACATCTCTACCCCGAGCTCCTCGAAGAAGGCAACGTAGTGGGGATAGCTCTGCCTCAAGTAGCCCATAGTGTCCAAGAGCATTGGCACCGTGTAGTAGGGGAGGGCCCTCTTGAACCTCCTCTCCCTACCCCACTTGCCATCAGGGCTCGGGACGTACTTCAGATAGGCTATCACGCGGCTGGGCGGGTGGACGTTCCCGACGACGGTGAAGAAGAGCCCCTCGACTGTCTCGACGTAGTCCCTGTCCCTGAAGAAGCGCATCGTCGGCCCCCAGAGCTAGACTGGGTTCAAGGTAATAAGCTTGTGGTCGCGAGGCGTGCCCTTCGAACGACTGCTTAAGCAGGCGTTGGGATGTCGAGGGCCGGTTGGACGAACAAGCTTTTCAAGCCCCATAGCACCCTCTTCTCTGAGGAACGAGAATGGCCCTGAGGGAGCTCTTGAAGAGGGTCGCCGACGGCTCTCTGAGCGTCGAGGAGGCCGAGCAAAGGCTGAAGATCCTGGCGATAGAGGATATGGCCGGCATCATCAAGTTGGACGTCGGGAGGGAGATCCGGAGGAGCGTCCCGGAGATAATATTGAGCGAGTACAAGAGCGCAGATCAGTTGGAGCTCGCCATAAGGGGCCTCCTGGAGGCCAGGGGTAGGGCCATAGCCTCTAGGCTGAGAGAAGACCAGCTCGAGGTCGTGAAGAAGTTCGAGAGAGACTACGACGTCGTGCTGAGCGCATCACGCAGAGTGGCCGTGGTCAAGAGGAGGGACTACAGGGCGGCCAAGCACGGCGGGAGGGTCGGGGTAGTCGCCGCCGGCACGGCCGACTTGCCGATAGCCGACGAGGTGAGGCTCTTGGTCGAGGAGCTCGGCTGCGACGCGGTCACGATACACGACGTGGGGATAGCTGGCCTCCACAGGACCCTCGACGCCGCCAAGAGGCTCTTGGAGGTCGACGTAGACGTGGTCGTGGCGATAGCCGGGATGGAGGGGGCCCTCCCCTCGGTCTTGGCCTCGATCCTAGACGTGCCAGTCGTAGGCCTCCCGACCTCATTGGGCTACGGCTTGGGCGGGAAGGGGGTCGCGGCGTTGCTATCGATGCTCCAGTCTTGCTCGCCCGGCTTGGTGGTCGTCAACATAGACAACAGCGTCGGCGCTGCAGTTGCAGCGGCCCTCATAGCCAATAGGGCGGCCAAGTTCAGGAGGTCGTCGGGCAAGTGAAGATCCTAGTCCTAGACCCGAGGTTGGCTGGCATTTCAGGCGACATGCTCTTGGGGGCCCTCGTGGACCTCACGGGCGACGTTGATCGCCTACACGAGGTGGCCTCGGCGATAGAGGAGAGGGTCGAGCACTGCGAGGGCCTCGAGCTAAAGGTGTACGACGTAGATAGGAGGGGGATCAGGGCCAAGAGGGTCGAGCTCGAGGTGAGGGGGGCCGACAGGGGCGTGACTCCCGAGGCATTCAAGCACAACGTCGACAGGGTCTTGGAGGGGCTGGACCTGTCAGAGAGGGCCAAGGGGTTCGTTGAGAGGGTCGTGAACGAGATCTGCGAGGCCGAGGCAAGGGTCCACGGCGTTGGGCACGAGCTACTCGAAGTGGCGTCCGCGGACACCATATTCGACGTCGTCGGGACGGCCGTGTTGCTCGACAAGTCGGGGCTCTTGAGCTCGGAGATCTACACCACTCCGCCAGCCCTCGGCTATGGAGTCGTGATGACGGCCCATGGGCTTTTGCCGGTCCCCGCGCCGATGACGTTGGAGATCCTGCGCAGGCACGGCCTAGCCTACTCGAACCTAGCGATTGAGCATGAGCTCACGACGCCGACGGGGGCCGCGCTCCTCGCCAACTTGGCCGAGAGGGTCGTCGATTTCTACCCCCCAATGAGGGTCGAGGGCGTTGGCTACGGGGCCGGGTCCAAGGACTTGGAGCTCGTCCCGAACGTGCTCAGAGCGGTCTTGGGAGAGGGCCTGAACGCCGTTGCCGCGGAGAGGGTCGAGGTCCTAGAGACGACGGTCGACGACGTCACCGGAGAAGTGCTGGGCAACGCCGTCGAGAAGCTCCTCGAGCTAGGAGCTTTAGAAGTCGTCGTCCTGACCGGCGTGGGGAAGAAGAACAGGCCGGTGCACGTCGTGAGGGTCCTGTCCAAGCCCGAGGAGAGCTCGGAGCTCGCCAAGGCCTTGATCGAAGAGCTCGGAACCCTAGGAGTCAGGGCCCTGGAGGCCTCAAGACTTGCAGTGGAGCGCTTCGAGAAGAGGGTCGAGGTAGAGGTCTGCGGAAGGAGGTTTGAGGTCACGGTCAAGGTGTCGAGGACCTTAGACGGCAGGGTCCTTAGGGTCAAGCCCGAGTACGAGGACGTTAAGAGAATATCGAGGGAGCTGGACATTCCGCTGAGGAGGGTCCTGGAGGTGGTTCAGAGAGAGGTCGAAAAGCGGGGATCTAATTGGTAGCCGATGGCTGAGGTCCAGGCAATCGCGGCCGTCTTCACTCGAGAGGCTCCACGATAAGCCTCGGGCCCTCCTTGGCGACTATCCTCACCTTAGACCCCTTAGCGACCCTCTTCGAGGCCCTAGCCATCCACAGCTCTCCGCGGAATATCACGAAGCCCTCGCCTCCCTCATCGATGTCGTCCACGGCCTCGGCTACCTCGCCCACGACGATCCCCAAGACTGGCCTCCTCTTCCTGATCTCAATGACCTTGTAGGCCATGAAGGCCGCGAAGGCCGCTATGGGTGCGGTGATGGCGATCACCATCCAAACGAAGGCCGTGACCCACTCCGAGCTCACGACCCACCTCGTGGGCTCAAAAGCTATCATCAAAACCGCGCCCAGTGCTATGGATATAATGCCCGAGGTGCCGAAAAGGCCGAAACCAGGCGTCAGGGCCTCCACGAGCAACAGTATGAGGCCGAGGGCTATGAGCAACAGCGACCCGAAGCTCAGCGGCGTGGTCCCCAACCCCATGATGCCCAATATGGTCATTATCGCGCCCACCACTGCAGATGGGTAGACCCCAGACGCCAAGCCGAATATCAAAGCGAAGAGGCCCACGGTCATAAGTATGTAGGCTATTTGTGGTTCGGATATTACCGTCAAGATAGCGACCCTCAGAGAGGGGCTGTACTCCACGATCGATGCCCCCGAGGTCTCCAGCCTCACCGGCCCAGCCCTCGTCTTGACCTCCATGCCGTTCACGAGGTTCAAAAGCTCTCTCAGCCCGTCCACGGGCGGCACGTCAGTTATCCCGAGCTCGTACGCCTCGTCGGCCTTCAAGTTCAAGTTCTCGGTTATGAACTTCTTGGCGACCGTGACGTTCCTTCCTCGCTCCTCGGCCTTAGTCTCCATGAGCTTCAGGAGGGCGTTTATGCGCTTCGTGTCGTTTATGGGCTGGCCCGTGAAGTCGACTGGCTGGCAAGAGCCTATGATGGTGTGGCTTGCCATGGCGGCCACGTGCGAGCCCACTAATATGTAAGTGCCGGCGGACCAAGCCCTAGCACTTCCAGGCGGGTAGACGTAGGCTATTACGGGGACGTCCGACTCCTCTATCAAGTCCAATATCCTTATCGTCGAGTCCAATAGGCCCCCTGGGGTGTTCAACATCAAGACCACGGCAGAGGCCCTCGCGTAAGAGGCTTGCCTCAAGCCCTCCTCGACGTACGTCGCGGTGGCGGGGGTTATGGTCCCCTCAATCCTCAGCACGAAGACCGAGGGGTTTGAGGGGCCAGCCGCGCAGAGGGCCTGGGTCCAAATCATCGGGGCGAGGGCCACCAACGCGAAGATAAAAAAGAGGGCTTCCGCCTCTCGATGCTCCGTGGCGGTTCACCCTCTCTCCTTGCCAGTCTCCTTGCCCGAGATCCTCGACGCCAAGCCCATTATCGTGCCAAGCTCGCCAAAGGCCTGAGGGGCTATTATTATCAGGTTCCTCTCTCTGGCTATATCGATGAGGGTCTGGAGCTCCCTGAGCCTGAGCGCTACGGGTTGCTCTTGATAGGCCTTAGCCGCCTCGGCCATGATCTTGGATGCCTGGTACTCGCCCTCGGCGACTATTATCCTAGACCTCCTCTCCCTCTCGGCCTCGGCCTGCTTGGCCATGGCCCTCAACATGCTCTCTGGCAAGCTCACGTCCTTTATCGAGACGGCCGTGACCTTTATGCCCCATGGGTCGGTGAGGACGTCGAGCGTCTGCGTTAGCCTCTTGTTCAGCTCCTCCCTCTTGCTCAGCAACTCGTCGAGCTCCGACTGCCCGAGGACGTCCCTGAGAACTGTCTGCCCGAGTAGGCTCGTTGCGTAGACGTAGTTCTCCACAGCCGTAACGGCCTTCATGGGATCCATGACCCTGTAGTATATGACTGCGTCGACGTCTACGGAGACGTTGTCTTTCGTGACTATCCTCTGCTTCGGGACGTCCGCCGTAACGACTCGTAGGTCTACCTTTACGAACCTGTCCACGACCGGTATCCTGAAGAACAGCCCCGGGCCCTTGACGCCCACGAGCCTCCCAAGCCTGAATATCACCGCCCTCTCGTACTCGTACACCACCTTTATCGACGACGCTAGGATTATTGCTATCACTAGGACCAAGAAGGCTAGAGCCACTATCTGCGTCGGTAGGAGCAATCTTCACACCTCTCCCTAGCCAACGAGTTCTCGTATAATAGAGCTGGGCTCAAGCGTAAAAACATTTAGCGGTCACGATGAAAGCTCTTCTAGGGCACTTGCACAACTCATCGAGTGCGTCTCAGCCTTCTCAATATGTCCTCGTGGAGCTCAGGGGTGCACGCGGCTATTATCGTCGACCTGGCCTTGGGATCTAGCTTGCAGTTCAGCTCCTCGCCATCGGCGTCGGTTACTACTCCTCCAGCCTCCTTGAGGATTAAGACCGAGGCCGCGAAGTCGGGTGCCCTCAAAAAGCCCCTCAGGTCCACGAAGGCGTCTGAGGCCCCCGAGGCCACGAAGCATATCTCGAGGGCGTCAGAGCCTATGAGCCTCACGTGCCTCGCCTTCTCTATGAGCTCCGCCACCCTCGACACGTAGCCGCTTATCTGCCCCCTTATGTTCAGCTCGAAGGCCATGAACGCGTCTTCGATCTTGTTCGTGCCACGAGGCCTTGTCCTCTCGCCGTTCAGGTAGGCCCCAAGGCCTTTCTCGGCGTAGTAAAGGTCTCCGGTTATGAGGTTTACTACGCCAGCGGCGACTAAGTCGCTTAGAGAGGGCCCCTCGGCTATCGCTATCGCCGAGCTACAAGCGGGATAGCCCCTCAAGACGTTGGTGCTCCCGTCCAAGGGGTCCACGACGATCACGTGCCCGCCCTCTCCGTAGGTTTCGAGCCCGCTCTCCTCGCTCACGAGGACGAAGTCCCTCAGGCTCCCAACCAGCGACTCGACTATAGCCCTCTCGACCTCCAAGTCTATGACCCTCGTGACGTCGCCGCCTGCGCCTACGCCCACCTCCCTACGGGCCTCCTCAGAGCCCCTAAGCTCCAAGAAGCGAGCTCTGGCGGACCTCAACGCCTCGGTTATGAGCTCCTTAAAGCGCATAGCGGTCCGAGGAGTAGGATGCCGGGTCGCTACGTTAAACCCTTTCCGCCTAAGCCCTCGTCAAGGCCCCGTCCCAGCTTGAGGTGGGACCGCAAAGCTCATAGCGAGAACGAGAGAACCTCGATAAGAGCTCCTTTGGCGAGCTCGCGTAGGTCGACGACGAGAATGGAGGGCTCGAAGTTGACTAGAGCGGACAGGAAGTGCGTGTTTTGCGAGATAGTGGCAGGCAACGAGAGGGCCGTGAGGGTCTACGAGGACGGCGTATGCATAGCGATAATGGACATAGCCCCCGTGAACAAGGGGCACTTGCTGGTCATACCCAAGAGGCACTACGACACCGTGTTCGAGATGCCCTTCGACGAGGCTGCCCACGTCTTCGGCGTGGCGTGCTTAATGGCCAAGGCAGTCAAGGAGGCCGTGGGGGCCGAGGGTGTCAATATACTCCAGAACAACGAGAGGGCCGCTTGGCAACACGTATTCCACGTGCACGTGCACGTAATACCTAGGTGGATCGGCGACAGAATCGAGGTCTACTGGCCGGCAAAGCCGAGCGACTACGACGAGCTAGAGGTGGTCGCGAACAAGATAAGAGAGAAGGTGGTCGCGCTAGGGCCCAGAACGGCCGGCCCCGAGCCCCTGAGCAGGGGGTCGTGTCGCTAAACGCGGCGAGTCCTTGTACAACAAAAAGGTGGGGTTGTTAGGCCCCGCCCTCTTCTCGAGGCTCTTGCTCCTCTTCGACGGGCCTGTAGAGCTCCTCCTTGCTTATTGCCACTTCATTCAATACCTCGCTCGAGACCAGTATGGGCGCGTTGGCTATGAACGCTAAGGCTATTATATCCCCAGTCCTGCCATCGACTTCCTTGAGCTCCCCGCCTGTCTCTAGAGCTATCTTAGTCAAGAACCTCGATCCGCTCATGCCGTAAATGACCGCTCTCTTGACTCTCACGTTCAGTTGGTTCAAGACGTCGAGCATGAAGCCGTGCGTCGTGTGCACGGGCTCTCCGTCTAACATGTACCTGATGCTAAGCGCTTGCATCCCGTCCATAACTAAGAGCAAGATCCTCTCCTGAGGGTCTTCGAGAAAGGCTACGGGCAACGGTCCTTGGGGCGTCGCCGTCATGGCCACTCCAGTGACCTTAACCTCCACGAGGTCTTCTCCTAAATTGTCCATTACCCTTCTCAGGGGAGGGCAACGCCCGACTACTTAAACCTATCGTCGGGCGAGTAGCGCCCTCGCCGTCTCAGAAGCGCTCGGCTCCTCTCATCAATCGATAAAGCCGGTGTTCATCATCGACGCCTTCGAGGGGCCTGATTAGTTGATTTCGCCGATCCCCAAGTTAACTTTCTCGATTCGTTGGGCGTTGAGCGGTCGAGGGCCTCGTACTCGTGCTGAGCGGAGTCGTCACCTTTGGCTGAGGCGCTCTCTCACGAGGTCGGCTATTGCTGGCAGGGCCTCTCCGGCTTTGGCTTGAATCACCACGTCGGCGACGCCGTCCAAAGGCGTGGGCTCCATGTTTATTATGGCGAGCCTGGCCCCTCTCTGCTTAGCGACGACTGGCAGGTACGCCGCCGGGTACACGCGCAGAGACGTGCCCACGATCAGCATCAGATCGCAAGTCTTGCTCTCCAAGAGGGCCCTCCTGTAGGCCTCCTCAGGCAGGGGCTCGTTGAAGAGCACCACGTTCGGCTTGAGCACGCCACCGCACTCGCACTTAGGAGGCAAGTGGCCCCTCTTGGCCTTGCTCATCGCCTCCTCCATGGAGAGGACGCGGCCACAGCTCAAGCACACGGCCTCCCTCATGTTCCCGTGGAGCTCTATGACGTTCCTGGAGCCGGCCTTGAAGTGCAGGCCGTCGACGTTCTGGGTTATCACGGCGCTGAGCTTGCCCATCCTCTCCAGCTCGGCGAGGGCGTAGTGGGCCCTGTTGGGCTCGGCCCTCACGACGACCTCCAGCCTTTCGACTATGAAGCGCCAGAAGACTTCCGGGAACTGCCTGAAGAACTGGATCGTGCTTGTCTTGGGGTCCACTTGCTTCCAAAGGCCTTGAGGGCCCCTGAAGTCCGGTATGCCGCTCTCGGTCGATATGCCAGCTCCCGTCAGCGCAACCGCCTTCTTGGACTCTAAAATCATCTTCGCGACTCGCCCGACCTCTACTGCGAAGCCCACTCCCCCTCGCTTTGATGAGGGTCTTAGCTTAATTTATCCCTTACCCCACACTCTGTCAGAGGGCTCGAGGTGAGGGTTGCCCTTGCACCCGACCTTGTACATCGATTGCAGGCTCGACGGGAGGTTCTGCGGCAAGTGCTGCTACGACACGAGGATGCCGCTGACCAAAAGGGACGTAGAGAGGATCAAGAAGCTGGGCTTCGCCGAAGAGCACTTCGTCGACAGGCGCGGCCGCATACCGAGGCTCAAGAACGTCGACGGGCACTGCGTGTTCCTCGACCCCGCCACGAACTCCTGCACGATATACCCCGATAGGCCTGAGGGGTGCCGCCTATACCCGTTGGTCTACGAAGAGGATAGCGACAGAGTCTCGTTGGATCCCCTGTGCCCTAAGGCCGGCACGATACCCCAGAGGTTCATCAAAGAGCTCGGCGGCGCGCTCGTCGGCCTGATAAACAGGCTGTACGAGGACTACTTGGGTAAGCGGTGATTTCTGCAACAGACGAGGCCAAAGAAGTGTTAAAAAGAATGCGTGAACTTCCCCGCCGCTCGCAATTCGCTAGCTCGTTTGAAGAGCCTTACCCTTGTCGGTCAGCGAGTACGCGGCCGTCGGTCCCGACCCCTTGACCTCTACGTAACCTTTCTGAGCCAATAGCCACAGGTATAGCTC
>Ga0209821_100150_pt1 | contig 11772 bp, 14 predicted proteins | sample SSWtaG_3_FD_184118 | JGI IMG/M metagenome (GOLD analysis project Ga0209821, IMG submission 184118) | Hot spring microbial communities from Sandy's Spring West, USA to study Microbial Dark Matter (Phase II) - SSWTFFsm_matched (SPAdes)... | ecosystem: Environmental > Aquatic > Thermal springs > Hot... | reverse complement strand
TTTATATTTATACAACATGAAATTTCTTTCACATGCATTTCTTTGTGTTTTTTTAAAAGTTTTAAAATTTCTCCTTGTGCCATTTCACTCACCTCCTTTCCTCACCAAGAATTGTAAAATTTTCTGAGCCACAAGAACATCTCCAGTAATTTTTTATTTCACTCTCCCCTCTTGCTAATACGTTTGTTTTTTGCTTGCATTTGTTGCAAAATACCACAAACATTTTAAATTCTAAATTTTCTGGCTTTTTTCCTTCATTTGCCTCTCTTAAGCTTTCTTCTAACCTTGTGATTATCGGATTTATTATGTTTAATGTGTTTTCATACCTAACTTTTCTCAAGGCGTCTTTTTCTCTCCTTATTGCTCCTTCAAGCCAGGCCTTTTGATTTAAAAGAAAAGTTAAAAGTTCCTTTGCATTTTTTTCTTCAAGCTGAAGAGTCATCATCCAATCACCTCCTCAATTTTAAATTTTTTCCAAGCTTGGCGGTAAAATCTCATTTGCTCTCTTCCGTCCATTGTATCAATCCTCCTTCATTTTCACTAACCTCTTCGTAAATACCATATTGTTTTGCTTTCTCAACAATTTTTTCAACATCAAGCCAAACCTTTACTCCAACGCTTGTTCTTTTTTTATCCTTTACTACTTTAAGTCTTTTTAACGCATTACTTACCCAAACTGCATTTATCCATTCCTCATTTTCATAATCCTTAAACTCTTTTGCTATATTCTTTACATACTCTGAATCCGCTATTTTGATAAATTTATTAGCAAGAAAAGAAAGAAAAGTTATATCTTTACTTCTGCTTACGTCCTCAACTTCTCTTTCTTTAACTTTTCTTTTTACAATTTCTAAAAATTCATCAAAAAATTCGGTTTCAGTATCGAAAACTTTCCAAGCAACTGCCAGTAATGGTAAGAAAATTTCTAAATCTCTTGCGCATATATCGCTATTCCAAATCTTTGCAAGAAAGATTAACGCCTCATACTTTTGCTCACTATCTATACCTCCACCAAGTATTTGTGAAATTTCTTCTATTGTGTAATTTTTCTTTTCTTCAATGTATCTCTTTATTACTTCTTGCAGAAATGTAAAAAAGTTTATGTATAAAGTTTCTATTTCAGCTTCGTAAACCCTTAAACCCTCAATCATTTTTTTAAACTCCTGAATATCTGAATCTAAATCAAAAAGCTCTGGAATTCTTGTTATTATTGGGTTTGTGCTTCTCTCAAGCACAATACTTATACACCTTCCCTCTAAGACATCCTCCATCCCACTAATGTTAGCCATCGCTACAACCCTGTAAACAGGAAAGCTTTTAACCCTAATTATATCTCCAACTTTTTCAGCTCTTTCCACAACTCCACCTTTTTTATAAGCTACATTCAAAAGTTCTCTGAGCCCAGCTTTTTCTTTACTTGTTATATTCTCTATCTCATCTATAAAAATAGGGTCTTGCTTTCTAAAAAGAACCGCTTCAGTAATGTTTACCGTGTAAACTCCGTTAATCAAATAAGAAAGAAGTTTAAGAAGTCTTGTTTTTCCACTTGCTTTTTGAGCGTTTAAAAAAAGATAAGGAAATGTTGTAAATTTGTTATGGAAGTAGCTACTTAACAACCAAACAACAACAATTTTTTTATCATCCTCACTCATATCCATATACTTACTGATTATTTTGTACAGCTTTTCGTAGTATGTTTTTAATTCAAAAGTTTCAACTATTTCTTGGTTTTCATTTTCTTTTGTAGTCTCTAAATCCATATTTACCCCCACTTCACAAAAACCCTTTTTTCATCAAAAACAACTGAAAAATCCCTTCCAAAAATTTGCTTCCAAAACTCATACCAGTTATTATATTTTTCATATTCTCCAATTTCATTAAGTATTTGAACAACTATAGCTATTTCATCATCCCAATCTTTCCTTTCTTTAAGTATCAGTGGTGAAGATGCTTTGAGGTTAAGCCATTTTTCTATAAACCCAATAAAATTTTTTTTATATTCACTATCAGATAGAAGCTTATCCTTCTCGTTTCTAAATGTTTGAAAAATTTTTGTAAATGACCATACCTCACTCATATTACTATTATGCATTTCAAGTATTTAAAGCTTTCGGTTGTTTTCATTAGCTTCATTTTTTACAATGTTTTCATTCCTACATTTTCTTGTTACCACTGCATGTAGGTAGTGAATGAAGGTGCACCAAGGGAAATGGGAAAGGGGACATTTTTATCTCTAATGAAGCCTGTTTTTATTATTTTTTTATTAAATTTATCTTCATTTTTTCATTTCCTTCATCATACATTCATTCACTACCTACATAAGGTAGTAACAGAGAAAAAAAGATAAAACGGCAAACTATTTTAAAATTTCAATTATATTAGCCTAATTATAACTAACTATAAGTACAATCTCTATCACACTTCTAAGACCAATCTTTCAATCCTACATTAGTCTGATTTTAATGATGGACTAAAAGAGGCAATACTTTTTCTTTCAATCCTACATTAGTCTGATTTTAACAACAGCCTATATTTGCTTTGCTCCTTTGAAGTAAATTTCTGCTACTTTTTTAAGTTCTTGCTTTTCTTTTGAAGAAATATTTGGTTTTTTAGCTAAAAGTTTAGCTCTCACTCCAGCAAGAATTAGACTTGCTCTTAGTTGTTTTTTAGTATATCCTTTTCCAACTAATTTTTTTATTTTTTCAACACTTTTCTTAGCTTCGGAAGGAGAAACTATAGAAACTATTTTGCTTAATTTTTTATGTTTTGGTGGAAAGAAAATTGTGTTTTTGCCAATCGGGTTTGAATTGTTTATATTGTTTTTAATTTTTTTCTTAAATAACAAAGCATTTGCAAATTCATCCACATCTTTAAATGTCTTCAAAACACTTAAATCAAATAGCTTTTCTGGATTTTCTCCTTTAAATGCTGGTAGTTCTAGGTCGAAAAAATCTTCTAAAACATACTCAGTCTCACTTTTTTCTCTTTTCATAATTTCTTTTAGTAAGAAATATTTAAAAGGCTTTAATTTTTTTAAATTGGGATTGTTTCAACATCAAAACTTATTCTTTTAGACCTTCTCCCCCTTTTGATTGGGAAAAGTAAAAGTTTAGATCCAAAAACAAAATCAAAAGCTTCGTCAAAACCATCAGCCAATAACTCAGTAAAATCAGTAAAAGTGATGTTCTTTCTAAAATATTTTTTTGCTACATTTTCATTAAACCAAAAATATTTCTCTTTCAATTTTTGAGCAAACCTTGTGCTAACTCTTATTTTCACAGACTTCATCAGTATCCTCTTTTTTGTTTTTTCTTTTCCAATATTCCAGAAAAAATGTTCCAAATAAAAATAACCATGCTAACAGCAAGCACGATTATTGGAATCCAAATTGTTATTTCCATATAGGTTAATAGCCCGGATTTTATACTATCAGACAGAGTTGTGTTTAATATTTCAGTTCCGACGAAGTTTTCATTTGCATCATATTTTTTAACAATAGTTATCTCACTTGTGTTGTATAATACCCAGCAAAGAAACGAAACTGTGAACAAGCATGCTGAGAGGAAAAAAAGCCTAAACCAAAAATTTTCTTTTGGAGTTTTGCCATAAATATATGCGTAAATGAAAGCAATAAAACTAAGACCCACAACTACTTCCAAACTCATATTTGTAATTAATAAAAGGAGTTTTTATTTAGTTTGAATTTTTTTAAAAAAGAAAAAAGGAAAGTCGGTTAAGTAGTTTTTATTGCTTTACTCTCCTCTTACCATTAGGCCAAGCCCACCGAACGCTCTGACTATTAACAGCAAAATTATTACTCCAGCTACTGCTAATGCAACTATAGGAAGCCACTGTGCCAAGTCAGAAAGTGCTGTTAAGCCTTTCTCTAAAATTGAGACCGCCACTTGATCGCTTGTTTGATTTTTCATTGTTGAGACTATTCTTGCTCCGATGCTAAGTACAATCACTGTTATTACAAAACCAAGTCCTGCTACCCAGAGGGAAGTCAAGCTGAATCCTTTAAGTGGTTTTTTGAACAACATTTTTATTTTTTCGAACACTTTCCATCACCGATTGATAGTTAATTTAAAAAATTATATAAACTTTTGTCCCCAGCTAAATTTCTTTAATAAAAAGAATAATAACGCATAATCCAAGAGCTATGGCCGATCCCAAAACCCAATAAACTTCTAACAAACCAAGTAGATAAAAGAATAAAGATGATAAGAAAGTTATGAAAACACTGCTTGGCAATGCTTTTGTTGTTTCATACTTCTTTAAAGCAAAAAATGAAGTAAAGAAAACAGCCAAAACAGTAAGCTGAGCGAATGGAACCAACAATTGAATATAGCTAAACAAACCTACAAAATCACTTGCATTCGGAACTGGGTATAACATTTTCTCACCTCACACCTTATATTTCATTATTGCTGAAATTATTTCAAATAAAATGAAAATTACCACTGAGGCAATTATTATAGCAATAAACCAAGTTGGTAGGAAAAGATACGAAGCTATATTGTTTATAAATCCTGACCAAATTTGAGTAAAGCTTGTTATTATTAGTTTAAAGAGTTGGTATGCTCCTGAAAGAACTGTTAAAGGTATGTCAAGAAAAGTTCCGGTTATTTGTGCACTTCTTAAACTTTCCTCCAGTTTTTTAGCTTCTTCTTGTATTTTTTGTACTGAGCTTAGTTCAGATAAATCTTGTATGTTATTTGAGTACTTGTTCGCCAAATCTCCCATAAATGTTGTCAAGCCTATTATTATTCCTGAAAAGAGTAATAGTGTGAGCAACAAATCTCTTAGTTGCATAGCTACACCCTCATTTTATATATTAATATTACTAATGCTAAAGCTAATCCTATCAAACTATATACAGAGACTGGAATTATCCCTAATATATATCCTACAATAATTCCTAAAAATGCAAATAAGAGTGAAACAACAGGATTCCATATTCCAACGAAAAATAATGTTGAAACTAAGACAAATCCTATGAGCAAGCCTTGAGAGCCCCAGAAGATTATTCCAGTTAGATAATCTAAAATCTTTTGCTCAAGAACTATTTGTTCTGGAATATAGGCAAAAAGTTGATATCTGTAAAGGTTGTTAGTTCTGTTTCCCAAATCGCAAACTAATGTGCAAGCACTACTTTCGCAGTAGTTATCGCATAAAGTATCGAACTTCAAAGCCCCTTTCTTTTCTACTAAAAGCCTTGCTTTTTGCATTAATTGGCTTGTATCGTCTACCGTGCATTTTAATATGTTAGTGTCTTCGTTTAAAATACATGCATATGCTATTTTACCTAAATATTGGAAATATTTTGGTGGTTTTTGCTCACTAACAGATAAAGTTACTGGATAGGGAGGACATCCTCCAGACATACAAGTTATTATAGTTGGTTGGGTTTCTCTCAAAACTGTAAAGTTCCTTTCTATTATGAAGCGATAATAAATTTCATTAACTTTTAAGAAGGTAACTCCTTTGCCTTCGTGGTCAGTTTTTACTTGTGCTACTGTTTTGTATGAGTTTGAACCAACGTAATATCTTTGTATTTTAACTATTGCATCAGAAATTTTGTTTCCATCTTCATTAACAACATAAACAATAATTACATTTCCTGAAGTTTCACTTAAAAGATAAAGATTTACTCCTGTTGTTGAATTGTTTATTTTTGTGAAAATGTAATAAGTTCTGTCTTTATATCCAGCTTTATAATACTGGATCATTGAGTTTATTGTGTATTCAGCCCAGCTTGGATAAATGCAAACGCTTTGATTGTTTCTGTTTTCTAAGTAAAATTTCCAGGCATAATTTCTTTTTATTTCTCCAGTTTTCCAAACATCAAAAGTAACTTCTATTGTTGCGTTTTGTATTGGATTGTCTGTTTCTTCATCTCTAACGTAAAATGTTAAAGCCCTTGTTGTATAAACACTACAATTAGTTAAAATAATTTTGTAAACTGTTAAGTTTTGTACTGGAGAATTCATTATACGTGAATTTCCTTGATAACTTACTGTTAAGTTAGCAAAATAGCTTCTTGTTTCATTATCTAAAAAAGATTCTAAAACATCAAAACTACTGTTGAAAATTTTTAAGTGCTGACTTGTAATGTAGCTATGTAATTCTTTTGTAATTTTGTAAGTTGTATTATAAATAAAAGTTATGTTTGCTGAAAGTGTTGCCTTTCCTATTTTGTCTATTACATAAAGTTTAATTAATGTGTCCTCAAACTCAATATAATTATTTTTTTCGCTTGTGATTGAATCTATCCAGTATGCGAAAGTTATGTTTTGTTGATAATTGTTTGTGTTGAAAGTTGCTTGTGTTCCATTTTTGTAGTGAATCGTGTTTGTAAAGAAAAAGCTAATTTGAGTGTTGTTTGCTTGCACTAATGGAATGTCGAAATAAACTTTGTTTGTTAGATGTGTTGAGTTTCTTGTTTGCTCTTGGTATTGTTGATTAGTTCCATTCCAAACTAAAGCTGATGTTATGTTTTCCACTAAGTCAAAATTAATTCTAAAAGTAATTGCAAAACTTTGATTGCTTGTTTCGTAAACAACTGAATTATAGCTTACGTTAACAAACTCAAAGGCCTTAATCGTGAAAATAACGCTTTGTGTTCTTATGACATTGTTTGCATTAGCCCAAATAGTAAAATTGTAAGTTTTGTCTTGTGTGAGATTTAACAAAAGTGTTGTTGTTTCTCCACTAAGATAACTGTTGTTTTGATAAATTATTTGTCCATCCAAAAACGCCTTTAATTCGAAAGTTTGTTCAAATAGGTGCTCTACTTTAAATTTGAATTCGAAGTTGTTTACGTAAAAGTAAGTTTGATTGAGAGGAGAGTAAATTGTTATTACAATACCAATTTCTTCATTACCAAGAAAAATTGTTGGTTCTGGGAAAGAAAATTTTCTTACGTATCTAACGATTTGGTTTAAACGACTGCCATCATAACCACCGAAACAATAAATGCTATCACCATGAGGTGCACAGGATAAGCCAGTTCTTCCACTTGGTAATGTTGCTGACATTACTGTTATAGTGTTGCTTATAATGTTGTATCTAACGATTTGATTTAAATAAGTGCTACCATCATTACCACCAAAACAATAAATGCTATCACCATGAGGTGCACAGGACAAATAACTTCTTCCACTTGGTAATGTTGCTGACACCACCGACGTATTATCTCTAAAGACAGATGCCAAGCTACTTTGGCTTGTTGCGCTTGGATTCCCATAATAAATATAAATTGTTTTGTTTGAATTTGCTGGAATTGAGGGGACTAAAACTGTTATGAAAGTTATGCTCGAATTGCAACCAAAAATACCCCAAGAATATGACAAGCCTGTGTAGTTTGTTTGATTTGTCCAAATCCAATAACTCGGCAAAGTTGTTCCATCCGAATCCGTGAATCTTATATCACCACAATCGCTTCTCATTTTCCCAGCAGAAATTAAAGTTTGTGTGTTCAAGGTAATTAAAACTTGGTAATCTGTCAAATTACTTGAGCCACTATTTGAAATGTTGATTGGGATTCTGTACTGCCAGCCAGAAAGCCAGTTTTGAGCTTCGGCGTTTTGAGAAAGAAAAATAAAGCTAAGGAAAAATGCAAAAAATAATGTAAAAACGTTTACCTTACTCATAACCACCACTTTTTGAATACATTACAATTATTAAAACAATCCCAAAAACAACAATTATATAAGGCAAGTATTGAACTATGCTTGCCACTAAAGGAAATTTATTTGCCATTACAATTATTTGTTGTGCATTTAAAAATTCCCATAAAAAGTTGCTGAACACTACTGACAAAATTACGAAAAAGGCTAATAAAATAATTGATATTGGAAGAAAAACTGGATGGGAAGGTATGAGAAAGGCTAAAACTATTGCCCCCACTCCTGAGCCGATAACTATGAAAGGAATTGAGTTGAGAAGGATATTGTAAATTGTTTCTCCTTTGCTCATTATAGTTTGCTCTTCTTGGTTAATTGGAACATAGCTTTCTTTAAATGCTAAGTAAAATTTGTAGGATAAAAAGCCTCCTATTACGAAGCCTGTAACTAAAAATAGTATACCGGCTAAATCTAAAATGCTACCTTTCATAATTTTGTTTTACAAATTGTAAATATTTAACAACCTATAATTTTTTAAATTCCTCTTATTTCAAAACCGGTAAAGAATTCTTGCTTTTTACCTCTTTTCTTTCCAAGCAGAACTCCCAGCAAACTTGGTTCATACTTTGTGGCTTGTTTGAACAATTTTCTTTCATCTCTTAATATCTTACTTACACCCCCCTTAGGCAATTCAGGAAATAGAATTGGTGGAGGAGTAGAAGGTTTTGAAACTACTTGTTTTAGAGCTAAAATTTTAGGTTCTTCTATAGCTTTTAATTCTTCTTTTAACACTGTTATTATCTTAGATTCTTCTTCTTTTTTTATTACTGGCTGGACTGGCACTACTGGTTGTACTGGCGTTGTTTTTTGGATTTGTTGTGGTTCTTCAATTATAATTGGTTTTGGTATTTCTTCCTCTTTTGATTTAACTTCTTGCTTTATTTTTAGCTCTGGTTTTATTACTTCTTTTACTGTAGTTACAACTTGTGTTCTTGGAGGGATAGGAAGTATGCCTGGAAGAACTGAGGCTGGGGTAATGATTGGAACAGTCTGCTGAACAGAAACTCCCAAAACTACTGGACTAACAGCTTGCTCTAAAGGAACAAATCCGGCTGGTTTTGTCTCAGCAATTAATTTTAAACCCTCAGAAGTAATTTCAGCTCCTTTTGTAACCTGGGTTTTGGCTCCAAGCATGTTTTTAGTTGCTTCTTCAATAGCTCTCATCTGCTGGGATTTTGTTCCAGCGATTTTCTCAGCTAATTTCATATCTTCGGCTAATTTACTTGCTTTGTAGCTTTCAGCCAATTCTTTTAAAACTGGTCTTGGTTTTCCAGATGGTCTGAAAACTGTTGGTTTAAATTCTTCAATTCCAGGTTTTTCAAATTCCACCGGAATTCCAGAACCTTTTCTAACAAAAACTTCCATTCCCTTGTATTTTCCTTCTCCAGCCATACCGACTTTAATATAACCACTTTTTTCTGCTCTAAGAACATTAATTATATCTTTTTCTCCAATTCGCTGAGTTGGTAGTCCTGTGGGTTTTTTTGATATCAAATATTCATATCCTCTATGCTCTTTAACTATAAACTCTGGGGTTTCCTTCACAACTTTACCTTTCTTTATGGCCTCTAACCATTCTTTTGCAGGCTGAACTTCAACAAATTTTTCTTTTTTATAAACTATCTGTGCTATTTTTCCTTCTGGAATTCCTTCTTCTTTGCCAGCGACCAATTTTACTGTTTTTTCTTCAGTTCTTCTTCCAAGAACTTCTAACTGTTGTTTTGGTAAGGTCTTTTCCATCCCATATTTTAAACCATAGCTAAAACCAGCTATAGCTAAAACATCCCTGCTCACATCAGCCCCAATTTTTTCTATTATTTCTTCTTTTGGAACCCCCTGAGCCTCTAAGCTCTTATATGTCATTACTCCCTTTCCTGTCTCAATAGCACCAACAGTAGCAACACCAACCGCTTTTGTTAATGTTGGGTGTTTTGCTACTGTCTCTCCGATCTTCGCAACTACAGGAACTTTTGAGGCAATAGCTGGAGCAACTTTACCAACTACAGCTCCGGTTCCCATTCCTACTAAAGCAGATGTTCCAATAACACCAGGAACTGAACCAGTTAATGCTCCAATTGTTGATTTTAAAACATATTCCTGCTGAGGAGTTTTCATAGCCTCAACAATTTTTTCCTTAACTATGTCTTCTGGCTTCTTACCCCCAGGTAAGTAGGACCAAATATACTCTAAACCCTTTCCAGAAAAGAAAACATGTGCGTGCATTCCTAACTTTTCAAGCGGAGATGCTTTTTCATAAATTTGTTCTGCTTGTTGCATAAGTCTTTTTTCTTCTTCCTGCCTTACGATTTCTTCGTAAGGAGTAACTTTAATTTCCTTAGGTGGATTAACACTTGTAAACTCAACAGCAACTTTTCCTTCCGGTGTAACTACAACATTCCCTCCTCCCACTTGTTTTTTAACTTCTTCAATTTGCTTTGGATGAACTTGTGTTCCTAACTCAACTCTATATGTTTTTGTAGTTTCTGTTTGTGAAGTAGTTTGTTGGTGTGAAGGAGTTTGCGCTGTTTGAGATTTAGAAATTTCCTCTTTTGTTACTCCAACAAGGGGAATGTCTATGCCTGTTGTTTTTTCAAATTGTGCGATTTTCTCATTAATTGTTTTTCCAATCTGCGACAAACCTTTTCCTATAAAGTCTAAAAACCCCATAATTTTGTTTTACAAATTGTAAATATTTAACAAGCTTTAGTTTTTTTAAAACAAAAAAATTAGAAAGGAGGTTTTGTTACATTTTCTATTGGCTGTCCTGATATTGCTTTTGCTGTTTGACTAAGCTTATCAGCTATAACGTTCATGCTTTGCGAAACTTCCTTTAGACCATCAACTAAAGTTTTTGTTAAATCTGCGTATTTGCTTACACCCACATAGAAAAACATAACTAAAATAATTCCAACCACAGCAAGTACGACAAAATTTCCATATTTTTCCCAAAATCCTCTGCTTCTGTACAATCGAAAAGCGTTCTCAATTTCACTACTTAACCAATGCTCTTTGTTATAAGTTTTATATGCAATCATACTTGGTAATTGAATAAGATTTCCGTCGTCCAAAACTATGTTAGAGTCGAAAAGTGGAATTTCTTCCCAAGTTGTTATCGTATTTCCCTTTTCATCTTTAACATTTTTTCTTATACGAACTGTTATTTTGTTTCCTTCAAAACTTATTGGGTAAAACGTATGTCTGTCTAATTGAAGTAAATAAATATATCTTGTATTATCTATATCGTAGTAGAAACTTATGTGTGGTGCTGGAATCTTAACTTTTTCATTTTTTAAAATTAGATAACTGTTTTCTATTATCCCATCCTGAGTTTTTACTATTTTTCTCTCATACCTTGCTCTGTCAAAGGCTGGCTTGAGAACATTACCGTATTTCTTAAAAATCACAACTTTAATTGGAAAGCTAAAAAAATCCAAAATCATATTATTCCAAACCTCCTTTTAGGAGTTGTTTTAGTTTCAATTATCTTTTCTGTCATTCCGATTATTTGCATACTCCTCCCTCCAAGACTCTTTCTTAAATTTGTTTCAAATAAATTACAAACTATCCTTATTACCAAACTTGCCCTCTCAGGGGTTAGGTCAAACTCCTCCATGTTAATATAATAAAACTTAGCCAAGTTTATGTAAAGGTCTTTGCATAATGTAAGAATTCTTTCTTCGTCAAGAATAGTTAAAGCTTGAATTTTTGTAATGAAGCCATTAACTAATGCCATAGTTTGTTCAATTCCTGTTATATTCAGCAAAGGAGTTGCTCCTTTTGGTTTAACTATAACGTATTCATTAAGTTTGTTTTGTGTAAGCCATCCGCCCATAAGCTTAGCCCTTATTTCCCAGTAGAGTTTTTCATAATCAAATATCCATCTTGCTTCTTCTTTGCTTGGGGGTGTGTAAGTTGTCGAAATTTGCTCAACATCCTCTTCCACAGCTTCAAAATCTTCCTCCATCATATCACCCTCCTACAAACTTGCTATTAGTTCTTGAGGAATTTTCGACTTAACGTATGCAATTATCATTCCAAACTTTTCTTGAGCTATGTAAATCGCTCTTTCTAAAGCTTTCTCTTC
>Ga0209821_100149_pt1 | contig 11964 bp, 11 predicted proteins | sample SSWtaG_3_FD_184118 | JGI IMG/M metagenome (GOLD analysis project Ga0209821, IMG submission 184118) | Hot spring microbial communities from Sandy's Spring West, USA to study Microbial Dark Matter (Phase II) - SSWTFFsm_matched (SPAdes)... | ecosystem: Environmental > Aquatic > Thermal springs > Hot... | reverse complement strand
ATGAGAAAGAAAGTTGTCGAAGATCAAATAGACAAAGTAACCAGTATTGCTGGGATACTATTAGATATGATTGGAAGAAAAAATGGAAAAGAATTAGCAATTAAAATTATAGAAAGCGGAAAAGCAGAAAAGAAATTTAGAGAGATAATAGAAGCCCAGGGAGGAAATCCAAAAATTAAGCCAAAAGATATTCCCATTGGCAAGTATACTTATGATTTCGTAGCGGAGGAAGATGGCTTTGTTATGTGGATAGATAACGGCGGCTTTGCTTCTTTAGCTAGAGCCGCTGGCTCACCAATTTTCAAAGGGGCTGGCGTTGTTTTGTATAAAAAGGTTGGCGATGCTGTAAAGAAGGGAGAGAAAGTATTTACGATTTACGCTGAAAAAGAAAGTAAGATAGAAGAAGCTCTGAGAGTTTTGAAGGAGGAATCAATAATTGGAATCGGGAAGAAGAGGAGGATGTTAATAGAAAAAATTGAAGATAGTCAGATCGTGAAGAAGAGGTTCATTTTAGAAAGATGATTGGTGTCTCTATTTTTAAGATTTTTATTTGGGAACTCTAATTAAATTAAGAGAAGTATGAGAAAAATAATTGCAATGTTGTTAATACTAACTCTAACTCTACCATTAACAATTGAAGCTTTAGCAATCAGTAATGGAAGTGAAAACAAAAAGGGAGAAGAACTAGAGAAAATTGTGTTTATACATTACAAGAGAGGACATGCAAAACAAATAGAAGCGGCTAAACAGGAAAGATGCTATAAATTTTTAACACCGACAAAAGTTAAGTGGAAAAAGCTTCCAGTAAGCTATGTAATAAACCCAAACAATCCTTTGCAAACAGAATTGGATGCTAATTTATTTTTATCCGCAGTAAATAGCGCAGCAGAAGAGTGGGATATGCATACGAGTGTAGAAATCCTAGAAGATTCTCAGAATATTGATTATTCTGCAGTTGCTGGAGTACAAGACTACAAAAACGTAGTTGCTTTTGGCGATTATGCTGAAGAAGGAGTAATAGCACTCACAACAGTTTGGTATAATCCATCGACAAAATCCATAGTTGAGTTCGATATCATGTTTGATATTGATTGGACATGGGGAAATGCAGATTTAAATAACGATGGAATAGCGGACCAGCAAGTAATGGACATACAAAACATAGCAACGCATGAATTTGGACACGCAATTGGTTTAGGAGATGTATATAGCTCAGCATGCTCAGAAGTTACGATGTATGGCTACTCAGATTATGGAGAAGTTAAGAAGAGAACGCTAGAAAAACCAGACATAACAGGCTTACAATCGTTATATGGACCTTAAAATTTTTCTTTTTTATTTTTTAAAAGTAACTTTTTACAATTCTAAACTTCTCAGCCATCTTTTCTAAAATGCTTTTCCTTTCAAAGTACTCTACTCCGCTTATATAAGCAGCGAGCTTCAAAATTTCCTTGCTTGCTTTATTGTTTGGATTTAAGAGGAATATTGGTTGCTTTAATGCGGTGCTTCTATAAACATCCTTCTCATAAGGTATAGTAGCTATTACCTTCAACCCTGTTAATTGTTCTATTTCTTCTTTCCTCATTTCATAGCTTGCTCCAGTTGCCATGTTAACTACAATCCCTATAGGCTTAACCCCAACATCCCTTAAAACTTCTTGAGCTCTAACAATATCTAAAACTGTGGAAACTATTGGAGTTGTGACTAGCAAAACCTCTCTCGATGATTTTAGAGAAGCAAGAGCCTCTCTTCCTAAACCTGGAGCAGAATCCAAAATTAAGAAATCGTTGCTTGGTTCTAAAGAAGAAATAATGTTAGGTAGTTTTAGAAGATCCGTACCTTCTAATTCAGTAACCGAAAGGGATGCTGGAATTACCTGCATTCCGCTTGGATGAACATGTATAGCCTCACTTATTTCATACTCTCCCCTTAAAACTTTATTTAGAGTTATTGGCGAATAATAAATTCCTAAGTATAAAGCGAGATGGGAAGAAGTTAAATTACAATCTATTATTGTAACCTTCCTCTGAAATTTAGAGGCGAGAACCGCCCCTAGGTTTGTAGCTATCGTTGTTTTACCCACTCCTCCTTTAGGCGAGAATATAGATATTATTCTTGCCATCCTTCTCAATTAATAGTTTATCGTGATAAATTTATCTTTTCCTTTATTACGCTTCTAAATTCATTCTGACTTTGCTTCTACTTCTTCTTTCTTTCCTCCAAAAAGACCAAAAAATCCACCAAATTTTTTCTTCCTTAGAAAAGGCAGCCCTGTTTTCGGGTTTTCGACAACCTCATAACCAGCTGGTATGTCCCATAGAGCATCTGTTGGATCTTCAGAAAAATAATAAATTACTGCTCTTCCTCTTGTCTTCATATGCAAATAATATTTTCTTCCATTCTTTGCCTTGTAAACATACGGGCCAAAAAGTCCCATAAGATTTATTTCCAACAAAATTAAAAAATCATTCTGTTTTTTGAGACTCGCTTTCTAGCTCTCTTAACAGCTTTGGTTTTCTAATTCTTCTTTTTCTATATAGAGTTATGAAGAAAATGGCGGCGAAAATCGATAGGAGAATTATTGCGAGAAGAAGATAATTCAAATAGGCTTTTGGCATAATTATCATCAAAGTCTCCATCTCGATTAAAGCATCAGATATTAACTTTGCTGCCTCCTCCACTTCTTTCAAACTTTCATCAAATTGTTTTTTAGAAAGATGATCCTTAGCTTTTTTTAAATGAAATTCTGCTAAAGATAGGGTCGAATTTACTCTAGTAACATCTATTCCCCTCTCTTCCAAGATATTCATCCTTATTCTGCTTTGAGATAGCATGTATTCAACGCTTAAAATTTTTTCGTAGATGTCGCTTGTTAAGTCTATTATTTTAGAAAAAACGTTCAAGTAAAATTCCTTTGAGGCTTTTGTTTCATTAGAAGAAGCCTCAAATAACAGTTGATAAATTCCTGGTTGAAAATCGGCAGGGATTTTTATTTTAAGAAGAAACGTTATATTTTCTCTTGGAGAAAGCTGTTTTATGTAAATTGGAGAAATGGAGACTTCCAAAGCTCTCGGGTAAGAAAAATATGGCTTTATTTCGTAAGCATCTCTATCTCCTTCATTAACTAAAGTTATTGGAATTAAAACGAAAGAATCTTGGAAAGCATCGGTCAAGTTTTTAACATAGATTGAAAGCTTTGGCGGAGCTAAAAAAAATGGAGCAGGAATGTAGCTTGGCACTCTTTCTGGAGGTAATACTACTGGTTGTAATATCGGTCTTATAATCACATCAAACCTTCTCCACGTTTCTATCAATTTTCCGTTGTATGTGCCTCTAGCTTGAATGAAGTAAGCTCCTACATCACTAGGCACAAAAACAAAATAAAATGGACTCCTCTCATCTGGCAACAATATTTTTGGAGAATCAAAATACTCCGCAATCGGTTTCAGAGTCCTGTTATAAAAATAAATCCTCACCATTAACTCTTCATATATTTCAACTGAGCCAGTATTAACGACTTCTACAGTTATGTTTTCCCTTTCAGTAATGTCTATAACTGGTTGATAATTAATCAAAATCTTCATTTCTTTTTTTGGTTCAACTGAAACGTTAACTGTTGAAAATATGAGGTAGCCAGAGTATTTGGAAAGTAGAAGAAGAGATACTAGAAGCAAAATGAAGATTAAAAGATATCTTTCCATTAGAATTTTTCGTAAAAATCGTTAAATACTTTGAGAGCTGTGATTATAGCTCAAGAATGCTTGTAAACAAGAAAAGAAATAAGAACTATCAAAATTGCTAACAAAATAAAAACAAATTCTGACTTATTTCTACGCTCTTTTAATTTCTCTGAAAAAATTATTGGTTGTAAAACTTTGCCAGTAATGTTTGCTTTTTCCCCACTTCCCTCCGCTTCAACAAAAAATCTAAAAACTCTCTCCTCTACAAAAGTTATATCTTTGGCTGGAACTTCTTTCCTTGCATACACGCTAACATTAAAATTTCCCTCAGATTTTGGAACAACAAAAACTCTAACTTTTGTTACGTTGTACAATCTTCCTCCAATTAAAATCTCCCCATCCTTCCTGTAGCGATTCAAATAAAGAGGATTCGGTAGTATATTAACTGCAAAATTTTCGTTGTTATCAGCATAGAAGTTTATTTTTTCTACGTTATCAGACCAAAATAGAATTTCAAAAGTTATCATTTCTCCAACTTTTGCCTTTGCATAGTTTAAAGTAGGTAAGCATCCATAAGCAAAGGCCGCTTGAAATACAAAAGCAAAAAATGTTACCAATGAGAAAATTCTATGGAAACGTCCCACTCATAACACCTAGAATGTATATTTTTGACGTATACGTTCCAGCATAAACTGGTGGAATATCAATCCAGTAGTAAGTGGTGTAATTCCCGAAACTTTTGTTGAAAAATAGGAGTTGATATGTGTTGAGAATTCTGTAAGAAGAAAAATAGGAATTTGTTGTATTGCTGAACGTCATGTTGCTTATTTTCAAGTAAGTTTTAGTTTGAGGGTTGTAAAGGTCCTCTCCCTTTATATAAAAATCTAGGTTACAACTCCCAGGCTTCACTGTTATGTTGTACAGAAGCTTTGAGTTTCCTGGTGCAGGATTTCCTTGAGTTGAGGGAATTAAGGTCCCAAAATCTATCGAGTCCCAGGTAAGGCTAAAATCGATAGGACAAGGTGAAATATAAATTGTTGCATTCTCCGTTGAATTTTGTTGTATGTAAGAAAAATTAGAGTTAAAAACTACTCCAATTTTCCAATAAGTTGAAATGTCGCCTGTAGCATTAATAACCCAACTTAGATTACAACTTTGATTCTCCAGCAACTCCCCACAACTTTTTGTTGCAGAGGGTTGCGATTCGTTAATGAAAAATGGCTTCTCGCCGTAAGTAGTGTTTACTGGTGTATCAGGATAGTTAGACGTTAAGTTGTACAAAACTGTTGCGTTAACAACTCCACAATCTCCATTTCTACAAGTTACCGTTGCATTAACCAAAAAAGTATGATTTTGAACGATGTATGTAATTGTTGTTGTATCTGGTAAAATAAGTTTGACCTCTAAATATCCAACAGAATAAAACACATAGAATTGAACATATTCCTCTTTCAACGTAGTTGAAACATTGCTAATGGATGTGTTTAACCTTACTCTTATTTTTCCATCCGAAGAGATAAAGTTAGCTGTATTAGAAGTTATGTTACACCAGATAGCATAATAAACGTTTGGAGATGCAGAAATATTTTGGCATGCTATCCACTCAAGATTCACAAAATCGAAAATCGACATGCTAAAATTTTTAGCGCTGGTTGAAGTGAAATTTATAAGGACGCTTACGCTTCTTAAAGTTCCTATGTAGCTAATTGTTGCATTGTGTTCTACTGATAAGCCATAAAATGAGGTTGAATAAGATATGTTCACATAAGCCAAATCAACATAAGGTCCTTGGTTGGTATCGTCTTCCTCTTTATGGTAAATAGAGATTCTGATAAACCTTGCTTTTTGAGGAGTGTTTATAACGCTGCTAATATCATAACATCTTATAGCTTCCGTATACCAATCAGAACCGGCTGTTCCGCTTCTTGAGTCAATTGTCGTATATTGCCATACCCCTGTTGAATTTTCACCGATAATAACAGCACTATAATCGGCAGCACTATCATGCCCTCTACTCGTAATATAAAACTCAACACAAATTTTTACGCTTCGAATAGCTACATAACTTGGAATATCTATGGAGTGAGTTGAATTGACAAAAGCAACTTCTCCTCTATCTGCAGTAGCTTCTGAACAATAAACGTTATCAGAAGAATCTAAGCTTCCTGCAGAGCAAGTTGTAGGCGTGGGAGTATCAGTACCATGACGCAGTGCTTCAAAAGGTTTGATAAAAGAAATGTCAGTTATATTTAATTCTTCTTTCTCGCTGACATCCCATGTCAAACCATCTCCATTAACATTCAATAACAAGTTTATTATTGCTTGGTCCATAGTTGAAGCATTCCCGCTAATATTGATCGTCTGAGTCTGATTAAAATTTGAAACCAAAACTTCTTGAGCTAGAGAAATTTGAAAAATGAAAAGAAAGAAGAGAAACGATGGAAAAAGTGCTCTTACCATCTTCTCAACCTAAAAATTTTTAATAGTTTGTCAATCGTCTTCTCTTTCTCGTACGGAATTCCAGCTATTTTCGCAGCCAACTCTTTAAACTTTTCGGAAACATCTCTATCAAAAAGAAAGGCTGGAATTCTTAAGCTTAAGCTTTTTAGAAACGCCTCACTCTCCATAATTTCCGCTAAAACTGGTAAGCCGGAGTATCTTTCCACTTCCTCTTTTTTCATCTCATAACTTTTTCTCCTAACTCTATTCAAAATAACCCCAAGAACTATAGGTTTTTTTGGCAAGCCATTAATTAACTTGTAAGTTTTCGCCACATCAAAAACCGATACAAAGTCTGGGGTTGAAACAAAAATAGCTTCCTGACAGCTGCTTAAAGCTATCATAGCTTCTTTTCCTAAGCCGGGGGCTGAGTCTATTATCACAAACTCAAAATTTCTCAAATTTTCTTCTATCATGTCTTTCAAGCTGTTCTCTATACTAACAACGTCTCTTAAACTCAAAGACGTTGGTACAATCGATAGCCCTGAAGAATGTCTGTAAATTATTTCGTTGAAGCCGCATTCATTCTTCAAGAAATTATTTAGAGTCCTACTCGCTTGAAGAATATTGAAGTAGAGAGAGATGTGCGGGGTAGTAAAGTTAAAGTCGAGTAAAACTGTTGACCTTCCAAAACTTTGTAAAGCCAAAGCTAAATTGGAAGCTACCGTTGTCTTACCCACCCCCCCTTTTGTAGACAATATACTTATAACCCTCACCTTATCCAACCTCCAACTTACTAAACACATCATCGTAGCTAACCCTTCTTCTTTTGCTCTTTACTCTTTTCAAAAAGAAGGCAAGAGAGAAGGAAATTGCTGCAAAGATTATCAAATGAAAATATTCAGAATCGATATTAATTTGAGGTAATCTTACAATAAACCCAGATGGTGGCTGCGCCTTCTCAGTCTTTATTAAAGTTAGGCCAAAGCTTTTGCTGGCTTCTAATTCCTTTGATACGACTTTAATTTTGGGGGAATAAGTTGCAGTTGATGCATTCTCTGGGATGAAAATTGTTAATGTAAAGTTCTTCCTTTCGCCAACCAAAAATTTATCTAAATGCTCCTGCGATATACTGTACTTAAATGGTAGGTCTTCAAAATAAATTTGTAAGTCGGATAACTCCGCCTGCCCCGCATTAAATATTGAAAATTCGAGTGTTACAGATTTTCCAACCTCTGCCCTTATTAAATCCGGAAATGAAATGAACAACTCTTTTTTTCTCTCTGCCGAAAACGTAAAATAGCTCGAAGCGCTTAGATAAGGATTCTTGTGAACGAAAACGCTAACATTAAAGTCGCCTTCTTCACTAATTAAATACTCGTAGGTAAAAATTCCATTTGCGCTAGTTTTCCCGCTGACAACTCTTCCTTTAATGTTTAACGTTATGGAAGCGTTTTCAACAGCATTTCCATCTTCGTCCTCAACTAAACAAACTATGGAGGCTTTTTCATTTATATAAAATAATTTTTTATTTATAGAACAAGCAACCTTCAAAGAAATCTCCCTTCCAATAACAAAAGCCGAAAGATGGTCTAAGCTTAGCGTAACTTTGGAGTTCACTTTGTCTAGAATAAAATCAATAGTCTCCCATTTTGAATTGCAAGAATTGGTAGCGAAATTCCAACTACTACAATAGAAAACTTTCATATTATCCTCATCTTCAACGTTTTTCTTATTATACTTCAAATGTAAGTTAACGGAAGAATAACTCCCAGAAAACTCAAAAATGTAAAAGCCATAAACTCTTAACCCTTCGATCGAAATTGAATCTTTATAGAAATAACTTATTAAACCATCAACATCTCTAAAATAAAAGTCTTTGAAGTAAAGAGTTGCCTGTGGAAGCTCTACTTTTAAATCGTAGTGGTCTGGAGGTAGAGCAATGTCGTAATCTCCTGTTGAATTTGTTGTAGATGAAAAAACCTGTACTCCATTCTTGAAAATCGTAAATCTTGCAGATACTGGCTTCCTCGAATCGTCCAAAATCCTTCCAGTTATTTTTGACGCATAATATACCCTACTCGAATCCTTGTATTTTCCATAGTTAACAGTTAGAGTATGTTCCCCTGGCGAGAGAAATGGGGTCAAAATGGTAATAGTGCTTCCTGAGGCAGAAAGTATTGTTGCTTGAGCGTTGTCTATAAAAACACTCAGAGAGTTGAGGTCTAAAGGCTGAATTGAAGCATCTAAAGCTATGGTAGCACTAATGTTCGATGATAAGTACTGGGGAAAAATAGATTTGATAGATAGCCTTTTTTTGACATTAATAGTTTGACTTATCTGAATTGGCGATGGTAATCCATCATAAAATATTGATATACTTATGACATGACTTCCTGCTGAAAGTGGACCAAAACATATTTCCGTTTGACCAGATTCGGAGTAGTATTTCATAGAAGAAATATTTCTTGCTATACCATTAATGAATAAAGAGACATTCAAGTTCGCTCGCTCTTCTATCGGACTCAAAGGATTCCCATTTTCTTTCAGCATCAATATAGCTGAAAGCGTTGAATCCTCGAATAAATCTTGAACTCTGCTGTTAGAATCTACAATTAGAATTGAGGCCTCTAGATAGCTAACATTCAAAGGTACTGTGACTGAGTCAATATCGCAGCTCAAATTCAGAAAATAATCAATTCCTTGAGATAGTAGATCTTTATTAAAGCTTGTAGTATCGAAGGAAAGCTTGTTGGCACTTATTTTATTGGTTCCTATGATGTATTCTCTTCCTTCTGAATCGAAAAGATAAGCAAAAATAATGTTGCAATTCGTAGTTACCACAATGTTAGAAGGATTATAAAAGATTGTTCCATTTGAATTGATAATCCAAATTTTGTTGGAGGGTGTAATATTTATACTTACGTCAGCAAAAGAGGGTATTGGTAAAAGAAATGGTAGAAAGAGCAAAATTAACAAAAAGCTTTTTTTGATTTTTTCTTTTGCAACATAAACTTTTGCCTTCCCAACTTTAAAAACATCTACTTTACCCTGCTCTCTTAATGCTTCTAAATAGCCAGCAAGAATATATCTTTTAACATTTAATCTTCTGGAAAGCTCGGAAATCGACAAAATTTCCTTGCTTAAAATTTCAAGGAGCTTGTCTTCAATCTTTTCTTGCGAGTTATCCATTTTTCAATATTGTTTTCATAACTTAAAAGCATTATTTTAATATAGTAGCAATATAGAATTAAAATGTTTACAATATGGAAACGGATAGGAGGGTCAAAAATTGAGAACTCACAAACATCTTAAGGATAAAACTATTGCTAAAGACAATTGCTAACTGGATTGAGATCCTAGAAAAGAGAAACAGATTACAGAATAAGGAATACATAGAGAAGTTTTAAAATTCCTCTAGTCAAATATTGTGTTCTTTACAGTAACTTGAGATTATGACGATATTCTCAAGATTGACAGCTGAAAATAAGACTTATGCGAATTTGTAAATGGTCTTTTGGATCACGAAAACTCAAATTGAAATTTTAACAAAGACTCTGAATGTATCTATAAAGTAAAATAACCAGTATTTCAACCCAACAGGCTTTTCAACTCTGGCCTCGCTTTTCGAGAAGTATCTTCCATCAATGCTTGCCACAACAAAAATCATTTTATCTTCCGCTAAATCGCCTTCAATTCCGACCCTAATAAAATTTTTTCCAACCTTTAATTTTCCGACGTAATTTTCAATAATTAAATTTTCTGGATACCGAAAAGGCATTATTACTGCTTCGGTAGAAACGTTGGAAATAATTTCTGCCACTAAAAAATTGGAATATACTCTTACAAAATTTATATAAAACCAATCTTCGTTTTTAAATTCGATCTCTTTTGACTCTATCTCCTTCTCAAAAACCTTGTCACAGTAATGGATTTTTATTTTAGTTTTATTAGATGGTAAGAAATGAAGAGTGAGTCTCTTTAAATCTCCAGGAGCTGTAAAAACTTTTTGACTCCAAACTCTATTCTTTCCCTCTATCGAAACCCTAAAGTGGTAAGACAGGCTGCCAGAATTATAGGTTTCTATGTTTACGCTAGGTAAATTCTCTAGAGAAACATTCAAGCTCTTTATTTCTGCTGAACAAATTTGCTTCACTTCTACTTTAACAATCACCCCGTAGCAAATTGAGAAGAGAAAAAGAATAAAGAACATAGTAAATAAAACTTTCTTCACTTTTTATCACCAAAAATTTTCTCAATTTTGTAAGCAATATTGTGTTTGGGTATTTTAACCTCAACTCTAACTTCTCCCTCAAAAAATCCGTATTTCGTTTCATTCGTAAAAAAGTATATGTCTACTTTCTTTTTTTCTCTTGGAGCCAACCAAAATGAGCTCTCGCTAAAACCTACTTTTTTGGAAATGTTTCCAATTGCATAAATATTGACCTTTACTTCTCTATCTCTCAAATTTTGTAACTCAATGAATCTTTTGGCATAGCTTCCTCCACCAGGAATTTCACCAAAAATCAAATTCCAAGGATCTGTAACAACTCCCAAAGTATAGTTCTCAAATGGTTTTATTTCAAGTACTTTGGCGGTGCTATAATATCTGGTAATTTCGTAATCGAACAACAATCCACTTCTTTTCTCTACTGTATAGTTCTTAACAAAAGCTCCTTTCTCTTCCTTCGGAAAAACAACAATGAGAAAAAGAAGTATAGCAAAAAGCGGTATAAATAGCAAATTTATTAACTTCTTATCATTTTTAACTCTTCTCATAGATCCACCTTGCGAAAAGAGTTATTATTATAGCTACTATAACATAAATTAGAAAGCTTAGATCAACTGGCTTTTGTATTTGAATCTTTCCTTTTACAAAATTTATAACCATCTTTTTTTCAACCTTATCGCTAGTATAATCTATAGAAATCCTTGAATCAAAATCACCTTCTACCGATTCATTAATAAAAGCCACAATTTCCTTTAGCTCGTTTGGTCTGATAGTCTCTCTTGATGAAGAAAAAGAATAAGTTTTGTTACCATTATAAATTTCCCCGCTTGCTAAGACTTTCATTGTAACTGTCCCCGTATTCTTAAAGAAAATTCTAACTTTATTTCCTTCCCCCAAGACATCCACAATCTCCCCTCTTCTTATCGCTTCACCGGGAACTCTGAAAATTATGTTAACTTTAGTAACTGCGACTACCCCAACCCCAACTTGTCCTGTAGCTTGCCCAATGAACTCCGGTTCAGGCTGAATGCTAAAAGAGTGATATCCTGGTTCTGCGTTTTTGGGAATAGAAAGAAGGAAGTTTATTTCTCTCCAATTTTTGATATTGCCTGCTGCAGTTTTTAATGGTTGGTTCTGTGGCTTTAAAACTACAGGATTAGAAAAATATCTTATCCAACTCGAGACGTCTTCTTCCGAATAATTTGCAATTATACTGTAATTGTAGAACTTTATAAAATCCAAATTTTCAACATGCTCAATAAGTCTTACTAACATTTCTTCATCTGACGGAGATACTATATAGAATTTTATGTTTCTTGTTTCTCCCCTTTCAACATCTCCAAGATTTATTATGGGTGGTGCAACACCAACGGAATATCGTTGAGAGAGTGAGATCTTGCTGAGAAGAAAAAAAGTTAAAGTTAAAATAAAAAAGCTGACAATTTTTTTCTCCATAATATCTTTTCCTAAAGAAGAATTAAAGAAAAATGACTGCTGCTAAATTAAGAAAAATGTCGAAAGAGCTACTGAGTTTTTCTCTTCAATCTTTCTACTAACTCTTTTAACTTTACTTCTTCGATAACCCTTTCTTTTGGAAAAAGAATTCTATAAGCA
>Ga0209821_100148_pt1 | contig 11991 bp, 22 predicted proteins | sample SSWtaG_3_FD_184118 | JGI IMG/M metagenome (GOLD analysis project Ga0209821, IMG submission 184118) | Hot spring microbial communities from Sandy's Spring West, USA to study Microbial Dark Matter (Phase II) - SSWTFFsm_matched (SPAdes)... | ecosystem: Environmental > Aquatic > Thermal springs > Hot... | reverse complement strand
GGGTCGGAGGGAGGAAGGGGGGGTGGGGTTGGCTTCTGGCGGTGGGCTCCGGCCGGCCGCCGCACGAAGTTGGCGGTGTTAGCCTCACATTCTCTTTCTCTTAAGCTCCTGTGGTTTTTTTCGTTTTTTGGGGAGGTGACGAATGTCCCATTCCCAGGGGCTTGACACGGGGCACCGCATGAGGTACATTATAGGTGTAAGGAAGCGGGGAGAAGAAAAGAAGCTTCCTTACAGGGAGGGAAGGGAGATGGAGCTTCTGAAAGAGGTGCGGCGGGTGACGGAAGAGGAGCTTGTAGAAAAATGGAAGGCGACGGTGTACTGGATGAGGTTTTACCGGAGGCAGTACCTGTGCTACAAGTTGGCTGCGGAAAACACTAACAATCCGTTAGTGCAGGGACATGCTCGAAGGCAGATGAAGGTCGTCGCAGAATTGTACGCGATGGAGGTGCGGCAGGCGCAGCTGATATTGGCGCAACTGAAGGCGCTTAGGGAGGGTTTGAAGGAGGCGAGCTGTGGTGCTGGTTAGTGGGGTGTACGCGGGGCAGGGGTTTCCGGAACCCCTGCCCTGCCCGCTGTGTGGGGGGTGGATGGAGGTTTTGGCCGAGGTAGGTCGGTGGCGGTGCCGGTACTGTCGGTTTATGGATTTTGTGGAGGCCGGCCCTGGGTTTGGGCCGGCCTCCACTTCGGGGGCAGCCCAGGGCCGGCCCTTAGGCGTTTTGGGGTATGTGGGGCCCCGGACGTGGGTGGACCGGTTTGGGCAGGTAGTGATAAAGCGGGATGGGAGGTGGTAAGATGCTGAAGAAGGTTTACTTTCTTCTGGATGAGGCGAGCCTTCGGGTGCTGGAGAGCATTCCGGAGGGGCAGAGGTCGAAGTTTGTGCGGGCGTGTTTTCGGGCGCTGGGAGCGGGGCTTTTGAAGTGGGTACCGGAGTCACCGCGGTTAGAGACGCCCGAAGAGAAGGAGGAGGTGGTCAAAAGTGAAGGTTAGGGGGACTGTGGTATACGCGGAGAGGAAGGTTGCTCCTGGGGGTGGGAAGTACTGGCGGGTAGGCCTGAAAGGCGAAGATGGTACCACCCGGTTTTTCAACACCTCTTCGTTTGTTGGAAGGATTGGGGAGGTGGCGACGATAGAGGTAAGTGAGCGGGAGTGGAAGAAGGCCATGGGGGGAGAGGCGGAGGCTGCGCGTCCCGTGAGGGCTGCGGTGGAGGCTTCTGGCCGGGACGTGCTGATTCTGAAGCAGGTGGCGTTGAAGTCGGCGGTGGAGTACGCATCCAGTCGGCCGCAGGAGAGCTGGAAGGCGGAGGACATATTGGCGTTGGCGGAGCGGTTTGTGGAGTGGCTGGTGGTGTACTTGCCGCCGGTGGAGCCGGAGGGGCCTGAGCCTGAGGAGGAGGAGGTGATAGAGCTTTAGGGCGTTTTAGGCCTTTTCTTTTGGGGCCGCCCCGCCTTGCGCGGGGCGGTTCTTTTCGGCTAACATACGACGGAGGTTAGCCATGCCGGAGGCAATAAAGGAGGACTGGACGGAGAACGTGATCGCCCTGGAAAAGGCCGGGCAGGGGGCGATGGCTGGGGAGATCCGGGAAATCCCCATGGAGAAGATCATCCCCCCCAGGGAGGACGTCCGCAGCTGGATACCGGATGAGCACATCGAGGCTTTAGCTGCGAGCATTGCGGCCATTGGACTTCTGCACGAGCCGATTGTAGTGCCCCGTGGCGAATACTATGAGATCATAAGCGGGAACTGTCGGTATCTGGCGTGCAAGAGGCTGGGGTGGACGCGGCTTCGCTGCCGTGTGGTGGACGCCAACGAGTATGAGGTCCTTTTTGCCCGGCTACACGAGAACATGTTTCGGGCGGACATCTCGCCTGTTGAGAAGGCGGAGTTTCTGAAGAAGGTGAAGGACCGCTTTGGCCTCAGCGATGAGGATCTTGCCAGGTGGCTTGGCAAAAGCCGGTCCTGGGTGACCAGGACTTTGGGGGTTTTGGAGTATCCGGAGGATGTGAAGACCGCCCTTCGGGACGGGCTGATTTCCGGAGAGGTGGCCTACGAGCTTTCGAAAATTCAGGACAACATAGCACGGCAGAGGCTTCTTGAGTACGCCGTGCGGGATGGCGCCACCAAGAGGCTAGCGAAGATTTGGCGGGAAGATTGGGAGCGCGAAAGTAGGATCCTCCAGGCTTTAGCCGGCACGGTGGACGAGAAGTATGTAGAGCAAAAGCGTGAGGAGTACTTAGCCAGGGCAGAGGTAACGGCGCTCAAGATGCGGGAGGAGTATGCCCAGGCCCACATGATACCTGAGCGGAGCTGCGACCTCTGTGGGAGGAAGTTCAGGGAGGATGCCCTGGTGGCGTTTTACGCCTGCCAGGACTGCACGCAGGTTATTCGGAATGCCGGGCGGTGAGGAGATTTTCCGGCCCACGGAGCGCGATCTAGACCACTTCCTCCGCCAGCCTTTTGTGCGCTACATGCTGGTGAAATCTAGGAAACTGCCCCCTGCGGAGGTTCTCACCATTTTGGCGGAGCTGCGAAAGGCCTACTGGGCGCATCTTCGGAGCCTTCCTGTGGTCCGGCTATGGCCGGACCAGTGGCTTGCGGAGGAGTGGCGGAGGTATGCCCGGCTTTAGGTCTGCGGAGCTGAAGCAGGCTGCGGAGGAGCTTTGGGAAGGCGGAGTTCGAGTCTCCGCCAGCCAGCTGGCCAGGCTCTACAGGGCTGGCGAGCTTACGGCCATCCTTGCCGCGTACCGCCAGGCCAGGGCGGAGGCGGAATCCCTCCGCCACCGCCGGGAATTCCTGGAGCGCATGATCCCCCAGTGGGAGGCAGCCCGTGCTGCCTACGAGGCCGAACTCCGCCGCACGGAGCAGCGCCGCCAGGAGCTCATCAACGAGCGCCAGAGGCTCACCGCCTGGATTGCCAGCGCCGAGTCTGAGGCCCGCCACCTTTCCCAACAGATGGACACCCTCCGCACCCGAATGTGGGCCCTCCAGGCCGAAATCGCCAACCTTTACCGCCAACTGCAGACCCTCCACCGCCTTCTTCAAACGGTGCCGCCGGGCTCCGCCCCTTGGTACTCCTACCAGTACGCTATCCAAACCACCGAAAGGCAAATCCGCGAGGCGGAGGCTCAACTGGACCAGTTGCAGAACGAACTTGAGGCCCTCCACTCCCGCTGGCATACCCTGCGCCAGTGGATTGCCCAGGCCAACACCGCCGTCGAAGCCCTGACCAAAGAGATCGATGCGCTCCTCTCCGCTATCCTCGCCCTGGAGAAGGAGGTCGAGGCCCTCCACGAACAAATCTCACGGGCCCGCCAGGAACTGGAAAGGATTGCCCGTGGCTAAGAAAAAGCTCGCCGAGAAGCCCAGCTTAACCTTCGTCGCAAATCTCAAAACGGTGCTCGAGTCCCTGGAAAGGGCCAGACTATTCGAGCGCTTCCTTCATATGCTCGCCACGCTCCACCCCGGGGAAAGCCGCATGCTCATGGACATTGCCAGGGAGGAGCTCAGCGCCATATCTGGCTTCACCATGCGCTTTGCCTCCGCGGTGGACCAGCTTCAGCTGGTCACAGAGAGGCGGAGGGAAGCAGGAAGACGCGCGGTCTTCCACTCAAGACAGGCAGCCCAGGCCTGGGTGAGGGGCGATGTCGAGGCTAACCGGTACCACACGATGATGCAGGACTACTACCGCGATTTACTCAGGATGTCCGACCGGGACATAAGAGCTCTCCTCGCCCAATGCATCGCCATGAGCCGCCACTTCGAACGGGAGATCGCCCCGAGGATCCTGGACATCATTGAGGTCGTCCCGCCGCAGGCAAGCGAAGAAATTCGGAAATACCTCCAGCTGATAAGGGCTACCTACCAACGCCTGCCCCCGGAGGCCCGCAAAATGGAAGAGCTCTCCGATGAGGAGCTGGAGGCGGAAGCCAGAACCCCCTCCGGCAAAACGTATGACCAGGAGATGCTCGCACAGATCGAGTACCTGGAACGCCGCTTCCAGGAACTCGCAGACCGCCAGACCCAGATAATGGAGGAGATTTCCAGGATCCAAGAGGAGATAAAAGCTCTCCGCAATGTACAGGCTATGCAGATCATCTTGGGCCAACTGGGTTGGGCGGCACAGACAGCCCAGCGCATCAACCATCTCCAAAACACCCTGGACCAACTGTACGCGGAGCTCTCGCAAATTCAGGAGGAAACCGCCCGCATCTTGCGTATACTCGAGGAGATCAGGAGGTGATCCGGTGTGCTGCGCATGACAAAGATCACCGGCGAGACGATCATGATCGCCCCGACGGAAGTGACGTACCTGGAGCGGGCAGGAGGCATGACCATCGTCCGCACTAGAGACGGACAAGTCACGGCGGTGTTGGAGACCCCAGAGGACATCCTGCTCATGATCGAGGAGTGGCGCAGGGGACTAACCCCAGAACTGCCCAGGGCCTGAGGCACTGACTATGGCCATCCACAAGCCCAGGCCATTCTTCCACATGCTCCCCGATGACGTCGCCATCTGGGAGCGGTTTTTGGCGCACTACGAGGACGAGTTCGAGGAATACCGCTACGACGTGCTGGTGGGCCCGCGGGTGGACCTCTCAGAGGTGGAACTGGAGGAGCCCCTGAGGGAACTGGCGGAGAGGCTCCTCGCCATCCGCATAGACGTGGTGGCGCGGAGAGGGCATGAGCACTGGCTGGTGGAAGTCAAACCCGAGGCCGGACTATCAGCCCTTGGGCAAATCCTAGCCTACGAGTTCTACTACCAACGCCTGCTGTCGCCCGGCGAGTTTCTCGGAAAGATGGTGGTCACCAACTACCTCCGCCATTACATGGGCCCACTGTTTGACCATTACGGCATCTGGGTCCTTATCCTTCCTGATGAAAAGGATCAGCCCATACGCCTTATTCCGCCCAGCCGGGTAGAATACCGGGAGAGGCCCCTTAAGGAGGTGAAAGGTGTTCCTAGCTAACGGTTTGACGAAACCGAAAGGCCTCGCCAGCGTGCACCTCAAGGCCGCCATCGCCCCATCCCCAACTATCATCAGGCCCATCCGAATCGAGCCGCCGCTTGCTCTCAAAGTCACTCTCGTGCCACCGCCGCCAACCCCAGCGCCAGTTCCACGGCCAGCGACCATACCCACCAAGGCTGCACCGGCCATGGCTCCCCCCAAATACCCAGTTGCCGTAAAGCCAGCCCCTCCACCTGAGGAAGAGTTCCAAAAGCAAATCCGCCGCCAGGAGTCCATCGCTCTTGTCGAAAAATACGCATCGCTCATGCGGCAGAAGGACCGCGTTCTTCGCGACTTAGAACGCGCCAGGCTTGACGCCGTGGGCTTAATGAACGAGATCCAGTACGTCCAAAGGCAGCTGGAGCCACTCCGCCCAGAAGCCCAAGCCGCCCCGGAGGAGCTAGACGCCCTAAAAGAACGTATAGATGCACTAATGCAAAGGCTCAGAGACCCGGACATATCCGCCCAGGAGCGCAGCGAGCTAAGGGAACAGATCACCAGCACCGCACGGCAAATCGCCTGGCTGGAGGCCCGCATCGAAGAACTCAGCCGCCTGGAAAGCCGGCTTAAGAGGCTACAAACCGACTATGAAAGAGCCCAAGAGTCCATCAAACGCCATGAGGCCGAGCTGAAACGCCTGGAGCAGGAACTCAGCCAAACCTTCCAGCAACTACTACTCCTCCGCCGATAGCTTATAATCACCGTGGGCCGACCCCGGCTAAAGAGGGCCGGCCCGAGGAGGTGTTATGCCTGTAATCAAGTCCGCAAGTGAGATCGCCCAGAAGTGGGCGCGGGTAACGCCCACCCGCGACGCAGACTACCGGGCGGGCGTGGAAAGGCCGCTCAGGGACTGGGCCACAGAAGCTGCCGCGGCCAACGACCGCTACGTGGAAGGCGTGACCCAGGCCGCCACCGCCGGCCGCTACCGCGAAGGCGTAGTACAGGCGGGAACCGAAAAGTGGAAGCGGGGCGCCACCCAAAAGGGCGTGGCCCGGTGGGGTCCTGGAGTGCGCGTAGCTCAGCCGGATTACCAGGCCGGCTTTGCGCCTTTTAGGGACGCCATCGAACGGGTTGAATTGCCCCCACGCCGTCCCACCGGCGACCCAGCTAACATCGAACGGGTTGCGGTCATTGCCCGGACCCTGCACGAATTGAAGGCCCGGGCCCGCCGATAGGGCCAACGGATGGTGAACTATGGCGTTTAAGCAGATCCGCACCATCTTGGCCCTGGAGACCCAGACCGCAGATTCCGGAACAAAGGTCGTAAAGCTCCCGCTCTCCAACTTCCTACACACCCTCGCGGTGTACGCCGAGGCTAAGTTGGGGTCCGGCCCCACCAAGCTCTATTCCATGTACGATCACATCACCAAGCTTGAGGTTATCGCGAATGGCTCTGAGGTCATCTTTTCCCTGACCCCAAAGGAGCTCCACGACTGGCACCGCGCACTTTGGGACTTCGAGCCCGTACACGTGGCCTCAAACGTGGCAGGCGCCACGGTCTACTCATACTTTTACATCCCCTTCGGCCGGGTGTTTTGGGACGAAAACTTCTACCTTCCCTGCGCCAAGTTCGCGGACCTGGAGCTCAGAATCGCCTACGCCCCCACCATCGCTGCTGACGGTTTTGCCTCAGGCACCACCAAGTTCGCCGTCTTCGGCTACATGACCATCGGCGGGGAGCCTGGGCCCTTCAGCGGCATCTTCCGCCGCACCACCATCTACGACTACACCACCCCAGAGTCCGGTGACACCGTTATTGACCTTCCTCGCCGGCTCATGATCGATGGCATCATGATCTACGCCGTAAAGGCCGGCACAGCGCTCGAAAATATCATCACCAACATCAAACTATCCCTGAACGGTGACCAAACCGTCCCGCTGAGCCTGGGTACGGCCTTCATCAAGGCGCTACAGAAGCGCGTCTATCCACCCGTCAACTCCGTCGTCATAGACCTCGCGGCCTTCGAGAACGGGAAGCCCCTTGACCCGAGGAAGTACGACATGGTCCAGCTGGTGCTCACGAACGCCACGGCAGGCGCGGACGCGAAAGTCTCCCTAGAGGAAATCCTGGGCGTGTAAGTAGCCATGCACGCCGTATTCCTGCGGGCTTCCGGGTTGGCAATCCCACCCGGAGCCAAGATCTATGCTGCCTACTTGACGGCTAAAATCGCAGGCCCAGCCAGAGCAACGCTCTACCCCGCCCAGTCACCAACGGAGAAGCCCCTGGTGGTCATCACCGCCCCCCCAGCCAGCACCAAGGGCGTGCAGTTCCCAGGCGGGCACCTTCTGGACGCCGGACTCTACGTGGCCCTGGAAGGCCAAGCGGAGGGCATCCTGATCATCTGGGACTAGGCCCATGCAGTTCACTTTCAGGCTGGAGGTCCCGCCAAAAACGCCCCGGGATGACCCATTGCGCCGGCCCCTGGAGCTCACCGCCGGGGAAATCCGCCAAATCACCGTGCTCATCCCCCCGGGACACATGGGCCTCACCGGCATCCGCTTCCTGCTCAGGGACCAAGTGATCCTACCCGCCAGCCCAGACGCCTGGATCCAGGGAAACGGAGTGCTCCTCAACATGCCCGAAAAGTTCGCCATCCCCGACATACCCCCCAGACTCACCGTCGAAGCCTACAACGAGGACGAAGTCCACCCCCACGCCTTCATCGTCAACATCACCATCCTCCCAGCCGAGCTTGATGTCGTGGAGGTTCTCATGGAACTCGCCGCAAGGCTCGAGAGGGCACGCTTCCCCCTCACCAAAAAGCAAGCAGAAGAGCTGGTGAAAAACGTGGCGGAGATGCGGGTGGAACTGGAAAACCTCCGCAGAGTCCAGCTGGACCAGCTCATCGCTATGTGGCGGGAAGTCTTCGGCTATACTCAGACGGTCACTTAGGAGGCGAGCGTGGCGGAGAAAAAGGGGTTCCCGGATTTCCAAGAGGCGGTGCTAATCCAGGGGCAAGACCGCAGGGGAAAGCCCGTAACCGTCCTTTTGGACGAGGAAGGCCGCATCATCGCCATCCTCACCGGGCAGTTCGCTGGCCAGCTCCGCACCATCACCACCGACGAGGAGGGCCGGCTGGTGGCCGTCCTCTACGGCACATATGGCTCAACACGCGTCCCAATCCAGGTCACTTCCGACGGAAGATTGGTCTTCGCCCGCCTGGACCAAGGCGAAGTCGCCGCGGACACCGTCGAGGCCCAGACGTGGGATCCGGACCTCTACTCCCTCGTCAACAACCTAAACCGCATCCGCAACATGATCGTCCGCCTCACCGGGAGGCCTTGGGGTACCGTGGAAAAAGCAGTCCCAGACTACTTCCACGGCACCGACGGCCACAAACACCTGGGAGTCGACGGAGAAGGACCCAAGCTCGGCAACGCCTCGCTCCTTGCGGACATCGACGCCTCGAAGATCGCCTCCGGCCGCTTCCCCCTGGCCCGCCTACCCGACGGGCCCGCAGGCTACGTACTCACCGCACAAGGCACCGGAAACGACCCCACGTGGCAGCCCGCACCCACTCCAGTCTACCGCCACAAAACAGCAGACGAGTTCGTCTATAACTCCAACGTCCTCCAAAACGACGACCACCTCTACTTCTCGGCGGGCGCTAACCAGATATGGCTCGTCCAATACCACCTATTGGTCGACACCCCGTACGAGGTAGGCATAAAGTTCTTGGTCTCCGCGCCCTCAGGCTCCTCAGGTTGGTACGCGTTTATGCACCTAGGCGTCACTAACTATTACCGAAGTATCGGTTCAGGCATAACTCTTGACTGGTCGTTGGAGTACATCAACGCTTACATGCACATCGTAGCCCTCGTGATCACAGGAAGCACCGCGGGAACGATCCAGCTGCAATGGGCACAATATACCGCGACTAGGCAATACACTTACGTCAAAGCCAATAGCATCCTCGTGGCACAGAGGCTAGCGTAGGGGGCCCCAATGGCTATCATCGAACGCAGGTATAAAGGTTGGGAGGAAAGGGCGGCAATCATCACCGAAATGGAGGCCCAGGGCTACTGGATGCTCAACGACAACTACGACCCGGACTGGACACCCGTCGAGGAGCCCCGCGGCGTCCTCATCTGGACCAATGAGCCGCCCCCAGCACCACAGGAAGAAAGGAGGTGAACCATGGAGATCCTCATGGAGCTCTTCAAGGGTGCTGCCATCGCCGCCGCCACCATCATCCTCGGCGTCATCGTCTTCAAAGCAGTCCATAAAATCCTGGAGTAAGCCATGGCTAAGTCCATCCTAGAGAAGCTCACTAGCCGCAAGTTCTGGGCGGTCATGCTCGTCACCGTCTGGTGGCTGGTGGAAGGCACCCTCAACGGCACCATCGCGGAGATAGGCTGGAAGATAGTCGCCGTGGTCCTGGGATATCTCCTGGCGGAGGGCAGCCGCGACATCCTTCTGGCCTACTTCCGCGGAAAGGAGAAGTAGTGGATGGCCTGACCTCCGCCATTGCCGCCCTGGCAGGAACCATCTTGGTCCAGGTGGCCTCCGCGGCCTACTGGGCCGGGAAGGTCAATAGGGCCATCCAGGACTTGGAAAGGCGCATCGGGCGCCTGGAGGATAAGATCGAAGCGCTTGACAAGGAGGTGAGAAATGAAGGGCCTAGCCACAGCTCTGCTGGCTCTTAGCCTGGCCGCCTTGCCCGCATCAACCGCCAACTCCACAGCCTCAACCTTCGGCATCTACCCGTCCATAGAGGTCCAGTACATGTCCTACGCCATCGGGCCCATCATCCTCTTAGGAAGCTCCTTCACATCCATCACCTGGTGCCCACCCCAGGATTACGTGTCCATCTCCTTCGGCAGCGCCACCCAAGGCCCGTTCTGGACCGTGGGGCTCATGGTGTGGAACATCTCCTCCCCACCCATCTCCCCAGACCCATACATCGGCCTTGGCCTGTGGATGAGCCCGTATCTAGCCGGGCAAATCCGCATGTCCTACACCGGCTACACTTCCGTCGCCCTGACCATCATCTTCAGGTTCTAGGGATCCACCAAGCCCCCTTGACAAGGGACGGGACATGTCGTATATGAAAACTGAGGGCATATGTCCTCTCACCCGCAAGAGCCCGCTTCAAGCGGCGGTGCCAGGAAGGGAAGCCCAAAGGCACCGGGGCCCGGCAGGGGCCGGTGGCGGTCTACTCCCTTCTCTCCCACGTTGATCACGGCTATCGGCCCCTGCGCTTGGCCAAGCGTCCTTAGGTTCTGCAGAAACGACACAGCCCCACGCCTCTACCGCTTCCTGGCCATGAATTGCGATGCCTCGCAATTCATCACCATCGATTACGAAGCAGTGGCCAGATATCTGGAGATCTCGCCCCTGGCCTGCCTCCGGGCTGCCCAAAGGCTGGCCAAATGGAACCTACTACGCAGGGTCTCCAGAGGTGGTGGTAGGGGCAAGCGTACCATCTGGCGGGTCACCCTGTTGCCCCTCCGCGACAAAAAAACGGACGCTCAAAAACACGACCGCAAGGTTTTGAATTCAAGAAGCACTCTTTGCCTTACGGCAAAGAGTGACACGTCTTGCGCCGTGTCCCCAGACTTAGGTTCGTCGGTTAAGGGACAGGTGTCCCAGGAAAAGTGGAGGAAGGCCATCGTAATGAAAGCCAGGCTCGCCCTAATGGATACTAATGCCACAGCTTCCCATAAGGATGCGCTGCTGAGGCTTTTCGGGAAAGGAGTGTTCCAACAAAGATGGCCGCTCTCCGTGGCCAGAAGAGTGCTTTGGGCTTTGCCCGCGCTGGCCCAATCTTCTCAGGCGCCGCCGCCTTCGGCGCCCATACGCCGGGTCTATGCCGCCTTTGCCGCCATCCTTAAGCCCTCCATTGAAGCCGGCTGGGACATGTTCCAAAGCTGGCTCAACTTCTACAGGCCAGGCGCACCCTACGGCCGGTGCGGGCTTCGGCTAACAAATTCAAATTCTCAGGGCGTCCCCCCCGTGGGCGCCCAGGCGACAGGCGGCGCCGCAGGCCTGCCGCCAGGTGGCGCCAAAGGAGAGGAGGCTGAGCCATGCCTTACCGGCAGCATGAGTGGCAGGATAGGAGAGCGAAGGTCTACGAGCGTTGGCTTGGGATCAAGCAAGTGGGGAGGCAGTCCAGTGGGAGAGCATTGCCGGATGGCGAGGCCGATTGGTGCATCGCCGAGTACAAGTGCCGGCGGGACCTTCCCTCCGTCATTAAGAGGGCCTTTGCCCAGCTGGAACGCAGTACATTCCCCGGTGACGTCCGAGCAAGAATCGTCATCCTGCATGCGGAGGGAAGCAGAGTCTGGGATGATGTTCTCTGCATCCGGCTTAGAGATTTCCTCCGCCTTCGTGGAATGGCTCGCGGGCCGGCACCCGTTCACATGGAGGCTGATTCTGAGGGACCGGGTGAGGTTGACGATGTATCTTCGGGAGTGGAGGGATAAGGGTGCTGCTGAGCCGCCGCCTGCTTTGGGGACTTGAGTTTTTCTTCGTCGTGATGGTTTGGTGAAGCGCGGCCGGCCTGCGACCGCCTAAAAGCGCCTTGCCCTTCGGGCTGCATCGCTGGCAAGACTCGCGTGGTAAAAATTAGCTACCGCTGGTTGGTGACTTGGCGCAGCTTCCCAGGCCGTGGGGCCCCTTTCCTCGCCGATAATTCTCCGCTGACCCGCAGCTTTTCTGACTTTTGGGACTTTGGGACCCTCCGGGGCCGCGCTTCGGCGCACGGCGCCGGTTCGGTCGGCGCCGGGCCTCAGCGCGTCCCCTCCGGGTGCTCCGCGGCCGCCGCGGGGCCCCCGTCCCCGCGTCGTCCGCTCCGCAAGCCTCGCAGCCCCTTGCGCAGTGCTTGCTTGCGCGCGCCTGCGCTGCGGGTCTGCTCGGCGCACATGGGCTGGCGGGGGCACCAGCCGGCCGGCCTGCGGGGGGCCCCCACCCCTCCTCGGCCCCTTCGGCTCGCTTGCCTTCGGCAAGCTTCGCGGCCGGCCGGTTCCCCCGCCGACCCCCTCCGC
>Ga0209821_100145_pt1 | contig 12157 bp, 14 predicted proteins | sample SSWtaG_3_FD_184118 | JGI IMG/M metagenome (GOLD analysis project Ga0209821, IMG submission 184118) | Hot spring microbial communities from Sandy's Spring West, USA to study Microbial Dark Matter (Phase II) - SSWTFFsm_matched (SPAdes)... | ecosystem: Environmental > Aquatic > Thermal springs > Hot... | reverse complement strand
CCGATAGCGCTGATCGTCACATTGACGACATCGTTAGTTTCATCGTCAGCAATGCTGATATTGACATTAGAACCGGCAATAAAGTTAATCTTGCTTCGTATCCCATAAATTGTCCCGTTAAGGGCAACAGCAACCTTTTGCCAAATACTTCTTGCTATTTGTGCTATCGTTATCTTCTTCAAATGATTGTCTTGTGTCAGGTTAATTCCTGCACCAGCAACCAGTTTCACTTGCCCCTTCAAAGGTTGTTGCCCTTCCACCATAATCCCCGAAACCAATGCCTCTGGGCTAATAGATGGCAGCATGAATGGAGGGGAAATGCGAGCGTTTTCAAGAGGTAATGGTGAAGTTCCCGAAGGAACTCGGATATAATGACGATGATAATACTTGTCCGTTGGAGCCCCCTCTTCAATAATGTAAAACGATTCAGGGTCTTCCATAGTGTCGTTAGGCACAAGGTCTAATTCCCAATAACCTTGCGCATTGCTGACCGTTTTCACCCCTACCCTGATTACCTCAATGTTTTGTCCTTTTATGAACTGATGTATGACCAAATAAGCGCTGACGGAAACACCACTAATTGGTTGCCCCTTTTCGTCAACTATGGTGTTGTAAACAGTGCGCTGCGTTGCAGGCATCTCCCATCACCTTTACGATGTCAACTTAAATGAAACGCTACCCCAACATTCCTGCGCCCCCGGTGCACCGTGAGAAAGACGGAAACTAACAGTTTTCCCGCCCAACGAGAATGTTTGGTTCGGTTCAAGATAAACAGGTCCCGCCCCACTCCCCCATGTGGCGACCGTCACACCATCAGTTTCATTGAACAATGTAATCTGCGCATTCGCTGGAACTCCATACCCATAAAAAGGAGACACAGCAACAGCAATGACCTTGAGGTTGGGTTTTTGTGTCGGAACTGTTACTCGTGCGAGAACGAAATAACCTCCTGCACCAATGCTTTGTGGCGGCGCCGTCGCAGTCACAAACAACTCACCGCCTCCAGATGCGTTAACTGTCACATCTACTTTCTCGTTCGTCGCATCGTCAACAACATTCAGCGTCACATTTGTGCCCGCGATCAAGTTAATCCTGCGCCTTGTCCCCACAAGCGTTCCTGCATTCATCACGCCAACCCTTGCATTTGCGTTCAGGTTCCCAGTTAACTCATCCGAACCTCCCGCTTGGTGTGTGCTGGCATGAGAAAAGTCGGTGATGTCTGACCTGACATGAGTGTGGGGCGATGGTGGAAATGTTGTAGGTTTATCAGGAATGTTCCCCCAAAAAGGAGTGGAGAAAAAGTCAACAATGTCTTGGCGAATATGAGTATGTGTTTCCACTTTCTGTTCAACAATAGTCAAATGAACATCTGTTGCTTCCATCTGTCGCCCCATAACGACCCTTGGGGCTTCCGTCGTTATTGATTCCTTTTGTCCTGGCAAAATATCGCTCTCTGTCATACGCTTTGCGCTTCGTTTGAAACCTCGCGCCAACTTAGGTCACCCTCCTTAGCGTGAAAATTTCCAATTCCAACTTATCCAAAGTGCCAACAAGGGATGCCTGAACACTAATGGATTGCCCAACCAAATTGCCTGGTGCATAAGCCTTGACGACAATACCACCACGAATTGTCACATCCCAGTTAGTTGTATCAGCCGTCACGGTTAGCGACCCCGAGGTAAAGGAGCCTTCACCGCGCAATGCATAGCAGCGCTTCAGCATTTCCGCAGGTGCCCTAATGGTCGGAAAAACTATAGATTGGGTTACTGGAGAACCATTAAAATCTTGTGTAATTGCCCAATCAAGTTTTAGTAACCCTTGCGATGTCAAAAAGTAAGCCACTTGCCCAGATGATGGATCACCGGAAGCAACATCAAAGAAAGTCGTGTTGGCTACAGTCCAGTGCCCAATGTAAGTATTGGTAACCAAGTCAAAAACATGGACACGATTGGGGTTAACAAGCCACAAAACCAAATTAGCAAGGTCTTCCCTTATCACATTCGGCGGGTTGGCTAAAAGAGCCTTCTGAAATTGCATTTGGCTTAGGTTCTCAAAAGATTCACCGCGAAAGAGATAAAGGTTCGCCCCATCCCAAAGAAAAACAAGACCTGCGTAGTGGGCAACCGTTTGATGGGAAGTAGCCCCAATGTTACCAAAAGGCTGTAAAATAAAGTCTGCTTGACTTTCACCACGGAGCAACCAAGCCGATTTTGACTTGAAAATTGCCAACATTGTCCCAACGGGTGCAAGAGCCGTAATGGGTTGCCCGTCTTTTTGCCCTACCTCAAACCACGAACCACCCCAAGGATCATCAGGCGTCATAGGAGGAAAATATTCGGGTTCACCAAAAGTGGAAAAGTAAATTCGCGTGGGATAAGAAGGATTACCAGCGAGGAAAAGACGCTCACGGTGAGAAGCGACAATTGTTGCAACAGGTGGCGGGTCATGGTAGAAAGATAAAGTTGGCGCACCAACAAGAGCACTGTCAGGTGTGTTATCAGTGTAACTTGTTGTCGTGTTGTCATTTATCTCAGCAACCAAATCCCAACTTGTCCTCGTCCCTCCATAGCGATAAATCCTGCGAGCGTTAACTTGCGGATCGGGACTTGTCGGAATAGTCAAATTAGCAGCGCGGTTGGAAAGAGACAATGAATTGCTGACAGGGGAAGGATTGCTTTCCACAATGTCCGTCCCTTGTTTCCTGACAAAAGTTACCCGCCATTGATAAGTCCCGTTCAAGTTACCTGAAGCACCTGCTGTCGCCGAAGGCGCCGTTGATGGAGCATTGATGCCCCACTGAAACAAATTCGTCCCATCAGTCTTCCTCATACCTCCTGTGGTGCATATAAACACCCAACCTTTATAAGTGACGGCAGATGTGGGACGACCCGGTAATGTTCCCAAATCAGTCCAAGAAGTGTCGCCAATTTTGAAACGAGCCAATCGCCAATTGGCACCATCATAGTAACCAAGAAAGAAACATTCACCTATAGGAAGTTGGGCGCGATGAAAGAGTCCAAACTGTTGAAAATTTGCTGGTAAGGCAACAAGGCGACTGAAACCACCTCTGGGTTGCATTTGCCCAAACCTCAACCACCCATTGACCAATCCAGCCAAAAATCCCTCGGGAAGCCGATAAGGAGGTAAATCTGTATTGACACCCCTAAACCCCTCAAAGGAAACGATCATAAAGCACCACCCCCATGCGACATCGGTAGTTTGACATCAAAAACGATGGGCGTAGGGATAAGGAAAGACCGAACTTCAAGGGAGCGGTCATCAAGGGTGTCCACATAAGACTTAAACTTCTTAACCCCTTGCTCAAACCGTTGCTCGTAAAAAGCGTGAAGTTGCAAATGGTTGGGATCAACAGGGCTAAGAAACATTTGCGCTAACGCACCGTCTATCAAGACTTCGTGAAACAATTCGGGTATAACTGGTTGGTCATCGGGGCTCTGTAGTTCCCTGACGGGAGCCAATGGATCTTTACTTGGTAACAACACGCACCTCGCCTCCAAACACCCCCCTTGTTCGGGACATGGCACCAACACGATTTCTTTGGAACTGTAGACAAAATAACTGGTAGGAATGCCCTTCCCGAAGTTTTCCTGCCAGTTAGGGTCTAAGGTTTCAACCCAATAGCGGCTAATAGGTTGAAGGGCATATCTTGCACCATCAGGCGTCCGCCAAACAGCAGCACGCACAACTCCAACCCAATCAGGTAAAACCCAACGCCCTACACCCGAAGGCACATTGAATTCCACCGTTTCCTCTATTGCATAGGCATCATACGCAAAGCGACGATATGCCTGATTGAGAGCGTGAAGGAGCCTTAGGTCACTGACTCTCATTGCCCACTCATCAGGTAATCGTTCACGAATTATTTGGAGAATTTCTCGAACAGTCATACTAATCCCCCGTTTCCAATTTTGAAGGAATTTAGGGCTAAATTTGTCTATGGGATAGCCTATGGCGAAAGTAGGACAACGCTGGATGCAAAAAGTTAGAGAAGAAATGCAACGAAAAGGGACTGTGGGGGCGTTAAGACGACAATTAGGTGTCCCTGAAGGGCAAAAAATCCCTGCCTCGTGGTTACAACGCATCGCCAACGCCCCAGTGGGGTCAACTGTCTCTTTAAATGGAAAAAGCATAAAGGTCACAACTAAATTGAAGCGACGCGTTAACTTAGCCCGTATCTTTCGCCGCTATGCGGGGAGGCGCAGAAAGTAATGACAACACTGCGTTTCTTTCGCCCTAAACCAACAACGCGAAATGTTGGGGCAACGAAAACGACGAAAAAACAAACTCGCCCCTCACTAAAAAGCATTCCTCCAATCACTTTGAACTGGAGCAACTTCTTCCAGAAAATTCGGCAGCGCATCAAAAAAAGAAGGAGGTGAACTACCTTCAAGTTAAAACTTGGGAAGTTCCTGAAAAATGTCGTTAAAGGAGTAACAAAAGTTGTCTCAAAGGGGCTTCCTATCTTGGCAGGGGCTGCTCTCGTCTCCCCGACACTTTTCGGTCTGGCTGGTAAGAAAGGAATTGTGGGGAAATTAGCCAAAGGGCTTGTCGGGCTCGTTCGCACAAAAGGGAAAATTGATCCCAAGAAATTAACCACCATCGGATTAGGACTTTCTGCCTTGGGGGAAGCCCAAAGACAACGCAAAGCCCAAGAAGCACTTCAACAAGCAGCCCAAGCGCAACAGCAGTGGTGGCAAAGCACTTTAGCACCTATGCAACAAATGACCAATACCCTTATGGGCTACGGCTTCCAATTCCTAATGCCTTGGATGATGTTCCCACCTCAAATACCTCAAAACACTCAACAACAACAGCAGCATGGCTTCCCTTTCCTCTTCCCGCCATCAGTTTGATAATTGAGAAGGTGGAAAGGAAATGCAACAGATAAGGTCAAAGGTGCTGAAGGCACTCTTAGAACAAATCCGTAAAGCCGTTGAATTCCAACGCAAAGAGTGGCATCCTCGCTGGCGAATGTTGTGGGAATACGCTACAGGAGTTCGCCCTCTCGTCCCTCCATCCCTTGCCGCATCCAAAGACATCCATATCTACGACAGTAACCTCATCTGGCAAACAATCTTGGTCAAAAACGGAATGTTGACACTACAAATGCCTGACTTCTGGGTGCACTTCAAGCGTTATTATCCTAATGCATCCACCCTTGCAGCGCTCATCCGTTCGCTCCTGCGCTTTTACTGGCTCAAAGGAAACATCCAAGAGGAAATTCGCTTGGCTGATAGGTATGCTCGCATTGTTGGGCTTTGCCCTGTCCGTGTCGGTTATGAGATTGTCCCATCCCCCCATGTCCATGAAGAACTCACATCAGAAGATGTAGCGGAAGAATTGATGGGCGAAGAAGGAAGGTTAAGGGAGAGTATTTGGGAAGAACGACCTGTTATCCGCCATGTTTCACCCTTCCGCTTCTTTTTTGACCCTGACATCCCCGTCGCTGACCTTAACTACGCCCGTTGGTGTTGCGAAGTTCTTTATTTGACGAAAGAACAATTGGACGCCTTACCCTACAGAGGCTTGGATGAATTAACACCAACAGCGAAACGAAGCGACTTGATGACTACATCAGAAGCCCTAAGGGACATAGAGTATTACGAAATTTGGAACATCTGGGACAAAGACACTGGAACGAGAATCCTTTATGCCCCGTCTGTGCCTGATAAAACAATCACTGTTGAAGAAATAGAAACACCCTTCCCAAACTTTTTCCCTTACGAACTTTGGACGATTTATGATATCCCGGATAGCCCCAAAGCGATAGGAGATGCCGAACTGCTTCTAACGCCTGTCATGACTTTCAACTACTTGAGAACTATTGAATTGAACTTCGCAACGAGGCTTTTGCCCCGCTTCTTCTACCGACAAGGTGCACTGACCGAACAAGGGAAAAGAGCTTTGGAAGCAGGAAGTTTACTACAGGGAATTGAAGTGGCAAGTGATGAAGCGCTGAACAATGTCGTTATGCCATTCATACCCACAGCACTCCCTCAAGAGTTGCTCCTGATTGAAAACACAATAAGGGAAGATGTCACAACACTTTCAGGCGTTACTGATTTCCATCGTGGTATCCCCTTGCCGACAAGACGGTTGGCAACAGAAGTAACGCTTTTGGCTCAACTCTCTGGCATTCGTGGACAAATTGAGCAACAACGATTTGACATGTTCCTTTCACGGGTCGTCTCCAAGTTTTACCACATCCTTCGCCATTTCGTTCCTGAACCTATTGTTGTCCCATTAGAACAAGAAAATGGCTTTACCGTTCAATCCATCGCTCCCATTGAACTGCCTGATGACGCTGAAATTTTCATCGTCTCTGGTGGAGGCATTACCGATAGAGTTTTAGAGCGCCGTGAAATCATTGAGTTGTTCAAATTCATCGCACAAGCAGACCTACCTATCGCTGTCTGGATTCCTTTCGTCGGTAGACTCTTAGCGACCTTCAACATCCATCCCGAAGAAGTCCAAACTGTCCTGTCAGCACTGAAAATAGCAGCAACACAACAACAATTGATGCAACAAGCAGCATTAACGGAACAAGTCGGCAGCACCGTTCAATCGGCATTACAGCGCGCTCAAGAAGCCGAAAGCGAAGGTGAAGAGGCAGCATCGGAGGCAGAAGAAGAAACCTTTTGAGACTTAAAAGGTGAAACAACCAACCGCCACGACTGAATCACTCCCCAACGATATTGCAAAGGTGAACCACCATCTACACGAGCGTAATGGTCTCCATGTTCCGTCCGCAAAAACTTTAGATAATACTCCGCCATAGCAGCAGCCTTGGGGATCGTGGAACCAACCCCCGTGATTTCGCAAATCGTTCCATCCGTCCCTGCAATGACCATTTGCTTTTGTTCTTTATCGCCGCGCCTAACTGTTATTTCTTTAACATCTTGCCACCATAAGTGACGGTGAATTTCTTTAGGTGCCCTCCGGCTAATCCATACCCTTGTCCCTTCTATTTCCCTCATGATGATTCTTTGTATCTCTGGGTCTTCAGGCGTCCAAGGTGCTGGAGGATGCCAAACCCTGATACCGTAACCCCAAGCAGGTCTTAACCTGATTGATACTTTCTTGTTGTCAAGGATGTTTTTGAGCAACTCAGCAAAGTCACCCTGAAATAGTTCCATGAACTCAAAAATTGCGCTGTAACCAAACCGACCCCCGCAAAATTCCAAAAAGATAGGTTGAATCGTTTTAGTCTTGGCGGGTGATGGAGTGATTGTGTTGATGTCTACAGGTGCTGTGACCCTGAAATGGCGGAAGATCCCAGCCAACTTCGCAAGCGTTTGAGTGAACAAAAGTGATGAAGGTAAAACAGAACAAACAGCAGAAGTAGAGCATCCTACCGCTGGACCCACTTGCCCAGGGAAGGCAACTTTAGTCTCTAAGGTAATGTTGAGGCTACCCTCTATGAGTTCACCATACTGATACCAACCCTCAAGAGAACACTCAACGCCATCTATGTATTCCTCTAAAACGCCGGAAATGTTGTGGGGCAATTCCTTGTCGTGCAAAATTGTCTGCAAGTGTTCTATAAGGTCGCTGGAGTCAGGTTCACTGGAAACAAAGGTTGGGGCGACATTATTATCGGGTTTGAAAACCCATCTCCCTTTGTTCTGTTGGACAATGTTCAGAGCCTCTGTAAGGGAATGAAATTGGATGGTCTTAGGGATGGCGATGCCTGCAATTTGGCAAACTTCTTTAGCAAATCCCCTGTCCAATTCTAACCGCTCCGTGAAAACACTTGCCCCAAAAACCTTAAACCCCAACTCCCTCAAGTGATCCCCCAACTCCCCCATTGTCCTGACAATTTTCCTTAATTTCAATGCTGGTTTTAAAAGCCCAACATGATCCAAGATGATGTAATGCTTCCGCTCGCTGTCTTTAGCTAAGAAATTGAGATTATCTACCTTTGTGATCATCCCTTCGTAAAGGTCTTTGCACTTCTCATGGGCAATGTAAACAACAACCTTATGTCCTTCTGCAGCGAGTCTTTGTGCCAATGGAAGTCCCGCTCCATCTAAGGTAATCCAGAGGAAATTCATGAACCTTCACCATTTTCCAATTTTGAAGCCTTTCCCGTCAATAATTGCACAATGGTGAAGGATCATGGAGACTTTGGAAATCTACCCTGACCTTGAGTTAAGGCAGTGGGATGTTGGCGCTGCCGCGCCAACTGAAGGGCGGGAAACTGTCCCTTCGGACGCTGAAAATACCACTGCCCAACAACAAGAAACTTCACAGACGGCATCTTTGGAGGAGCGCTTAGCAGCCTTAGAGGCAAAATTACAGGAAGCCGATTGGGCTCTCCGCATCAATGCTATCGCAAGGGAGAACCCGCAGTTGGCTGCCGACTTGTTAGAGCGGGCTGCTGACCTTTACCGTCAGCATGCTGCACCACCTGAACAACCTTCAACACCACAAGTAGATTTCAACGCGTGGCTTAGTCAGTTAGAACAAATGGTCAACAACCCACCTGTTGACCCTGAATGGATGTCCGAAGAAGCCAAGTGGATGTATCAAGTTGCAAAAACAATTGTTGAAGGGCTCAAAAACAGTTATCAAGCATCACAACAGTTCTGGCAGCAATGGTTGGCTCAGCAACAAGAAGCACAGGCGTCGGCTGCGGAAGAAGCCGCTTTGCAAAGAGTGGAAGAAGAACTCAATCAACTAAAAAGCCGTCTGGGTGCTGCCTATTCATCTCAATTGGAAGACAAAATCCTTCAATTGATGGAAGAAATTGCCGAAAAGGAAGACCGCCTCGTCTTCCCCTTGGAAGCCTATGGGATTTTGGTGGCTAAAGGCGAAGCACCTATAGCCCGCACTACATTGACGCGCCCAGAGGCTTTCCAAACCTTCCGTTCCGCCCCAGGTGCAACCATGCGCCCGTCTCGGCGCGTGGAGTCCGTTGAAGATGCTATCAGAGAAGTCTTCAACGAGCGAGGAATACCCATCTGACATGAGGTGAGTAGGCAATGAACCAACTGACAGTCCAATTCAACGACCTTTTCACCGCAACCCTTTGGCGTTACCAAGAAAAACTCGCAGACAACATCACTTCAGGCTCCGCTTTGTTGCAAAAATTGAAGGAAAAAGGGGCTATCGCCCCTTCTCAACATGGTGTCTACATCGCTGAACCCGTGCTTTACAGCATCATCCAACCACTTCAGTGGTTGTCTCCTTATCAACCTGCTGACTTGCGCCCTCACCAAGCCACCACAATTGTTTTCTATCCCTACCGAAAGGCTGTCCTTTCCGTTACCGTTTCAGGTGAAGAAGTCCGTGCTAACCGAACGCCCGCTGCTTTGATGCAACTCCTTCAAACGAAAATCCAAGTCTTAGAGATGTCCTTCAGCGAGTTGCTCAATCGCGCCATCGCTGCACCGCATACCGAAGTCCCTGCCAACGCTATGCACTCCCTTGACCAAATCGTCCACAACTCTGTCACCATCGGCAACTTAGACCCAGCAATTTATACTTGGTGGCGATCTTATGTCGGCTCAAACACTGGTGCTATCACTTGGGCAAAGATTGGAAGTGCTGTGATCCAAAACTTGGTCTTCGGTAGCAGACCAGACATGGCACCTGACCTGATTTTGCTCCCCCCGAACCTTTGGGACAGCCTTCACAACCAATTGACGAACATCCAACGAGCAGAAGCCGATGCCCGCACCCGCGACATTTCCTACGGTTTCGCAACAATTTACTGGCGTGGCGTCCCTGTCGTAATGGATCCACTCATCCCATCGGGCGTAGTGTTCATCCTCAACACCAACTTCCTACGGCTTAGGCACAGACAAGGCGAATTCTTCAACCAGACGCCGATGCGTTACGATGAGCGACAGGACATCCACTTCGCGTTGATTCGCTTTGAGGGCAACTTGGTCACCAACAACCGCCGAATGCACGGGAAACTTACAGGCGCAACTCCATAACGATGGTTAAGCAAGGAGGTGCTTTTGATGTTTGGAATTCTCACTTCATACAGCAAACGGGTGACAACCAGTGGATCGCCTCCTAAGGCGACGATCCCTAAATCCGAACATCGCTTGGAAACGATTAATGTCGTGTTCACGATGGTAGAGGGGACAACCCCTGTTTCGGTGGCTGTCAACATTCTTACCAACGGAGATGTGGAAATTTACACGAGCTCTGCAGCAACAGTGAGAGTGTGGATTGGTTAAAGAAAGGGAAGGGGGGGCGCACAGCCGCCATGCGAAAAAAGCGCAACAGTCAAACTGTTGTCGTCCCTGAAGCACATGTTATTGATGCAAGTGAAATCCCTGCTAATGAGGGGCAAGAAGAAGGGTTAATGATGGGAGGGTTAGATAAAGGGCTCCCGGGAGAAACTTGGTCTGTGCGCCCTCCCTCTCGCATTGAGCCTGAAGAAAAATTGGACGAATTCCCATTACCACCTGTCTTTAGCTTTGAGTGGAATGAAGATTGGAATGACATCATCTTCCCTCCTTACCCTGATGAGGTGACCGAAAATGACATTGCAAGAGATTCGGACTTGGGTTCGTCAGCAACTGCGTGAGGAATACTCGCAAGCCTTCAGTGACCTTGTTCTGAACAATCAAATCAACAACGCTTATAAAGAAATTGCAAGGATTGGTTTTTTCCTCCGTAAAACAGCAAATATAACTGTTGATACCAGCGGGATTGCCTCTTTGCCTGCGAACTTAATTGCTCCTCCATTAATCGTTCGCTACAACAACATTCCGCTAAGTCGTGAAACTGTTAGGACTTTAGATGCTTTCCTTCCTAACTGGCGTAACCAGACTGGTTCAGCCCCCTCTTATTGGGTTTTTCAACCGCCGTTATCAATCATCGTCGTCCCCAAACCGGCATCGGGAACTTGGACTTTAGAAATTGATGGCTTCTGGACACCTGCGAGTGGCGATACAACTTTCCCCCTTTTAAGCAATGACAGTGACACACCCAAAATCCCTGAGTCTTACCATATCGCCATAGGCTACAAAACCATCATGGAGTTAGCATCCATGGCACCAGAAGATCAATTGCTTCAACAAAGAGCAGCATATTACAGCGCTCTTTACAACAACATCCTACAAGAGATCATAAGCCGCTACCGTCAGCCCATTGATGTGCGCGGCTTAGATTTGCCTATTGTCACATCACCTGAAAGGAGGTAGTAAACGAAAAATGCTTAGAGTGGTGATTAATATGTTCAAATGGTTAGGTCAAAAAATCTCAGACCCATTCGTTAAGACGGTGTTGAAGAACATCGCCGAAGTGTTCATTGCTTTCCTCGTCACAAAAACGGTTTCTGAAGTCACCAAGTATGTCGGCAAATTCCTTCCTATCGGTGGGACAATCTTCGGGCGCCAGTATGCGCTGACACTCACCCTTTCCGACCAACCGCCACAAGGTCATCCAAAGGCTGTTCATGTGGGCGTAGTCAGCAACAAAGATTGGGGAATTGAATTCCACTTATGGGTTGTTTCGTTCCCGAAGGACAAATGGGAAAAAATTCCCGAGTTGCAAAAAATTCACCTAAAATGGTGATCTCTTATGCGTCAGTGGTTCGGTTGGACGCGGCGAGGGATCGTTAAATACATCGCTCAGCCGCACTGGCGTGAGTGGAAGCGGATTATTTTGCATCACACATTTAAACCGTCCCTCGCAGATTGGGCAAGAAACCCCAACGGTGGTTATTGGATGAATGTCATAGATCGCTATCACCGCTTGAAAGGTTGGAAAGGGATTGGCTACCACTTTGTGATCATGCCTGACGGCTTGATTTTTATCGGGCGAGGGCTAAATGAAGTGGGTGCACACACTGTTGGTCAGAACGACGAAGCAATTGGAGTTTGCTTACTTGGAAACTTTGATGAAGAAATTGTTGAAGAAGCACAGTGGATCTCTATGAAATACTTACTTGCTTTTCTTTTGCATCGTTTTGGGCTTCAGACAGCACACATCTTCTTTCATCGTCAGTTTGCAGATAAAACTTGCCCAGGTAAGAGATTCATATTGGGCGATATTCGTTTGGTCGTTGCAAAAACTTTACCTGATGCAATTCAGCGTTATGAGGAAATTTTAAAGGAGGGGGAAACATGAAGCCGCGACATTGGTTAATCACCGTTACTGCGATTGTTTGCAT
>Ga0209821_100143_pt1 | contig 12272 bp, 10 predicted proteins | sample SSWtaG_3_FD_184118 | JGI IMG/M metagenome (GOLD analysis project Ga0209821, IMG submission 184118) | Hot spring microbial communities from Sandy's Spring West, USA to study Microbial Dark Matter (Phase II) - SSWTFFsm_matched (SPAdes)... | ecosystem: Environmental > Aquatic > Thermal springs > Hot... | reverse complement strand
CTCACATCCCAAATGAGGGCTTGATTAGCCTCTACCCCCAAGCGGGAGGAAGTAATCACGCCCTTCACCTTGAAAGAGAGAAGAACCGTCTCCATCTCCTTGTCGTAGCAGTCTAACCTACAGTTCAGTGTCTTCCCATTCATTTCCCCCCCAGAAACCTCAGGGTGGGTGTAAGTCCGCATCCCCATCTCTACAAGGGAGTAGCCTATGCTGAAGAGTCTGGGGGTGCGCCTGTGCGTGTCCCCACTCCCCCACAGGTCTGCAGGGAAGGTGTGGATAGCGTTCAACTGATTGCTAATGCTTAGGTTCAAAGAGAGGACTTGCCTAGGGTGGGTTATGGAGAAGTCATTTCCTACGGAGAGGACGGTTCTCAGGTGAGCGGTGACTGGCGGGGCGGGGTCGGTGGGGGGTAAAGGAGTGTCTCCTTCCCCCCCGCCCAGCACCGCCACATACGAAGAGAGAAAGTGTAATTCCACCCTAAGGGGCTCTCCCCCCTCGCTAAAAGTCAAAGAGAGTGAACGAGGTATGGCAAGAGGAAAGAGAAACCCTGACTTATCTAAAATGTTGTAGATGTAAATGTCCCACAGAGGAGGGTAAATCCCAAAGTCAAAGGAGGTAACAAGGGGGTGGAGGGGCTGTGTCCATATTGCGCCAATCCTCACCTCTATAGGAGGCACCTCCACTGGGGCATATACGATGGGATAGGGAAGTGGTGGAAGCGCCAAAGTCTCCGCCCCTGTGGGGATAGAGAAGGAAACCTGCGTGACAAAGGGAAGGCTGCGAAAATTGTTCTGCCGCTCAGGGGGGATAGGTATCAAATTCCTTCCTAATCTTTCCCCTATGGTGGATAAATCTACCGCCTTGGCGGCGGTGAGGACATGCCTACCTGACAAAGTAAAAACCATAGAGAAACCCCCGCTTATTGTATGAGCGTCCAAGCCTCTGCCGTCGGATGCGTAGCCTGGAAGTTAATGTTCAATCCCACCATGCGGTCTGGCGCCAAGTTCACGGAACTGCGGATTACTTTTACATTAAAGATGCGCAGACCGAACTCATGCGTTGACGGCACAGAAGATGGCGCATTCGCACCTGCGTAGGGGTAGTAGAGAATGTCAATCATCCCGAACCTCTGCAGTTTGTTGATGTTTAACCTAGCCATGATGTCTCTGGGGGCAAATAGTGTCATAGAGCCAGTGATGGTCTGCACACCGTCCATGAGGGCACGGGGGAGACGCACTGCCCGCATGAATTTAGCGTCGCTGAAGTTATTTGCCAAGAAGGTGTGGAAACTATTCACCGTGTTGTTAATGTCAATAGAAAGGGACGAGATGTAGAGTGGAAGGTCAGTGTTGATAGGTTGAGGGGGGTTAGAATCGTCATAGAAGATGACTCGCCCTTCAAATACATTGAGAATGCCCTTAGAGATATTGTAGGAAACTGCGGGAGCGGTGCCCGTCGTTACCCCTGCGAAGATGTAGCCGCCCCCCAGCGTTACACGCAAGGTGGCGGCACCCCCTTCAGGCTGGTTCAGAGAGATTGAGCGGGGAATGCAACTCCAAATATCCCAAGTAAATAACCTACCGCTTTGCAACCCACCTTGATAGTAGGAATAACCTACAAGGTAGACTCGGACATTAAGGAGAGGCCAGTGCATATATGCAGGGTCGTTAGTGTCGGTAACTCGCTTAAACATGTTGAAGAGAGCGAAAGTTTCATCTACTGCTTGCAGAAGGCACTCTATTGTTACATCCTGCAACCCGATGGCGATTTCCTCAACAGCAGCAGGGTTGTCCAGCCCCAACGCCGTCACGGGGGTCACTCCACCCTCTACGGTGAAGGAGACAGATGTAAGGTAGGGAAAGCCCACCCATTGTCCAGCGTTGCCAGTGACTGGATTCTTCACCAAGGAGGAGGGGGTCATTTCATCTGCCCCCAGTAGAAAGTTATTGCCCATGCCACTGTAGTTAAGAAGTGCCGCCGTGTCGTATCTGCTCCAGAATACACGGGCGTGTCTACCTGACAAAGCAAATGTAGGCATTTTGCTCCCCCCTACAAAATGGTCGCTACTTTTCCTTGTATATTTTAGCCTTGCCGTGTGGGGGGAAACTGCGTCTAGAGGGAAGTGGCGATGTTGTGCAGGATGGTGTCAATATCCTCTACGATGATGTCCCCCTCGCTGGGGGGAGGGAGAGTGTCATTCTCCAGTATAATCCTCTCCACCTCTTTCAAGTTGGGGATGAAGATGTCGCCTGCAAGGTGTGCATCTATGGGGGCAGGTTGCCTCACGCATCCTATTCTAAGCGAGGCGGGGAGTCTACTGAAGGCTGTGTGGTTAGGGGTGATGATGGGAACATTTAGGGTGGCGGCTTCGGCGACGGGCAGGGCACCCCCCTCGCCCATGGAAAGCGACAGGAATGCCCAAAGGGAAAGGTAAAACTCTACCAATTCTTCGTCAGAAAGTCCACTCAGTATTTCTACCGTTGGGGGCACAGAATTCCTCAACAAGGATGCAGTGATGAAATCTGCCACAACCTTGAACCTTACTTCTGGAGATTTCTTAAAGATGCTCCACATGAGAGATACCAACAACTCTATTCCCTTGCGGGTGTGGTAGGTTAGCAAAGTTCCTATCACCTTTTGCTGGGGAGGTTGCCACTGCCGTGCTTTCACGAAGGCGGTGCGGGGGATAGGGTAAAACTCCCCCACATACTTAGGGCATTTGCTGCTTAATCCACTGTGGTCTACCATCAGGATAGTGGCGTGGAAGGTTTCCTCTAGGCTTTGCACCCAACCTGCGGGGAGTTCTGTTCCATCCACTGCGGAAAGGGAGATGAGGAGTCCTTCGCTTTTTATTATCCCCCGACGCTTGCATTCATCTCTAATTGCTTGGGCGTCGCTGGGGGGGAAGACCCACAAATCCGCCCCCAGCGTGGGGGGGAAAGCCACCGCAGCCCTATACGCCAACCACCCATACCCACTCTTTAAATCATCTACCCCCCAAACCCGTAACTCCCCCTTCTTGTAATAGCATACTTTCCCTAACACACTAACTTTCTGCACTTCCTAACACCCCTTCCTGTCAGAATAGCGAAAGCAGTATCGCCCCCTGCGGGGGTAACTCCCCACAGGCTACTACCCTCCCCCACGGCGTCATGCGAGGCTTCAAGAAATCCTTGTAAGACTCCGTAGGAAGATAAAAAACCTTCTGCGTGTGCACCTCCACAAAGAGCGCAGGGGACATGAGATAAGGAATGACATAATCCCCCCACTCTACGCAAAAAATGAGAGGCAGAATGTGCATCCGTCTCTCCTTTTCCAAAACCGTAGCCCTCCCCAACGAAAGATGCGCCACAAGAAAAGTGCTATATATCTCCCCCTCAGGGGTCTGCAGGAGATTCGTCGGCTTCGTAGGATTTATATGCCTCTCGCTCCTTTCCTTATCTCCTATAACCCTGTCAGTCGTGAAGAATAGAGGCGTCGCCTTCCACTGGCTCGGAGGGATATCGTAAATTGGCGCAAACGGAAGAAGAAGCCCCGCCCATGTCCCAAACTGAAACCTGTGAGTCTGCGCCTCAGGGGGGACAATAATAAACCCATAGTCATTAATCACCAGCGTGTATTTCCCCCCAGTTATAAGGGTGGTGGCAAACTCCACGGGCTGGGAAGGGGTGGGATAGGTCACACGGTAGAGAAGTAACTTTACCCCCCGCTCCCAATTGGTGCTGGAAGTATCCGCAACAAACTTGGCAACGAGGGGGAAATTTCCCCCCACTTTCCCTGGGCTCGTCACCGTGAAATCTCCCACAGGGCTATTATTGTCTACTACCACGCTCCACCCTGCATTGCGAAAGATTTGCGCAAGGTTGGTCATTGTAGTCAACATAGGGTCGTTAACATTAATTTCCAATGTCGCCAACATTTTTCTTCCCTCCTTTCTTGTCTACCATTAAGAGTTTAGCACTCTCCCCTATGTGTAGTAAAGGGCAACTACTAGTGTAGGGGTCTCTGTCTGGTTAGTGATGATGGCACTGGTAGCGTTGTTGGGTAGTGTCCTCATGTAGGGGTAGGAAGTTTCCCCGCCCACGCTGACGCTGGGGGGAGTCAACCTAAACTTCCTAATCCGCACCCAATCATAACTCGTGTCTTTTATATCTGCTGTGCTACCACCGTCGAACATCCCCAAGGCGAAATATCTCATGTTCTTTTGCCAACTAACTGTATACGCTCTGACACGGGAATAATCTTTCCACACTGCACCAGTGGTTGGCGTCGCCTCTACCCCTAAGGTATACCAGGTGTTGAGTGTGGCGGTAAAGCAGGCTGCCCCAGCGACGACATCATAACTAGGCGTTGCCCCAGACCCAATCCACACTCTTACCGACAGGTCTCCGCTAGGAGAGTTCGTCATGTAGAGAATTGTGGCATCCGCTTGCCCATTATTCCCCGCCGTGAAGCGGGAGGAAGAAATCTCTAATACTCCGCTATACAGGCTTTCGCTGCTACTATTGTAAGAAACTCGACCTTCAAGAATATACCCTGAGTTAAAGACTATGGGGAGGGGGTCTTTAAGTCCTATTGCCCCTTTATTTATCCTCAGCACACTATTTGCTATGGTGTAATCATTTGAGTTTATCTGCCAAAAGTTGGGGTCTAAAGGTGAGTCAAAGTCCTCGAAGAATTCGAAGGTCGCTGCGCCGTTGGACAGGGAAGTAGCCTGCAGGTCACCGTAGGAGAGATAAATGGTAGTGGTGCCAGGCGGTATGGAGGGCACCTTAACCCATATGCGAGTCTGGGTAGTATTCTCAGTGTATTTCTCCACCCAGAAAGGTAAGGGAGTCCATTTATCCGCAGCATACACCCTAATGTCGGCACAGTCCTGACGCATTTTCCTCTGGCGCCACAAGGCTGCGGTATTTAGGAGTATGGGGACTTGGAAGTTGGTCAAAGTTTCTGCAGTGCTATTCGTTATAGTCACTGGCACAATGTAACCACGAAGGTAAACTAACACCTTGTTCATTTCTTGCGGAGGAAAAAGAACTTTGGTGCTTTCCCCTGGATGGAGCAGGTGCACGCTTGCCCCCCACTGCGGGGTTAGCCGCAAGGTGGGGATATACCGTGCCAAAAAGTCCCTAAAGAAAGCGACATCCGATATGTGGATAAAGTCTGCAAAGGCATCGGCAGTCTTCTCTGCGGTCTGGGCAAAGTGGAAGAGGGCGTCCGCTATTCTGTTCTCTTCTGCAGTTGCGAAGGCAAATCTGCCACTTACTACCGCACGGTGCAGGTTAAGTCCAAAGATTACTCTTCCATCAGCCTGCACCGCCACCTGATGCCCGAAGGCGACCCGCCCGTCTACGCCCTTGCTCGTGTAATCTGCTACGAAAGTATGCTGAGCATCCACCTTAGCCTCTTCTTCTTCAGCAACGACCCATTTGGCGTCTGCCAGTGCGTGGCTGGGGGCAGTGGGCGGGAGAAACCTTGCAACTCCATCTCCTTTCACTTCTTCTAACCACAGAGCGTCAATCATCTGGTGCGTGTGCACGGTGCTATTTTCCTCGTAGGGAGGTAGTATGGATACCCGTCGGAGGGCATAGTAAGACCCTATAATTCGCCCACTTAAGTCCTCTATTCCTTCTACGACCCAAGTCCTTGTGTTAGGCATTTTTCTTTCCCTCCGTCTTCACTATCTTAGCCCCCAGCGTTGGGTGGAGGGTAGTAGTTCTTTACTCTTGGAACATAGCCTTCTGGCGGGGCAACGGGTGGGGGGTTAGTCTCCCGCACCCTTATCTCCAACTGAGAAAATAGTGTATATTTGCCAACTTTCTGTTCTATGACCTCTATGAATTGGGGCTGAATTTCGTAGCCAATGGCGTTACGGTGGAGTTGGAGAGCAACCTTTGCTGTAGTCCCACTCCCGATGAAGGGGTCTAATACGGTCTCGCCGATGAAGGAGAACATTTTTATGAGCCTGTAGGGCACTTCTTCAGGAAATGCTGCAGGGTGGAGATTTTGTCTCTCTCCTGGGATTTCCCATATTCCACAAAAGAATTCCATCCATTCCTCTTTAGTTAACTTGGAGGCTTCCTTAATCTCTGGGGGGATGTGTTCTGCGCCTTTGGCGGGCTTTTTGAAGATGAGAATGTATTCATGCTGCTGTTCTACCATGCCGTTGGGGGGATAGGGGTAACTTCCCATTACTGTAGCCCCCCCGCTGGGGCGCTTAGTAGTCCGCTTCCGCCAAATTATGCTCCCCATGTAGTCAAACCCTATTATCTCGCATTGCGCTATTATCTCTGCGTGAATGGGAATTATTTTGTAAACACCATGCAAGGTGGCACGGGAGAAGTAATCCCCAATATTTATGCAGAGACGCCTGCCAGGCTTGAGCACTCTCCAGCACTCCTTCCACACACGGGAGAGGTCTATGAGGTATTCATGTAAACTCTGCATGTAACCAATTTGCCCCGTGACCCCATAGTCCTTAATGCACCAGTAGGGGGGCGAGGTAATTATTACCCCCACCGAGTTGTCAGGAACTTCTTCCATGTTCCTTGCGTCTCCGATGTAGATAATTGCCCTGCTCATAGTCTTCACTTCCCCCATGAAAATTCTGCGCCATCTTGCGTAAAAGGTAAAGAGACATCTTTACTTAGAAGGAAGGGCGTGCTAAATTTGTGAGTAGATGGACACAATGAGAGCAAAAGGAGGGGAACTGCATGCGAAAAATCGTAGTGGTGTCAGCAAATGTGGACGGGTGGGGTAGTCACATAATAGCCTTCAATGCTCTGGATATCTCGCTAGTGCCAATGGATGTGGGGGCGTATTATAAGGATGGTAGTATAGATGTGGAACAACTAAAGAAAGACCTTACTGAAGTAAATTACGATTTTGTGGTATGTGATTTGCCGAAGGTTTACCCCCACCTTCCGCCAGCCTACACTTTGCTGGTGGGAGGCAAGTTTCCTGCTTTTGGACTTCTCTCCTTCATTTCCGCCCTGCGCAGTGGGAAAGATGTGAATTTCCTCATCTGGACTAAAACACCTACGCCCATCAGCGAAACTGTGCGCCAATTCCTCGCAGAGTGGGGATATCCTTACTCTTTCCCTATGGTGGAAGAAAGCAAGGTAGAAAAAGGTAAGGTTAACATCAACATAGTGTGTTCACGAGAGGGATACCTTGCTGTCCCCTCATCTCCTTTGCTGATTTTTCTTCCGAATGAGCAAAGTGCTGAAGCCCTGTGCAACTTCCTTTGCACCATCTTCTACGATTTTGTGCCACCAGAATGCCGAGTGAAGGCGCTGGAAGGAGCGAACGGTGATGATGAAATTGATGGGCGTAGGCGGAGATGGGGGAAAAAGAAGAAGTAATTCCGCCAGAATATACGGTGGCTAAATTTGGAAGGGTGAGGAGTAATGCCTTCCAAGTCCTTTAGGTGGACAACTCTTACCTGCTCGTGGACGGACACGGATTTTGTGGCGGAGATACCGTATCCGCATTACCTGCCACTGCCCCACCTGTTTGCGGGGCTCGTGGTGAACTGGGGGGCAAATGACATCCCTTCCCACCTTGCGTCAGAGTATCTCAACTCCTCCCCTCCCGCAAAAAGAACCTATTACGCAACATTTATTTCTGGAGAAACTACCCCACCCACCTTAGTAGTTCTGACTATCCGTGACGGTGAAGTTATAGACGAGAAAACCATTTCCCTCCCATCGTGGGTTCCTAGCCTCCCTACATGGCTGGCGGAGCCATCCCGCTTCCTCTCTGAAGGCGTTAAACTGGGCCCCCCTCCGCATGGAGGGGACTCACTGGGGGGAGGGAAAGGTTGGTTCGCCAACGCCTTCTCCTGTCTCACCTTCGCAACTTTGGAGGGTGTTGTCACTCCTATAGTGTGGGTTGTAGCCTTTGTTGTCACAGAGAATACCATCGTGACCGCTACCAATGTGAGGCTTTTGCTGTGCGGCATCCCTATGGCACCTAACAAGAACCCAGTCTTTCTGTGGTTTAAGCCTACTGCAGAACTTATTGACGATACTCGCACCCACATTACTTACCCCTTTGCACGGACGACAAGTGGGCTTTTCTTCCCTGCCGACTCATTGGAGGCATCCTCCCCCTCGGCAACGCAAGTAATAAGAACCCCTCAAGGCTCTCGTCGTTTCTTTCATGTTTTCGTAGGGTGGGACGGAACTTCTGTGACGCCTATTGTAGAGAGATTAGATTTATGGGACATCTTGATGTCCGTGTGCTATACCCCCAGCCGACTGTGGGGGAATTTCGCCCCCATGCTGGGCAATAGTGTTTACATCGTTTCCCCCTACTCTGGAGTCTATTGCTACAATCCCTACGGTAGCACAAACTTTTTGCTGAATAGCGGAGAGGAGAGTCTCCTCATCCCCACGCCCTACCTCGTGGGGGGCTGTATGGATGACTATAACCTCTACGGAGGGGACTACAGAGCCACTTATATAGCAAACTTGGGGGCTATAAGGGTTTTGGTTCCTACGGTAGTAGCCTACACTAAGGCGAGGGAGGCTTCGGGGCTCTCATTCCGTCGGGCGACAATAGGAAGCGCTATTGCAGAAGGGTTTAGATTATCTACCGAAGCAGCGGAGTGGAGACACTTTACTAAACCTACCTTGCAGGTGTGGTCCCAGGAAGATAAAGGTTATGTTATTTGGGAGAACCAAGCCTTCCGTGTAGATTTTGTGAACAATGTAAAAAGTTCAGATGTTTCTGTGGGGGGAGCAACTTCTGCCCTCTTTCTCCTCCATCCTTGCGCCCCTACATTTCCAACATACCTTCTAGGCATCCTTCCGTCTTACTACGGCAGAATAAGAAACATAAGTCTGTTGGGCGCAGGGGGGTCTTATTATTTCTACTCACAACCGTCGTCTTCGCTTTTAGATGTTTCAGTGGTAAGGATGTCTGTCCCTGTGTGTATCCCCACCACTGGGAGGGCGGTCTACGGGGTATATGTTCCCGCAGTGCTGCTTCCTACAGAAGATAAGACCTACGAGAGGAACTTGCCCGCAGGCGTCCTCTTTATCGTGGAGAGGAAGGGGGATTACACTTTCCCCATAGAACCCATAAGTGTCACGAAAATGCCCACAGGGGAGATAGCAGTAGAGTTTGAGATGCCCGTCACGGGGGAATCCATCAGACTAGCCTTTGCTGTCCACAACCCTCCTTTTCCCAGTTTTCCCATAACCAGACCGTCCACGACCATTATTGCAGATAGTATCCAAAATGAGTTTGGATGGGAGTGTGAAACTGCAGAGAATGTCTGGACGCCTTTCAGGGGGGCATTACAGAGAAAGACACCTACAGACCCACCTTATAAAGTTAGGGTAAAGGTATTTCCTGAGAATGGAGATTACCTACGAGTCATCGCTTACAAAGTTTAGCGGTGTAAGGGGATGTAGGTATGGCGAACTTAGTTAATGTTAATCTAACCGTAGTAATCGCAGAGGCAGACAAGAATAAGGCAGGGGTGGTGAATCTTTACACTGGGGACTTTATTAGTGGGGGGCAAAGTGGTATTGTCAAGTTCGACAATGCCCAACTTACCCTCCTAGTAGACATTGTCGCATCCTTAAACTACACGGTTTCTCAATGGGAACTGGTGGGGCCTACCTTCAGCGTGGTAGGGGATACGGAGCCTATTCGTGCGCCGACTACCTTATCTAATGGAGATACGCTAACTTTGAAGTTGACAGTGAGCAGTGCTTCCCCCCCTGCGGCGGGCACCCCCGCCCCTATAACAGACTACGGAAAGGCAGTTATGTCTAACTACAGAAAGGTGCCTACTTTTACCTCCACCAAGAGCGACGGAACGCACGCCATTAGTTATAGCGTAGTAAAGGATGTGGTATCCAGCAAAGGAACCTTCGCAGTAACCTACTCAGTGTCTATACCTTTCATTGCTGCCAACCTTATCCGCTTCCACAATGTTAAATCTGGCGAGGAAGTGTGGCAGTTAGTCACGGCGGTGGTGCGCAACCCTCACTTTGAAGAGGGAAGGCTTCGCTACTTCTTGGCGCAGGGAGGTTACTTGTGGTTCCTTTTGGTTTCAAATCCTGAGATTGGAGCACAGGATTGCAGGGTTAAGTTAGTGAGATACGACTATGTAAACGATATATGGGAAGTCCGTGGGAGTGTCTCTTTTGGCACTTTACCTGATACTCCCCCCGCAGGGGCTAACCCGCCTAAATACCCGTCGTTCGGCAGCGTTGCGGTGGGGCACAACGGAATAGTCTACGCCAACCCAGTTGGAGCAGTCTACTTCCCATTTGACGATAACCTTGAGCCAGTTTTCTTCCCCCTTTACTCTTCCGCCTTCATAGCGGGGAAAACTTCTTGGTCACATATTGCCGTTCTTACCGTCCCCGAAGGGTTCCTCTTCCTCCCCCACGGGATTCTGTGGGATTTGGACACTTTCTACGATACGCCAGTAGATATTACGCTTTCCGAAGACGACAGGCTCGTGCCAGTTTACTTAGAAGACGCACCAGGAGTAGTCGTGCGGACGAAAGAATATCCGTATTCTCCTGGGTCAACTATAAAGGCTTACTATGTGTGGGGAGGGCTGGATGTTGGCTTAGTGAAGGGGAAGGTGGGGGTAGCCCCCTCGCTGGCGGGGGAGCAAGCATACCCCATCTATCTAGGCGGGAGCAAAGTGGGACAGAAATGGTATGCGTTTAACGCTTACCCCCACTGGGACGAGGCTACTATCCTTGAATACAGCATAACGAAGAATGCTTCTAACCCAGAAAACAGAAAGGATTGGCAATGGACACTAACCTATAAGCAGTTTGTTTTACCTTTACCTTTCAGCGCTCCTTTGCGGAACTTGCCCTCCCCGCCCCCAGGCTGGGGGGAAATTTGGTATTTCTCCACAGGGAGCAACAACCACTACCTCTACTTCGGTAGGCTATATGAGCGAATTTACAGGCTGCGGGTGGCGGATAAAAGGGTTTCTATCGCCTTTGCAATTCCTTACTTAGACTTTGCGGGGAACCTTATCCCACGATTTCTCGGCGTAGAGCCTGCACAACTCCTCTTCTCACTCAACTTGTCCGATGGCAGGGTTTATGCGTGCCATGTGCGGTCTGGAGGGCGAGTCCAAATCTGGCGGCAAAGTTCGCCCGTCACCCCGCCAGGTGCGCCCAACATCGTCTTCCCTCCAGCAGATGTGCCCGCACCACGAAAGTTCCACCTTGTATTCCAGCCTGCCATAGACGACAGACCACAGGAATTCTCCGTAGAAATTGTGGTAGAGACTGCGTGGGGGAAACAGTATTACACTTACTACTCCTTCATCCACAGAAGCCTATTTGCGGTCTCTACTGATGGAGGAAATACTTATTCCCCCATGACGCAGCCCATTGTCGTTTCTAATACCAATACCTATGTGAAGTTTTCATTGCCCCAGACCTTGCCTGCAGGTTCGCAACTAACTGCCATCGTGACTGCCTACGCCATAGAGTAATTTTGGAGGTGATGGCAGTGCGGGATGTCATGACGGACAAAGACTACAGAGAGGGCATAACTTTAGTGGTTAGAAGAAAGGATGGAACTATTCTGGTGTATGGAGACACGGGAGAGCCTGTGGTTATTCTTCCCCCAGCGCCCGCCCCGCAGGAGGAAGAAGACCTAAATGCCCCAGCCCAAGATGACGCAAGTAAAGGGAGAGGCTAATATACATTAGGATGGTAAAAAGGACAAGTGGGGGTGCACTCTGAATGAAGGTAAAAGATAGAATGGTTGCACCCAAAGGGAAATTCATCCTAGAGGTTCGCAGGGCAAATGGAGAAGTTGAGCGCTACGAACTCGAAAACCTTGTAGTAAATCAGGGAAAGGACTATATCGCAAGGAACACCATTGGGGTTAACACCGTAAACCTCAACTACATCGTCGTTACGGATTCCACCGCTACGCCAGACCCCAACCGCACCTCCATGCCTGTAGTCCAGAGCGGTAACCTGCGGGCAAAGTTGGCGACGAAGAGCGTCCCTTCCGCCCGCACCGCCCAGTGGCAGGCGACTTTCGACAACAGCGCTGGCGACAACTTGACCTTCCCCTTTGGGGCAATTGGAATTTGCACGAATAACGACGGGACGGGACTCTTCGCATATGTTGTAAGAACTCCCACTATTACTTTGGGTTCATCAGATGCGATTACAATTACCTATCAATGGATTATCTCATAGTGGGGGTGAATAGGGTTCGACAACCGTTGCCTGCGGAGGAAGGAGCAGGCTGGGTGGCTCCCT
>Ga0209821_100142_pt1 | contig 12424 bp, 11 predicted proteins | sample SSWtaG_3_FD_184118 | JGI IMG/M metagenome (GOLD analysis project Ga0209821, IMG submission 184118) | Hot spring microbial communities from Sandy's Spring West, USA to study Microbial Dark Matter (Phase II) - SSWTFFsm_matched (SPAdes)... | ecosystem: Environmental > Aquatic > Thermal springs > Hot... | reverse complement strand
CATGGTTGTGACAAAAGGCGGCGTTACGTATGTGGTAGAAATCAAGGGCAAGTGGGTGGGAAGGCGGGAGGACCCCATCTCCTTCACCGCCAACGAGATAGACTTCGCCTCGCGGTTTCCAGACCGTTACATAATCTGCATCGCCTACGTAGATGGAGATAAGTGCGTAGAGCTGGCTTGCCAGCCCTTTGCCCAATTCCAAAAAGAATGGGTCTTAGAGACTGTCCGCGGCATAGAGTACAGATACAACGCCAGGAGGAGGCAGTAAAGCTGGGGCAAACTTGAGGGCTGGGTTATCCTGCGGCTTCTAGGACCAGCGGTCTTTGTGTGGTTCTCGGCTTCATTACGAGTTGTGGGAAGTTTCTGCCGTAGAGGAGTTGGAGTATCTGGCGGGCTTTAGTTTTTGCTTGGTCTACGGTGGGGGCTGTGACGTTTACGTGTCCCATCTTCCGTCTTGGTCTCGCCTCTTTCTTCCCATACCAGTACACCTTGCCGAGCCGCTCTAGCTCTCTTACCGGCGGCGTCGCTATGCCTAAGATGTTGACCATGGCTGTCGGCGCAACGGCTTGCGGCTTTTTTATGGGTAGGTTCATCACAGCCCTCACGTGGTTTTCGAACTGCGAGGCGTCTGTCTCCAGCGTCCAGTGGCCTGTGTTGTGTACCCGCGGCGCCACTTCATTCACAACCACGCGCCCCTCCTTGTCTTCAAAGAACTCCACCGCCAAGACGCCCACATATCTGCGCCACTCTAGTATCTTTTCCACGTATTTATACGCCTCGGGGGGCGCCTCAGTTGGCGCGTAGTTCCACACCAAGATGCCGTCGACGTAGTAGTTCTCCGCCGGGGGGTAGAAGTAGACGTCGCCGTCTTCAGACCTAACCGCCAGGAGGGAGAACTCCCGCTTGATCTCGACGTATTCCTCCACCAGGAGGGGACCTCCCTCGGGAGTTTCCCGGGGGAGGAGGTACTGCCCCTTTCCGTCGTAGCCGCCTGCGGGCCACTTGGCCACCGCCCTGCCGAATTTCTCCGCAACCTCGAGGGCCTCCTCGGCGTTTTTCGCCACTGTCCACCGCGGCGTTGGGACGCCGAGGCTTCGCAACGCCTCCCGCTCCGATATCCTGTTTTTCTTCAGGAGGAGGTAGTCTATGTGGGGCCTGAGCTTGCCTTGTCTATGGGCGTACTGAGCCACCTCCAGCTCTATGTTTTCAAACTCGAAGGTTACGTACTCCGCCTCGTCCACCGCCTTCAGAGGGTCCGCGGCGCGTTCTGCGCATCTAAAGGCAGGCGCGTGGAGGTCTTTCTCGTACACTGCAAACTTAAGAGGTAGGCGGGACGCCGCCCAGCACATCATTAAAGCCAGCTGCCCCCCACCCAGCACGAGCAGGTGCATGAGGCGTTACATCTGTGGCTTAAAAAATCTTCAGAGCCACGCGCTAAAATCCGCTTTTCGTTACTTTACGGCTTAAAAATCTTTATGAGACTTTTTGAGAGCACTTCGTCTCGCGTCTGGGCCATGTGTCTCTTCACCTTTTCTCTTATCTCTGGGTACTTAACGCCGAGTATTCTCGCAGCTAAGAAGGCGGCGTTTGCGGCGCCTCCTATGGCCACCGTGGCCACGGGGGTGCCCCTTGGCATTTGTACAATTGAGAGGAGGGAGTCCAGCCCGCCTAGGTGTCTGGTGGGCACCGGCACGCCTATTACTGGGAGGGGCGTGTGTGACGCCGTCATGCCTGGGAGGTGTGCGGCGCCTCCCGCGCCTGCGATTATCACCTCGAAGCCTTCCTCCTCTGCCCTCTTGGCGAACTCCGCCATGTAGTCCGGGGTTCTGTGGGCGCTGACTACCCTGGCCTCGTAGGGTATGCCCAGCACCTCCAGCACCTCCATCGCCTCTTTCATCACCTCTAGGTCGTTTATAGAGCCCATGATTATGGCCACCTTCATATCTGCACTTTTCAACGCGTTATATAAGTTTTTGGGTATTTTAAGTGTACTAGTAAATTAAACGTGGGCAGTTGCGGTATATCCGGCGTATTGTTTAATTGACTGGTTAAACTTTTAAAGTGTGGTTTCTAGACGTCTATGGTCTTGACGCAGCAGGAGCTTGAGCTGATCAAGACGGGTCTCGGCAGAGAGCCCACCAGGGGGGAGGTCGCCTTCTTCACCTCCCACTGGTCTGAACACTGTTCCTACAAGTCCACCCGGCGCTGGCTCAGGAGGTTGCCAGGCAAGGCGCCTTGGGTCGTGAGGGGCAGGGGGACCGACGCGCCTTTGGTCGAGGTGGCGCCGGGCCTCTACGTCAGCTTCAAGATCGAGTCTCACAACCACCCAAGCGCGGTGGATCCCTACAACGGCGCTGCGACTGGCGTCGGCGGGATCATCCGCGACATATTAACAGTAGGCGCCGTTCCTGTGGCTCTTCTGGTGAACCTCCACTTCGGGCCGCCCGACCACCCCCACGCCAGGTGGATCATGGAGAACGTGGTCAGGGGCATCTCGGACTACGGAAATAGAGTGGGCGTTCCGGTGGTGGGCGGCGAGACGTGGTTTGACGAAGACTTCACCCACACCCCCATAGTGTTGGCCACGTGCGTCGGCGTGGTGAGAGAGGGCGAGGTGCCGCCGGGCGGGGTGAGGCCAGGCGACGTCATAGTGGTGGCTGGCCTGGGAGCGGATAGAAGCGGTCTCGGGGGCTCCGCCTTCGCCAGCAAAACCCTCGAGGGGGAGAGCAGGGAGGACCTAGGCGCGGTGCAAGTCGCCGATCCGCTCATGGGGAAGAAGCTTATTGATGCGGTGAGGGAGGCCAGAGCGTGCGTGAAATACATAAAGGACTTGGGCGGAGGCGGGCTCGCCACAGCCTTGGCGGAGCTGAGCCACTGGTTCTCGCTGGGGGTGGAGTTCCACCTAGACAAGCTACACGTCCGCGACAGCTCGGCAGCTCCCGAGGAGCTTCTCGTAAGCGAGACCCAGGAGCGGCTGGTGTTTGTCGTTTCGCCGGAGAGGCTGAACTGCCTTCTTTCTATTCTCGAAAAATACGAAGTGCCGTATTCCCTACCCGGCAGATTTGTGGAGGGCGGCCGCGTCAAGGTGTTGTGGCGGGGCGTGCCGGTTGTGGACGTGCCTGTGGAGCTGGCTGACGGCGCGCCGGACTTAGAGTGGCCTGTGGCATCTTACAAAACGCCGAAGTTGCCAGAGGTGCCGGAGCCACCCATAGATAAGGCTGTAGACGCCGTTTTGTCCTCGCCCAATGTGGCCAAGAAGGGGCGGATCTACGTGAGGTTTGACTTCGACGTGGGGGTAAGGACGGCTGTGAAGCCCGGCGAAGGCGACGCGGCGGTGATTAAGCTGTATGAATACGGCCAGCTGGGGCTCGTGGTTAAGGGCGACGCAAACCCCCGCTACACGTATCTAGATCCACGTCTGGGGGCTGCCAACGCCTTCGTCAAGGCGTATAGAAACGTGGCCGTGGCGGGGGGCGTGCCGCTGGCCGCCGTGGATTCCATCAACGTGGGGAGCCCCGAAAGGCCTGAGGTTTATTGGCAGTTTGTAGAGGCTGTGGAGGGGCTTAGAGAGGCCGCAGAGGCGCTGGGCGTGCCTATAGTCGGCGGAAAGGTGAGTCTCTACAACGAATACATGGGCCGCCCCATTAAGCCCACAGTAGCCGTCGTGATGCTCGGGAGGATTAGCGACGTCTCTAAAGCCAATAAGGCGATGTGGCGCGACGGCGACAGGATCTATATCTGGGGGGTTACTAAGGGAGAGGTCGGCGGTAGCGAGTACTTGAGGCGAGTTCACGGCTTAGTGGCCGGGACGCCTCCGGCGGTGAATTATGCCGCCGAGCGAGAAATTGTGGAGGTTGTCCAGAGCTGGCTGGGGAGGCTCAGCGGTGCCACAGACGTGGGGCTTGGGGGGCTAGCCGCCGCCTTGGCTAAAATGGCTGTGAACAGCGGAGTCGGCGCCGAGATAGACGTCTGCAAAGCGCCTGCGGAGACCACGAGGCTGGACTTCCTCCTATTTAGCGAAAGCAACGGCCGTTTCTTAGCGGCGGGGCCAGAGGGGCCTGGGGTTCCGATAGGCGAGGCGCGTGGCGAAGAGCTGGTGTTGAGATGTGGAGGCACGGTGCTCTACCGGCGTTCAGTGGAGGAGCTCGGTCGTCTCATGGAGCTTTGATATGTGTGGCGTAGGCGGGGCCTGGGGGAGGGGGGCTGGGTCGATCGTTTTAAAAATGGTGCCGTGGCTTATGCACAGAGGCCAGGAGGGGGTTGGCTTCGCCTACCTCTCCGGCGAGTCGGTGGTGGTGGGGGCGCCGCCCGAAGACGCGGAGGCGGCCATCGTACATACCAGGTATTCCACCTCAGGCGCCTACGGGGCGCAGCTCCAGCCTGTCTACGCCAAGTACCGCGACCTTGAGGTGGCCGTGGCCTTCAACGGCACTATCGTGAACTACAGGGAGCTGGACCCCTCCGCATCTTTCGACGGGGAGGCCCTGGCGAGGAGCCTCGCGAGGGAGATCTGGGAGCGGGGGCTGGAGGAGGGCGTGGCCGAAGTCTACAGGAGGATGGTGGGCGCCGCATCGCTGGTGGCGCTTCTCCCCTGGGGCCTGCTGGCGGTGCGGGATCCCAACGGCGTGAGGCCTCTTGCGGTTAGCAACGAAGGCGGCCTCTTCAAGGTGGCGTCTGAGACCGTGGCGCTGGGCGAAGGGGTGGAGCTGGCGCCTGGTGTTGCGGCTCTCTACGGCATGAGACTCGCCTGGTGGAAGGTAGAGCCACAGCAGCCCAGGCTCTGCGCGCTGGAGTACGTCTACTTTGCACATCCTGCATCTAGCCTCGGCGGCCGCGTCGTGGGCGACGTGAGGATCAGGCTTGGCCAAACGTTGGCGGAGGGGGAAAGCGAGGAGGGCGACGTAGTTGCCTACGTGCCTGAGACGGCGCGACACGCCGCGCTGGGCTTCGCGGAGAGACTCGGCTTAAAGGTGGTCGATGCCGTGGTGAAGAGCAGATACGCTGGGAGAATATTCATAAAGCCGCCTGCGGAGAGGGAGGCGGAGCCGCTTTTCAGAGTCGCCAAGGAGTTTGTGGCTGGGAAAAGGGTGTTTCTCATCGACGACTCGCTGATAAGGGGGACAAACCTACGGACCATAGTCTGGATGCTGAGAAGGGCCGGCGCGTCGAGGATCCACGTGAGGATAGCCTCGCCGCCCATCAGATGGCCCTGCTTCTACGGCATGGACTTCCAGAGCAGGGAGGAGCTCATCGCGTGGGGCAGAGAGGTGGAGGAGGTCAGGAAGGTCGTAGGCGCCGACACCCTACGCTACATCTCGCTGGAGAAATTCATGGAGGTCCTCGGCGAAAATACATGCTACTCTTGCTTCACAGGCCGGTACCTCCACGATATAGACGTCGCCCGCGCGGAGAAGGAGCTGTTTCGTTTAAGAGAACACTTAAAAAACAAGCCGGAGCGTCTTAAAAACCATGCGTAATTTTAATATATCCGTTTAAAGTTTATGGCGTGAAGCTTGGCGTCTTGGCCTCCTGGCGTGGCACCAACGCCAAGGCTATCTTCGACCACGTCAGACTGGGCGTTCTAAGGGGCGTGGAGCCGGCGGTGTTGATATACAGCGACGCGGAGGCTCCTGTGAGAAAAATTGCGGAGAGCTACGGCGTAGAGGCGGTCTACGTGCCGCACAGGGGGGTGGCCAGGGCTAAGAGGGAGGAGGAGATGCTCCAAACCTTGAGGCAGTACGGCGTGGAGCTCGTGGCGCTGGCCGGGTACGACTACATACTCAGCGCCGGCTTCATAGAGCAGTACAGGTGGAGGATACTAAACATACACCCCTCCCTCCTCCCCTTCGCCGGGGGTAAGGGCATGCACGGGATGCGGGTGCACGCAGAGGTGTATAGAGCCGGCGTGAAGATAACGGGAGCAACGGTCCACCTCGTGGACGAGTCGGTAGACGGCGGCCCCATACTTGACCAGTGGCCTGTCTACGTAGGCGACATACATGCCGCGGATCTGCCGTATGAACAGAAACTAAACGTGTTGGCGGACCGCGTTTTAATATACGAACACAGGCTCTACTCAAGGGTCATACAAGCAATCGCCGACGGGAGGCTTGAGCTTCGGGTGGAGAAGGTGAAGGCGCCGCGCGTGGTGGAGGAAGGCGGCAGGATTAAATACGTCGAGGAGGAGGTGGAGAGGACATACGCCGTGTTGAAAATAGACGAGGCCTGGGTGAGGCAGTGGAGGGAGAGGCAGAGGACTTACATAGAGTTTCAGCTGAAGGAGTGGGGAGAGTCGGGGAAGCCTATGCATCTGATCTGTCCCCATGGTTGTGTGGATTAGGGGCGACGGATTGCACGAGGAGGCCAGGCGGTGGGCGGCTGAACACGTCAGGAGGCTGGAGGAGAGGTACGGCCTCACGCCGAAGCTTGCGGTGTTGCTTCTCAACGACGACCCGGTGGAGCTGGAGACTCAGCAGAAGTACGTCTCGCTTAAGGCAAAAGACGTGAGGAGCGTGGGGGGCGAGGTGGAGGTGTACGAGCTGTATCGGGTGCCCCCGGAGCGGAGGGAGGTTGCGGCGCTTAGGCTGATAGAGAGGCTGAACGGGGCAGACGACGTCACTGGCGTGTTGATACAGAAGCCCCTGCCGCCCTACATAAACGAGTCGAGGCTCTTCGATACGTTGAGCCCTGTTAAAGATGTAGACGGCTTAACCCCTGAGAACAAGAAGAGACTTGTGGCGGGTTTCGACCTAGACAGAGACGTGCTACCCTGCACACCCGCGGGCATATTGGAGCTCTTCCGCCAATACGGCATAGAGGTGCGGGGGAGAGACGTGGTGGTGGTTGGGAAGGGTACGCTGGTGGGGTTCCCCCTCTCAATAATGTTAATGCAACTAGACGCGACCGTCACCGTCTTACACGCCCTCTCTAAAGACAGGGCTTACTACACCCGCAACGCAGATATCGTCATCTCAGCCGTGGGGAGACCTCCGGAGCTCTACAATGACAACCCCTGGCGTCTCACTGGCGACATGATAAAAGAAGGCGCCGTAGTGGTGGGGGTAGGCGGCAAGGTGGACCCGGTAAGCAAGAGGTGGTACTTCGACGTAGACGAAGAGTCCGTGGCGCAGAAGGCCTCCTACCTAACCCCCAACTTAGGCGGCGTGGGGCTGGCGACCAGAGCCCGCCTCCTCAAAAACCTGATAATAACCACGTATATGGTGGCGACGCAAACCACCTCGCCGCGGTTGCTGGCCTTTGCCTAGCCTCCGGCGGTTTCACCACCAATCGGCGAAGCCCCTCCACAAGTCACCGCTCACCTCTGTCTGTTCCCGTTGTTAAAAATTTTTAACGCCTTTTCAGCTATCTCCAGCAAGACGCGGTATCTCTGGACGAGACCTGCCGCGTCGCCTGTCTTTCTGTAATATTCCTTGTCCAGGTGCTCGCCGTTGCATAACAGCCGGAAGGTGTCGCCGGAGATTTCGTCGATGAGCATGAGACGTCCTCCCACGCGGCCGAATTCGAACTTGACGTCTATGAAGTCGCAGTCAACTGCGCTGAAGAGCGTCCTCAAGGCCTCTGCGGCGCGAAGCGCGGTTGCGTACATGGCGTCTAGCTCCTCGCCGCTTGCGATGCCTCCCTCGACGGCGTCTTGCGGGAGGATTAGGGGGTCGTGGAGCTTGTCGTCTTTTAGGTGTAGCTCCACCAGCGGCCGGCTGAACTGATGAAGCGGCTTCACGTAGGGCATACGCTTGAGGTAGCTACCATACGCCTTAAACCTCACGATAACCTCCAGAGGGACCGGGTTGGTCTTGATGACCTCCAACGCGTTGGGAGCCACCTGGGCTAGGAAGTGGTTTTCAACCCCTACGCTCCTAAGATAGCTGAAAAGAGCAGCGCTTAACGTGGCCGCGAGCGCCCCCTTCGACGCTGCGGCATCCCGCCTAGTCCCGTCGAAGGCGGTGACCTCGTCTTTAAACTCTAACACAAGCCTATCCCCCCTGTCGTAGACGCGTTTGGCCTTTCCCTCATATACGAGCTCCACGGAGGCTACAACCTCTCTATTTTAAACGTTTACGTACATACACGGCGGCGTATGTCGCCATCACGCCTTTTATTTTTCAATAAACTTTTAAATTGCCAAATTCGCGTAGGCATGGATAGGGTGTTAGTAGTCGGCGACGGGGCCAGGGAACACGCAATAGCCTGGGCCCTCTCGCGCTCTGGCGTTGCGGTTGGGGCGGTGGCGGGACACCTCAACCCAGGCCTTGCGAAGATCGCCGAGGAGACTGGGGGCAGAGTTTTCTCGGCGCCGCCGGTTGATCCAGCTGCCGTGGTTAAAACTGCGGAGGAGTTTTCGCCAGACTTGGTTGTGGTGGGGCCTGAGGAACCTCTCTTCGCCGGCGTCGCCGACGCGCTCAGGGAGAGGGGATTTAGGGTGGTGGGGGCCTCCAGGAGGTTAGCCGTTGTGGAGATGCGGAAGGACTTCGCCAGGTCGTTGCAGTGGAGACATGGGGTTCCTGGCCGTCTGATATACGGCGTCTTTAAAAACGTGGAGGAGGCCTACAGCTTCAGCAAGGCGCTGGGTGCGGTGGCCATAAAGCCCATCCGGCAGGCCGGCGGGAAGGGGGTGAGGGTGGTGTACGGCGAGTTGCAGTATTTAGACTTCGACGACGTATACAGGAGAGGCGCCGAGGACGTGTTGAAGCAGCTGGCGCACTACGGCGATGTAGACGCGGCGGTCCTCGTGGAGGAGGCTGTACGCGGCGTGGAGTTCACCCTACAAGCCCTTACCGACGGAGAAACGCTCCTCTTCTTCCCGCCTGTGCAAGACAACCCCCACGCCTTTGAATACGGCGTCGGGCCTGAATGCGGCGGCATGGGCACGGTCTCTCCGCTCCCCTTCCTTGAGCCGGAGGAGGTGGAGGAGGCAAAGAGGGCAGTGGAGGCCACCGTGAGGGCTCTGCAGAGAGAGACGGGGGAGCGGTATGTAGGGGTCATAAGCGGCCAGATGATGCTGACTTCCAGAGGTCCCGTGGTTATTGAGTACTACAGCAGATTCGGCGACCCGGAGGCGCTCAACGCCCTCTTCCTCTACGAGGGCGACGTCTACGAGCTGTTTAGCCTCGTGGCAGACGGCAAACTCCACAAGGCTAAGCCTGTGTTTAAGGAGGGCTTTACAGTGGTCAAGGCGGCGGCCCCCGTCGGCTACCCCCACAGGAGAGATTTGGCAAAGGGACGCATCTTTACGGTGGATTGGGACGTCATAAAGAGGGAGAGTTGCCACGTCTTCTTCGCATCTGCCGAGGAGCGGGGCGGGGTCTACGTCACCCTCGGCTCTAGGGCGGTCGAGGTGTTGGCCTACGGCGCCACGCCAGAGGAGGCGTATCTCCGCTCCGAGAGGTGCATGGCCGCCGTGAAGGGCGACGGCCTCTTCTACAGACGCGACATAGGCTCTCCCGGCTACATGGCCTCCATGAGAGAAAAGGCGGAGAAGACACGCCTGGTGCACCGCTGGAGGAAGACATATGGCCTAGACGGTAAAGTTCTGATATGGGAGCCAGGCAAGGGAGTTAGGGAGTACAGGCTATGAGATACGCGGTGTATCTCAACATAGGGTATAGAAAAGAAATCAGAGATCCCGAAGGCGACGTCATTAAAAATGAGCTTTTCCAGAGGAGGGGGCTGGATGTAGACGTGCGGGCGGGGAAGTGTCTCATGCTTCTGCTTGAGGCGGGGAGCGAGGAGGAGGCTAAGAAGAGGGCGGAGGCGCTGGCGTGGGAGCTTCGGCTCGGCAACCCCAACGTACACGTCGTCGAGGTGGTGAAGATATGTCCAGAGTCGCAGTGCTGAAATTTCCGGGCACCAACGGCGACTACGACGTGTTGAGGGCGCTGGATTTAGTGGGGCTTAGAGGCGAGCTTGTGTGGTACAGAGACTTCAGAAGCGGCGTGTACGACGCCGTGGTGCTGGCGGGAGGCTTCAGCTACGGCGACTATCTGAGGGCCGGCGCCATCGCCGCGCAGACCCCCGCCCTGGAACACGTCCGTAGAGACGCGGAGAGGGGGGTCCCCGTCTTGGGGATATGCAACGGTTTCCAAATCCTCGTAGAGGCGGGGTTGCTCCCCGGCGCGCTGGCTCCCAACGAGCCGCCTGGCTTCGTCTCTAAGTGGATAAAGGTGCAGGTCGTCGACGTCAAGACGCCGTTTACGCATCTCTACGAACCAGGCGAGGTTGTGCACATGCCCATAGCCCACGCGGAGGGCCGCTACATACCCTCCGGGCCGTATACACAAGCCTTTAGATACGTGGAGAACCCCAACGGCTCCTACGGCAACACCGCCGGCGTAAGCAGAGACAACGTGCTTGGCCTCATGCCGCACCCCGAGAGGGCAGTAGACGGCGACATCTCCAGAGGCGGCGTAGGCGGGCTTAAGCTGTGGCTTAGCTTGAAGGAGTGGCTCAAGAGGTGACATGTCCGCCGGCCTGCTAGGCATCTACAGCTTCGGAGGCGCCGTGGAGCTGTGGCCTCTGATATACTACGGCCTCAAGGCCATGTCTAACAGAGGCGAAAGCGCAGAGGCGTATCTCCACACGGGGGAGGGGATAGAGAAGGTAGAGGTGGACCTAGCACGCGAAGTGGAGAAGTCGGCGAGAGGCCTGGCCGCCGTCGGGTGCGTCTCGCCTGAGGACGGCTGTTGCGAAAAGGTAGGCAACGGGGTGAGGTGTAGCTTCGGGAGCACATACGTGGAGCTGGACCCACACGGCGTCTTAACTGCGCACAGGGGGGAGGAGCTCTGGCATCTCGCCCTTGGCGCACACGGCTTCGACTTCGCCATAGTGGCCACCGAGAGCGCGGTGGTTGAAATACTAGGCGGGGAGGTGAGGAGAAGCCTCGCGCCCGGCGAGACGTTGAAAATAAGCCAGCTATCTGTAGAGGCGTCCGGCGGGGGGAGCAGGCGGCCTGTGTGCGCGCTGGAGCTCGTCTACACGGCTAGGCCCGACAGCAGGATAGACGGCGTGGAGGTGGCCGCCGCCAGGGCTGAAGTCGCCGGGGGAATAGCGGAGAAGATAAAAACAGACGTAGACGTGGTGACGGGCGTCCCCGAGACGGGGTCTTACTACGCTGCGCATATAGCCGCGGCGCTTAAGAAGCCGTATATACCCGCCTTCGTGGCCACTACCAGAGGGAGAAGCGCGCTCCTAGACGAGGTGAGGGAGAGGATGGCTGTCATCCAGCTGAAGGCCAACGTGGTCGAATCGGCCGTACGCGGCAGGAGGGTGCTTCTGGTAGACGACAGCATAATAAGCGGCATCACCTTGAAGCTCATCACCAAGCTCCTCAGAGAGAAGGGAGGCGCGGTGGAGGTCCACGCCGCGGTTGCGGCTCCGCCGCTTAGGAGGAGATGTCCATACGGCGTGAAGATGCCCCCCGAGGACCACATGATCTTCAACGCGGTGCCCGGGGAGGAGGTTAGACACGTTCTCGAGGTAGACGGGTTCACCTACCTGACGCCGGACGAGCTGGAGCAAGTCTTTAAAAAGCTTGGACTGCCCGTCTGCACTCTCTGCATGAGGCCATGAGATATAGAGACGTCGGAGTGGACTTAGACAAGCACTGGGCCGTGCACCGGGAGGTCGCCAGACATCTGGCGGGGGTACACGGCCTGTACGCCAGGTGGCTGAAAATAGGCGGCGTCGACGTCACGCTCCACGTAGACGGCGTCGGCACGAAGGCGGTGCTGGCGCTGGAGCAAGACAGGCTAGAGGTGGCCGGCCGGGACTGCGTCACTGTAAACGTAAACGACATCGTCTGCGACGGGTTTAAGCCCGAGGCTGTGGTTGACTACGTCGCCGTGGAGCCCCAGCACCTAGACAAGGTGCCCAGGGTGGTGGCCGGCGTCGCCTCAAAGGCGTCGGAGGTCGGCGCCGCGCTTCTAGGCGGCGAGACGGCGGTGCTCCCCGGCGTAGTCGCCGGAATAGACGTAGTCTGCACGGTTATGGGCACGCGGGTAGCCAACACGCGCCCCCCGCAGCCAGGCGACGTCTTGATCGGGCTACCCTCCACAGGGCCCCACGCAAACGGCTACAGCCTCCTGCGGCGCCTTTTTAAACCAGACGAGGAGGTCTGCGGCGGCCGCGCGGCGGATCTTCTTCTGGCAGAGGTCGCAGACTACACAGCCGTCTTAGAGGCCATGAAAAAAGGCGCGGTAGCCGGCGCGGTCCACATCACGGGAGGCGCCTACAGGAAGTTGAAAAAGGCGCTGGGCGGCAGAGGTGCAGAGCTAAAATTCGACGTGCCCTGCCTCTTTAAAGAAGTGGTTAAACGCGGCGTAGACCCCGCAGAGGCGTATCGAGTTTTCAACATGGGAATAGGCATGGTGCTGTACACGGACAGAAACAACGTAGACCACGCCCTAGCCCT
>Ga0209821_100141_pt1 | contig 12483 bp, 12 predicted proteins | sample SSWtaG_3_FD_184118 | JGI IMG/M metagenome (GOLD analysis project Ga0209821, IMG submission 184118) | Hot spring microbial communities from Sandy's Spring West, USA to study Microbial Dark Matter (Phase II) - SSWTFFsm_matched (SPAdes)... | ecosystem: Environmental > Aquatic > Thermal springs > Hot... | reverse complement strand
CACTTTTTGTAAAAGGAGCAGGAGTTGGACTTTTACCTTCCATATATCTTCTTTTTGACCTTTCAATCTCTCTCCTGATGAGCTTCAATTGCTTCTCAGGATTGTCCCATTCTTGGTTCATAAAACCAAGCCCATATGGAGGATCTGTTATTATAACATCAATTGAATTTTTAGGAATTTGTTTTAAGACAACAAAGGCGTTTCCATGTATAACTTTATTTAAAAAATCATTTAAATTCTTCATATATAAAACCTTAAAAACTTTTTAAATGCCATCTTATAAAATCTTTTTTCTTTTTCTGAAAAACAACAAACCAATATCTGCCAAACCATCTTTTGTCATTCACTATAACAATCTTTTGAATATAAAAACCCTTCTGTTTTAAAAACTCTAATCTTTTAGGAGTTAGCAAGTTTATAAATCTATGATTAAACAAAAAAGCAAAACCTTTTTGAGCAATTTCAGTTGTTTTAACTATCCAATCCCATAATAAATTTTTGCCACCAGGTTTATCTCTATGAGGTGGATTGCCTACAACCCAATCTACTTTTATGTTCCATTTAAAATAATCTTTACCGTCAAGTATTTCACATTCATATCTTTTCTTAACCTTAACATTTTCATACCAAACTTTATTTTTTCTACTGCCAGCCTCAAGCACAGCGTTAGTTTTTCTAATAGGAACAAATTTCAAAAGAAATTTTACCATTTCAGGCTTTGTTTCACAATCTATTTTTCTCATTTCAAAAGTCTTTTGCTCTTAATATTTCTCACATATAGCATCTATTTCTTTATCCTTCAAAATTAATTCTTTTTCATTAAAAAACTCAAATTTCGTATATAAATCCTTCCCCCAATCCAACCTTTTCTTTATTATTTCTACATACTTATCATCTATTTCTATGCCTATGCAGTTTCTATTCAAATCCCTTGCTACCTTCATAGTAGTTCCGCTACCTAAAAAAGGGTCTAATATTGTATCTCCTTCATTAGAAAGATACTCAATAAGCCATTTTATGACTTTTTCAGGTTTTTGAGTTGGATGAAAACCATAAGAATATCTTTCCTTGCCTGAACAGATAGGAGCAAAAATATAATCAGGATGTTGTCCTAATTGGTAATTAAAAGTAGCATATTTTCTTGAAATAGAATATTTTGTAGCCCAAAAAATCATTGTAACAGCATTCATAAAACTGATTTTCCTAGCACAAGGAACAGGATTTTGCTTTATCCAAAAAAGAGGTTGTCTTGCTATACCTTCGTTTTCTTCAACCCATTTTGTTAATGGAGTAATTTTATACTTATCAAAAAATACTAATAAATGTGCTCCTTTTCTCATTATTCTCCAAACCTCTTTTAACCAGGCAAAAGTAAATTCCCAATATTTTTCTTCATTTTCAAATACATCCCAATCACCAAAATAAAAATCTATATCTTTACCAACAAACTTATACTTTTTAGGATTTCTTGAACGATGAATTCTTATTTCTTTTGAAATCATAAAAGGTGGATCTGTAATGACTAAATCTACGCTTTCGCTTTTTAGAAAAGGTAAAATCTTTAAAGCATCACCATGGAATAAAACAAGTTTAACCACTTTCAAAACTTTTTAAAAAATCTTCTTTCGTAGCAAAAATCTTTATCTCAAAACCTTCTTTTTCATAAACATTTACTCTGTTTTTTGAATGCCTTTTTAAATATCGCTTTTCGGTGTCAAAAAAATCAATGACAATGACTTTATTTTCTTTTTCTTTTTTTCTAACTGCTCTGCCTAATCTCTGAATTAAAAGTTTATCTGAAAGACCGCCAGCTGCGTTTATGAAGACTTCTATTTCAGGTATGTCTGTGCCTTCTTCAAACCAAGTTGTAACTATCAATGTTTTTATAACACCTTTTCTAAATAGCGAGAGCATTATAAGTCTTTCATTTATACTTTCTTTCCCTGTTAGCAAAACACCTTCCTTTAATTTTTCTTTTAATATCTCTCCATGTCTTATTGTTTTAACAAGAATAACTTTTCTTTTATCTTTAAAAAATTCTGCTATTTCACTAATCAAACTATTCCTTAAATCACTTTTTTCAATAAGTGCTTCATAAATCTCTTGAAAATTCATTAAATTTGTGCCTTGCTCAACCTTTATAAGATAAATGAAGGGTTTAGCAGAAATGCCTCTTTCAACAAGTGCTTTTTGCCCTATTCTGTAAATTATACCACCTGTAAGTGCTACCAATCGCCAAAATTCAAGCGTAGCAGAAGAAGGCACAGTTGCTGTTAAACCAAATCTGTAATATGAAGGTATCAATTTCCCTACTTTATACCAGCTGTCACTTGATAAATGATGGACTTCATCCCAAAAGACAACATCAAATGTTTTAAAAAAATCTTTACACCATTTTTTTCTGTCTTTATAAAAATTATAAAGAGTTTGTATTGTAGCAACTATAACTCTATTATCAAGATGTCTTTCTAAACCAACGCCAATAAAACCCACTTTTTCGTTTAACCTTTTTTCAAACCTTTCTTTCGTTTGAAAAAGCAAATGCTGTCTATGAGTTATAAAAAGTGTTCTTAAATTGCTCAAATACTTTGTAATACTTATAGCAACTTCTGTTTTACCAGCGTTTGTAGCAAGATTAATTATACCCCTTCCAACTTCTACTGCCTTTTTAGCCGCTTCAATCTGATAATCAAAAAGATTTATACCTTCTAATAAAAAAGAGCCTTCAATAAATTTAGGCCTTTCTCTTTCGTCTATAAGTTCTACGTCTTTGAACCAAGATGGATAGGCAAAAATGAAACCTGTTGGAAAAAAGGGGCCACTTATTCCTTCTCTAACAAAACAAACATATCCATCCCAATTGCCTTGTTTATAAGCGTTTGTGAATCTGTAATTTTTATGCCGTATTCTTAAAAGCGATTTAAAATACCCTACATCACCTTCTACAATATATGAAAAAACATTTTTAATCTTTACTTTTGCTAACATCTTTTATATTATTATAAACTAATTTTTATTCAAAATCTAATCCAAAAGGAATTTTTATTATTATGTCTATTATTATGTCTTATAACTTTTGAATAGTTAATGCATCAAAAAGTATCTCATCATGGAAATGAGTTTTAAACTTTAAACAAAGCATATTACCTGAAATTTCATATAAAAAATCAACTTTCGGACACATATCATAGAAATCGCGTTTCAACTTTCTGCTAATCTTTCTTAAAATAAATGAAATTTCATTCTTATTTAATACTTTATTCTTCGGAAACAGACGGAGAAAATCCAAATAAGAATAAAAAGCACCTTTGTCAAACGATAAGGAATAATCAATACAGAAATCATCTGAATCATTAATGAAATTTAAAGAATTTGTCAAAAATCTTTGAACTTTGTCAAAAAGTTTAAGACAAGAGTTTTTAAATGGATATATAGCAACAACCGCTTTATCAACAAGGGTTTTCTCCTTTCCATCTACTACAAAATAGTCTCTGATTGAGAGAATATTACCATAGAAACTGACATTCAAAAATTCTCTAATCAAAAATATTTCATAGTATGAGTTTCCCACAAAAAAGATATTCTTAAAAACCTCATTCTTCTCAAAAAATGACAAAACATTATGTATTAACTCAACCGTTTCATTTCTGCTGCAAACCTTATGCGTTAAAACATCAGAATCAAAAATCTTTGATAAATGCGACTGGGCAGGCACATCAAAGTCAATAATGAAATTTCTGCTTTTAGTTTTCACCAGCCAGTCCCAAGTTACTTTCCAGAAATTATTTTTCTTTTCGTCTTCAAAATCTATGTCATCAGTAATCTGATAATCAAAAACCTTTACAAAATAGTCTTCAGCAAAAATTTCAAAAATTCTTTTTTCTTCATCTATCTTAATATAGTCAGACTGGGGAAATTTTTCTCTGAAAAAGTCCCTTGTAAGAAAACTGGAAGGCAAAGAATGACGATTCAACTTCTCTACTATTTCATTCACTACTTTCACTATATTCTCTGCTATACTGCTTTTCTTAACACATATTCTATATTTCCACATAGCCACCTCCTTTTAAAAAGCACTAACATTATAAAGCACAAAAACCTTTTTGTCAAGCATATTTTTCTACCCAAACAGGTCATTTAAAACACTCATTAAATCTTTGAATTTCCTTTAAGTCAAAATAATGAAAAAACTTCTTTTCCTTAACATTCCTTAAATAAAGCTTCGGAAATGAATAATAAAATGCTTTATGCGACCATAATTGCGCTCTTCTCTCATCCTTAAAGAATATATGTGCGAATTCGTGTAAAAAAGTCATTAGAGAAATTTTAAAAAGCATTATTTTGTTTTTATCTGGTATATATATGCCTCCACCTGTTACCTTATACGCATAGGCATCATTTATAAATTCAAGTTTTACATTAGGCAAGCGGTAAAGCTGACATAAATCAAATAAAAGACATTTTAAGACTTTAACCTGCTCACTTTGGTCCATTTTCCAAAAAACATTCGGGTCTATATGCTTTTTTATAATCTTTACTGTCTTCATCTTTCACCTCCTTCATCTCTATACGGACAATTCGGAGTAAAATGGCGACAACTAAAATAATTCTTATAAGGACAAAGCGCGAAATTGCTTTCGTAAGGACAACCTCTTGAAACAGTATATACGCTCCTAAATTCAAACTTCCAAGATTTGTTGCTAAAATAAAAATCATCCTCTTTATCCCAAGTTCCATATAGAAAATATTCTTTTGGTCTCAATACAAGCCACCTGCCATCAAAAAACTTTAAAATCTTATGCGAAAATCTTTTGACATAAAGAGAAGCTACATAAGTATCAGAATAATCTTCCAAATCAAGCAATCTGTCTGCTATCTTCGGAGATAAATGAAATAAAAAATTCAAAAACAATTCTTCATAATTTCTAACTGTTCCATTATGGAAAAGCACTTCCTTCGCAACATAAACAAGCTTTTTCAAATTATCAAATCTATCAGTCCTAAAAGGATGCGTCAACTCGGGGCAAATCCCACCAGCGGAAGCAAGTCTAAAATGGATTGCATGAACCGTTTCTGGCATTTTTTCATATTCAGACATGAAAGCATCAAATGTCATAAATCCCTTTTTAACTATTAGTAACTTTTGTGTATTATCTACATAAGCAAAACCAGCTCCATGCGGATTAGCGTCCCACATTTTCCTCAAATCCTTTTCTGAAAACTTCTTATTTTTTGGACTAAATGCTATTACACACATGTAGCACCTCCTTTTTAAAGAAACATATTATTTAAAACATATTTTTTTCTTTGTTTTCTTTTCACTTTTAACTCCTTATTTTTAAATTTAAATTCTTTATAATTTCAACTATCACTTTATCTATAATTTCTCTTTTTTCATTCAAATCACAAACTCTTAAATCGTAAGGTAATCCAAATACACGCTCATCCGAATAGTGAAAATATTCAAAATCTATCTTTTGTAAAATCTCTGAATCAAAATTACATACAAGACCACGTTCTTGTTTAAAACCAAATAGAATGATCCTTCTAATTTTTCTTCTGCTTAAAACAGCTTTGTTAATTCTCTCATTTACAACTGCCGATAACCTGTTTTTGTAATATTCTTTAACCTCATTATCCCAATCGTCTCGGAAAACGATATCAACTTCAAACTTTATTCTTCTAGCAATACGCCAAGCCTTTAAGACATTCTTCGGAATTTTGTCATAATTTCTTATGAAATCATCCAAAATTTCATATTCTTTTTCAAGTCCTAACCTCCTGATTTCGTCAGATGTCGGACTGATTTCAACGCCGTCAGCATTATAGTAATGTTCAGCTAATGCTTTTACTATTTTATAGACAGATGATAAAACTTTTGGATTATGGAATATAGCAGCTGGCGGCGTTCTATACTCAAATCCCCAATTCTTTTCTTCGTATGCAGAAAGTATTTTGTAGCTTCCTCTTGCATACCCAGATAGATTTATAACCTTCTTTCCAATCCAATTATCAAGAACTTTGATGAAGGTGTAGTCAAAGGGAACTCCTATATGAATATGTCCACCAAGAGGATACCTGTCTCCTTGGCAAGTCAAAGAAATACCCATTTGCGTATACCTTTTAGCAAATTCCATCAACAATTTTCTGAAATTTTTTACAGCCTCTTGAACTGTTTCGGCAGGTTCTGGTCTTAATTCAACCTGATCGCCAGCACCATCTACACCTACTCTATCATGTATTCCTCCAGAAATGACATCGGAAGCCCTAACAACTTCATCTTGTCGCACTACCTCAAATTCGGGATCGGCTCCAATCGTAATTGTAAATATCTTTTTTGGAAATTCGGTTAATGTTTTGAATGGAAGTTTGTCTATTATCATCTCAATAACGGATAAGCAGGCATCATCATGAACCCAGTCGGTAGCAAAAAGAAGATTTCTTTCAGGAAAGTAATATCCAATTACTTTATTATTTAGAAGTATTTTTATACATTCTTTCGGAAAATTATCTGGTATTTCGAAGAAGATAGGATTATCATAAAACACATTCGGTATATCTATATCGTTAACAGAAATGGAAATTATCTCTTTAATATTTATACATCTCTCACTTGGCAAACCGCAATAAAAACGTGCAATATTTCTGTCGTTTATATACCAGAGAAAATTTTGGATAGTCTTATGAGAATACAACTCGTAAAACTTGTTTAGAAAAAACCTCTGTGCGGCGACTTCTAATAAGTCACCGCTGCCACTTATTATTCTTTTAAACTCGTATTTGACCCTCATTTCAAACCTCCTTTTAAAAAAGCGCATATATTATAAACTATTTAGGCATTTTTGTCAAGCATATTTTTTATTGAAAATAAATGATTTTAAAAGGGTTATCTTAAAGATTTTTAAAAAATTTCCAAGCAATTTGCTATAATTTAGCAATATATAAATACATTTAAGCCTAACTCTTGCTGCTTACATCTTTTAGCACATAGAGTGTAGCAGTATATTGCGCTAAAATGAGTAATATTTGTGACGGCTTGACTGAGTAAAGTAAAATAAAAGCCATAACTAAATAAGGAATTGTATGCTCACCGCATTTTTCTTTTAATTCTTGAATGCACTTCTCTATGAAACCTTTTAAGTCTTCAGCTGTAAAAGGTTTGTTTAAATCTTCTTCTTTGAAAGTAGATTTTAGCGCTTTTTCAATATAGTCCATTAGTTCTTCTAATTTAACCTTGTTCATTATTCCTCCAAAATATAGCAAAAATTAACCGTTTTAAAAATCTTATTTAATTCTTCTTCCATTTTTCGCTTCCCTTCTATTTCCTAAATTTTTATTTCTAATCTTTTGTCCATCTTTTGCCTTCTATAAGTTCTTTTAATTTTTCCGTTTCTTTTACTTTTTCAAAACATTCCAAACAAATATTCCTGTTTATCATTACATATACCAAACTTTCATAGCCCTCTACAACTCTTTTTTCTCCTTTTCTAATTACTTTCTTACATATATCACAAAAATAATCCCTTTTTGCTCTTGCTATCCAATAGTCCCATACAACCATATTTCGCCTCCTTTTGCTTTGTCATCACATTATTATAAACTAATTGCTCATCTTACTATATTACTTCATCTTCACTTTTATAAACTTTTTGCTTACATTTATGCCTTAAAATAGCACAAACTTCTTTGTCGTATTCAACCAAAACTCTTGAACCATCTGGCTTTAATAGCACCCAAAGTTGTGCCTTACAAAACTTACAAACTTGCGCTGCTATAATCCTTGAACCATTCAACTCCCTAAAATTTGAACAAATGACCATACCTATGTAAGGCTTCATTCTTCTTCAAAATAAATTAATTCTTGCTTAATTACATCTTTCTTTATTTCTTTTGAAAGTTTCTTGTAGCACTGAAAACAGACAAGTGAATTCCATTCTTCTAAAAGAATGTTTTCTTCTGAAACAATCTGCTTTTTGACCCATTTGGCATCCTTCTTTTTAATAAGTTTTAAACAATTTGAACAATAAATATAATCTGCTTTCATCTTACCTTATACCTTTCATATTTTAAAGAATTTTGTAACCTTTGAGTAAAAACACAAAAACTTTCTTTTTCTAAACAAAGAAACTCTTTTAAATCCCAACCTGCTTGCGTAAGCTTTGCTACTGACCAAGAGCGACTTTTTTCTGTATCAAAAAGATAAAAAATTATTGCTCTGTTTAAATCCTGTCCAATCAAAACTTGATTCTCCGTAAAATATTTTTTTCTTGAACAAGTAAGATAATCGTTAAAACCAAATTGCCAATTTTCTTTCCAACTACTATCACAATACATTATATTATTCAAATAATTGAATGAATAACAAAATGCTTCATCAGGGGATCCTGTGCTTTTTTGCTTAACTATATACCTTCCATAATCTTTATTAAATTCTACTAAACAAAGCGGTGAAATATCCCATGTGCCAACATACTCTTCTGTTGAATGCTCAAATAATACACTATCTAAAAATGAAGCTGCTGTATTTATATTTAACATTCTACAAGCATATGTCCTGCGATGCACTGATTCTGACGGTCTTCCATAATATAAAGTTGCAAAAAACACTATCTCATAAGGAACACTTGTTGGTTTCAAATATAATTCAGTATCGTTATGAATTTCTAAATAACTGAAAATTAACTTGCACGGAATGTAAAGGTTTTCAATTGGTCTATCAGTAATAAACTCACAAATTTCTTCTGATACATTTAAATACTCTTTTTCAACTGTAATGAAAAACCTCTTTAACCTAATATAAAGTTCACTAGCATAAGTATACTCATAAACTGGAAACATAACTATAAAACCATTATTGTTGCGTCTATCAAGCGTTATGTAAGGTGTAAATTCATTTCCAAAAAATTCACCGCATCTATTAGGTTTGTCTATATTTTTAACATAAGTATGTAACTTTTCAACTTCTCCATCATTATAATAACCTATTATTGAAAGTTCTGTAAACCTACGCACACCTGCTACTCTCTCTTCTTTTAAACAACATAAAACACCTCTTATAACACCATTATCTTTTCTAAAATAACTAAACCTTACGAAACCAAAAGGCATATTTAAAGCACTTGCTGATTCGCTTCCTTTAACTACTTCGTTTCTTAAATCAACTAAATCACAACAAACATCTGTTATATTTTGACCAGTTACCTTTACACTCCAAACTAATGCCAAATCTTCATTTTCACCTGTATAACCTTTTGAAGACACTGAACAAATACTACCACCTGAAAAATCACTTAATCCACTTATTTCTTTTTCTTCTTTTTCATAAACTTCTGGTATATATGAAACTGTTCCTTTAATAGTGAAATCTTTTTTGAAAACCACTTCTTCAAAATTGCCTGAGGGATTAAATAATATTTTCTTTTTGTCTGCTATATTTTCCAATTTTTCAAACTGAACTATATCAAACCACTTTCTTTCCGTTGGTCTATCCAAAATAATTGACCACTTACCAAGCGTTTTTGTCATTTGCCAAGTAAAACCATTCCAATATGGATTACCTACTTGAAACCACAAATAGCCTAAATCCATCCTATATACTTTATCTATCGTTTCCCAAACCCTAAACCAGGCTCTATAATCTGCACCTTCTGGAACATTTTTTGAAACCAATTTAAATTCTTTTGCCATTACAACAGCCTTATCGTTAAGTGTCTCTATATTTATACCCCATCTATTTATAAAAGCAAAAGCCTTGTCAATTTCACTTTCTATTTTTAATCTTTCTGTTGTTAAACTTGCTTTTTTGTCTTTAAATTGCGCTGTAAAACCCCATTGATTCATAAAAGACCAAACAGACTCTCCTTCACTTTTACTTACTACTTTTATCATCGTATCATCCATACCTGCTACTTGTAAAGTAATACTATTGTCAGTATAATTGAAATGACCAGTCGCTAAATTCAACGAAGCACTTTTGTCATAAATGACAAATGTCCCTTTTAAAGTTTCATAATCTAAATCGGTCGGATTAACCTTAACTCCTCTTCTCCTTACAAGTTCATAACCTACAACCTTTTCTAAATTCGCATAAAGATACTCAGCGTAAGGTAAATAGCCATCAACATTAAAATTTAAAAAGGAAGATAACCCAAACCTCTGTTGCGCTGTTTTAAGTGATAATCTTACATTCGCTGAATTGATAACATAAGCATAATTGAAAACTGTTATCTCAAAAGCTCTACCATTCGTAGGTAATTTTTCTCTTACCCTACAAATAACTAATTTGTTTTCTCTTTCCAAAGTTTTCCATAAACCAGAAGTTTCTTCTTCCATTTTGAAAATCATAGCATCTAAATCAACATCATATTCCACCCAAACTAAATAGTCTTTACCCATCTCAACATCTTGTAAGGATAACTTATAATCCTTTAAATACCTTCTTAAATAACCTCCTGAAATGATATAACCTTCTCTTTGAGTAGCATCACTACCATAAATGTCATCACAAACATATTTATAGTCACCATTTACTTCCACTCTTGAAACACAAAAGACAAGATAATATTCGTTGTTTATTTCTTGAACTTTCGGATAAAGCGGAACATACTTTTTGTCTTGAAAAACAGGCAAAAAGTTTGACCTTATACCTTCTTCTGCAAAAATGACACCTGCTTTAAAAATAAACCTATTATGAACTAAAAAGGGCTCTCCTTGTATGTCATCAAAAGTGAGAGCAAACGGATTTTTAATTGTCCTTATACCACTACCCTTACAAGCTAAAAACCTGTGTAAAGAAACACCAGGCTCAACAGAAGGCTCTAAAAGTGCTTCAAAAGTTATAATGTTTTTATCTTTGTCACCTACCCAAAGCAGACTACCTATTAAAACAAAAATGTTTCTTGTTTCTTTATTAAAAGTCCAACTTAATTCATCACCTGTCCTTTCTAATTGCCCTAATTTGATACCATCTTTAACTGGTGACATTCCTGGCTCTTTCCATTCTAAATAACCACTATTCACATAAACGGGATAATCTATATTCCCTTCTATATCATGTATAACTATTGAAGTATCCTTATTTTCATCCACTAAAAGCCAAAGCATCCATTCGCCTTCACTTGGTAAATCTATTGCCAATTCCTCTGTAATGACAACAAACTTCTTTTCTCTTGTTATACAAGCGCCTGACGAAACTATAACTTTATTTCCAACTATCTTTGGAAAAAGCCTGTTTTCTCTAAAAACATCATCCTCTTCTAAACCATTAACAATAACACCATAATTCTCTGGTCTTTGTTTTAATTCTGCTACAAAAGCGTATAGTAAATCCCTTGCTAAAACACCCAAAGCGTCCATTACTTCTTCTGTTATCCTAAAACCTGATTTAAAATCTACCTTAATCCTTTGTGCCATATACACCTCCTTACTCTATAAAATGTTTCCAATAACCAAAATGCTTCCAAAAAATTGGCTTTGCTTTATCAAGATAAAAATCATCTTGTAAAGTGTCAAAAATCCCTACTAAAAGATATAACTTTCTATTAACTAACTTACTTAATTCCCAATAAAAACCCATAGCGGAAACAACTTGCTTACCTTCACTTGTTAATCTTTTTGTTCCTGCGTCTATTAAATCGTCTCTTAATGAAACGTAAAGTTCGCCATCTGCATATCCTTCATTAGAAAAAATTCTTAAATCCCATTTGCTATTTGTCAAAAAAGAAGGCTCCCATAAAGTGTTTATTTTCAAACCATCATAATAAAAGTAATAAATAGGTATATATCTCTCATAACAAAGCCTATTGATGTCCAAAACTGCTGGGGCTGGCGGAACATAAGGAACTTCCAATATTACTCTATTTTTTATCTTAATTCCTTCCAAACCTGAAACATAGTCAATTAGAAACTGATACTCGTAAGAAAAAAGCGGAGGGGCTAAAAAAGCAAAATAAGCACTTTTATCACCTGTATATCTGCCATCCACATCTCTATGTATTTTTTCTGAAAAACTTACATAACCTAAATTTACTCTTTTGAAAAAGTCCGTTGCTTCTGCTCGTTCTATAAACATCTTTACCCCTTTATGTCTTATATTTTCTTTATAAAGCGAATAAGTTACTTTATAACCAGTAACAAGAATGTCAAAATACTCAGGATTTGTGCCAATAGAATAACTGACACTTAACCTATAAAAAGTGTCTTGCGAAAAATTTATCCTTGCTCCACTTACATTTTCTACCATTTTTCTAAAAGTAAAAGTTTCTACTTCGTCGTAAGGTATCCAAAGCGGGAAAACTTTACCGTCAAGTTTATCCTTTAAGTATGGATAAAAGATTTCATAGAAAAGCACCAAACTGATAAACATCGTTGTTTTCCAATTATAAGCCGTTTGTAAAAAATATGCCCTTTTTAACTTTTCTTCTACAAAATCTTTAAGCGGCGGTATAATCTCTGAATAAACATACTTACTTAATTCATAATAAT
>Ga0209821_100140_pt1 | contig 12534 bp, 20 predicted proteins | sample SSWtaG_3_FD_184118 | JGI IMG/M metagenome (GOLD analysis project Ga0209821, IMG submission 184118) | Hot spring microbial communities from Sandy's Spring West, USA to study Microbial Dark Matter (Phase II) - SSWTFFsm_matched (SPAdes)... | ecosystem: Environmental > Aquatic > Thermal springs > Hot... | reverse complement strand
CGAGGTTGCAAGGTATGCCAACGAGATAAGTATTTCAACGCTTGAAAAAATGGCTCTGACTGTCGAGGACGCGATGGCGACGGTGTTCTGCGTTCCGGATTGGTGCATCGAGGAAGGAAAGCGGCAAGGGGACATTCTTGTCGTCAGAGTCGATTGTAGCGATGAAGAGATAATCAGAGACTTCGGAAAGCTTGCGGGACTTGCAGAAGAGCTTGAATTAACATACGATGAATATCTCTACTATGAAAAAACTGTTGATGAGTTTGAAGCAAATGAGTTCAATATTCGACCGAATCACAAACTTATTTCAACTGAGAAAATGGTGATCAGAAAGGTCACGTATGTGCTGAAGGGCAGGGAAGTCGTTGGATACGACGAAGATGGAAAATCGATCATCTTCAATAGAAGAATTATGAGTCAGACGATTTACATCGTCGAAACTAAAAATACTGCTGAAATCATCCACCCAAGTCATCAAAAGCTCACGCTCGAACCAGGAAAGTATGTCGTAGTCACATATCCGAGCTTTTATAAATCAGATTAATTTTTTATTAGTTTTTTAAAAGCTGAGGTGATGTTATGATTTTGAAGAAATGCAACACAATTATCGATCTGAAATATGCTGAGCGAATAACTGTAGAACAGAGATACGTGCTGATTGAATTCAGTAACGGAAAGAGTCTTGTGCTTGAATACAGCAAAGTAGACAAAGAAGATCTGTTGCAGATAATAGCAATGAAAAAGAACGATGACAAGTATTTTTTTGAGCTAGAATGAGTTTATATCTGTATATGAGTTTATATCTGTATGTCTGAAGAGAAGAGCATAGAAGATGAGATAAAAATTCGTGAATCACAGATAAAGCAATATCTTCTAGAGATCATAAAAATCGATCCGCTAAAGCTCTCAAAGTTCATCGCAGACAATCTGAAGGGAGAGCAATACAATTTTGTTCGAAAAGCTGTTCTGCTGACGCTTGCCTCCGATGACAGAAAAAAAGTGAGAGGGAGGATACACACCCTGCTCGTCGGACCTCCTGGAAGCGGAAAAACCGAGGTTCTGCTGTGGCTGAAACACTATTTGAATGCGCACTTTGTGAATGCCGAATACGCCAGCAAAGTCGGCTTGACGGGCGATGCACGTGGAGAACTGACGCCAGGAGTGCTTGCGGAAGCCGATGGAATGATCCTGGCGATCGACGAGCTCGATAAGATGTCTTGGAGAGACCAGAGCGCTCTGCTCCAGGCGATGGAGGAGGGGGAGTACACGATCGTCAAGGGAAAGCACAGGGCGAGGTTTAGGGCCAGGGTAAGGGTTGTTGCGGCGGCGAATGACATAGACAGAATTCAGAAACCCCTTCTTGACAGGTTCGACTTTGTAATAACGCTGAACACGCTGGATAGAGAAGAGAGAGCAAAATATGCAAAGGATATCGTTATGCAGTTCTTCGAAGAAGATGACGCGGTTAACGCAAAAATCATCACCGACCTTCTATCGCTGATAGCAGATCACACGCCAAGCGTTGAAGACCAGGATGCAATCGCAAAAGTGATTGAGAACTACATAAAGCTGACAGAGCTCAATGTCGAGGAAAAGAGTGTGAGAAGTCTTGAGCTGAGCATTCTCAGAATAGCGAATGCGCTTGCTAGACTTTCACTGTCAAACATAACACCGCTAACAGTTGTAAATGCGATCTTGCTCAAAGATCAAACGCTGTCGAGTGCACAAATAGAGTTTCTAAAAATGATTTCAAAATCTTAATTTTTTCACTGCAGAATTTCAAAAATGTAGTGTCTCTCCACAATATCCTCTCTCAGCTTGTCGATCAGAAGACTGAAATCTCTGTATATATCGCTTATCTCTGCTTTGTGTCCAAGCCAGTAGCGCAATTCCCATTCTTCAACACCTCTTTTCGTCATTTCTGTCTCAAAAGTCTTTCTAGCAGTTTTTGCCGTTACGTACAGATTGACCGCACGTGATAGATATTTCATCCTCTCGGTGAACCATGCCCGCGGTCTGTAGTATTTAACAACTTCTTCTGTCAGATTTATCCAGTTTTTGACGTGCTCCTCAATTCCGTCAAACGGTAGAACTCTCGACACTCCCCTTCTCTTTGCACATGGAATTGCTATCAGTTTTTTCCTGAAATCAACGACACATGCTTCATACTTGTCGAAGTTGATGCTTCCTTTAACGTATTTTCTTGCAAGCTCGGTAGATCTAGCTCCGAAGAAGAAGTGGACGATTATAGCCGAATCCAGTGGTGGTTTCGCTCTAATAATCAGCTCTTTCAGTTTATCGATCGTTATAGCTGAACTTTTTACGTAGAACGGTATTTCTCTGAAGCGTATGAGTTTCATCGAACTGTAGAACCTGTCAGCCTCGATGATTTCCTCAACGCCTCTGAGGGGCGTCGAGAACCTAACGTATTTTGCAAAGCTTCTGCACATCGATATGAACGCATTTGCCGTGTATGGGTTTCTTATCGTGTCAAGATAGGTTCTAACGTAAGTGTCGTCGAAGTGCTCTTTTCCAAGCTCGCTGAACTCCACTCCGATCCAATCAGCATATTTTTTCCCCAGATAACTGTACAGAATTTTTGCCATTGGTCTGTCGTTTAGAGACTCGATAAAATCAACGAATTTCATGATACTCTCAGAAAATTGTGCTTCTTTACTATCATGAGAATTTTCATCGAGTTTAGTTTTGGATCGGGCCTTCCACCCTTCTTTATTATCTCGATCAGACCCTTCACAACCTCAATTGTTTTATCGGGGTATAATTGTATGAATGCAACCTCTTTCGGGCATTTATGCTCACTCACGTATTTTTTCAATTTTTTGCCGTAGATCAATGGATCCGCAAAGAATTTCGGATTTTTCCACGCCGTGCACGTTTCCAAGTCGCGGACGGTGTAGTATTTGTCCCCTTTCCTGACAATAAGACCTAGCTTGTATGCCGGGCGTATGATGTTCTGGTAGAAGCTCATGTATTTCGTTTTGTATCCCATTTTCCATAGCTCCCATCTGAGCTCCGATACTGTTGCCCCGTTTCGCAAAATCTGAATTACGTGGGGAATCATGCTTCGATATTTCCCCACCCTCATTTTTCACCACCACTTTCAAAATAAAATTTTAATATTTCCTTAGCATAATTCTTTGCCCTATCTACATTTCCAACCATTGCTTCCATATACGCTGAACTCGCCATAACCCTGCAGAATGAGCACTGTTCACTTTTCATTATTCTGCTAACAGCTTCCTGCAGTGCTCGTATATCGTTGCTGTTTATGAACAGCTGTAACAGCGTCAATGTATCGAGCTGTGAGTAGTCAATCCCCGTTCTAGGTGCTGGAGTCAACGATCTGTTCAGTATCGAATCGAGTGATGCTATTCTTCTGTCTATTGTATTCACTATATCTATCAGCGTCTGTATCGTTTCCTCAAGGCTTCTCTTTCGCATCAGTAGTTCTAGTATTTCCAGCATAGACATCCTTACTCAATTCGAGTATATCCCTCTCAACACTCGCCCTTTTCAATCCCTCTTCAATCAGTCCCTCAACTTTGCTAATTCTTTTATCCCTTTCTTTCTTACTGTATATGCCCCTGCTGTATTCCTGTGCTGGGGCAGGTATTCGTGACAGCACCGCATTTATCGTTGTCTGAATATCTTGTCTCAGGTTGTCTATCAGATCGTATGCGCTTCTTCCACTTCTCGTGTATCCCATTCTCCTAAGAGTTTCCTCCCAATGTCCTACCAAGTCGAACGGATTTCTTATGATATCATCAAGCCTTTTCGCCTTCTCCTCAAGTACTTTTATCCTCTCCTCCTCTCTCCTCTTTATCTCCTCCTCCAGCCCTTTTCTGAGTTCATTCACCACGTTCATAATATTCGATATCTGGCTTTGCAGTGACAGAAGCATGGTATCATCCGTCTTTTTAACGGTTTTTTCCTCAGATGCAACTGTCTTTCTTAGCTCCTCTTCAAGCTTTTTCATTCTGAGTTCATGCTCCTCCCTTCTTCTTTGCCTCTCCTCCTCTTTTGCCTCCCTTTCTTCAATCCATTCTTTAAGTGCAAGATACTCACGGTAGTCATCAGTTGTTATTGTCTGTCCATCAATCACAACGGTGTATGTCTTCCTTCTCTCCCTCTCTCCCATATGCGGGGGTAGGGGGGTATGGGTGTGAGGTGTTAAACCGTGTAGCATCGGGTTTGGGCTTGGATTCTGTGGAGGATATAACATTGCATGTGTTGTATGCGGTGAGTGTGGTGGTGCATATTGTAATGGGTTGAATGTGTATGTGCTGTATGGAATCTGACCAATTGCATACATTGACTGCATTGATTGCTGTCGCATTCTTATCAGTTCATGTCCGAACTTCAGGTATAGGGTGTTTGCAATGGACCCAAGCTCGATTTCAGGCAATCTTGGGAGATATTGTTTTACTATCCAGGCAAAGTGTGTTGGTGATATCAACCACTGTCTGCTGTTATCCATTCTGAGAACTTTTGTTATTCTTCTCAGCACGGACTCTTTAACGCCGAACTCGCTGAGCTCGTTTATCACAAACTCAAGAGCTTTTTCAACCAGCTCTTCTTCGGTGATCACACCTTCAAGATCCTCATCCGCATAAATGTCCTTTTTTTCCTCGATTCTCTCCTTTTTTTCCTCAACCCCTCTATTCTCCTCTTTTTCATCCTTCTTCTTCCTCTTAACCTTCCTCTTTACGGGCTTCTCAACTTCGTAAACCATTTGATCCTCTTCTTCGCTCCCAGCTTCCCCCTTCTCTTCAAATCCTTCCTTAGCCTCTCCCTTCTCTTCAAAACTCTCAATATCAATGCTCTCCAGCTCACGTTTTATCCTTTCAAATTCATCTTCCTGCATATTTCATCCCCATATGGTTTATAACAATCGGTATTAAGATATCCAGAACTGCCAATCTTATAACTGCAGATCTGCTCGCCTCCGGAATCTTTCCATCAATATGGAGGTATTCCGCAACTTTATCGATTAACTGCAGTTCTTTCTCAGTAAATATTTCATCAATCCTCATCAAAAGATTTATAATCATGCAGTCTATAAACTTTTCTGTGCTGGTGCTCAGTGTTGTTGGTGGTAAGGGTGGAGTTGGAAAAACCACAGTTGCATTGGCTATCGCAAAGGTGTTATCGAGCAAATTTAGGGTTGGGTTCGTTGATGCAGACATAACCGGAGCAAATGCGCATCTAATGCTGAAAATCGTAAATCCTTTTGAGGTAATTAGATCAAAAGACACGCTGGAGATAATACCGGCTGTTGCAGAGCTGGATGGACGTCCCATCAAGTTTCTATCGGTTGCAGTGTTCGGTGATACGTATGTGAAGTGGAGCGAGGACAGAATATCTGACTTCTGCGATATAATATTCAGCAAAACGAAATGGGACTGTGACTTTCTTGTTGTCGATACGCCCCCTGGACTGCATGCCGAGAATATTAAGGTATTGGAAAAGTCGGACCGTGTGGTTTTGGTCACAATTCCAGCAAAATTTGCTGAATCAGACTATTTGAAGACTATCGAGTATCTAAGAGACATATCAGCGAAAATAGCAGGTGTTTACGTGAACTTCAGTTACATCAAATGCGAATGCGGTGGAATCCTGAGACCCTTCAAATACAACTTCGATTACAGAGTCCCGGTAATCGAAGAGATACCGTTTGTGTCTTCAATGCCGGAACTGGATTATAACAAGCTGATTAATGCAATAGAGAATCCGATCGTGCTAAAGAAGGAGAGCGTTTACCATAAAGTAAAAGAGGGACTGTTATCCTCGTTGCTGGAGGTGATTGGGCGTGTCTAAGAGCAGAGTTGAGAGAATCATAGATGGGCTTCTTAAAATTCAAGAATTGATTATACGAAATGAGAGGGATTTTATAGACGAAATTCTGAGCAAATCGAGGGATGATATTGGAAATGTTGCTCAGATAGAAGTGTATGACGATGAATCGTGCTACAGTATACGCTTAAAGCTCGTTGAAGGGTACAGAATAGTTAAAACCGATGAAGAGCCGCTACATGTTATCAGAATGCACATCGACACTCTTATAGATCTGATTTTGGGAGAACGTGGGGGAAGACCGTTTGATTTTGGTAGAGCGTATGCGGAGGGGAGAATAGTTATGTATGGTCCGGACTACCACATACACGCGATGAGGTTTGCCCGGGAATGGGAAAAGGCTTTTATACGATTTAGAAAATATCTTGCGAAGGTGAGTAGAAATGCCTGATCTGCTGTCCGATCTGTCTGAAAATATTGACAGAATGAACAAGCTTATTAAAGGGGCGAAGGATGCGAGAGATGACTTTAAGAAGTTTATAAATTCTCTTGAGAAGATGATAGAGATTCTTGGGAGAAATGAAGACACGTTGAAAAAACTTGTACTGATACTTGAAAGAAATGAGCCCTTGGTGAAAAAGCTTGTTGCACTGCTCGAAAAGATTGATGAAAACTTCTCTACTCTGAATGTTTTGCTGAAAGAGGTGAAATAGCGTGTCGCCCCTAAAATACTGGATAATTGCCGCAAGACTGTTTGCGGTGCCTTGGGTTTTTGTAAACTGCTTTCTCGGAGCGGCTCTAGCAGGATTTGACGCTTGGTATTATATCCTTGCATCCGCAATAGTGTCGTCGCTACTTATTTCGTCACACTACGCAAACGCTTGGAGGGACTACGTCTTGGGTTACGACAGGATCAACGGGAGCAAGAGCAAAGTGTATACTGCCGCATCGCAACTGATTCCGAATGGAAAGTTCACCGTTAAGGAGGCGAAGTATGCAACGCTGGGCTGGTATCTGGTAGGTCTGAGTCTGTTCATCATTTTTGCTCCGATTCGCATGGACACAGTTGCGATATTCGCAATGGGTAGCTTCTTCGTTGCAACTTACAGTGACCTGTGGAAGAAGTATGGATTGGGCGAAATAGCGCTTTTCATGTGTCATGGATTCGGATCAGTGGTGTTTGCATATTCTCTGATAAAACCAGTCGATCTTCAAGCAGTTGCCGCCGGAACGCTGATGGGCTTGATGAGCGGAATTGGATACACCGTGGATCAATGGCAGGATGTCGAAACTGATTTTACAAAAAGAGTAAAGGACCTCTCATACATTATATTTAAGGCAAATCTCAGAATAGGCTATGTTGTATTTCTCGGACTTACAACCGTTCTAACATTCCACATATTCTTCGTTATGAGCGGAATTCTTCCGGTGAGCACTATGAAAGCCTTTCTATTAATGCCTCTATTCTACATTTCAACTGTTTTACTTGACTATCAGCTACCCAAGGGAATACTGATGTATCTGATAACGATGTGGCTGTATCCGATAGTGATGGTTATTTGATAAACAAAATTTTTAAGTCTCATAATACTATTTTTTTACATGGTTAAGGTATATGTGCCCAATTTGAAGGTAGAGTTCAAGGGTGTTAGACTCGTTAGTGATATAATCGATCTCAGCAAGGGGTTGATGAAACCACAAACCCTCTTTTGGGTCAATAATGTCATCGACAGCGGAAGGGCAATGGGGCAGATCTCCAGAGAAGTCCCTATAGATGGTGTAGAGGTCGTTGAATGGATGCAACTGTGCGCCGCGGACCGCGCCGTGTTCGAGGCAATGGCGGAAGAATACAACAGAGCTGGGTCACGACTGTTGTCCGGTAGTGATGATGCATACACGCCCGGCGTTCGCGTTGGAGATATTCGGGGTGAGAGTGTAGTAGGAAGCACCGTTTTATCTAGAAGATACGGAAACGTTATCACACCGCACGGTACGTTCAGAGTGCCGGTTGGAGGAAAGACAACAATTGCTACCAAGGATTTGCTTGCTTGGGCGGCATTGCCGTGGTGCTCCACTGTGCAGTGGCTTCTTACACTTCTGCAGTGGAAGGAACTCGCAAAAGCACCGATAAGCGAGAGAATTAGGTTCGGATCATCCCATGGATTGGTAGCTCCGAACTTCTTCAAAGTCGGTCCAAGAGCTCCGTTACCTTTATGCGTAATGAAGGTCGGAATCACGTCAGATAAACCGCAGACGATTAAGATTAAGGGCAGGGGGCTTCCCGGTGGAGGATCCGTTGATGAGGTGTATTTCGAGGATGAGGTAGAGATAGATGCGGGACAGAACGAATTCATCTACTACTACTGGGGCTTTCCCGTTGCTCCAACGATTACGCTAGAACTACAGCCCGAAGACAAGACTGAAACCGTTCTGGATTACATCGAGGTATATCCCTAATAGGTTTGGGGGGTGGGTATGGTCAGGTATCTGGTTAGGGTTGCGGAAGGAAGACAGGAAGAAGTCAGCAGATCGCTCAGAATGATGGGATTCAGGGTTGTAAAGAGATTCAACACCTACATTAGCGTTGAGGCTCCGGATGGTGTTGAGGAAAAGATATTGTCGATTTCGGGCGTTATCAGTGTTGAAAGAGAAAGAACCTATACAATATCTTCTTTTATAAACATTCCTGTTGAAAAACAGCTTGTTCAGTTCATAAAGCTTGGAGGTCCTATAAATCCAGTTGCAATGATCTACGTTGCCACACAGAGTCTCGGAAAGGATAGATGGGCAACGAGTGAATCCAGGACTGCACTAGGTGCTGACATTGCAGATAAAATGGGAATAAGCGGTAAAGGGGTAACAGTTGCCGTGCTGGATACTGGATTTGACATTCTTGGATGTCCGCAGAAAAGAGATTTAGAGTTTATTGCATCGACGATGGAAGGAGATCCAAATCCGCTTGACAATAACGGTCACGGAACTCACTGCTTGACAACGATAAACGGAGATCCAATCTCCACGCCGTTCGGAAACCTAATGGGAGTTGCGAATGGATCGACAATAGGTGCCGTGAAGGTTCTCGGATATCTGATCGGAAGCGGATCTCTGCTTGATGTGATGGAAGGAATAGCTACTGCAATATATCATGGAGCAAAAGTCATAAGCATGAGCCTCGGTAGCACAGTAGGTCCAGAGGAAAGACACGATCCAACGACATGTCCCCTATGCAAATTTATCGAGGACTTAGCAAACAGAGGATACATATTCTGCATAGCCGCTGGAAATGATGGAGAAGGGTATGCAAGCTGTCCCGGTGCTTCAAGGGGAGCGATAACTGTTGCGGCACTTGACAAGAGCTTCAAGAGAGCTGAGTTCAGCAGTTGCAAGCATCCCGATTATATAAATCACTCTAAACCCGACATAGGTGCACCGGGCGTGAACATAGGAGCGAGCACATGCGGGCTGATTGACGTCATGAACTGGTATGAGGGTCCAAAAATTGCGTTCATAAGCGGTACGAGCATGGCAACCCCGCACATAGCGGGATTAATGGCGCTGTGGTCTGAATACGCTAAGAAAAAAGGAATAAACCTAACAAGAGATATTGTGATGGACATATTCAGGATATATAGCAAATGGAATTCAGAGGTTGGATACGGCTTGCCGAAGTTCGAATGGATAGTCGATTACTTAAAGTGAGAGGAAAAAAATTTATAAAAAGAACACCACTATTATTGAGGTGAGTCGGATGGAGATTAGGTTACCGGATACTAGATCGATTGGTGACATAATCGATCTGTATAAGACGAAGCTGAGCTCAGGAGTATTGCCACCAGATCCGCTCAGAATCGCGGAGATGGTTCTGAGAATAGCGCCGAGTATCGAACACCTGTTACCAATACCGCCATTGCTTGAAACTATTCACTCTGACTTTACATCCAAACTAATCGAATCTCTACCAAGACTTCCGATGACAAGCGAACCTCCAATTACCGAGTGGAAGAAATGGATAAAGGAAGAGTTCAGACTGTGAGGTGGTAAGAATGGCAAACGAGATTCCTAGCCCTAACAAGATCATTGCGGCACTTACAGCCTTTCCTCCAAAGCTCAGTGAAGTTCAGAGTGTGTTTAACTTACCGGAAGATATGTTCGAGAGCATGGTAAGAAGTATGGGCATAGAGGTTCCTCCAGGGCCGAACAAGATGGCTGTAAGTATGATGTCTGGCTTTGAAGAGATGTTATCCGGTTTAGCTCCAGCATCATTCCCCTTCCCAGCACCGTTTGCTAAAAGTGCCAAGAGAGAACTGGCAACAGAAATCAAGTTAACTGTACCGAACGAATTGACTGCACCGAGAACTGAAGTTGAAATCGTACCGAAGAGATTTGAGCTCAGGTAATTTACTTCAGAGTAAACTTTTTCTCACTTTTTTTTATAACTATCTCGCCGGCATCATTTTCATAGAAATACACTCTATCCCCATCTTTAAGCCTGAGCCTGTCCCTGACTACTTTTGGAATCCATATCTTGTTGCCGTACATCCTGACCACCCCGAGCACTTCCACTTCCAACTTCTCACCACCTCTTATAACTACTTATCATAATGCTTTATATATTTTACGTTTAAAAAAGCATTGAGGTGATGTGGATTGGCGTATGTAATACCCAGATTGGAGGTTGAGCTGAAGGACATTATAAATACTAGATTGGAAGCAACAAGAATTCTGTCCGAGTTGATTAAGGCTAGAGGAAAGAGATCTGATGCATATGTTATCAGAGATATACTGCCGAAAACGGACTTGGGGCTTGCAAATGAAGAGTGGAAAATAACGTATACGAACGCATACACTTGGGAGGCAAAGATAGACAAAACGCTTGAAGATGACAAGTTCATCGTCATATACGGTGTGCAGGGCAAGCAGGGTGTAACTCCAAAAACTCTTGCTGTGAAATTCTACAAGGACATAACCCCGGTCGACGTCGTTCAGATCGAAAACATCTTCGCCTATCGAGAACCAATAGGGTTCTTCACTCCGATTAGCTGGAGTGAGTCCGAAAGGATAAAGGTTGAGTTCTACGGAAATGCGAGTGGAGATGACATCATAGTATTCAGAGGGTTTGTTGCGGAGCTTAGGAAGAAGACGATAGCCTGATCTGCTTAATATCCTTATCAGTCCGAGGTGAGAGAGAGATGGGAGAACACTTCTTTTTTTATAAGGAGTTCAATCCCCGTCTTAAACCGAGAGAATTTATAAAGATAAGGGATGAATACTACGAGGTTGTTGAATGCAGACCAGCATTTCCATGGGCGATAAAGATAACGAAAATAACGGATCCAAGGGGACATGAAATAGAACTGAAAAAGGAGGATCTGAAAGCCGAGAGCAACGAAGTTCTCGATATGAGAATACACATATACGGGCCGGTCAGGGTTTTGTTCAGAATTGAGGGACCATCTGGACCCGTGTTCGGCGGATGGGGTGCCGCGGAAAGATTTGCCGATGAGGATACGAGTGAAAATCTGCTTGAAAATGTGATGTTCGGTGATAGAATAGGATGGCTCTACGCGAGGATCTACCCCGTTGTCATCCCGGCATGGTGCAAGATAAAGGCAGAAGGATATGTCTACAGGGTTAAAAGGGCTGAAGCAAAACCGCAGACATACACGATGCCTCCGTACATGACATAATGGGGTGGGATCATGAAGATAAGCGGAAGCGTAACGGTTACAACAACGGATCCGACAACAATTGTCGTCGCAACCGGAGAGTACATAGCGTTTCTGAAAAGGCTTAAGATAACAAATCTTGCGGCCTCGGCGAACACCGTGAGCGTTATATATTTCAATGGTGACATACCGAAAATCGTAATGGTTTCGGTTGTCGGTGTAAATGAGGAAAAGGTATACGATGAAAAAAGCCTGCCGATTGAAGCGGCTCCAACCGCAATTGCTGTGAGAGGGACGGCGCAACCATACGTCGTGGACTTCAGCGTTGAACTGCTATGATTAGGAAAATCGAAATACCCGCTGACAGAACCATAGGGAAAATCGAAATATCCACTGACAGAACCTTTCCGGTCCAGAAGTACTGGAGATGGTCGGTTGTGAGGTACAGAAACAGAACGCTGAACCCGTGGACATCACTCGTTCTGTGGGATCATGAAGCGGCCGGATGGCTGTATTATGTTCATGCAATTGCAGACAATCCGGATATAACGCTCAGGCTGGATCTCGCATCGCTTCCGGATACGATGGAAATAGAGGTGAGCTTCAGGGATCTGTATGAAATGGGTTTCACGAACTCGATACACGGGTTCAGAGTGCTCAGATACGACGACACCAGTAGGGTGTACAGCGCTGAATTTGCACCAGGAATAAGTGGATATCTCGGTGCGCCGTTCAGGGATAGGATAAAGGCCATCGTGGTCAATCCAACGGATAAACCCGTAACGTTTTCGATAAATGCATGGATGATAATGCTCGAGATGTGATATGGTCGAGTACGTTGCGGGAATCGAATGGGAGAAACTTGAAAAAATCATTAGCAGGGCTTCGAAACTAGATATCGACGTTCCACTCAGCACTAGAGCAAGTGAAAGCACGCTGTCGAGCATTCTGAGCAGGTTGAACGTCGATCTCGATACAAGAGCCAGTGAGAATACACTATTAGCAATAAAATCACAGACTGATAAGCTAACATTCGATGCAAACAATAGACTTG
>Ga0209821_100139_pt1 | contig 12582 bp, 9 predicted proteins | sample SSWtaG_3_FD_184118 | JGI IMG/M metagenome (GOLD analysis project Ga0209821, IMG submission 184118) | Hot spring microbial communities from Sandy's Spring West, USA to study Microbial Dark Matter (Phase II) - SSWTFFsm_matched (SPAdes)... | ecosystem: Environmental > Aquatic > Thermal springs > Hot... | reverse complement strand
CAGAGAAAATTGTGCCAGGTGTTTCATTTACAAAAGCAAGTTGGGGCGATTCAGTTTATCTATATTTAAGAGATTTAGGTGCTTTTGTTGTAAGGAATGATTTTGGTTCAGCAATAGTGGATTTAGATATCAATATGTCTTACAATCTATTGGGTTTAAACGACAGTCAATTGCCTGTTGCTATGACAGAAGATTGGATGAAGCAAGATTTAAGGAACAGGTTAAAAGTTTTTAGAGGTAAAAAGAACATAGAATTAAGGATAGCAAGTGTAATAGATTACATTAAACTTATTTTAGATACTTATGTTTCAGCAGGTTTAATAACTGCTTATGATGAAAATTCAATAAAGGTTACAGTGCTTTCAACAGGGCACTTAAAAGGTTTCTTTAAATATACGCCCGTTATAATCATTAATCAAGTCTTATTTGAATACGATTTTGAGTTTATTTTATAACAAAAGTTTAAGTTAAGTAAGTATTTTAATCCTTTTTCGGAGTTTTATTTAAGAAAAAGCAATTTTTAAGGAGGTGATTTATGGCAGGTTTAGTTTCAACAAAAGGTTATGGTTTAGGTATACCGCCGAGCAATAAGGTGGTTATACCTTTTAGTTTGACGATTTATGATTTAGAAGGAAATGAAGTGGGTTATATAATTTCGCTTTCATATGAAACAACAAGGAGAGTAGAAAGGATTAGGCATTTAAACGCTTTTGATGCCGGTAGAATAATAGAGCAAGCACCAGCACCAGAAGATTTTTCAGTTACTGCTGAAGGTTTCACTTTATATACAGACGATTTAGCAAATCCTCAAAGTGTAATAGGCAGGTTAACAATAGAAACAGGTATAGCAGTATTTGAATGTTTAAATCAACAAAGGATACCTTTTAATGTAGTAAAGGAAGTAGTGCATCCAGCGACAGGTATTGGTTACAGAACAATCTTTTTTGAATGTTGGTTAGCAAGGTATTCAGAAACATTTGCTACAAGGAATATAGTTGTTTCAGCAACAGCGTCAATTCAGCCAACTTATGTAGAAAGCAGGATAGTTCAGGTATCAGGTGTTGGGGGGAAAGAGCCTCCAAAAAGAGGTTAAAAATGCCTTTATTTTCAATTTTAGCCAATCTAAAAGGTGATAGGGTATATAAATATATTCTTTCGTCTTTATCCCCTTGTTATAATTGAAATATAAGGCAAATTTAAATACGTTTTTAAGGGGTTAAAAATGCCAGTTGATATAAGATTAACAGATTTTGAAGTGCCAAATTTAAATGATTTGCCAAGCGATTATCAAGACCTTTTGGATTTAGTGAATTTAGGCAAGTATGAATGGGTAGTTCAGTTATACAATTACGAGTTTAAAATGGGTTCATTATGGGAATGGGAATGGAGAGAAATTTACAGAAAACTTTCAGGTTTAGACCTTTTAGCAAAAGATAGGTTAATAAAGGTAGAAGTATTAATGAAAGCAATCATAGAAATAAAGTCATATACAACGAATAAGGTTTGGGAGTTTAAAGAAGAAAGTCAAAAGGTCATTTTAAGGCACGTTTTACTTTCAGTTGACAGAAAAGTAATTGATGAACTTTATGAAGGTTTCAGTTATGGTGAAGAAATAGCATTGAAAAAGTTTAAAGAGAATTTAGAAGATTTAAAAAGGAGGGTAAAAGGCAATTTTTTCGGGGACTTTGGAAGTTTTTAAATGCATTAGGTTATAAAATACCTACTTCGGAGGTTATAGAACTTTTAAAAAATCCATTTCTTATGGTTTTTGTAGTGGAAAACATAAGAGAAGACTATAAAGAATTGGCAGAAAAAATAAAAGAAAGTAATTCCTTTAAAACAAAAGAGGAACTTGAAAAAGCAGTATTGGAAGAATTAGAAAGGCGTAAAGGAAGATTAGCACAATATAATGAAAAAGAACTTTATGATGAATTTTTAGAGGAAATTTTATAATGAATAATTGCTACAAGAATACGATACCTGCATACGAGAACATGATAAGCATATACAAAAATACGATAAGTGCATACGAGAATACGATAAGTGCATACGAGCGAATACGATAGTAGCATCCGAAAAACGTGGGAGATCTATGTCAAAAATACGATAGTCGCATACGAGTGAATACGATAGTAGCATACGAGAAAATACGATAGTCGCATACGAATGGATACGATAGTCGCATACGAATGGTGTTTTTGTAAACCATTGTGCGCCAACAAGAATCTCAGATTTTTTTCTCCTAAATACTATATTTAAATACTAGCTACACTAATAAAATATAGAAAATAAAAAAGACAAACTTTTAAACTTAAACTAAAATGAAAGCTGAGAGAGTGGGAATTGAGCGTTTTAGAACGTGTTTGCTTTGTGCTTTTAGTCTATTTAGTTTATAATATCAAAATAAATGTCTAAAAGGAGGAAGTATGAATAAAATGTCAGATAAGTATTCAAAAATAGAAAATGTGAATAAGAAAGAAAAAAATGGTGTAGGTCATTTATTAGCAGATAAAAAAATAAGGGAAGAGCTTAATGTAGCAAAATGGAATATTTGGTTGCCTTCACATTCTCCTCTGGTTAAAAATTCTGAAATTGTTTTTGAGCGGTCAATTTGGACAGATAAAGGTATGTTACAGTGTAAATTAACAGTCAAAAAAAGTGGTAAAGAAACGCTTCTTACGACAAAAGACCAAAAGGTCTTCTTAGTATTACAAGAAATTGTTTTAGAAAAAATAAAGCAATGTCTTTTTGAAATGGGTTACACAAGAGAAAAATTGTTAAATTTAGAGGTGTTTGAAGTAAAAACATCGCTTACAGAAATTTTAAAAAGGTTAGGTTTAAAGCCGATTGCTGAAAACTATAAATTTTTAAAAAGATCTTTAATGCGTTTAAGAGGAACGCTTTTTGTTTGGGAGAATGCTTTTTATTCAGGGAAAGACAAAGAGTATTATACTTTGCTTGATACTTTTAATCTTTTAGTTAAATTGAAAATTGGCAAAAGCAAAAAAGAAGGTAAAAAAGCGAATGAAGATAAAGATAAATTTGTTACAATTTTTGCTTTAAATCCATACATTTTTCGTAATTTAGTTTTGAATCATACAAAGCCGACTTTAATAGATGTTGTGCTTTCGTTTAAAAGTGAAATAGCACAAAAACTTTATACTATTTTAGATTTGATTTTAGCAAACAAAAATTTTGATGAAGTTTATGAAAGAAAAACAGAGCATTTATTTTTTATAGATTTAAAATTAAACAATAAAACTTATAACTATCCTTCTGAAAGAAAAAGGGTTTTGGAAAAAGCAATAAAAGAATTAAATGGTAAGCCTTTATCAAATGGGGGTTTTTTAGAAGTTGGGTTAGAAGCCTGCAATTTTGTGTCTGATTATAAATTTATTGCAAGGAAGATAGAAGCGCAATCTTATAAAAATGAATGAAGTTTTTAGAAAAGTTTTAGCAAGGACTGAAAAGTGTTTTTTGATTGATTTGGACAAATTTTCGTTGAATTATGACGATAAAGTTTTGGATAGGATTAAAACTTTTGCTATTTTACAATTGAATAAGGTAATGGGCGCTTTAGCAGGTATAAGTCAAACGTCAGAGCATCTTGTGGAAGGAGCAATTGCTTTAATAAGAAAAATGGGATTACAAGGTTTTTATGTTTTTAGGTTAAATCCAAGACAAGTTTCGTATGCAGACAAAAAGATAGTAAATGTTTATAGATATGGTTTTGGTTCTTTTGATGTGCAATATTTTGGTAACGATTTGATTTCATTTACACTTGAAGGCAGGACAGGACTTTTAATGCCTCACGCAGAATTGCTTAAAGTAGGTGTAACAGACGTAAGATTATCAATTTCATATTTAAAACTAATAGAGTTAGAAACGTTTTTTAGAGATGGTATGCCAAGAATGTTATTTTGTATTCTTGAAAGGTATTATTATGGATTTCTAATTGAATACAGTTATACTATGTCAGCAGATATGCCCTTTAATATAGATTACAGGTTGGTAGCGAATTTACATCCGAACAGGTATTGGTATGGTGATGTTTTAAGAGGTTTTGAAGATTTTAATACAGAGGTTTTGGACAAAGTTCAACTTTTAGCAGAGCATCCAATTAATTTTTATTTACCATAAAATGACGACAAGAAGAGTAGGAGGAGAAGAAACACCAGGCGAAATTCGTGTAACAGAAGAATTGAGAAAATCGTTTGAAGAAATAAGTAAGCATTTTAGAGATTTGATTTTAGAAGTAAAAGAAACGCCAGATATGTTTAATAAGATGAAGGCAGAATTGGAAAAATTTGCAGATATTTATAAAAGAATAACAGAATTGCTTAAAAGTGAGGAAATAAGTTATAGAGAATTAACTTATCTTTTGAGGAATTTAGAAGTTGCTTTTTCAAGGATAGATTATCAATTTGGTTGGAAGTTTTATCAGCAAGTTGTTAGTTTAAGTGATGCATTAAGTAGTTTTAAAGAAAAATTGGAAGAAACCTCAAGAGGAACATTTGGTTTTGGTAAGGCGTTAACAGAAGGTATGCCATTTGAAGCATTAGGAGGTTTAGGAAGAACTGTAAGTAGGGTAGCAATGGCGCTAAGAAATTGGTTAGGAATAGCAATTCCCGTTACAGTTGCAGAGATGTTGAAAACGATAGTAAGGGCTGTAGAAGATTTTAATACAAAGTTACTTGCTTTAAGAGAGCAAATACCGATGGCTTTTGTAGAAACAGGGGAAATAATGAGGGCGGGTATGTTTGCTATACAGCAACATATTGAGGGTTTTGCACAAGCGATGCGTATGGCTAGTAGAGAGTTTTTAGAAATTTTTAGAGAAATGAGGCAAACAGGTATACTTTATGTAATGACGGAATATCAAAGGATACTTGAAGCACAAAATCTTTATTCACAGGGTATGATGACAGCGAGAGAATTTACAGGAGTAATAGCAGATGCATTAAGGGAATTAAGAGCACTTGCTATAAGTTTAGGTGTAGCAGACAGGCAAATTGTCAGATTTACAGAAACTTGGTCAAGGTTATTAATGACAAGAGATGTAGAGGAAGTTCAGGCTGCATTAGTTCATATGCAAAAAAGAGCAATAGAAGGTGGAATGGGTTTAGAGCAATATGCAAAGTTTTTAGAGCAAGTGGTAGATAGAACAAGGTGGTATGGAGTAAATTTGTGGGAACTTATGATAATAACAAGGGATTGGACAGAATTAATAAGGACAGGTGCAATAACAGTGCAAGATTTTGTGAATGTTTTGGTTAATGCTCGTCAGCAAATGTCACCAGAACGGGCAGGAACACTTTTCTATTTTTTAGCGAATTTTTCAGATGACCCAGCAATAAGAGGTTTCTTACAGAATATAGAAAGAGTAGGTTATCAACCTGTTTTGGCGATTCAATATCTTATTTCAACGCAATGGGAAAAGGTAAAAGCATTATGGGGTGAACTTGATGAAGCTCAAAGGAGAGAAATATTTAGGCTTTTGGACAGGTTAGGTTTTGTAGAAGGTGGGGTTATTAATTGGGAAAAGGTAATAAATACTACAAATAGGATTATGGGGGAATATGGTAGGGTAGTAGAAAGAATAACAACGAATATTGACGATTTATTTTTAAGGCTTTATCTCCGTGGTGAGTTACTTCATGCAGGTTATGGTTTACAGATAAGGAGTATTGATGACTATTTAGTAGCAAGGCGATTACAGACAGAGCAAGTGATTATGAATGTGGAAGCAGAAAGAGAACGCCTTCAAGCAATGAGAGAAAGAGAACAGATATTAGATAGAGGTTTCAAAGCACTTGATGAATTTACAACAGTAATAACTGATGTAGCTGCTACAATAAAGCATGTAATTGGTGATATGGCAGATTATGTAAATAGAGAGCTTCGTGAAATGGAAGAGAGAGAAAGACAATTACGCCAACAAATTAGAACGCTGCCTTCTGGCGTTTGGGCACCAGAGTTAAGTAAGTGATTTAAAATGACAAGATTATATTCAGATACAAATATAGATGTAAGGTTAGTGATTTTTAATGGGGAGAAACTCATTTTTTGTTCAAGAGATGCTACTGCTTTTAAAAACGAATGGAAACAAAAAGGGGTAAAACAAGTCATTTCAGTTTTTACTAATGAAGATTGGGATTTAGATGATACAAATAAAGTTATACTTTTGAATTTACCGCCTCTTTCAGTAACAGTAACGCAAAGTTTGAACGCTTTTTCTACTGCTTCAGTTGTTTTTTCAAATTCTATGGGTAGATTTTGGAAAAGGAAAGTATCGGAAAAAGTAAGTTGGGATACTTGGAAAACACGTTCATTTTTTGAAGGGTTTGAAGGTGATTATGAAGAAGCAAAAAACATTTTATTAAAAGAATTAGTAAAATGTGAAGAAAGCGATTATTATAAGAATTTGTTTCATTATTTTAAACAGCCTGTTAGTAGGGTTATACCTATTGAGAATTTCACAAGACCTTTTTTGGTTGTTGATTTTGGCAATTTGATTTTTATTGATGCGAAGGATAGAGATGGTTCTTGGCGTGCTATTTTTACAGGTTATGTAGAGAGTATAACAGAAAGTTATGAATCAGCAAAGGATAGGAGATTAACGCTTAATTGTGTGGGTTTAGCAAGATATTTTGAAAGAGTTCCGCTTTTCCCCGAACTTGGTTCAGGTATCTTTTACGATTTGATTTTACCAGACGAATTAAAAGATGAAGAAAAGAGTTTTTATAAAGCATTTTTCTCTCAATATAGGCATACTGGTGATATTTTTAAGATGGACTATACGCAATATACGAATTTAAAAGATTTAATGAATTTCATTTTAGAGATTTTTAGGTTTAGGTTAGGTCAAGTAAAAATTGAAGAAATAGAAAAAGTTGTGAGTAATCTTATGAGAGGTTTATTAAGTTATGGTGTAGGTGAAAAAGAAAAACTAAAAGAAATGGTAAGAGCAATTTCAAAAGTTTACGAAGAATATTGGAAAAAAGAAGGAGTTTATAAATTTCCCTTTTATGAAGACGTTTCAGTTTATACAGGTTTTAGCAATTTAAGAGAAAAGTTTTATTTGCCTTACGGTGTTAAAGTGGGAGAAACAATAAGGACACTTAATAAAAGTTCAATAGCAAGTGTTTATGTTCCAGCAGAGTTTGATTTAATTTTGGAAAAAGGTGGTGAAGGTTTAGGTTATTATGAAACTATTTTTGGAAAAGAATTAGCAAAGCAATTGGAAGACAAAAGTCTTGAAATAATGGAATTTGCAAGAAGGCTAATAGGGCTTTCAATAATGCAAACGCCTTTCCATCCAACAGAGAAAAAGATTATAGAGGTAATAAGGACGTTTTTAAAGGCTTTTGGTCTTTACTTTTTTGAAGATGGTTTTGGCAATTTTATAATGGATTTCATAAGGTATAATGAGATACCAACATCACCTTATGCTTTTTATGAGGATATGCGTTTAAATGGTGAAAAATACATTTTTAGAGAAGAAAAAGACATTTTAAGTCGTTCTTTGACAAAGGATGGTAGTAAAGTTTTAACTGCTCTTTATTTTCATTCATTAATAAATATTCCGAATGCTGATTTGAAGCAATTTCTTAACGAGTTGATGAGTTCAGGGCACGCTTTTGCTCCACCAGAGTTTTTGTTAAGGTTTGGTTATAATGTAGAAGTAGTTCAAGACGTTTATCTTTCTTGGAAAATAAATTTTGATAAAATAAAAGAATTGGTAAAAGTTTTAAACGAATATGCTACTGCTATTTTAGAGCAAAGGAATGCTTTAAAGTGTTTCAAAATGAGATTAACAACAAGACATAGACCCGATTTACAAGTTGGTAGGACAATTTATTTACCTTCTTTGGAAGAACTTTGGTTTATAGAAAGAATTACGCATTCAATTACACTTGGTAGTGATTTCACTACAACTTTGGAACTTTCAGCAGGACATGGTATAAATTACAAATTAAGAGAGCCAAGAATTATTTTGTTGAATAAGCTTTCAAAGTTTTATAAGAATTGTGAGTATACTGATGGTATGGTAGAGACAGAATATGCTTTACCGAATTGTGGTATTGTTTGGGTTAATGGTATGGATTTTCCAGCAGAGATTAAGCCGGGCATTCTTTTAGGCCCTGCTAAATTTTCTGTTGATGTTGTTGATGTAAGAAATGCAAATCCATTCTTAAGGGCTTTTTATAAAGAAAGGCAGTCGCTTGTGGTAGCAATAGACATACGACTTTTATATTTTTTGGATTGGTTTGTGACAAAATTTACGAATTTCTTTAATCAAGAGCCAGTTTTTGAGTATTTAAAAACAAGGAGTTTTGACAAAGCAACGTTACTTTCAAAGCCCGACGTAATTGTTTTGCCTTATGTTTCGTGTATTTGGAGACAGCCGAAAGAAGGCGAAACTTCAAGGCATTATGAAGGTAGAGCAATAGATATAAGTGGAATAGTTTTTGTTGTTTTCAATAGTAAAGGATTAAAGAAGGTATTTGAAGGGTTTGAAAAATTAATAGGCGCAAAATTACCAACGAAAAAGTTTGTAATGGAGAAGTTTGGTGTGAATATGTATCGTGCTATTGTAAAAGATACAGATTTTAGTGATGTTGCTCAAATGGTATCTTCTTTTAGTTTAAAGGAGATTATTGACTTTATAAACAGAAGACAAAATTTTATGGATTTTATTTCAACAGAAAATGAAAAGAAAAAATTTGAAAAGACATTAAAACTATTATCAATAGAAGAAGTTTTCAAAAGGCTTTTTATTTTTAATATTAATGTTAAAGAAAATTTGAGGATAAAGGGTATGTTAGTAAAAAAAGAATTAGAAGAAACTCCTTATAAGTATAGTTTTGCTTATAAAGCTGCTGTGGCCTCCTTTTTTGATAGAGGCCCTTATATGGGAGTGGCTTTGGAAGATGAAGTTCCGAAGGAGAAAAGGCAATATTATTCATTTGCTGCTTTTGAAGGACCTGTTTATCTTTTAAAATTTGATTTTAATGCTACAAGAAGTGATTTGAGTTTAGCAATTGTTAACGCTATTGCTGGCACAATTATAAGAGAAAGTATTTTATCAGAACTTAAAGATATTGGATATTTTATTGATGCTTCTGGTGGTATTTTTGAATCAACAAAAAGGCTTTCAGAGAAAAACGAAATTTATGAAAATCTTTATAGATATCTTGATGAGTTTTATAGAATAGTTATAAGGTCAGCCCCTGGAAAAGAGCATGAAGCATGTAAAAACTATTTGATTTGGATTGGTGGTTTAGGAAAGGATTATGAAGAAATAGAAAAAGATTTGGATACTTATAAAGAACTTACAAAAGCAGATGGTGATGTTTATCATTTATATCATATCCATGTTTCAGTAGGGAAGCCTGATTGTAGTGCTATTAAAGCGCTTGAAGAAGTTTTTGGTATAAGAAGATGATTTTTGAAGATTATACTTACATAAGACAGCAAATTGATTTAGGTGTTATTATAACACAAGAGGAAACAGCAATATATCAGAGTAAGAACTTTATTTTGAAAGAGACAAAGGAAAGCAGTTTACCCTTTTTTGATTACAAGATCAAGATTCCGCGTTATGATGTAAAAAGTTTATTTACGAATACAATTTATAGAGACTGTATTGCCTGTTCAGATATAGGTTTAGCAGGTTATAAAGTAGGAGATGTTGTTTTAGTTGTTTCAATAAGAGACGAAATGTTTTTCATTTTAACAAAAGTGAATTGGCTTTATCAAAAGAGGTTTGAAGAAGGTTATTTAGAACCTGCTATGCCAAACAGAAAAGTTTTAACAAATGAAGTAAGTTCAATAAGTATAGAGCCATCAGGCGAGATAAATTTCAGGTTTGGTTTTGGGTATTATGACAATCTTATAAAGTTTGGAGGCTTTTCAGTTGACAAAATGGGCAGAGCGCTTTTGCTTATAGCAAACGATACACTTGGTGAATTTTTTAGAATGGATTTTGATGGTTCAGTTGTTTTAAAAAGTATGGATAGTATAGAATTATTATCAAAAGTTTATAGGTTTAATGGAGAGAAAATGGTAGTAAATATAGAAGCGGAAGGTGACAGTTTATCATATTCAATTAGTGAAGTAGCAACTTTTAGGGTAAAAAGTTTAAAGAATTTAGAGGAAACATATTTTAGGTTGATGCCTTCCGTTTTGGAGTTTTATCTTGGTAACAAGAAGCAGTGTAGGTTTTATTATCAAGCAAAAGATGGTAGGAGTGGTTCAATTTTATTTGATTTTAATGAAGGGTTAAAAGTGGAAATGGATGGAGATATTCAATTGGTAAAAATTTATGAAGATGAAGGTAATCTTGAATGGGTAGCAAAGGCAGAAACTTTAAGGAGCGAATTGAATGAATTAAGGAGTTGGCTTGAATCTCATATTCATATAGATAGTCGGGGAAAGAAAACTACACCACCTATTCAGCCGTTGCCACCTGCAAAGGATTTTTTTTCAAAGAAAGTGAAGGTGGAATAAAGGAGTTCAAAAAATTAGAAAAGAGAATTAAGGAATTATTTTTAAGGAGTTGTTATGAAGGATGTTAATACAATTATAAAAGAACTTATAACAAGAGCAAAAGAATTAGCACCGAATTTTGTATGGGAACCGCAAACGGTTGTTTCAAGGCTTTTCCTTTCAGTTCCTGCTTTGGAAATGTCAAATCTTTATCTTGTAGCGGAGTATTTACACAGGTTAATGTCTTTTGAAGGTTTAAAATCGCTTTTAGAGGATGATGTTTTTAAAACAAATTTAGCAACTGCTTTAAGCGTTTCAAAACAAGAAGTAGAAAATCTAATACAAAAAGATTTGGAGTATTTTGGTGAAAGGTTTAATGTTAAGAGGAAAAAAGCAACTTATTCAAGAGGGATAGTTTCACTTTATTTTTCAAGTTCAGAAAGTGTTTCATTACCCGCAAATACTATTTTTGTGGCAAGGAATGGAGTGGAATTTAGCAATTTAGTTGATGTCATTTTAACACCCGTTTTTGATGTGGAAACAGGTTTATATGTAGCAAACGTTTTAGTTCAGTGTAGAGATGCAGGAACAATAGGTAATATTCCTGCTGGTGCAATAATACATATCAATAGACAGATACCGAATTTAGTAGCAGTAAAAAATCCATTTTCTTTTATTTCAGGGCAAGATGAGGAAGATTGGTCAAGTTATTTAGAAAGGATAAAGTTTTTAAGGTTTTCAACTGCTTTAGGTTCAAAGTCTTGGTTGGAAAGTCTTATCAAGTCAAACGAAAATGTTTTAGACGCAAAAGTTTTTTCAGCAACAGACAAAGAATTTACAAGGAGGTATGGTGCAGAAGTTTGGGTTGTCAATTACGAAGAATTGGAAAAAGACAGTTTAGCACCAACTGAAACGGAAAAATATGTTTTATATCCGCCTTGTGTTAAAGTTGTAGGACCTGGCAGACTTATAAGAAAAGAAGTTTTTGAAGATGTATATTCCTATTCAGTTTTTGCTGTTGAAAAAGTTATAAGAGAAGGAACAGGTGCTATTGAATTTTATTATGACAAATCAATTTATTACATTCAACAAGTTATTTCAGATCCAGAGTTTTGGTTTTTTGGTGGGGAAAGAAATGTAGTTGTAAGGAAGGCGCTTCCAGCACAGATAAAAGTTGATGCAGAAATTTATCCGAAATATCCCGTAGTAGATAAAGAACTTTTGAAGCAGACAATTATAAACGATTTACAAGTTTTCTTTACTGGTGGTATAACTTCTTATGGTGAAAGATTTAATAGAGTAGCAATAGGTTCAAGAATTGATGCTTCTGATGTTTTGGAAGTCATTTTGGAAAATCCCGAAGTAGATAGAGTAGATTTAGCAACTTATAAGTTATGGATAAAGCACTATTATGCTAATGCTTATGAGACAAATCCACTTGAAATCAGATTGGAGTTTTTTGAGTATCCTGTTTTTAACGCAGAGGATTCGAATATTATTATAAAGTGAGATGGCGGATTTATATATAAAAGTTTTACCTGACAAGCCATTCCTTTTTGACATTTTGTTGAGTTTTTTAGATGCTGGTGTTTTTAATACAAAAAAAGGAGTTTATCCGAATTTTCCCTTGAAGTTGAAAATAGAAAATTGTGTTTTGGGAGAAGTCTTATCAATTTATTTTAATGACAAAAAAGTAGCGGAAATTATAGCAAATGCTGAAACAATGTTTTGGGATTTTGAGCCAGATTGGGATAATGAAACAAATAAAATTTATGTAAGTGGAACAGCACATGACAAATTTTCAAATGTTGTTTATTTCTTTCCGCAGAATTTTGCAGTCTTTTTGTGGCTTTTTAGTGAAAAATTTGTGGAAATCATACAAGAATTAGCACAAAGCAAGCAGGATTTTTTTATACAAAATTCTGTTGGTGATGCTTTAAATAAAGAATTTAAAACAGGTAAGGATTATTATGAATTAAGTAAGTATGTTTATTCAGAGATTATACCGCCGCTTAAAGATTTTGTAGAAGAAAAGTTAAAAAGGGCATATTTTTTACAAACGGCTTATAATTGGAAAACAACGATGTTTAT
>Ga0209821_100137_pt1 | contig 12630 bp, 14 predicted proteins | sample SSWtaG_3_FD_184118 | JGI IMG/M metagenome (GOLD analysis project Ga0209821, IMG submission 184118) | Hot spring microbial communities from Sandy's Spring West, USA to study Microbial Dark Matter (Phase II) - SSWTFFsm_matched (SPAdes)... | ecosystem: Environmental > Aquatic > Thermal springs > Hot... | reverse complement strand
ATGCATCAGCCTTTGGTTTTTATTGGAGAAAAACTCGAAAGTAATTTAAAAAAGATGCTTCTATCGAAAGATTCAAAGGAAAGCTGGGACGCAAAGCTAATAGCTAGGGCATACAAAAATCCAGCAACTTATGTTGAGAAGCTCTCAAATTACAACCCAAAGTTGGTCTTAGATTTTTCAGGTATTCTATTGGAAAGTTTAAATCAGCTTTCAGATCTTCTAGAAGATGTTTATGTTGGTAATGAAAAGGTTGGAAACATAATTGAAGCCTACAAAAGAGTTTTGAATAAATATCCAAACTCGATAGAGTTTGCCGGCTCATCATATTCCCATTGCTATTTTCCAGTTACTCCAGAGAGGGACTGGAGATGGCAAATAGAAGAATGGCAGAATGTTTTTTCTTCTATTTTTGGGAAAAATCGCCTAAAAAAGGTAAAAGGATTTTGGCTTCCGGAGATGGGAGTTCCGTCTTATGGGGACAAACTGGCAAAATTGATAAAGATTTTGAAAGACTTTGGATACGAATGGTTAATATTACCAATATTTGCAGTTAAGGATTATCACAAGCTTAGTTATGAGCAAAAAATTTCACTGGTCGTTAAACCGCATAAGGTTAAAATAAACGATCAAGAAATTACTGTTGTCTTCTCCGCACCTTACTACTTCATAGACCAGCAGGCTGGTGTCTCAGCTTCTTACATTTATGAACAATGTTTGAAAGCATCTGAGTTTTCAAAGGATAAGCCAGCCCTAGTGATAACTGCTAGCGATGGTGAAAACGGAAATGTGATGATGAATGAATTTTTTCCTCAAACATTTACTGAGTTTCATACCAAAATAAAGGATGATAAAGTCTCTTCTATGCTAATTTCAGAGTTTCTAGAAGAGTTCTATAAAGAGGAAAAGCTAGGAGAAGTGGAATTAAGTTTAATTGGAGCCTCGTGGGTCGGAGGACATGAGAGATGGATATGGGGAGAGAAGAGAGCGGCTATTGCTAAGAAAATAGATGAAATAAGCAAGATAGTTAATGAAAGGGTTAAAGATAAAGATTTTAAAGAGCTTTTAAAGCTATTGTTAATAGCTGAAACCAGTTGCTATGTTTATTGGGGAATAGACTATTGGTTTTCTCAGGGTGAAAAAATTTTAGAAATTTTAAAGAGCAGAATTGGAAGAAACGTTTAAAAAGATTTTGGGAAATCTTTTTAAATAGAGCTTAAATAATTTTTATGAGAATTGCCTTATTTTCCTGGGAATCTTTGCATTCAATATCTGTAGGTGGTTTATCAGTTCATGTCACAGAATTGGCCGCTGCTTTACAGAGAAAAGGGCATGAGGTTCACGTTTTTACTAGAATAGGAGATAATCAACCAATCTATCAAAACATTGATGGAGTCCATTACCATAGATGCCCATTTGCATTTTGCTCTGATTTTGTTTATGAGATGACTAATAACATGTGTAAATCTATGGTTTATTACTTCAATGAAACTGAAAATTATGTTGGTAATTTTGACATAATTCATGGCCACGATTGGCATGTCGTTTTGGCATTGGATGAATTAAAGAAAGCAAAGGGGAAAAAAGTCGTTTTTACGCTTCATTCAACTCAATATGGAAGGGATGGAAATCATTTTAATGGAGGAAAGGCGGGGGACATCTCAAACATAGAATGGTATGGCACGTATATTGCTGATAGAGTTATTGTTTGCTCGAATGCAATGAAGGAAGAAGTTATGAGAATTTACAGGGTGCCTGACTGGAAGATAAGAGTTATACCAAACGGAATTTGGGCAGATAGGTTTAATGGTAGCATAGATCCATGGAATGATGTAAAAAAGCATTTGGGTATTGGAGTTTATGATCCAATGATAGTTTATGTTGGAAGGATGACTTATCAAAAGGGAGTTGACCTACTAATAGAGGCCATTCCAGATATTTTGAAAGATTTTCCAAACACCAAATTCGTTTTTATTGGCGATGGATACATGAAAAGTCAATTGGAGAAGAGAGTTACCGAGCTAAATCTATGGCATGCCGTTAGGTTTACTGGCTACATTCCAGATGATTGGAAACTCAAAATAATTAAAGCTAGCGATGCTGTTGTTGTTCCGAGCAGAAATGAGCCTTTTGGGATTGTTGTCCTAGAAGCATGGGCTGCAGGAAAGCCCGTAATAGCAACTCATGGCACTGGTGCTGGAGAGCTAATATGGCATGGCGTGACTGGCTATAGAGTTTATCAGGCTCCAAATTCAATAGCCTGGGGAGTAAAGGAGATATTAAGAAATCTTGATCATGCAAGATGGATGGGTGAGAGAGGGAGGTATGCTGCTCAAACTGTTTTTACATGGGACAACGTTGCAGAACAAACTATTAAAGTATATGAAGAGGTATTAGGATGAGGATTAAGAAAATTTTACTGCCGAAATGGGTTCCATGGTTCGTTTTGGTAGTTTCGATTTTTTCAATTTTACTAGTTTATTATGGGCTAGGAGAACAAAAGAATATAACTTCTAAAACATTTTTAATAACTTTGATTATGTTCGCTTTCATCATTTTTGTTTTGTTTTTTATTTCCTATAGGCAAGTTCCCTATTTGATATTGTTGGAGGTGAGAAAATGAGATGTTGGTTTTGTGGTAAAGAGGCTGTAGCAGTGTCGATGGGGGGAAAAGCAGTTTGTAGAGACCATGCAAATGTGATAGATAGAATATGTTTTGCAAAATCAGATACGAGCACAGGATATGCAACGTATGAATGGGTTCATAATGTTGTTCTAGCACCAGATGAATGGATAGAGTGGGAAAGTTGGGAGGGAGGAAAAAAAGTAGTTAGAACCTAAACTAGTCTTACGCCAGGCATTATCCACTTTTCGCTTTTCCACTCTTTCGCCCTTTCTATTATTTTTTTCGGTGTTTCTGTCAAAGCCTTTTTAGCTTCGCTAATTTCTAGTCCAAGAGTAACTAGGTAGGATATCAAAACTTTCGGATCTTTGATTTGCCAATGAGATAGTGCCCCAGAGGAAACTATTAAAGGGAATTTGAATTTTTTATAAAGCCTAATTATTTCCATTTGATTCGCTATAACTTTTTTCCTTTCGCTTCCTTCACAACTCAAAATTTTCCTAAAGTTTATTTCTATTGCAACTTCGTTTTCCTTTGCAAATCTTGCTAAAACATGATTTATGCCACAATCCACCCTCTCATAGTCTGGATGAGTCAAAATGTCCACACCTCTACTCTCAACACCTACTCTATTCATAAAATTCGTTCCACCTCTAACTAATATCAAATCAATTTCTCTCCTTCTCTTTAACAGCTTTTTTAGTTCAAGCTTATTCGTCGCTTCAAAGCCTAGGTAAATTTCGAAGTTATATTCCTTACTAACCCTATCAACCTCAACCTTCAAGATATTTTCTTCCTCTTTTTTCAGAGGATAAGAGATGAAGCCGATTCCCTTATAACCAAACTCTTTTGCAACTCTAACTATATCTTCTAAGCTCGATTCCCCAGAACTGAATGTACTATGAATATGAAGGTCATAACTCATTTAATTCTTTTCTCTTTAATCAAATAAATCAAGCTTCCAAAAAATAACCAAACAATTCCAATAATTTTGGCATTATTTTCAAGAAAGGCCATAAGCATAATACAGCTAATAGTTCCAGCTACTGGTATCGTAGGATGAAACGGAAGCTCGAAAGCTGGTTTCTTGTGCATTTTCCTCTTAATCATTATCAAGCTAAGGTTTGTGAAGATGAAGTTGAAAAGAGAACCAAAACTGACAATTGAAACGACAAGGCTTATACTCCCAGTAAGTACTAGCAATATGCTTATTATAGATGAGGCTATTACTGAAAAGACAGGAGTTCCGAATTTTTCATTTATTTCAGAAAAAAGTTTTGGTAATAGATTGTCTCTTGAGAGCGCAAATAGTGTTCTAGAGGAACTATAGATGCTCGCCAGCGCAACGCTTGCTGTAGCAACTAAGGCACCAAATGTTACGTATAAGCTTGCATACTCATTTCTTGTTATAACTTGGGCTACGTAAGATAGAGGATGGTCAACGTTTCCAAGAATTCTCCAATCTACGGAACCAACACTAACTATAGCCACTCCAATATAAGCTATTAGGCAAATTAAAAACGATAAAATTATGGCTAGCGGAACATCTTTTTTTGGGTTTTTAGCTTCTTCCGAAGCCATTGCTATTGTTTGAAATCCCAAGAAAGCGAAGAAAACTAAAGAGCTTGCTGTCAAGGTTGATGAAAATCCTCTGGGGAAAAACGGAATGAAATTGTTGGTGTTGAAATTTTTTAGAAGAAAGAAGATACCAACAAAGATTAGAAAGAACAAGGCGGAAAGCTTTATTGCTACAAACACTGATGATATTCTGGTTGTTATTTTTGTCCCAACGATATTAGGTATTGTCAGCAGAATTATAAGAAGGATTGAAGATATGATGAGAAAATCTTTAGGTAGAAATGGAAAGAAAAATGAAAGTAGGTATGCTGAAAATCCAAGAGAGACCGCAGCCACCGAAACAACGTTATCGAAATATCTCATCCAACCGACTAAGAATCCAAGAAATTTTCCAAAGGCCCTTTTTGTATAAGCGTAGGAACTTCCAGTTTCTGTTATCATGGAAGAAAGTTCAGCAGTTGTTAGTGCTGTTAGCAAGGCAACGAATCCGGCGATCCAGAATGATAGTATAACTGATGGTCCAGCGATCCCCGCAGCTATTCCGCTAACAACAAATATGCCAGCGCCTATTATTTGAGAAATTCCTATATCTATTAAATCCAACAAGCCTAACTCTTTCTTAAATTTACCCATTTTAAATTTTCTCCCTACGCTCTTAAACCTCTAGCCTTTTTACCAGCAGAAGTCAACCCTCTAAATACCCTTCTTCTATGCTTTCCACTCGCTATCCAATTTATTTTTGGATCCGATTTAATGTTTGGATGGTTTGGGTCGACGAGAATAACTTCAAACCATTTGTATTGACCATCTTCTCCAACATAATAACTATTCAAAACCTCTAGATTTGGAAACTTTCTAGCAGCCCTTTCTTCGGCAATCCATTTATCAGACTTTCGTGCAGTGAATTTAAGAAGGCCAGCGGAAGAAGGCTTCCTACCACCACTTCTTTCGTATAACCTCCTAGGCTTTCCACCCTTTCTAACTCTAACTCTAGCGACGATAAAACCTTGCTTAGCTTTATATCCTAGAGCCCTTGCCCTGTCTAATCGAGTAGGCCTTTCTATTCTTACCACAGCTGGCTGCCTTCTCCACTCTATCAACCTTTCCATTTTCAATTTTTCCATTTCTTCACTACTCTTCTTCCACAAATTTCTGATTGCTTTGTATAGATTCATAGGAATTCAATTGAAATGTAAATTTAAATCGTTAAAATCAAACTCTTCTTTAGTGATAGTATGCATCCATTGTTGAAAGCCTTAATAGGAGTCTTGATAGTAGTTGCAGCACTTTACTACATATTTTCAGGAATACCAGGGTATGTTAAGCCAGCATTGAGTGACGTTTTAGTAGTGCTAAATGGAGCGATTCCACTATTTCTAATATTGCTAGGAGTCTTCATTGCTTGGTTAGAGTGGGACGAGTGGAAGATCGAGAAAGAATTAGCTAAGGAAGAGAAGAAGTTAGAGGCAGAGAAAAAAAGAGGTAGAAAAAGAAAGTAGTTTAAATAGCCTTCCTTTTATTTTTTATTTTTGAATAGGAAATACTTTCTATGGAGATTCCATATAAAGAATTTACAAAGCTAGAGTTGAAGGTTGGAAAAATTATTGAAGTTGAAGATATTCCAAATTCGAACAAGCTTTACAAATTAAAGGTAGATTTCGGTAACGAAAGAAGAACAGCCGTAGCTGGGATAAAACAGCAGTATAGACCGGAAGACATTCTAAATAAAAAATTTGTTTTTGTTACGAACCTGGAAAGAAGAAAAATAATGGGAATAGAATCTGAATGTATGATTTTAGCAGCAGAAGATGATGGTATAATTGCGCTTCTTCAACCAATAAAAGATGTTAAGGAAGGGAGTATAATTAGATAAAATGGAAGAGAAGACCAAACAATACTTACTAAAAATTGCTAGAAGAGCGATAGAAACCTATGTGAGAACCGGTAGAATAATCTCAAAGCCTAAGGATTATCCTTTAGAGCTAGAAGAAAAAAGGGGAGTTTTTGTAACAATCAATAAAATTCTTCATGGCAAACCAGAGCTCAGAGGATGTATAGGTTTACCATATCCTAGAAAACCATTAATAGAGGGTGTAATAGAAGCAGCGATTTCTGCCACACGAGATCCTAGATTTCCGCCATTGAGTGAAGAAGAGTTGGATGACATTAAAATTGAAATTTCGATTTTGTCAGAGCCAAAGAAGATAGAAGGGAGTGCTAAAGAGGTCATAGAAAAAATCTTACCCTTTAAACATGGGGTAATAATAAAGAAAGGGTTAAAAAGCGCGCTGTTTTTGCCTCAAGTTTGGGATGAACTCCCAAAGAAGGAAGTTTTTCTTTCCCAACTTTGCTTAAAAGCTGGTTTACCTTCGGATGAATGGAAAAAAGAGGGAATGGAGTTTTACGTATTTGAAGCTGAAATAATTGAAGAACATTAAATGTTTTTTAGCTTTCTCTAAACAAGTAGAATCTTAGATGAAGCTAGCGATATTTTTATTTTTGTCGCTAACTAAATAAAAAGAGGTACGAAAGATATGACCACTTTACACTGGATAATTCTAGCACTCTTGCTAAACAGTTTAATAGGCTTAATTGGTGTATTTTCTCTATTAGTTAGAAGAAAGAAGTTGGATAAAATAATTTTTCCTCTAGTCTCTTTCACTGCCGGGGTATTATTCGGAGGCGGATTTTACCATTTATTTGTAGAAAGTCTTGATGAGTTAGGAGTAGTGAGCTCTGTCAACTGGTTTACTGTTGGATTTATTTTATTCTTCATACTTGAAAAGGGCTTGAAGTGGCATCATTGTCATCTATTGAAGTGTAAAGTCCATCCCTTTAGCTACATGATATTTTTAGGTGATGCCATTCACAACTTAATCGATGGTATAGTTATTTCTCTAACATTTCTGGTTGATGTAAATCTAGGAATTATAACAACTTTATTGATAATAGCTCATGAAGTTCCGCAAGAACTTGGAAATTTCGCTACTGCCATATATGGAGGGATGGAAAAAAGAAAAGCAATTTTATTTACTTTCTTGTCCCAACTGACTTGTATAGTAGGTGGTCTATTAGGATATTACCTAATGTCTGATGAGCTATTTTTACCTCTATTGCCGATAGCAGCCGGTGGCTTTATTTACATCGCTACATCCGATTTGGTACCAGAACTTCATAGAGAAGTTAACCTCAAAAAATCTATCCTATCTTTTACCTTATTCATTCTCGGACTTATTTTTATAATTTCCCTTAGATTTTTCGAAGTTTAACAATATTTAATGACATCAAACATCGCTGGGGGTGGGATTTGAACCCACACGGGCGTAAAGCCCACCGGCTTTCTTCATTATTGTTCAGTCCTTGAGTTTTCAAAACTCAAGGCCGGCGCCCTACCTGGTTAGGCGACCCCAGCACTAAAAATAATTATGCTGCTTTGCTTTTAAACAGGCATATAGGTTTATCTGAAAATTTTTTAAATTTCGCATCGTTTTCTATTAATTTCTAGTTTATTCATGACATTCATTTTAAATTCAAAAAGATAATTGATGAATGGAGTATTTTACGATAGATGATTTCAATTTAAAGGGGAAAACTGTTATAGTTAGAATAGATGTTAACACTTATTACGATACTTCCTCTAAAAAACTTTTTGACTCTCCCAGAATTAAAGCTCATTCAAAAACAATAAAAGAGCTTCAAGAAAAGGGGGCTAAATTAGTTGTTTTGGCTCATCAGGGAAGGAGAGGGGACGAAGATTTTATTGGTTTGGAAAAACATGCCGAACTCATAAATAAATACTTGGACAAGCAGATCGAGTTTGTTGATGACATCGTCGGAGAGAAAGCCAAGAAAAAGATAAGAGAGTTAAATGATGGAGAAGCAATACTTTTGGATAATGTGAGATTTCTGGATGACGAGACAAAAGAGAAAAGTATAGAGGAACATGCGAATTCTACGATAGTTAAAGAGTTGGCACCACTTGCAAATTATTTTGTTTTGGACGGGTTTTCAATCGCTCACAGATCTCATGCTAGCGTAGTAGGCTTTTCTACAGTTCTTCCTTCAATGGCAGGAAGAGTAATGGAAAATGAATTAAATGCGTTAAGCAGAGCATTCTTCGATTTTGGAGAAAAATTTAGAATAATCGGCACTCTTTTAATTCATGATTTACCTAGGTTTCAATTAAAGTGGGATGTTTTTATTTTGGCTGGAGCAAAGGTTGATGATTGTTTAAAGGTTATGGAAAGATTGCTGAAGTCTGGTAATTTGGAGATGAAAAAGATTTTACTAGGGGGCCTCATTGCTAATCTTTTCCTACATTGCTCAGGGATAGATATAAACGATGACAATAGAAAGGTTTTGCAAGACATGGGTTATTTACAATTGGAGGATAGAGCAAGAAGGATTTTGGAAAATTACAAGTATTACATAATAATGCCAGAAGACGTAGCCATAGAAATAGATGGTAATAGAGTTGAGTTTGATGTTTCGAACATTCCTGAGAAAGGTTTGATTCTAGATGTCGGAAGGAAAACTATAGAAAAATTCAAAGATGTTCTAAAAGATGCGAAGTACATTATAGTGAAGGGTCCTTTAGGTATGTATGAAAAACAACCATTTTCTATAGGAACGAAAGAAATTTTGGAAACGCTATCTAATTTAAAATCTTTTAGATTAATTGGTGGTGGTGATACTTCTACAGCCCTAGAAGTTTTTGGAATTCCACAAGAGAAGTTTTCTTATGTTAGCTTGGCTGGAGGCGCTCTGATAGATTATCTTTCTGGAAAAGAGCTTCCTGGAATTAAAGCTTTGGAGCTATCTTATCGAAAGTTTAAAGTTTAGTACCATGTTTCACAAAAACTCTTGCGATTTTCTCCAGAAATCGTTTCTTGTTTTCTGAAAAAACGAATGCGCTAGCTATCAAAACTCCATCTACTCCAATATCTAATGCAGCCTTAACGTCTTCCTCATTAGTTATACCAGCTCCACACATCTTCACGATATTTGGGTTTATTTCCTTAACTACTTTAACAAATTCCTCAAGGGATTTAGCCCTATATTTTGATACAGCTTTACCACTTGCAATTAATTCTGGTGGTTCGTAACTTAAAGAATATGGAGACATTTTGGCAATTTTTTTCGCTTCTTTTATGCTAGAGGCTAAGGCGAATATTTTAAAGTTATACTTTCTTGCAATTTTGATTACTCTTTCTATTTTCTGGATAGGGAGTTTTCTTTCGGAGTGGTTTATCAAGGAACCATAAACTCCATATTCTTTCAAAGAATTGAGCGAAATGCTACCAGTAAACCTCCCCTCTTCTACATCATCAACATGCTGAGCCAAAACAGGAATTTTAACATTTTTTATAACCGATGGGATGTCCAGAAATTGTGGGGATACAAAGATTTTGACTCCATACTTTTTTGAAACAACTTCAGCAATTTTTGCAAGCTTTATAGCTTTGTTTCCACAAGCCTCTCTATATGCTTTAAAGTTTAGGACAATCATTTATGAACAATCCTCCTAATTTCCTTGAGCAAGTTTATTGCTTCCTCATCTTTTCTCATCCAGACGTTTCTTCCAATCGCAACCCCAGCCGCACCAACGCTCATAACATCCTCAACGATTTTTAGCACATCACTTTCTTCTGAAATCTTTGGCCCACCAGCTACCAGAACCGGAACAAAACAATCTTTAACAACTTTTGAGAAACTCTCCTTATCGCCAGTATAGTAAGTTTTAACAATATCGAATCCAATCTCTGCTCCAGCTCTGGCTGCATACCTTATTGCTTCAGCATCATATTTCGACTTAATCTTCTTTCCTCTTGGGTATGCAAATCCAAGAATTGGCATTTTGTATTTATTAGCTTCTTGCTTTATTTCCTTAAACATTCCAAACATCTCGGCCTCTTTTTCAGAACCAAAGTAAATCGTGCATGCTATTGCTTTGGCTCCAACTTCTTTAGCCTCCTTTACACTTGTTACAATTTGCTGAATTTGGTTTTCATCGGGAGATAAACTAGTTCTAGCTGTTATTTTAACGATTATCGGTATTTTGTTGGAAATGTTTTTTATCTTTCTGGCAACCCCGACATGAACTATTAATCCATCAACTTTCCCATCAACAGCTATTTTTGCAATTCTTTCTGGAGAAATATCTATTCCATCATAAACGCTTGGACCATGCTCAACAGCATGGTCAAAAGCCAGCAATACGGCTTTCCCATCTTTCATTATTTCTCTAAGCTTTTTCTCTTTAGACTCAAACATCTTTCTCACTCATAAATTCCATAACTTCTTTTTCACTAGGAAAATAACCTTTACCTTTGCTAATTTTTAGCGCAGCATAGGCATTTGAGAATTTCATAGAAAATTCGAAAGAAGAAGTTTTTGAATAGGAATGAACGAATGCCGCTGTGAATGAATCACCAGCACCTGTAGTATCAATCACCTTCACCTTATAAGCTTTAAAAATTTTAATCTCCTTTTCAAAAATCACAGAACCATTTTTACCCATCGTGACTATTACATTAGAATTTGAAATTTTTTTTAGCTTTCTACATGCCTCTAAAGGATTTTTGGTTTTAGTCAATTTCATCGCTTCTTTCTTATTCATTATAACAAAGTCTGATTTTTTGAGTAATTTTAACAAATTATTTTTCTGGTAATCTACCATAGCAACGCTTGGGTTACAAACCACCTTCACTCCATTATTTTTTGCAACTTTTATTGCTTTTTCCAAAAATCTAATATTTTCTTTGCTTATCATGCTAGTAAAGATAAACCACTCGCATCTTCTAATCGAGTCTTCATTTAGATCATTTTCATCTAAAAGATTATTTGCCCCTCTATAAGTTAATATAGTCTTTTCTCCGCCATAAATAAAAACGAGGGAAAATCCAGTTAAGGAATTCTCTATACCGACATTTCTAATAGATATACCACTTTTTCTCATTTCTTTCAAAATCATTTTTCCATAAGTGTCATTACCGACCTTACCGAAAAATTCGACATTGTTTCCTAGTATAGAAAGAACTTTTGCCACGTTAAATCCAGAGCCACCAACGTCCAAAGATATTCTATCCAACTGAATTTTATAGTCGAATGGAAATGCAATCATATCTTTCAAAAGAGAAATATTTTTTGAAGGATATATTGTTATATCAATTACAAGAGAACCAACTACACAAGCTCTCATTACTGTATTTTTTCTCTTTCAAATAAATTCCTTTGTTGTATGAAAAGCCTTGCCTTAAAATCTGCTAATATTCCCATAAAATTCGCAAAAGCTTCTTCTGGAGTACCGAAACTACTAAAATATTTATGAACATCTCCATCAGCCCACCATTTATTACAAATGTAATAATAATGATCGCTTTGTTGCAAGAGCCTCCAAATTTTAATTAGTTCTTGATTTCCACACTTTTTAACGATTTTCTCCAAGTTCTTAACTTCTTCAAAAGCAATTTGTTGCATTCTATTTCCCAACCAAGCTGATACATCCCTTTCCATATCAGCCCAAGAAACTGTTGAAAACTCGAAGACGTCAATCTCTCCAATGGGTTGATACTTCTCGATTACTTCGCTAGCCTTCAGGAATTCTAGGTTGTCATACCTCAAAACCATGTAGGGTAAAGCTCTCAAAAACCAAAATATTCCACTTTCCTCTGGTTGGTGCTCACCAAATGTTTCGTAATCCATAAAAATGTTTATAACTTGACCTGGAGTAGCGCTTAGCCAGGCTGCATATTTTTCCGCTGTTAAGGGCCATTGATCCCAATTTCTTGCAGAGAATCTGTAACCAATGTCGTCACTCAACCTATAATTTCTCAACAGTACTCTTATTCTTTTGTCTGGGGTGGGGTCATTTGGATAGCAGTACTTTCTAATGTAGACATAATTTGGATTTCTCCATTGTAATATTCTCTCTGTGCCTTCTGTAAATATGGCTTTAAAACCTAAACCTTCAACAATTTTCGCAATCCTATTATTGTAAATCATTTCTGTATTAACAAAAACTTTTGGTTCAACACCAAAATAATCTCTTAGCATTTGCTTATGCATCTCTACTTGTTCTATAAATTCGTTTTCACTTTCATATAGGCTAGCTAAAGAATGAAAGTATGTTTCTCCATAAAACTCAACTTCCTTTTTTTCTGCCAGTTGCTTGAACGTAGACAAAACATCCTTGTTAAACTTTTCGGCACTCTCAACAAAGGTTCCAGTTAGGCTAAAGCCAATTTTAAACTTCTTTTTTTCATGCTTCATATTGTCAAGAATTTCTAGTAGTATGCGATTTGTCGGCAAATAGCATTTGTTTGCAACTCTATCAAAGATCCACTTATTGAGCCCGTTGTTAAAATACGAGTCAAACAATTTTCTATCTTCTATAAAACCATTCGCCTGAAAATTAGCAATTCTAAAAGGCT
>Ga0209821_100136_pt1 | contig 12673 bp, 10 predicted proteins | sample SSWtaG_3_FD_184118 | JGI IMG/M metagenome (GOLD analysis project Ga0209821, IMG submission 184118) | Hot spring microbial communities from Sandy's Spring West, USA to study Microbial Dark Matter (Phase II) - SSWTFFsm_matched (SPAdes)... | ecosystem: Environmental > Aquatic > Thermal springs > Hot... | reverse complement strand
AGTACCTGGGTGCGGTAGCTCAGGCGGGTATCAACTCTGTGGTTTCTACGATACCTGGGGCTAATCTTGTGTATATTTTGGCAAACGGCATCATGGGGGCGCTTCAGAACCAGGTGATTATAGAAGGTACGATAGTTTCGGCGCCTGTAGAGCTGGGGGGTTTTAAGCTTGCCGGGGGTCTCGGGGCATTTAAAATCTACAACGTGTCAGACCGGGTTGCCTGCCATAGCACTGAGGTAAGGGAGATATCAGGCCAGAAGTTCCTAAGTAAGCCAAGCACGACTGAGGCAATTCTCGCCGGCCTCAAAGGCTTCGCCTCTGCAGTGGCACAACTCTACGCAACAGATGGAGGGGTTGTTGATCTCATACCCATAATACGTATGGTAGACATACCAGAAAACGGCTACTTCATGTTCACAGCTACGCCAGGCATCTACGTGCTGAGTATTGACAGACTTACCGCAAAAAGTATAGTAGATAAGTTTAAAGAAAGTCTAACAAACACAATAAAACAAAACTTGCGTGAATCCTATGAAAATGGTTCTTCATGTGAACTATATAAGAATATTAACAGTGCTGTTCAAAGTTTAAACATCGCATATGATTCTTCATCTAGAGACGCCCTATACAATAAAGCCTATGAGGAGGGTTATGACTATGGGGGGAGGGAATCGGACTCGACGCCGCTTACTTTAAACATGTACTTTGTTGTGGTTCCGCCTTACATGGCTGGGGGGAGGTTTGGCTCTACTTTTAACTACACTCTTGTGGCGGATGTGTTTGGGCTCTTAAGGAGCTTTCTCTTTCCCGGGCTTGGCGGAGTCCGCCATCAAATATTAACTACGCTGGGGGGTGATTTTTGTAAAGAGACGTCAGGTAGTGGTGGGAGTACGTCTATAAAGATTAGCGGTAATGTACATACATCTATAAAGACGTTGAGTGGCAATGAACCTACGTTTATAATAGGACAAGCTATCTACGACGCATGTTCCGGGGTTATAAACACAGTCTCAAACATCGTAGATGAGATAGTGAATGAGACTGTGGATAGGCTTTTGAAGCACTTCACGGCTACTACACAAACCAAAGACAAGTTTAAGTGCGACCTGCGCGGTATTCTAGTCTCTGTGGCTGAGAGCGCCGTGGGCGCGATAAAAGATACATTAAAATCAGAAATTAGAGAGATGGTTGGTGAATACGTGGTCTCACCCCTCTCCCAAAGGTTGCAGGGAGCTGTTTGTGGTCAGCTGAGTAGTAAGGTTGGGGGGCTTGTTGACGAAAAGCTCTCTTCTGTACTTGGGCAGCTTTTTGGCTTGTTTAAACTATTTGATACTCAGAATGTACTCAGCTTCTCAGAACGGCCAAGCAGTACGGAGTCCGGGATAAAAGGGGCCTTCTGCGAATTATTAGGTAGTTCGCAGATGGTCAGCTCTGTTAGTCTCTACGTCACGAAGGTTTTTGACGCGGTGGAAGAGGGCCTCTACGTGCCGTCTTACTTCCTCTCCGCCTACCCTATCCGGTTTAAGGAGTCGCCTACAGCAAGATGGTGCTACGCCGCGGTGGCCAGCCCCTACTACCTCTACGTGTTGCCCAAACCGCCGACGAGCGACGCCGAGAGAAAACGCCTCCTCGTTCAAGCATTAGAAGTTATAAGAGCGGATCCAACCCTCCAGGATAAGTTCTACTCTTTCTTACAGTCAAAAAAAGTACAAGTCACCCTCCCCACCTTAAAAGTATCAGGAAGCTTCCCATTCTTCCAAATAGAGTTGAAGCCATTTACTTGGAATGCTACGGGAACGGAGAGAACGGAGAGGATGGTGGCGTGTGACCTGTTATCTCTAGTATTTTTGAATCGCTATAAGAGGTTTAGCGAGTGTCTTGCCGAGGGTAAACTTGACTGGACTATAAATGCGCTTACGAGTACGGAGGATAATGTCGGTCTTTTTGACTCTTTGCTTTTGATGCTTCGTGGCTGGCGTTCTGTGGATTTGCCTGTGTTGGTTGGGGTGAATAGGTATTTTGATGCGTTTAAGGTGTATCCGGCTATTGCCGTGAGGGAAGCCAATAACCCGAACCCGTATTACTTCGTGGTGCCGTTTTCCACGCCTGCCCGGGAGCTCTTCGTGCTGGGCACCGTGGGTGACGTGGTGGTGTATGACGGGTTGAAAAAAGGTGAGTATAAAAATAGGGTGCCGTTTTTATACGTAGACGTGTCTAGGTAGTATAAATTTCTAGGTAGATTTTTTTCGTGACGCAGAAGTAGCGGTAGATGGCGTCCGGCACCTTCTCCAGGTTGTCGCATGGGTTGCCGAGGCTACTTATGATCTGGGAGATGTCGAAGTTCTCTAGTAGGAGTTGTATAACTTGGTTTTGTTCTAGTTCACTGGTGATTTGCGTAATTACGTCATGGACTGTTTGTTGGCAGGCGTTGGTGAGGAGGTTTCTTATGTCGGCTACTGCTTGGTATGCTATTCTGCATGTGGTTATTTTGTCTAGGTCTGGCGGCTCTGCGCGTGCTTTGATTATGTACGTGCCGGCGGGTATGACGTACCCCGTCTGGGTGGGCAGTATTACCTTGGCGGTGGTTGGTATTGTGGCGGTTGTGGTGGGGCCTGTGATTACTATGCAGGTGGGGGCTCCGCAGCGGCATTCTTTGTCGGGGCATATCTTTATGGTGGTGCCGTGTGGTATGGCCACGTGGGCGGTTTTGGTCTGGCCTGGCTCTATATCTAGCAACGTCTTGATAGCGGCGGCGATGTCTTCTGTGTGGAAGTCTTTTGCCTTGTCTAGCATGTAGAGGTAGGTGCCGTATATGGCGGCTGTTGCCGCGACGAGTAGCGCCACTAGGAAGACGTAGGAGGGGTTCATGTCCCGCAGAGCTTTCTGCTTGGCTTTGCCACGACCACGGTGGCGGCGCCTTCGCCTACCGACGCGGCGGCTATGGCCACGTAGTAGGTGGGCGTTCTCATCATGCAATACTCGGTGGGTATGGCTAGCTGTATGTAGTGTAGGCCCGACACGTTGAAGTACCAGATGGATTCGCGGGGGTCGAAGGCGCCCATTATGGGGAATCTGTAGGCTTTTTCGCCTGTGACGTTGTAGAGGGCGGCTGCGTAGGTTATGAGCAAGATTTCTTTTTGGCTACTGTAGAGGGTTACTGCGGCTTTGACGCCGCCGAAGGCGCCGAGGTTTTTAAACTCCACCCTCACGTTGGCGGCTGAGTTTATAAACGCCAACACGTTGTTGTCGCAGGCGGCCACGGCGTAGATCGACGTTATGTAGACGTAGTTGCCGACGTTTTCAACCTCCACTTCTAGCGTCTTCAGTTTGCAGAAGACACCGCGGAGGGCGGCGTAGGCCCCCGCCTTGTCGGTAAACACCACATTGAAATAGTCGATGTACAGGTCTTGGAGTTCGCTTGCTTGGTCTTGTGTGGTTAGTGTTGTCTCCAGGGCGTTGGCTGTGGCGTAGGCGGCTTCTTCTGCGGCGTTTCGTAATATGTGTTCGACTTCGCGTTTTATTATGGTGTAGTTTTCTATGGCGGCTGTGGGGCCTATTGTCCTTTTGGGTAGGGCGACTAGGAGGAGTAGGGTGATGGTGAGGATGAGGGCGGCTACCCCGATTAAGACCTGCCCTCTCATCGGGACAGGCGGAGGGATATTATTCTCCCCTCTCCCCGCATGAGTATGAGTGTGGCGCCGTCTGACCGCGCCGGGTCGTAGCCTCTTGCGATGGTGTATACTACGCCTCTGGTGAGGGAGATGACTGTGAGGTTGTACCCGACGTTGGGGGGTAGCAGGGTTTCTATGGCGGCTTTGGCGTATTGCGGGTCGCCGGAGCCCGAGACGCCGTAGGCCACGGCGTAGGCTATGCCTGTGTCTGCCCAGTGGATGAGTATCCTCTCCGCGTTTATCCTGAGGGCGTAGTCGGACTGGACGTACTGTACTTTGAAGAGGTGTTGGGCCACGACGAAGGTGAGGACTGTGGCCACGACGAGTAGCGATGCCTCGAGGAGCGCCGCTTGGCCTCTCATCGTCCGGGGGATATGAGGACCGTGCCGTTGGGTAGCACCAAAAACGCCGAGGTCGGGCCTGTGTAGAGCGTAGCGGGGTCTTTTACACACTTCAGCGGGCTTGCCTTCTCCGCTGCCCCGCTGGTTATCATGTAGCTGGGGGAGGGGACCAGGAGGTAGTAGCCCTTCTGGTATCCGTAGAGGGATGCGTCTATGAGGAGCGCCGGGAAGCCCGACGCCACGAAGTACATCACGCCGTTGCAACACGTCGCGTAGTAGGGTGTTATTAGGCATTCTGCGCCGCCTATTTTTAGGAGCGGCGGCGCGTTTGGTTTGAACTGTGCCTTCTGCCCGGCGGCTAGGGCGTCGGCGATTAGCGAGGTTCTCGCTTCTATCACCGCCGCGTATCCTGTGGCGGTGGTGTAGAAGTTCTGTATGGCGAGATACACGGCGGCGGCGAAGGCCACGACGAGTATAGCCGCCTCCACCACGTTCATGTCCTAGCCGGGGTCCTTCTTTTAAATTTTTACGAGGCATATACCCTTATCTGGGGGTTTTCTATCCTCACGCCGGGCTCGCAGCTGGTCACCACCATGTATTTGCCGTCCCTTATGCCCAGCTTTGGGCCGTCCAGCGGGCCGGTGTAGCCGTCGCAGTCACTGAAGTTGTCCGTGTATGCTACCTTTTCTATGGTTATGGCGGTGCCGGTGGAGTCCTGCACCTTGACTCCTTGGGGGGCTTGGATACTGCATGTGGCGGGGTTGCGGGTGTCGAGGCCTACGGTTATCTTACGGTTCTCTATTTTGACTGGGTAGTGGAGGTTTATCCTGGCTGTGTAGTTGCCGGGTTCTTGCGTCGCTCGTTGTAGGGCTATTTGGACCAGGTAGGCCGCTTCGTGGCATGCGTGGCTGTTTATGGTGTGGACTACGCTGTCGTAGAGGGTGAACACGTAGAGGAGGGAGGCTGTGGCTCCGGCGAGGAGGGCGGCGTAGAGGAGGACGACTGTGGGGATCTCCATCACCTCACCACGGCTGTTCTGTTATATATTTTTATATACGCCCCGGCGTCGCTGTAGATGCATTGCCGTGTGCCTGCCGCGCGGATGCAGAAGTTGCAGGTCCTGCCGGCGGGGGGCGTTATGGTGATCTCCTTCACTTCGGTCACCGCTATCTTCAGGGGCCCTCCGTATATAACCTCGCCGGCGTTGGCGATGTCGGTGAAGGTGGCAACTATATATTTGACCCTGTAGAGCCGTGCCGCGGCGGCCCAGCTCCCCACGGGCTCGCCGTAGCCCCCCTCAAATGCGGCAGTTAAGGTGTTTCCGGAGAGGCCCTTCAGCTCGCCGGGTGGAGAGGGGAGGATGTACCAGATCTTGAAGCGGTGAACCTCTCTGCTGCAGTTGGTAACGGCCTCGACGCCGACCGAGGCGAAGTAGGCCGCCTGCCTGAAGTTTATCACGTTGCCGGTCTCTATCATCTGCCAGGCGGGTTCCGTCCTCTCGGCAGAGGCGAGCAGGGGTGTTATGAAGGAAAAAACTAGAAAAGAGACTGAGATGAGAAGGGCGAAAAAAACCGTGGCAGGTATTACGTCCATCACCTAACAGTCACGGGATAGAGCTCGCTCCTGACTTCAGAATCCCCGCTTCTGTAGTAAACAGCAATATAATACGTAACGCCGGGCTCAAGGGATTGACCTTCAAGTTTATAAACTAGCGTCAGGGATGAGCCGGGAGAGAGTTCTGTCTTTTGTTGTGTCTGTCCACCCGGCGTAAGGGTCACAGGGTTGCTTAGCGTTCCGCCCGTGAGTTCAACTTTTGTAATGGTAGTGGAGGCTCCGCCGGTTTCTCTCACGGTTATTGAAACGTCGTATTTGTTTTGTCCTATTTTTGTTATTACTGCTTTTTCTATTATTACTTTTGGTTGTGGGTTGAAGAAGCCGCTCATCATGCCCCAGAATATGAGTACGGCGGCGATTCCTATTACTGTGAGGAGTACCGCGATTACTACGCCGCTTATGCCTTTGAGTTTTTGTGGTGTTGGGTTTTGCATATTTTCGTGTTGGTGGGGTTTTTTAATTTTTGCATGGCGTGGTAAAGCTTTTTAGCTTGTGTGTTTGGTGGTTTATGCGGTTTCGTGGTTTGAGGGTGTCTGTGGGCAGGGGTCGTGATGAGGGGGGTAGGGGCAAGAGGGATGGGGATGTAGAGGAGGAGGTGGGTGGCGTGTCTGCGGTGAAGGTGTGGAAGGGGGTGCCGGAGGGGCGGGTTGTGAAGCAGTATAGGGTTGGTCTTACGGATGTATATATTGTGGAGAGCGGCGCTTTTTATAAGTACGTGGTGGCGGATCCGGAGGTTGATGGGCGTGCGTTGAGGAGGTTGGGGGAGGCGTTGGAGAGGTTGGTGCAGATGGTGGATCCTGGTCTTTTTCTTGATGCTGAGCGGAGGGGGGAGGCTGTGAAGGAGCTTCGGTCGGGTTTGGCTAAGTTGGGTGTAAGGGATGAGGTGTTGCTGTATTTTGCGGAGCGGGAGCTCCTGGGGTTTGGCCCGCTTGACCCGGTTCTGCGTGATAAGCAGCTGGAGAATGTGGAGTGTAAGGGGCCGGGGAAGCCTTTAAACGTCGTGCATGTGGATTTTGGCCGTATCGAGACGAATTTGGTGTTTGGCGAGGCGGAGCTCGACAGCTTGGTGCAGCGGCTTGTGTTTAAGGCGGGGAAGTCTTGTAGCGCCGCTTCGCCTAAGGTGGACAATGCGCTTCTGCCTGGCGTGGGGAGGCTTACGGCAACTTGTGGGAGGGAGATTTCGGGTGGGAGTTCTTTTGTGGTGAGGATCTTTCCGGAGAGGCCTTGGACTGTGTTGGGTCTTTTAGAGCGTAACACGCTGTCGCCGGAGGTGGCGGCTTATCTGTGGCTGGCTGTGGAGTTCAAGATGCCTGTTCTCATCGCGGGGGAGATGGGGAGTGGGAAGACGAGTTATGCCAACGCTATTTTGGGCCTGGCGCCTCCAGATAGGAGGATTGGAACGGCGGAGGACGTGCCTGAGTTCAACGTGCCGCATCTAAACTGGCAGAGGTATTTGACAGACGAGAGGAGGGGGATCGATCTTTTCGAGCTTGTTAAGCTTCTGCTTAGGGCTAACGTGGATTATGTGGTGATAAACGAGATTAGGGGCGCGGAGGAGTCGCGGGCGTGGTTTCAAGCTATCTCCACAGGCCACGGCGGCGTGACGACGATACACGCAGATACCGTGGAGAGCGTGTTTAACAGGCTGGACAACCTGGGCATCCCGCCTGAGTTCCTGACCTCGCTGGCTCTGGTGGTGTTCATAGGCAGGTTTAAAATTGATGGGAAGATACAGAGAAGGACGCAGTATGTCTTTGACATAATTGACCCGAAGGCGAGGCGCTACACGCCAATTTTTAGGTACAACGCAGAGTCTGACAGCTACGAGGCTGGGGATCTCGCCTCTGCGAGGACTACGGGCCGCATTTTAGAGCTGGCTAAGTGGGATGTGGGCAGATTTATGGAGGAGTATAGGAGAAGGGTGGAGTTCTTACGCCGTGTCTTGTGTCTGCACCGCGTCTCGCCCTTGTCTGACGTCAAAACGTTAGTGGAATACTTCGCCAGGTTTTACCAAGGCTTCATGCCCAGCGTCCCGGGCGTGTGTGAGAAGAAGCCGGAGAGCAGAGAGGCGAAAAAAGAGGTGAGGACAAAGGCAGATTGGGTGGTGAGCTTCCGGATGCCCGCTGGCCCCAAGAGGATTAAGCTGAGGGCGGAGGCGGCGCCGGGGGTCCGTCTTGAGATTGTGGATGTCAACGGGAGGCCCGTAGGCGGCGTGGTGGCGGAGTTGGAGTTGTCTGAGCCGTCTCTCTCCGTAGTTGCTGTGGGGTCCGGCCGGTTGTTTTACGAAGTGGAGATGGGGAGCTCTGTGGTGGGCAGAGGCGCCGTAGATTTGATAAAACAGAGATGGACACAGCCCAGAGGGGATTTGGTGGACATGGACGAGACTAAGGTTTTGGATGATGGGGAGACGAAGATTGTGGAGGAGACTATGGTGGTGGAGGAGGCGCCGCGGCCGCAGGCGCCTAGACTCTGTCTCAAGGTGGGAGGTAGGGTTCTGCCGCTTGTGGCCGGCAGGTTGTACGGCAGAGCAGATTTTGAATTTGTAGGTGAGGTTGCTAAGTTTGTATCGAAGGAGCACTTCCGGATTGAGGAGAAGGGCGGCGGGTTGTGGGTTGTAGACGTGGGCTCTAAAAACGGCACGTTTGTAAACAACGTTAGGGCTGAGCGCGGGGTGGGGATTCCTCTGTTCCCAGGCTCTGTGGTTAGGATTGGGAAGGTGGAGGGGGTGGTGGAGCTATGTTGAGGCAGTTGGTAGATAAGGAGGTGGCGGCGCTTGTCGGCGTAAAGCTTGAGGAGGCCAGGCGCACCGCCCTTCTGCTTGTGGCCGCCGTTGCTGGTCTCGGCGCTGTCGTGGCGGTTTTTGGGCTTATCTCTCGTCAGTTTTTATTTATGTTGGGGGGGCTTGCTATTGCGTTGTCGTCTATAGTGTTTCTGTTCTACCCCGTGTTTGAAGTTAAGAGTAGAGTTGGGAGGGTGGAGGGGGAGTTGTTGCCTGCTGCGCTTTTTGCGGCTATTTATGCCTCGGCCGAGCGGGACATGACGGATGGTTTCTACGCGGTGAACCCGGGCATCGCGCCTCACATGGCCGAGTTTGTTAAGAATGTGGAAAGGATGCGTGTGAAGAAGCTCATCGCCACGCCGCATGAGGCTTTGGGGGAGGCGGCTCGTCTGCTGGAGGGTAGCAGGCTTTCTAACGTGCTTATGGCGGTGTCTACGGCGAGGACCGTTGGGCTGAGTCAGTACATACAGGCACGGGACATTTTGAGGAGTGTGCTTTTTGAGTTGAGGTCTGCGTATGCCAGGCTGGCCGAAAACGTGAAGCTCCTAGGCGAGGTGATCTTGGTGTTCTTTGGCGTGTTTCCGCTGATGATGTTGATAACATCTTCTATCTTTTACAGCTCGGGCGCTGCCATGCAGCTCCTTGCCTACGTCTTCCTGTTGATCCCTATGATGGGCGTGGCGCTGGCGTACCTCGTGGACGCCGCGTATCCTAAGACTCCTGAGTCTTTTTTAAAGAAGTACAGGGTATACCTAATCGGCGTGGGGATCGGAGCGGGGGTCGCCGTGGTCGTGGCGATGGCCCTGACGGCAATGCCTCTGCCTCTCAAAATCTCAGAGAGGGGTTCCGAATATGTAAATGCGGTTAAGGGGGCCTATGCGGTGGCAGTTGGTTTAGCCGCTGGTGTGCTGGCAACAGGCGCCTTCGTGGTGCCTAAGTATCTCCTCGAGGCCAGGAGGAGATGGGGTATCATCTCAGCGTTGCCGTTTTTCGTCCGGGATCTGGCCGAGAGCGTGAAGACAGGTCTGGCTCCGGCCAGGGCTGTGACGACGCTTATCCAGCGTAAGAGCTATAATAAGCACTTCGATGAGGTCCTCAGGTCTACAGCCCGGCGCATCGCCAGGGGTGCCACCTTTAGGGAGGCTATGGCAGAGGAGGCCCGGGGACTTCCTTGGATTGCCGGCGTTGTCCTCGCCGCGGCTGGGGAGGCGGAGAGGCTGGGCGCGAGGCACGAAGTCTTTGCGGACCTTGCAGACGCTGTTCGGGATATCGTCGACATTCTCAAAGCTGCCAGATCTGCCATGCGGGGTGCGGTGGCTTTTGGGCTGATAACTGTGGTGATAATCACGGTGCTCCTTGGAGGCGTGGCTAAGATGTTAATATTCCAAGTGGCAGATCAAGCCACCTCTCTGCAGGCCGCCTCTAAGAACATACCTGCAAATGTGCAACTTATCGGGTGGCCGCAGGTGCCGGAGGTTCTGCGTTATGCGCTTATAGGCGCTGTTTTAAATGCTGCTGTGCTGGGCGTGTTGATCGGCAAAATGGCCGAGGGGAATTTCTACGCCAGTTCTCTATACCTCGCGTTGGCTGGCGCCGTAGCGCTCCTCTCAATACTTATATCGATATTTTTATGAGAACGCCGGTTTTTCTCCTCCTTCTCATAACCCTGCCTCTGGCGGCGCTTCCTCAACTTGGCGACACCGCAAACATCCTCCCAGACGTTGGGCACAGGGCCGAAGAGGGGACAGTGGCTGTATTCCTTACGCCGGATTTAGCTGGCCGCAGGAAGGAGGTCTACTTGGGCGAGAGTCTGTGGCTTGTGGTGCAGATAAAGAGGGCGTATTCACCATGTCCCTTCTCTGTGGAGATTACGGATTTGGAAACGGGGGAGGTCGTTTTGAGTAGGTCCGCGGTGTTGAACGTGTGTGGGGGCCAGATGCTTGCCGGCATGTACCAGACGTTGATATTCACCCAGTTTAAGATTGTGGAGCCGGTAAGAGAGGGCCGTAGGTTTAGGATCGTGGTGAAGGCAGGCAATGAGTGGGGCGCCTATACGTTTACAGAGCGGCACAACCCGCCGGGGAAAATAACAAGTGTCACGTTTTTTGAGGGGGGCAGGGTGACGACGGTCTTTAGGAAAGGCGGCGAGTATAAGCTTGTGGTTAAGGTGCGAAACGAGGGCGAGGTGGAGGCGAGGTACACCTTGACGCTTCTCGTCGACGGGAGGGAGGCGGCGGAGCAGAAGATCTCCGTAAGATCCAAGACTGAGGCCACGGCTGTTTTCAACGTCAAGCTTGAGGACCTCCGCGGCAGGGTGAACTTCACGGTGGTGCTCCGCGGTGTTATTGTAAACGACGTGCAGTCGGTCTTCTACGACGTCATGTCTCCATATCCCGAGTTTTCACTTCTATACCCCTCCTCGGTGGAGGGCAAAGTGGGCGAGCTGGTTAGGGTGGGGGTTAGGCTTAGAAACGAGGGACCTACCTGCAGACAGCCTACAGTCTCTATAAAGGCGGATCCAGACGCAGATGTGAAGATCAGCTACGGCGGAGGCGACGTGGGTTACGGCGGCTTTCTGGACTTGGATCTGTTTATAAAGCCTCTATCGGCGGGCCGCGGCCGTCTCTCTATCACGGTGACGTGTGTCGACCACGTCTCAACAGTACATATGGACTACACGGCGTTGGCGAGGCTCTCTCTATCGGCGGTTGACCAGACCGGCGGCTCGCCCCCCGTACGTCTCTCCCTAGAAGGGAGGGAGGTGGTCGGCGAGGTGTGGCTCGCCGGCGGGGGCCACGTGGTGGAGGCTCCGCGCGAGGTCCAGGCGGGCGACGCGAGGTGGATTTTCGACAGGTGGAGCGACGGAGTTACGTCTCCCTCTAGGCGTGTAGATCTTACAGGGAACTTAGAGCTCAATGCGCTATATAGGTTGCAGTATTTTGTCTATTTTAAGACTCCTTGGGAAATCAAGGAGGGGTGGTTTGACCGCGGCGCCGAGATGGAGATCTCTGTCGGCGACATGGAGCAGGGGGAGTGGCGCTTCAGATTCAGGGGCTGGTCGGGTAGCGGGTGTCCTCTTTCTGGCAGGTTTGTGGTGCTGGGGCCTGCCCGTTGCGAGGCTGTATATGTTAAAGAATACCGCGTTGTTGTTGAGGGTCTCAACGAGACTGAGACCTATTGGACGGCTGAGGGGACGGCTTTTCACAGGGAGTTGCTGATTAAGAAAGCAGGTGAAGGCGTCAGGCTTGTGCCTATTGCCGTGGAGGGTTGCAACTGGACAAGGACACCTGGCGGCGTTGCCATCTCCACTTCAGGTCCTGCCCGTTGCCGGGTCCGCTGGACGAGGGAGTACTACGTGTGGATAGGGACTGGTCTTAGCGAGAGACCGTTGTATTGGGATGGGTGGCTCTCCCACGGCTCTGTGATACGTTACACAGAAGGAAACTCCCTACTGCCCTCAAGCCACGGTCTCTCGGTTGTTACGGTGGAGGAGCTAGGCATTAGGTATAAGCCGACAGGCTGGGCGTGTAACGGCGCCGAAGCCGCCCAGGAAGTTGTGGTGAATGTACCACTCCGCTGTGTAGGGCTGTGGAAAAAGGAGGTCCAAGTGGTGGTTGAGGTTTATCTAGATGGCTCATTTAAAGAACGAAAAGAGTTTTGGGTGGTCCAGGGCGACACGCTTACGTTAAGACCCTCTATGTTTTTGCCCCAAGTCAATCCGCTTACTTCCTCCATATTTACAGGTTGGGAAGGCGTACCCACGGCCGTCGGCGAGGAGCTTCTGCTTAAACCTGAAACTCCCATGTCGATCCGGGCGCGGTTCCGCACCGACTATACGCCGCTTTATGCCGTGGTGGGCCTCATCGTGATAATTGGGGCCGCTGTTGCACTCTACTACGCCAAGAGAGGAAGGGAGCACACAAGAATCTGGGCTAAACAACCCACAGAGACTAAAAAGGAGATAGAAATCGGATTATTAAGAGAAGAAACCAGGTAGAAGAGGGATAACGAAAATACCTGGATAACAAATATATAAAAGTATTTATAATGCCCTATGAAAATAGAGAGCCTTGTTCACAGCCTGTTATTTATATACGTGCCTCTCTTGGCCGTGGGTACTATCTTCATTTTTATTGAAAATAGACTATTTACTGGAGAGTTAAGACTAAATATATGGATATTATATGTTTTATTTATAATTACATTATTTATAACATTAGGTTCAGTGGATTTTTCAAAGCGATCTATCAAGTGGGAGAGACCCGCGT
>Ga0209821_100135_pt1 | contig 12789 bp, 12 predicted proteins | sample SSWtaG_3_FD_184118 | JGI IMG/M metagenome (GOLD analysis project Ga0209821, IMG submission 184118) | Hot spring microbial communities from Sandy's Spring West, USA to study Microbial Dark Matter (Phase II) - SSWTFFsm_matched (SPAdes)... | ecosystem: Environmental > Aquatic > Thermal springs > Hot... | reverse complement strand
GGCGCGGTTCAAGGTTAAGGTGACCAAAATGGTGAGGCCAGACGTCTTGGCAATTTACCACTACTGGCTCGTGCCCAGGGGTAGGCTTAGGGCGAAGGCGGAGAAGCTTCTAAGCTTGCGATCCGGCTTCAGCGATGATAACTACTTCGGCCCGCTTATGGCCGGCAGACTTGGCACGCCTGGGGCAATGGGTAACACAGTGGTAGATGTGTCCCGGGTGGGTGGGCTATGAGGCCGGTATTTGTAATCGACGTAAATAAATGCGTCGGCTGCCGCGCCTGCGTAGCCGCATGCATCGTGGAACACGGCCAGCTTTTCGTTGCCGCAAAGCCCAAAAACGTCGGCTTGCCGCAGACCCAGAGGTTGAGGACGTGGGTAAGCTGGGTTGAACGCGAAGAGGGCAACAATGTTAGTAGGATGTTCATATCTCACCTCTGCTATCACTGCGACATTGCGTATTGTGTGGAGGCTTGTCCCACGGGGGCCTCATTTAAGACTAGGGAAGGCATAGTGTTGGTGGATAAGGATAAGTGTATAGCCTGCCGCTACTGTATGATCGCCTGTCCATACGGCATGAGGTACGTGCCGCCTGTCGCTACGTTTAAGGAGGTGAAGGAGAAGCCGGTGGTGAAGGACGCTTTGGAGGGCACCAAGTACGGCGGTGTGATGTTCCAGCCACCTGTGCCCAATAAATGGGCTACGCGCGCAGAGCGCGTGGTGGATAAATGCACTTACTGTTACCACAGATACAAGGGCGATGGCAACATCTGGACGCCGGCGTGTGTCGAGGTGTGTCCCACCGGCTCTAGGCTATTCGGCGATCTCGACGACCCTAACGACCCGGTGGCTGAGCTCGCGCGGAGGGGCGTCGCCAAGCCCGCGGAGCCGTCAAAAGGAACTGGAGGAAGAACCCTCTACGTGGGGCTATGAAGAGGGCTTATATAATCGCGGCGGGGTTAATACTCGTCGCTCTCGGCGCTGGGCTGGCGTGGCAGGGCTTCACGCATAAACATGACGAGGAAATAGTGTGGGGCCTCCTTGTGCCTGCTTACGTCTACTTCGCGCTTATGGCCGTGGGTTCTAGCATCGTAAATTCCATCTATACAGTGTTCGGCTACAGGGGTCCCAACGACGAGCTAGAGAAAATAGCGAAGCTGGGTGTCGCCTTCTCTCTCAGCACGATAATACCTTCATGGGTAATAATATTATTGGACATAAACTACCCGCTGAACGCCGTGAAAATATTCCTACCGCCTGAAGGCGGCATTCAGTTCAAATACGCTTCGGCAATTTCATGGATGGCGTTGCTGTATATGTTCATCGCATTAGCGCTTTTGGTTGAGCTGGTGTATTTCATCAGGAGCGAAGTAAACGAGAGGCTCAAGACTGCTAAGAGGCTGAAGTTGGCCATAGCTCTTGCAGTGTTAATAATCGCGGTAATACTGTATAGCAACCTTGGTCAGGTATTCGGCAACGCCATGGCTGTGCCGGGCTGGTACGGACCGCATATGGCGTTGTTCTTTATAGCAAGTTCCATCGCCATCGGCGCCGCGGGCCAGCTCTTGTTTATAACCCTCTCTGCCAGGGAGCTTAAGATGGCGAACTTCTTTGGCTGGTACTATGGCCGCATAATTATGATTGTTATACCAGTCTTAGCCTTCATCAAAGGTTGGATGATTATAAACGCTACTTACAACCCGGCCACGTGGGAGGCTTATAAATTACTGCTACACAGCCCCCTCTTTTACCTAGAGGTTCTGCTGGTGTTCATAGTGCCGTTTACATTGGCCACGGCGGCTTACTACAAGCGGAGTCTACCGCTGGCACTGATAGCAGCTCTTTCGTTGGTAGTAGGCGGCTTTGTGGTTAAATACAACATCCTTACTGTGCCGCAGCTAGCCACACAGTTCTACTCATTCGGCGAAGTTCATCTGGCGGAACACTATATACCCTCGGCTCCGGAGGTGCAGATTGTGGCCGGTGCAGTGTTGGCGTATGTAGGCATACTTATGCTCGCCGTGGCGTTGTTACCGTTAAAGCCCGGGGAAAAGCCACGCAGGATCCTGATATTCAAGTAGATCTCTAAATTATTCTCATTTTTTTCAACAAGTATTTCTTGAATCGCATCATTTATATTGTGTTTTTCTGACTTCATGTGGTTTTTTGCTGATAGGCGTGTTTTTGTTGGTTGAAATGTTTAAATATACGTTTCGGTATTTCCTTATGCCCAAAAGGGTGCTCGTGCTTGGCGGCGGCACCGGCGGTCTCATCGTGGCGAAGGAGCTGAAGAAGATGCTTGGGGGAAACGACGTGGAAATCACGGTGGTGGATCAAAAGGAATTCACAGAGTTTCGTCCCTCCTATTTGTTCGTGGCGCTTCATTATAGGAGGCCTGACCAGATAAGGGCCCCTCTTAGATACCTAGAGAGACACGGGGTGCGTTTTGTAAACGCGAAAGTTACAAGGATCGACCCGGCGAATAGGCTGGTGTCCACAAATGCTGGTAACTTCGACTACGACGTGTTGGTGGTTTCGTTAGGCGCGGAGACTGTGGACCTAGGATCTCCCCACCCGTGGGAGTTAGAACCGGCGACTAAAGTCGCCGAGGTTTTATCCCAGATCCGCCAGGGGAGGGTGGTGGTAGGGGTGCACTCTATGCCTTATCGATGTCCGCCCGCGCCTTATGAATTCGCATTGGCACTACACTTCTACTTTCTGACCAGGGGGCTGAGGGATAAGGTGAATATAACCATGATACACCCCTGGAAGCAGCCATTCCAATCGTTTGGCCCAGTGGGTATTAGGTGGGTGTCTAGCATGTTGCAACAATACGGCATTGAGCACATAGGTGTTGGTCAAAACCCCGCTATTAAGTCCGTCGGCAGAAACGAGCTGGAGACGGCAAGCGGTGAAAGGGTGAAGTTCGACGCCGCGTTTATAATCCCGCCTCATAAGGCCCCCGACCCCGTTCTTCACAGCGATTTGGTAAAAAACGGCTGGGCCGCGCCGCGTAACCCGGCCAACGGCGACTTCAGAAGCGAGAAATACGACGATGTTTACGTAATTGGTGACGTGGCTGCTCCCAATGTGCCGGTGGGCATGGCGGGCACCATCTTACACAGCTACATGCCATGGGTAGTGAGCAACATCGCTGCCGATGTAGTTGGCGTTTCGCTGGGACTTAAAACGTTTAGAATCACCGGCACATGTCTGCTGGATACTGGCGGCTTCGGCATGGCCGCGGCGTGTGACTTCACAGAGATGGTAAAGGGCAAGAGGCCGTATCCAAACTGCATCTTTGTGCCGCCCTCGCCGGTTGTGAGGCTTGGCAAGGAGATGTTTGAAAAAATGTATTTCAACTGGTTGCTGGGGGTGGTGCCATGAGCGCCGTGGTGACTATTCCGAAGGAGGAGTACGAGAGGCTACTTGCCGAGGTGGCCGCCTTGAGGAAGGAGGTGGAGGAGCTGAGCTCAGCGTTGCTGCCACTGAAGATTGTCCTTGAGGAGTTGCCACATTTAATGGCAGACGTGCAGGTCTTCAAGGCAGCGTCGCCGTTGATAGCGTTGCTAAATATACTAGACTCGGCTGATGTAAACACACTAGGGGCTGGGCTACACGGAGGCGTCGTATGTGCAAGCAAGGCGTTGCGCCAAATTGCCGAAAACGGCGCTCCAAAGGTGGGCTTATTTGGGCTCCTCAACTCCCTGAGGGACCCTGAGGTCCAGAAGGGCCTAGGCATAATATTAACAATGCTGAGGTTCATGGGCACATGTATGGAAGAGAACCTCAAACTGGTAAGCGAGATGCAATAGCTTCCAATATCCTCCTGGCTTTCTTGCCTCAGGTAGGCCGAGGAGTTTTATGCAAACAGTTTGCACAAATCCTTTTTGTACAGATAAAGTAGGGAATCTTATGGAGATCACGAGAAGAGATACAGTGAAGTTGCTGGCTACTTCGGCAGTTTTGGGCTCTGCCGCAGGTGTACTGCTGGCGAAGTCTGCGTCACTTCAGACAGCAACGCAGATAGAGACAACGGAGGCAGAGAGGTGGATACCTGCTGTCTGTCCTTACTGCGCCTCTGGTTGCGAATTGCTATACGGCGTTAAGGGTGGCAGAATTGTTGCAGTTAGGGGAGACCCTGAGAGCTGGAATAGAGGCACTACCTGTATCAAGGGTTTATCCACAGCGGATAACTTCATACCGGGCTCCGTTGGGATTAATTCTAGAATTCTTAAACCAATGGTAAGGAATGATCAAACAAAGAAGGGCACCTTGGAAGGGTTTGCAGAAGTTACGTGGGATGAGGCGCTTCAATACATCGTCGATAGGGTGAAAGAAGCTGTGAAGAGGTTTGCTGGAGACAAGAAGGCGTTTGCCATATATGGCAGTGGACAGACAAGCCTTGAGTTCCACTATTTACAGTCTTTAACTTTCGTTATAGGTCTCAATACACATAGTGACAACAACGGGAGGTTATGCCAAGCCACTAAAGTGATGGCGATGGTGATAGGATTTGGAATTGATGCGCCGCCAATGTGTTACGACGATGTTTACCACGCCGATAACCTCTTTATTATTGGGTTCTCAATTGCAGATACGTTGCCGGGGTGGTATGCAAAAATTGTGGATGCCAAAATGAAGAGAGGAGCCGATTTGAAGATAGTTGTGATAGACCCTGTCAAAATCACAACTACAAAAATTCTCGACTACGAAACTGGCGATAGATATGTACCCATTATGCCAGGAACTGATGTTGCTCTGATAAACGCAATAGCTTATGTCATTATCTACGAGCTGGAGGGTTTAAAAACGCTGTATAACAGCAATGTCGATAAGTGGATAGAAGATATCAAGGCGGGAAGATATATGCCGAAGTACATAGATGTGGAATTCATAGAGAAGTATACAAATTGGTTTAGAGGAGACTACAAGGTCTTGTCTAGATTAGCCAAGGAGGGGCCCACAATATTTACAGAACTTGCAGTGGGTAAGGGCCTAGACGGATTTAAGGAATATGTGAAGTTTATTGTTAAATTCACGCCGGAGGAGGCGGCGAAAATCACAGGCTTGGATCCAGAGCTGATCCGCGAAATTGCTAAGATATTCGTCAGAGGTAGAAACACCATGTCGATGTTCATCCAGGGATTCGGCCAGTATACCAACGGCGTTGCTAAGGCGCTTGCGTTGATGACGCTTCATGCAATTACTGGAAGAATTGGAAGACCGGGAGCAGGCGTTATGCCCACCGTGGGTCAGCCAAATGGGCTTGGCCAGAGACTTGGCGGTGCTGTAGTAGGTAGGTTGCCAGGTAATAGAAACCACCCGCTTCCTGCCCATCGGCAGAGTTTGGCCAAGGTGCTATCTAGGGGGAGTCCCGACATGGAGAAGTTGATATTAGATTCAATAGAAATGAAGGCGCCTGATGGTAAGGTGGTGTCTAGGCTCTCATATACCGCGGTTGATATATTTAAGAACCTCCGTGAAGGTAGGATCGAGGGCGTTTGGATAGTAAACACAAATCCCATGGTGTCCTTCCCCAACTTAAACATGGTGGTAGAGGCTTTGAGAAGGAGCTTTGTAGTTGTGCAAGACGCTTTCTGGAGCGAGGTGGCGACGTTTGCAGACGTCGTGTTGCCCGCCGCGTTGATTTCTGGCGAGAGTTGGGGTACCTTTGCCAATACGGAGAGGCGGATACAGTTGCATCAGAAAGCAACGGATCCGCCCGGCGATGCGCTTTCCGATGTAGTTATATTACTTGCCTTTGCATATAAATACATAAAAACCCTGGAAAAAGAGGGAAGAGGAGATGAGGTCAAGCTTTTAAAGTTCTTACTAGAACCATTCTGGAAGGGATATGAGGACTTGTTTGAAAATGTCCAGGCAAACATCAAGCGGCTTCGTGAAATCGATTTCGAAATTAATGCAAGAATATTCGAATCGTTGGCGCAAGTGTCTAAAGGAGTTCCGGGCAACGACTTCAGTGGATTGACGTATAAGAGGTTGCTGGAAGAGAAGGACTTTGCGGATCTGCGCGGTTTCCAGATACCTGTGCCTACGCCTACGCACAAAGGAACGCCTAGGCTCTATGACGACGAGTACGAGAGGACCTACGGAACCCGGTTCCCCACCCCCGATGGGAGAATGAGATGTTTCATCTGGGACTACGTGCCGCCCGCAGAATGGCCCGATGAGAACTATCCATTTATACTAACCACTAAGAGACTTTATGTACATTGGCATACAAGAACGCGTACGGGGAGGGCCGCGTTGCCGCATTTGCTTGCACCGGAGCCTTGGGTGTCGATAAACCCCATTGATGCAGAGAGGCTAGGGATAAAAGACGGTGACTTAGTAGAGATAGAGAGCAGAAGGGGGAAGGTGGTAGTTAGGGCGCGGGTAGATACCATAACGCCGCCGCGTCCTGGCGTTATCTGGATGCCGTGGGCCTTCGGCTTCCTGGGTAATCACTTCACAGGTAGGCGCGATGCACCGCCTGGCAAGGGTGCTGCAAATATCCTGACTAACGACGCCTATGACCCAGTCTCTAAACAGCCAGAGCTTAAATTCGTTGCCGTGAGGATAAGAAAAGTTAGCGGAGAAGGGGTATGAAGTATGCGATGTTGATAGATCTAAGGAGGTGCATTGGCTGTAGAGCCTGTATGTTGGCGTGTGCCCAGGAAAACGGGGCGCCGCTTGATTACACATATGTTAACGCAGGCGAGTATCTCACCCTGTGGGCTCTTGGCAAGCTTGAGGGGTATAATACACGCGTGTTACAGGTCGAGACTAAGGGCGAGGTGAAGTATATCCCGCTGTTATGTATGCATTGTGAGAACGCTCCATGTATCGCTGTGTGTCCCACGGGGGCGAGCTATAAGGCGGAAAACGGCATTGTGAAGATAAACTACAGTAGATGTGTTGGCTGTAAGATGTGTGTAGCAGCTTGTCCCTATGGCGCTAGATATGTGAGAAAGGTTTCTAAGACGACTGCGCCTGCCGGCGTAGTTGATAAATGTAACTTCTGCGCGCACAGGGTGGAGAAGGGGAAGAAGCCGCGTTGCGTAGAGATATGTCCCACGCGTTGCCGCATATTTGGCGATCTAGACGACCCAAATAGCGATATAAACAAGGCGCTGAAAGTGATAGACCCTAGAAGCGTCAAAGTGTTAAAAGAGGAGTTGGGCACAAGACCCAAGGTGTTCTACGTGGGGTTATGACGTCGACCGTGGTTCCAGGGATTTCTCAGGGTATTGCGCCGCCGTTTGAGCTGGGCACAGTAATTTACTACTGGCTAGCTGGTATCGCAACGTTTATGTTCGTGGGAGCATACGCGCTTTATAGAAAACTCGGCAACGAGGCTAGAAACATAGCGTTAACATCAGCGGTGTTAGCGATACTGGCGGCGCTTTCGGAAATCGCCGTGTTGGGCAATCCGTCAAACATGGTGTATATATTCACAAACCCCATGTCGCCGATCGCCATAGACGCCGTAGCGGCCGGTCTTTTCATAGTTGCGGCTCTGCTGTTTGCGTTATTCTACAGAAAGCCCGTGGCGGCGTATCTTCTAGGCGGGGTCGCAACACTTGGAGCTGTGCTTTGGATAATAGGGCGGGCACTGGTGTTTACGCACGCCGTGGGAAGACCACTGTGGTTGCCCGCATCTGCGGTGATCTTTCCTGCATCTATAATGCTGGGATTAGCGGCACTTGTGCTCTATCTCCAAGTGTGGAAACGGACGCCAGACGCCGTAATTATCCACATAGCCTCCGTCTCAACTTTCATAACGCTTTATCTCCTGTTGGTGCTCTACACATCGGTTGCAACAGTCGCGTTTTGGGGTGGCGTTGTCGCAATGACGATATACGCCATGGCCTACCTTGTCTACTTGAAAAAACCTGCGTGGCCTGTCGTCTTAACTATGGTAGCTTTGGCGTTAGTCGCCGGTATCCTCCTCCATCAATTTATTTTCGAGATCGGCTACAGAGCTCCTCTGCCCGGCGAAATTTACGTAAAATACCAATAGTTTTCTAACCGAGTTTTTTACCAGCCTGCTCGCCGTAGATCTATGCACCTTTAAAGTCTCTGCAACATGCCGCAAGCCACCCTCCACGAATAACATCAGCGCGAGTATCTGCCTTTCAGTAAGTTGAGCCTTTTTGCATTTAACAACCCAATACCTCGTTGTATTTATTTTTTTCTGAAAACTTGGAGTGTGTAGACAGTAAAAGTAAAAACGTCCATTTCTATACTCTGGAACTTTGACAAGAGGACAAGAAGGAAGTAATTCATTCAACAAGCAATTATCATTTATAAGAATGTAGTACTTTCCGTTGCATTTGATTACATGCTGTATGCCATTTCTTCCTATAGTTACGCCGATATATTCTAACTGTTTGTTACCACATCTTTCCTTTGTCCACTGAGCGAAGAGTGCACAGGGTTTATGCTCCAAGATCACGATTTCCATAGAAATTCCTAGGATGTTGTAATTATATACCTACCGCCCTAGTCTGTACCTGCAAACAGTTTGCATAGAAGGTTTTTTTGCGGAAAAGAAAAGGGTAAGACATGGCAGATGTCAAAAACATAAGGCTTGGGGTGAGTCTTCCGATGCTACTTGCTGGATCTATTGCACTCGGCGCTGGTACATTTTCAGGCATATTGGGTGTGTGGCAATATATCACTTATGGCCAGCCTGCCCCTATGTGGATAAAGCTGGGACATGCACACATGGCGTGGTGGGGCGCTTTAATGGTTATCGCCTCGTTGCTCCTCCCCGCGCTGGAGGTCAGACCGTGGTTTAAGAAATATGCCATCGCCGTCTCGATAGTTATCCCCTGGATATGGACATTTGGAGCCACGTATGCAGATAAGGGGCTTGGGATAAAGGCCGCCGCATACCTGGAAGGCGCGATGGACTTCATGTTATTTATAGCGCTGGCCGGAATTGCTCTGACGGCGGCTGGGGTTAGGCTTCCGCTAATCTGGAGCGGGTCCTCCTCGCCTATGAAATACGAGATCCTCTCAAATATAGAGGTGCCGCGGAGGATCTTCTTGGTGCCTACGCTGGTTTCTATTCTAGGTGTGGTTGTTGGTTACATTTTAGCTATAGTTTTCCACCTACCGGAGAAACCTGTGACGCCTGCGGCGTTGGTGCAGCTTCATAACCACGTCATCCTCATCTCTGTAAGTGCTGTCTTGGCGTTACTAACGCTGAGGTTTATGAACATCAGTGACTCTGTGTTTTCCAAGGCGTTGAGAATAGGCGAGATAGGCATAGTGCTTACCACGTTGGGCCTCTTTGTCTTCGTGTTCGCTGGCACGCCCAGCGTTGTTTGGATAGTACCTGCAGGCATCTACTACCTCTTGCCGATAATGGCCTTCGCAACTGCCGTAGGTCTACTGCCCAGAAAGGGTCAGCCGCTGGTTCCCACGGCACATAGTGCTTTCCGGGCGTCGATAGCCTTTGTGTGGGGTATGATACTGTTCCTCGTAGCTATTGGCGCCGTGATAGGTCTTGTATGGTCCACAAACCCCTACGTCACTGTGACGTATAAACAGCTCGAGGGGATGCCATACCCCGGGCCTATTCCTGAGAAGTACATCGGGACCGGACCGGTGCCGGGCGGCCCCAGAGGGCTAGAAAATGCGCATCTGAGCCCTGGCTCCTGGAGCCATGTCGCAGTCGCCTGGTTGCTGGCTTTAGCGTTGCTGAGCCCGGTATTCTTGAAGCTGAAAAGGCTTGGTCTGTTTTATCTATTTCTGATTACTATACCGCTTGCGCCGTTTTTCAACTTAGAGGGACGTCTCCTGGCTTGGTTGGGTACCATGATGCCTCCTAAGGCACCTGGTGGAATAGGTGCCATGTACTATGCAGCACATCCGCTTAAAGGCTTTAACATCGTATCAATATTCATACTTGCTCTTGTACTGATCTGGCTTATACGTAACGAGAAACTAAAACTAGAAATAACCTCATAATTTTTTACGAATTTCTTTTTTATTTTTGCTAAGTTTTTAATATAATTGACAAAGAACAGGTTTTTACTATTTATTTCTGATGAGGCTCTGAGCTACGCCCTATGGGAAGACACACCTCTCGTATAGGTAGTGCCAAATAAACCGAAGTTTTGATTACGTTAAATGTTAATGATCAAGGAATTTTCTGGCTTTGATGGATACCAGTAGCGAAGATTCTGTTAGGGCTGTGGTTAGGAGGTACATACCCCCGGAAATGGCCTCTGACTTCTACGCCATGAATCGAGAAATGTCGGCCAAGGAGGCGCACAAGCTTGGCATTGTGGAGTACTTGGTAGAGGACGGAAAGTTCGAGGAGGAGCTGATGCAGGTGGCCCAGGCCTACGTCGAGGGACACACCTACGCCTTCGCCTTGGTGAAGCGGGCAGTGAATCTGACGGTGCTCTGGGGCTAGCCCTCGGCGCATGACCTCAACGTGGAGATCCAGGTAAGGCCGCCGCGTCGGAGGACCACCGGGGAGGGGCGTGAGGGCTTCCTGGAGAAGAGGGGGCCGGTCTTCAAGTGAGGTGAGGTACCGATTCTAGCTTAGATACGCCAACACGGACCGGGTGGCTGATATCTTTCGCGCGGCACCTCTTCTACGTCTACGAGGCCGTGCTTAGGTTCCTCCGCGACGCGGGTTGCAAGACCTCTATATGTTGGTGGCTCGTGTAGAGGCTTACGAGAGGCCGTTGAGATACGGCGAGGTCTGCGAGGTGGAGCTCGTGTTGAAGCGCCTGGACAACTCCAGCGCCGTCTTCGGCTTTAGGCTGTTCGGCGATGGGGAGCTGAAGTCGAGGAGTCGCGTGGTCTACGTGTCTGTGGACGGGAGTTTAAACAAGACGGAGATCCCGCCGGCGGCTAGGGAGAGGCTAAGAAAGTTTTTAATGGAGGGGGCCGCGTAGGTTATGCCCACAGCTGTGGTGACTGGTTCTGGGAGGGGGATTGGGAGGGCGGTTGCGGTTCGTTTCGCGCGTGAGGGCTGGAACGTGGTTGTCAACGCGAAGAGGGGTAGGGAGGAGGCGGAGGAGACGCTTAAGCTTGTGAGGGAGGCCGGCGGAAGCGGCGTGGTTGTCCTCGCCGATGTGGCAACGCGGGAGGGTTGTAGACAGGTGGTCAACACCGCGGTGGAGAACTTCGGGGGGGTGGACGTGTTGGTGAACAACGCGGGGCTCGGTCTCTTCTCTCTTTTTCTCAACGCAGACGATAGGCTGATTGAGAAGCAGCTTGAGGTCTCGCTGAAGTCTGTGATTTACTGCTCGCAGGAGGCGGCGAAGACGATGGGGGAGGGCTCCATAATAAACATTGCGTCGATAGCTGGCATCAGGCCGTTTATTGGCCTATCTATCTACAGCGCGGCCAAGGCGGCGATTATAAACCTCACGCAAGCCCTCGCCGTGGAGCTAGCCCCGCGGATAAGGGTCAACGCTGTGGCGCCCGGCGTGGTGAAGACCAAGATGGGCGACAGCCTCCTCAAGGTCCTCGGCATGGGCGATGAGGAGTTCGCAAGACGGTACACCCTGCTTGGGAGGGTTGTGTCGCCTGATGATGTGGCTGAGGCCGTGTGGATGCTTGTGAAGATACCCACAATAACGGGGCAGGTGGTTGTGGTCGATTCGGGCCAGTTGCTTCTTGGGAGGCTTTAGCCGAGCATCCAGAGGAGCCCGTAGCTGGCCCTCCTCACTAGGGCCGTGTTCACGTCTTTTTTCAGAAGCTCGGTGGTTATGTATATCTTGCTCATGGCGTCTGTCCACTCCTCCTGTACGGCCTCGGCCCACTCTCTATACAACACAGCCGCGGCTAGGGTGCCCACCTGCGCGAGCAGTCTCTTGGCGTGGAGCTCCACGCCGTCGGCCAACGCCTGGGCCGCCTCGTCTCTGATCTCCTCCGCGGCGGCGGCGAGCTTGCGCTTAATCTCGTCGTCGCGGAGCCTGGAGATCCGCGTGGCCAGGTCCTCGAAGAGGATTTTCCCAGCCTCCTTCCTGTAGAAGACCTCGGCCATGTCTAGAGACTGGATGTTACTAGTGCCTTCCCATATGGCGGTTACCAAAGCATCTCTATGTAACTTGGCCATGGGGTACTCCTCCAAGAACCCGATGCCGCCCATGAGCTCCATGGAGTACCTCGTTATGTCTATGGAGGTCCAAGCCGCCATGTTCTTCACCACGTGGGTGAGGAGGCGGGCGTAGTGGTATGCCTGGCTATACGGCGGCTTCTCCCCCGGCGCAATATCGCTGAAGGCCTTGGCCGCTGTGAGCGTTAGGAGGAGCACCGCCTGGAGCCTGGCCTCCATCTCCACAAGGTCCCTGAGGTAGAGCGGGTGCTCCGCCAGCCTCCTGCCGAAGGCCCTCCTCTCGTTGCCGTATAGGTAGGCCTCCCAAAGGGCCTTCCTGGCGAGGCCGAGCCCGGCGGTCGAGTTGTCTATTCTGGCGATGGTGAGGATCTCCAAAGCGACGTAGATGCCCGACTCCGCCTTGCCCAGGAGGTAGGCCTCCGTGTCTGTGAGCTCCACCTCGCCTGTGGGCACCGTGACTGTGCCCAGCTTGTCTTTAAGCCTTAGTATCTTCCAGTTGGGCCTGCCGCCTGCGCGGTAGGCGGGCGCGAAGAAGGCGGCTACGCTCTTGGCGCCAGGCCGCGGCGGCGCGGGCTTCGCCGTTATGACCGCCGCGTCTGCCAGCCCCACGTTGCTGGTGAAGTACTTAACGCCGCGGAGCCTCCACCGCCTCTCGTCTATTCTCTCGGCGATGGTCTCCAACCCGCCGAGGTCGCTGC
>Ga0209821_100133_pt1 | contig 12983 bp, 15 predicted proteins | sample SSWtaG_3_FD_184118 | JGI IMG/M metagenome (GOLD analysis project Ga0209821, IMG submission 184118) | Hot spring microbial communities from Sandy's Spring West, USA to study Microbial Dark Matter (Phase II) - SSWTFFsm_matched (SPAdes)... | ecosystem: Environmental > Aquatic > Thermal springs > Hot... | reverse complement strand
CGCCTTGATGTCGTCTTGTTTAAACGGTTGTGATGATCGTGAAAACAAAATGAGAGATGGTGGAGAAGGGCATGTCTTTGTTGTGTCGTATTGTGTTTTTACATATTTTATCGTCGAATTATATTTCAATCTAAGTTGCAATAATCGATGAGCGAAAAATATATAAACCTTACATGTTTTTCATGACCATGAAATCAGAACCTCGTACAAGTATGCAATTATCGATACATCAACGTATATGTTATCGAATAGTTGAGTTTGAAACATTGTATTGTATCAATGAAAATAAATTTTGTATACCAAGCGAATTAAATGAAGATCAAGTAAAATATAACGTTTTGCAAGGCACGTATATAGCGTTGAGGTATGTCGAAAACGACAATTGTATTAACATGTGGCACGTAGAAGTACAAGAAGATGCCATAAGACACAAACTCATTAAAAAGGTGCATATCACTAACAAAGTATTGAAATCATTACCAACAATAATGAAGAAATTTCTAAACGTTATAACCGAGAGTCATCGTCGTTGTTATAACACACGTCAAGAGGCATTGAAACATGTAATAAGTATGTTGACAAACTTACAATTTAGCGAAAATGAAACAAAAGAATTATTGAAATGGACAACTCAATAATTTTTTAATTATGGCTATGGAGTTTTACTATGTACATTTGCATTTAAGTTTTCCTCTTGCCATAATCACATCTATTGTGCACCTTCGATTACGTTGTCTCGTCACGTAGCTTTCCACCACGGCATCATCGAGACATTTATATGAACGTGAAAAACAAGCTAAGTGTTCTCCAAGCCATGTCTAGCGTCCTTCTCGTGTCCCGGAGACGTGGGAGACACGACGATTTATTGGAGAGGCGTCGCCAAACGCGTCAAAAAGGACGATCCAGTGGTCAAGCTATACGGCGCATTGGAGACTGCCATCGCCTATTCGCATAAAGCCGCTGTCCTTCTGCCAAGGCCTCAATCGCGCGTGATGAGGCTCGTCGCATTCTCGTTGATGGAGCTCGGCTTTTATCTAGCAACGGGGCGAGCCGAGTATCTCGACGCGGCGCACGCGCTCTATCGCCGTGCGTTGAAGTTGGCGTACGCCATATCGCCGGAGAGACAGCCGAGAAGTTGGGTCGTTTGTATGTCAATTGAGTGCTCGGCTGCAGACGAGGCGAGAGTGTGGATTAGATGGGCCGAGAGGCGAGCGACGACGTTGGGAGAGACCGCAGCAGCGAAGTTGTTGAACCATCTCTCAAACTTGGCGTTTGAGGTGATGAGGACGCTCCCGCATATAGAGTATAGACACAGATACATTAAGTGATAGAAGTTGAGTAAAAATTAAATTTCTTGCATATAGGCGTTAAATTACTCTTTAATTATGCCTATAGAGATCAACGTCTTAGTCTCCTTCACTCCCTCCATATTGTTTATTGCGTCGAGCACCTTATCTAACACAGTCTCTTGTGTTATGATCGCAAGGTCGTAATCGCCAGCGAGTCTCAAGGCCTTCTCAATTGGAAGTCTTTTAGTGGCCTCATACACTTTATCGCGGTGTTTAGGTTCTATCTTCACTAATATGATCACGTCGTTTGACTGACTCTTTAGCAACTTGACGGCCTTTTCTGTTATGTCCACGAACTCGCGCCCCGTTCTCACAAGGCCTAGCTCTTTGAGTCTCTTGAGGTGTATGGCCAAAGCTTGTCTCGTCATGCCCAGCTCTCTCGCTATCTCGTCTTGATCGCCGTATACTGTGTACACCCTCATGGGCTGCGCTCTCTGCAACAGATGGTTCAGTAGCTGGTATTGCCGATCTGTTAATTTGACCTCCTCCATAGTGGTCACTAAAACTTTAGACATTTAAACATATCGCTAAATTGTAAAGAGATTCATGGTTAGAGTAGTAAAGTCATTTGACCTATTCACAAGTATCGGCTTTACAATACGGCTCTCTCCCCTCCTCGAGCGCTCTCAGTCTGGCCTCCTCCATCGATCTCTCGAGCGCGATGGGCCTTGCCGCGATCCTCATGTCGACAAGCCTTCTCTTGACCCTTTGTTTAAGCCCAGCGTATATCACTTGCACAGATCTCGACTTGTCTCTATAAACGGTGATTCCCTTCACGCCGATTGTCCACGCAAACGCCATTGCCCAATAGACGTCTTCTTTGGATGCGCTCGCCGGCATATTTATCGTCTTCGATATCGATTGGTCAACCCATTGTTGTGCGCTTGCCTGCATCAACACGTGCCACAGCCAGTCGATCTCAAGCGCAGTGGCGAGGAGATGTTTGACGCGCTCTGGCACCGGCGCGTTGCCCAACGCGCCCGTCTCCTCGATCGTCTTCCTCACGTCGGGAGTCCACAAATCCATGGACTTAAGCAATCTTATGCCGGGCTCGTAATGTTCAATCAACGTGCCCACGGTAACGTTGCGCACAAACGCTAGCGCGAACACGGGCTCGATGCTGCTGGTGGTGCCTGCCAAAATGCTAGTGCGGCCAGTCGGCGCTATCGAGAGCACCACTGAGTTCCTAACGCCGCGTTTCACTTTCTCCCTTAGCTCCTCTAGACGTGGTCTAAGCCACTCCCTCGTCCTCATGGTTATCGCCCTCAGCCTATCTCCCGCCTCGCGCAGCTCCTCTGGAAGCACGCGTTTAACTCTCTCCCACCTCCTCCACACGAAGTCTTGGAACTTAAGCGCAGGGATCTCGCCTCTCGCATATATGGATCTCTCGAACAACCTAAACGGCCCCCTCTCTTTGGCCAACTCAGTCGACTCGTCAAGCGCATTGACATATACCCAAGCCACGACTTTGTTGACGAGCTCGACCGCCTCCCAGCTCGCATACGGGACTCCTAGCTCGAGCAAAAACTCGGCGAGTCCCATCACGCCGAGCCCGTTCTTTCTAGTGGTCAAGTTCATCTCATCGATTATCTCAATGCCCGTTCTGCTCCTCTCGATGGCGTCGTCGAGTAGACGCGTGCCGAGTCTAGCAGCTCTCGCCAAGCCGTCCCAATCTATGCAAGCTAGCTTTTCCTCCAACGTATCGCCGACGCAGCCGAACTTGACGAATTTAGCCAAGTTTATGTGCGCCAAGTTGCACACCTCGAAGGGAATCGTTGCGACCTCGCTACAGGGATTCACCGCTCTGAACACGTACTTAAACCTACGTCCCGCCACTTCGATCTCCTCGCCGAGGAGCGGGTTGGACGCGTTGAGGTTCGACTTAAATATCACGCCGGGGTCTCCCGACTCCCACGCGCTATCGACTATCTCGCGAAAGAGCTCCCTCGCGTCGATCTCTCCCCAAATGGCCTCCGTCGGCATTTTCGCCTCTTTATGCAAATCGACGTACTCCACCGGCCTCTCGCCGACTTTCTCGAGGAACACTCTCGGATTGACCAGCCCATATTTCGGATCTGGATCTATGCCGAGGGCCTTTTCCATAAACGTATCATCCGCCATCACGGAGATGTTGAAGTTTTGAAGATGCGTCTCCTTGAGCTCTCCCGTCTTGGCTTTAATGAACTTCCTAACGTCTGGATGCCAGACGTGGAGAGTTCCCATCTGCGCTCCGCGTCTCTTGCCTCCTTGTTTTATGACGTCGACGTTTGTGTCGAACAACTTCATGAAAGAGACGGGCCCAGACGCAACGCCGACGCTCCCGCGCACGATGTCATTCTCGGGACGCAATAGAGAGAAGTCGTAGCCGACTCCGCCGCCTAGTTGTTGAATCACGCCGGATTGCGCAAGCGCATCGTATATGCAAGACTTGCCGGGATGCGTTATGGACGAGAGACAATCCTCCACCTCGAGGGTGAAACACGACGAGAACATCTCTCTTCTAGCCCATGCGTTGAACCAAAACGGCGATGCAGGTATGATCTCTAGCCTCGTCATTGCGTCGTAGTACTCGCGCGCTCGCTCGAGATCGCGAGCCACGGCGGTTGCCACGCGCCACGCCGCCATGCTTGGAGTCTCGGCGATTCTAAGCTCGCGATCTCTTAGAGCGTAATTTCCGTTCGTGAACAAGCGCAACGCGTTATACGTCAATGCTCTGTCGAACTCCGGCTTAGGCTCGAAACGCTCTAGAAGCTCGAGCGACTCCGGCTTTAATAGCCCTATCTCGACGAGTTGTCTAAATTTGGCCACTGCGCGCTCGCGATAGCCCGTCCTCGTCTTGAGGAAATCTCTGCCGAGCGCGTCCTTGTAGATCTTCCCGAGCAAATGGGCCTTGGCCACCTCTGCGAGCTCCGGCTTGTCGATGGCTCTCTTGAGAAGCTCTAGCTGGACTATATCTGCTAGCTCCCAAGAGCTAACGTCTTTGTTTATCGCCACGTCGATTTCGTTGTCCGTTATCTCAACGCCTACGTCTTGCGCGGCGCGTAGAACTGAGAGCTTGAGCTTTTGAGGCGAAAAGGGCTCAGATGAGCCATTGAGCTTGATAACTACATTGTTCATATGCTAAGAAAAAAGCCCCCTTAAAAGTTCCTTATTCTCTATTCGTAAAAAATCTTTTAAAAAGAGGGAGCTTAGTTGGACGTCGTAGTGGATGGAGTGGGCGAAATCTTTTGATATGTTTCTACGATCTTGGCAAACGCCTTTAGCACGCGCATGTATTCCTTTATGTCGCAATGCCGAAGGTAATAAAGTAGTAGCGTATCGACGAGTATATTGATAATAACGCCAATGGGTTTCGTTGTTATTCCAAGTGCAAACATAATAGCATTTCCATGTGACATTCCATATTTTCTTGCTAACAAATACATAAGTACCTTTTCAAATACCCATTTTGAGTCAAACTTAATTACATTATTTTCAGCTACGAATCTATACCCTGCTCTTTGTAAAAACTCGACTACTTCTTCGAAGGCAACGTTAATTGTGAAACATTCACCTTTCTTTATACATACCATGACCTTTTTCTCTCCTATCTTTTTCACCAACCTCCTTCTTTTGACACGAGTTTTGATTTCAACGTTTCCGTTCTTCATGTGTGGAAAAAACACATGTGTTTAAAAATTTTTTGCCCACGTAATAACGCCGGCCATGGCTAGAGAGTTAATTGAAAGTTTCGTTTCTTCCAAGCTTTATTGAAAAAAAGAGAGATAGCTTAGATAAGAGGCGTATACTTGTTACAATCGTCTTGACGAAGTCCAAACAAACAAAAACGTGCCTCAGGCGTTGGATGAAATGGTACTGGCGTGCTGTATTTACAGCTAACGCAGTCTCCATAACTTTTTGCAAGTTCAACGAGATATTTACGTAATTCATCTTCACGTAATAAATAGTAACTAATTATCATACATATTCGTTCATATTTCTTTGTACAATACATGCGATAGTAGTGTTCCATGGCATCAAGATATTCACTTACTAGTCTTTCAATGTCTCTAGTTTCCATGCATGTACAGAAAAAGATACATTTAAAAGTTTTCCATTTTCGACAACATGTAACGTTATGTAGTGGACGAACGTCTCACTCTTAATGGCCATACATCGTAAATTATCGTAGAGAGAGGCACATGGACGCGTTTTGAATGAAACGTTATACGCTTTCGGTTTCGCTCTTCATGAAATCTATACAGTTAATAATGTCGTCTTAGGTAGACGACGACATAAACATTCTGTACGTGTTTACAGAAAAAAATGTGTTTAAAAGTTTTTCATCCTTGTACAACGGCGTATACGTTATAACTCTTGTCATTTTATAATGATCGTGATACTGACAAACGACGAGCTTAAGAAGCTCATATCCTCCGGCAAGTTGAGAGTGGAACCTCTCTATCCAGACGCCGTGAGAGAGAACGGCCTTGATCTCCGCGTCGGCGGCGAGTACGCAATATACGCCTATGAGGGCGCAGTGGTCAAACCTTGCGAGCTAGAGAGTGCGAGGCATCTCTTCCGCATTGTGAAGGCCGATGAAGTGGTCATTCCGCCTAGAAACTTCGTCCTACTTACTACCGAAGAGTACATCAAGATGCCCGAGGACGTGGTGGGGCTGGCAAATCTTCGCTCAACTCTAGCACGATATGGTCTCGTTATTCCGCCAACGACGATAGACGCAGGCTTCGAGGGAAATATAACGATAGAGGTGGTCAACATGTCGCCGAACACAATCGTGTTGAGAAGAGGCATGCGCTTTCTGCACTTAATACTTGTAAGGACCGAGGGAAGGGCGGCGTACGCAGGCGCTTATCAGGGGCAGAGAGGAGTCACCCCGCCGAAGGGCTTAAGGAGTGAGTGTTAAAGTAAATCGATAAACTCAAAATATTTTGTAACATCTTGAACTTGAGGAAGTTTTACGACTTTAAGCCATTCCAATAACCATGACGTTATTTGAGCACTAGTGATTTGCCATTTACCGTTTGCGTTTTTCTTGGCTGCAGCATTTGGTGCCATGTGATATGCAGATGTATCGAACGAATAGACGTCCTTTAACGTCGTACCAAGCGCCTTGAGCGTTTTCGCAGCAGGTCCCAATAGATGTACTTTTACATTACGAAGAGCTCTCATGGCACGTTCTATGCGTTCTGCACATGTGCGCGGCCTTTCGGCACATTTTATGTCACAATGACGTCGCGCTGGCAAGGCGACTAAGTCAACTTCGTCTAACAAAGCCATGTAAGCATCAATATCTGAATAGAAACGTTGTAATACAAGTATTGTATATGCGCCTACTTGTTTTATCATTTTATGATATTTACGAAAGTTTTTAATCGTTTTATCAACGTCACAAAAAACGTCGGGCACAATTGCATATGTCTTGCGCGACGATAATACAGCTTTACGAACGAGTCGTAGATAGCTTGTGAAGTCTACGCCGTTTTGAGCACCGCGCAAGCCGACGTCCACGAGAGTTGCTCGTTGCGTATGTAGACAATTACACTTTGTCAACGTACAAATACAACCAAATTCAATGCCATCGATATTAATATTGATGAGATCGGGAATGTAGATAATCATTTATATTTCTCTATGAGCAATTTTATTGCTGTTCGTATTATTTCGCTTCTCGATTCATAATATCCCATTGCTACAAGTTCGTCCATACGTTCTATCATTTGTCTATCGAGAGTCACCGTTATGATTTGAGTATTGGAGACCTTTTTCATCGCTTTATATAGATCTTCACGTGGACGTACTTCATAATTGTCATCGACGTAATGAAGCGAATTACAAAAATCACGTGCACGTGCTACATCTACGATTGCAACTTGACGTCGTCGATCACAATATCGATATTTGACAACTTCGGCACCTGCACGATAGATGACGACTGCGTACAATGAACGTTCAATCGGCGTAGTTTGAGCAATTAACTTCATTTTTGGAAAGGTAATAAATGCCGTTTTGGAACGTACTGATGTAATATATCGACAAAACACGTTTGCCTCTCTTCTTGGCACAACGCCTGGGACGCAGACTACGCCAATGGTGGTGCCCCATAACTTTCGTATGTACTCAACTTCATATAGCCGTTCTAATATTGTAAAGTGATATGATGCATTGCTTTCGCCTATACCACATCGTTGTCTAGCGAGCTTGGCCGTTATGCATCCATGTTTACGTAGCTCGTCGACTATGCACTCGATTCTCTTTTTCACCTTTTTCCTAAGTAACATGTGTCAACGTTCCGTGGGGATTTTATTTATTTATGTATATTCAGGACATAGAAAAGTTTAAATATTCAGATTTCTCCTAGTGTACGTGAATCAAATCGACGTATTGCAATGGAGAGCTGGCTACGTATTGCGAATACCGATATCAATGTTGCCACAATCATTGCCAAGATACATACAATTGACTTGCAACGATAAGGTCGTTAAGGCACGTTTATTGAAATATGTTGTCAATTATGCATATTATAGAGTTTATGCACGTTATGTGCAAACGCTTTTAGAATTATCGGAGTTGTTGAAAGACGGCGGCGTTTGCGTTGTAGAATATTATGACTATGACCATGATCAAATACATAAAACTTATACGAACTCACTATACTTAAACACATAAAGTTCATAAAAGGATCATGAAAGTCTATATAAAAGAGACTCAATGGACTATTAAGAGAAACATAATACGCGTAAGAGTGGAAACAACGCAACTGCCTCCACGTAGGGCAAAGCTCAAGATCGTTTACAACGGAGGAGAGCTCGTAGTGGAGGGCTCCCTGACGTCTGGCTATCGCAGTAGAAAAGGCTTTGTTGCATACTACAACTTATATGCAAAATATCATAACGTTGTGCAAAATATAATGGACAAGATTAAAAGTATTGAACTACTTAAGGAATAGGCTTTTTGTATATTGCAGAATATAAGTTTTTATAGTTTTAATTAAACTATTCCATGGTTCGTTTTCTCCACAATTACATCAATAAGCTGTACGGCATATTGTACGCCATATTTTAACGACATAGCACGCATGAAAGCTCGCATTAAGACGTATGCAAGCATTCGTGCACTTCGTTCATCTTTCATGTAAAAAATAATCCAGTCTCCGTCTACATCGTATTTGATGTCTATTTCCTCTGCAATTTTATTTGCCACTGTCATCAAAGTTTTCTTAAAGATGGAACGTGCTTTTACTAAGTACACATCAAAAAATTTTCGTTATTTTTTAACATAACGACGTAGCCGTTAATTCGTTACGTGTACAGTGCACTTAGTTTATATGTCTCTTCGTCGTAAAGACACAGAAAATTTTTAAGCGAGCATGTCTAGACATGCGTGGAAAGACAACTGACGAGACAAAAAAATGACGAGATCTACTACATAGAAGGCACAGTCATGAGATATGCGGGCACATATTTGGCAATATATGTATACGAAAAACATAAACAAAAAATTGCTCACCTAGTAGGAAAACATGTAAAGTTAATAATAATACACACAAACGATGAAGACGAAAAATAAATCATGTCTTGCATATCTCGTCTGTATGAAGTAGCAGAACGTCTAGAGAACGCCGGCTTCAACATCGTACCCATTGGCGATGACAAAAAGCCCTTGGGCTCGTGGAGCAGTGAGAAGAAGCACTACACTGCATACGACGTTTACGTATTCGGCGATAAGGTAAAGGCCATAGCCATCACGGGCAATTATTATGCTGCTGGAAATTATGCCGTATTGATCTTGGACATAGACTCAGAAGATGCTGATACAATATTAAATAAGGTATTCAATGATTGGAAACAGGAATTATGCGGTACACATGATTCTTTTTGTGGACTCACAGGTCCTAGACCTAAGCATGTTGTAAAATGTAAAAACGATATATGTATTAACGAGGAAACTGGGGAGAAAATACCCGTCGATAAAGTGAAACGAGGTTACTACGTAGTCATAAGAACGCCGCGTGAATGTATTCCTAGTTCGTTTAAAACTGTACGAGCTGGCAGCGTTGAGCTCATTTATTCAAACTATCAAATCGTATACGGTATACATCCATCTGGACTTTGTTATGAATTTGTTAAGTGGGATGGCGATTGGGTTAAAAGAGAATGGCCAGGACCTGGCGTAATCATTGATTGTACACAACTCAAGAACTTACTTGCAATTATAGGTCATCGCGACAACGAAAACATAGTAATAACATCTATGTGTAAAGAGACAAGGCCAGTCGCCGATCCAGAACGTCTATTAGATGTGCTCAAGACGTTGTGGAAAGCCGAACGAAGTGAAAGCGGACATTATCACGACGAGTTGTTATATGCGCTCGTCAGCGTTGCATATCGTCGTTGTGTAGATGGCGAATCGCTCAAAGAAGTGTTGAACAAGCTCTTTAGATGGGCTAAAGCCGTAGGCTTGGATAACGATAAGACAATTCACGAACATTGGATACAGACGTTTAATTACGTCTACGGCGGCAAGGCGCGAAAGTTGTGGGGCATATCGAAGCTTAGAGATGTCGTGAGCAATGCAGCGCGAACGTTGGGCATGGACGACTCAATTATTGATTCAATTGTAGATGACATAATAAAAAGCTTAGGAATTGATATACACGACGAATATAAAAAACCATTATGCGTTTCAATCAAAACTAAGGAGACAATTACAAAAAATACGCGTAAAAAAGAAATAGTATCGAAAATATGTAATACGCCAAAAGGCATAGTCAAAATCGATAAAAACGTAAAAAAAGGACAAGATGGAAACGAAACTACTTATACTATATCTAAGCTTGTTAATGCATTTATAAGTGAGCTAACCATATACAAAGATGTTGAACTTGATATTGAATATATAGATGCAAAAATAGAAATTCCAGGTGGTGGCGGAGAGGAAATAGTCAAGATGTCTAGAAACGCCTTGGAACGTATTATGAAAAAACGCGTTGTAGTTGCATCTCCTCATTGGTTTGCGTTATTGGATTACTTCCCTAAACGTATTGATTACATTATATCTGGATTTGTATGTCCGCCGCCAGATCAAGTAGATAGATATCCATGTGGCGTTAGAGATTATTTCAATACTGGCATTGCCAACTCGGTTGATAAGAACGAGGCCAAAGAAGCAATTGAATCTCTGCTAGATCTTTTTTCAAAATATGCACCTACTGAAAACTGGTATAGAGACGCAGTATCTGCATTTTTTCACGGGGCTTTTCAGAATTTTTTCTTCACGAGAAAATTATGGAACGTCCGTCCTCAAATTATTGCGTTTGTAGGTGCTAAGGGAACTGGCAAGACCACGATAGCACGTTTGCTTCTTCATGCTTTCTTTCCTCGTGCCGTTAACAAATTATTTCATGGCGCTGCATCTGTGTTAACGCCTGCTAGAATCGGCAGAATACAAAGCGATGTAGTGGCTACGCTTATAGTGCTCGACGAAGTAGAACGCGTTCCCGAGAAACAAGACGTATACGTGACGCTCAAAAGCTATATATCCAATCCCATAGCTTGGAGGACCGCAACTGGCGATGAATGGCCGGCACGCGCTGGACTTATACTCACAGCTAATACATTTACAGTTGAAGATCCAGAGCTTGCAGACAAGATATACATGATATTGTTTAGGGACGTCCCCAGCCTAGAGACTAGGACGATGTTTGCTAAAGATCTTCTTTCTATAATTAACAAGATACATAAGTTTGGAGCTTACTACCTTAAATATGCAGAAGATCATTGGCAGGAAGTCAAAGACTATGTACTACATCCAGATGCATCAATTGGCGCAGAGATGTATGCCGAAACAATTGCAAACAGCCTAGGCATTTCGTTAGAGATGTCGAAGCCAACTCAAAGCGTATTGACAGTGATGTCTGCAGTCGATGTGTATGTCAAGTGGTTGTATAATTACATAGTGCGTTTTGCAGGGCCAATACGCAATGCAGACACGCCAGCTGCATGGTTGTTGGTAGAAACTGCAATTGAACGCATGCTTTTACCACATCATCGCATAACAGATAACAAAAACGTGTTTATCATGAGATCCATTCAAAGCGAATTAGGCATAAGCATAAGCACGCTTTGTGGAGAACTTGGCGGATCCATAGTGACGGATAGCCAAGTGCTTTCTCTAGACGACACAGTTTACGGTGCATGTGTTGTAAATATTAACAAGATTCTTTCACTTTTAACTGAAGTTAAAATCAATTAACAAAGTATTTACGAATTGAAATATGTTTTCTGGAGTACAACTACACATCACTAATGAAAAACTTTTAAGCATACATTTTTTTATGCACATGTTCGAGAAAAACGAACCGAAAAACAAAATAGGGGCATCAATTACAATAAAAAAAGGAGTACAAAATAACATAATATGCCGATTAAGTTAATCGTAAAAGATAAAGAATTTGTATTTCCATGGAGTCGTGACGTAGTTGATGTTCTCAAGAAATTTGCTAAGTTCAACATGGAAACCAAAACATGGTATGCTGAAAATATACCTTGTTGGGCTAAAAAGTATTTATCGATAGATATAGAGTGTTACGATATTAAGTGGTGGCGTAATTACGGCTATTTAAACGCTCAAGACGATACAATTACAAAAATAATTTTGAAACATTCATGTTATAGATTGAAAAAATGGAAACAAGTAACATGTGATGAATATTGTACTACGTCGTCATGTATACAACGATGTAAGCAAGAAAAATGGCGACCTGTGAAACAAGTGGAAGAAGAAATTTGTCTTGCAAAAAGAATAGAGCCCGACGAATGGGCCATACCTCGTGGCCTAGTCATGCGCATTGCAAAAGAGACCAATTTACGTGTGCCAAATTTTATTGATTTAAATGAACTTGAAATAGATAGTAGACTACGTAATTATCAAATAGAAGTTGCACAAAAACTTTGGGAACAATTACGTAAAACTGGCGGTGGCGTGATACAAATGGCAACCGGCGCTGGCAAATCATATTTAGCTGGCTATTTTGCTAAACAATTAATTAGAAACGGTTTCAATGTATTTATGGTTGCACTACAACTTGATTTAGTATATCAATTGAAAAGATTTGCAGAACAATTTGGAGCCAAAGACGGCGTATATGCAGTAACCATACAAACGTTGTATCGTAGGTTATTCAATAGAGATATCATAAGCGATATAAAAGACGAAGAAAACGACGATGAAGATATAGAGATCATAAAAGCGTATGCAGATGAAACGACAAATATCGATATCGATATTGCCGATGTTTTCAGACGTAGAAACACAGCGCTTATATTAGACGAAGTCCATCATCTTCCGGCACGTACTGTTAAGGCAGTTGCAATGGAAGTAGGCGATGGCTGGGGCCTAAGAATCGGCATGTCGGCAACGCCGTGGAGAAACGATGGACGCGATCTAGAGATCTATGCCGTAATGGGCGATATCGTTGGCGGAATTTCTTCTAGTTTTTTGATCAAACACGGTTTTGCAGTGCCTGTGGAAATTAGAATTGTCGAAGCTCCTAGTTGTCCAAACGTAAATGAATTTGATGAAACAAACAATACAGCCGCATATGCCGCAATTAAAAGAGCTATTGCTAAATGT
>Ga0209821_100132_pt1 | contig 13070 bp, 9 predicted proteins | sample SSWtaG_3_FD_184118 | JGI IMG/M metagenome (GOLD analysis project Ga0209821, IMG submission 184118) | Hot spring microbial communities from Sandy's Spring West, USA to study Microbial Dark Matter (Phase II) - SSWTFFsm_matched (SPAdes)... | ecosystem: Environmental > Aquatic > Thermal springs > Hot... | reverse complement strand
AGGAGGTGACCATGATGAAAAAGGTGTATTGGATGTCGCGTCATGAGCCGTTAAAATCACAAATTTCTGAACTAAAACGCCTGTTCGGAGATGATGTCGAAATCATCCAAGACCCCAAGCCGTTTGACAATGCCGACGACATTATCAACAGATTTCGTGCCAGTGGCGCCGACGAGTTGCTCGTTGTGGCACCGCTCTCGGTCGTCGCCCAGTTGGTCCAGAGGGGCATCAAGCCCCTCTGGGCGGAGATGGAGGTCGTAAGTAGTCCTGAAGATGCTGAAGTCGAAGTGGCGGGGCGATATTATCGCTTCGTCCGCTTCAGAAGAATCAGCGGGGTTGAAATTAAGTTCGAGGAGGTGAGCCCAAATGTTACTAAAGCCTAAGGAAGTCCGTCCTAATCTCCTTGTCGTCGGAGAGAACCCAGACTGGCTCGTAGTGCGTGAGGTTGAGGGAGGGGTGGAAATTGTTGCACGGCATGCCGCCAGAAACGCAAAAGCCGCTACCGTGACTATCTCAGAGAAAGACCTGCCGAAGGTAGTTATACTGCGCTGGGCTTACAATGCCCGTGACTGGGCGGACATTCGCGGGGACGCCGTGCTTTGGTCTTTCTCTGACCGCCACGGGATGGAACTCGTGGCGGTTCTCCGCAGGGGCGGGAGTTTCGAGGTAGCAATCCCGCCCCATCACGGTCACGGGCACAACCGCCCCATCACGGTCACGGGCACAAGAAACGCTACAGGGGGGTCGTTCACGAGGACGGCACCGTTGAACTGACTCCATTGCCGTCCATGAACTTCCTATCAATTGACTAATTGCCGTGCCCCTCGCCCCGTCAACCCCCGTCAACCCCGCCCTTTCGGGCGGGGTTTTTATTTTTGCTACTTCAAGACGCCTTCAAAGACTTCGTAGCCCATCCCTGCGAGCTTTGCTGCGTCAAATGCCCGTAAATGTCCGTCATTGCGCCAACATTTTCCTGCGAGCCTGATTGCCTTGACCGTTTCCTCACACGCCCGCACAGCATCGCTCAATCGTTCCCTCGCTGCGCTAACCTCACAAATGATCCCGTCCAAGCCTGCAGTGACTAACTTTCCGTTGCGCTGATCCCGCTTCACATCCAGCAACCAGATCGTTGCGGGTGCTTGTTCAGGAACGATGACCTGTTCGCCTGCAGCGACTTCCTTAAATTCAGCACCGACCAACTCACCTGTGCCCCGTTGAAACGAAACTTCAATACCCACTTTGCCTAACGCTTCCGCCAATGCCTTCACATCTTCGCCGCGCCGTTGTGCTTGCTTCAATCGTTCTATGATCTCACCGACAACGAAATCAGTAAACGGTGCTGGCGGTAGGTAAACTCTGATGGCGTAAGCGACTTCGTCAGTTCTAAACGGAAGTGTGGGCGACTGACCGCTGGCGGCTTCAATGAGCAGTGCGCTTATGTCATCATCGCAAAGTTCAAGGAGCGCATAGATTGCGTTGTAGCCAAATCGTGGCGTCCATTCCAAACCCCAAACGCCCTCCTCATTCACGATTGTGTTCAGGTCAATTGTCCCGTTGTAGTTCCACTCACGCAACAGGTCAGCCATCTTCCCGATGCCATTTTGAACAATTCTCGGCTGCTCTTCCTCATAGCACCAAACAATGGAAGTCATGCAGCCCGTGTTGGGACCGATATCGCCTGACAAATAACGCTTCGTTTCAAGGGTAGCGTTGGCAGGATAAAGGATCTCGCCATTCCTCACCCAAACTTCCGTGCTGATCTCTACACCTTCAACGAACTGTTGCACGACAAACCGTGCCCCTTCACCTTCGCTCAGCAAACTGTCCAACGCGTCCGTCACCTCATCAATCGTTCCGATGATGGTTGATCTCGGCGCATTATCGCCCTCAAACTTGATGACCCAGCGCGTGATTTGCGAGTGCTGTCGCATGAATTGCTGCGCTTCGGCGACTGTTGACAGCGCTGGCGATGTCAGCGGAATTTGTATTCCCGCTCGTTGCATGACTTGTAAGCCAAACGCCCGTTGCTGTTCCAACATGTCAGCGATCCTGCTCCCGCCGAAGACAGGCAGCCCTCGTTGACGCAACTCGTCGGCAAGGTCACCCAAACCAATATGGTCAACAATGACCACATCAGGCTCGTAGTCCAATCTCGCGAACGCATCTTGGAGCGTGTTGGGCATTTCGTCTTCTTCAAGTTCGCCACGATAAAGACCGAGCGACCGTGCACGCGCTGATTTGATCCAGATGGCGATCTCGTTTCCCTCCTCTTTGCACCGCTTCGCTATCGGTAAAAAGTCGCCACTACTGCTGATGAACAGCAACCTTGCCATTGTTGCGCACCTCCAGATCAAGACCAAACGACCAAGTGATCGGATATTTGTCGCTGACGCCGAAAAACCACCATCGGTTTATCCCTTGCATCCCAAAATTTTCCAACGCCCAAGTGTCGTGTTGAACTGCCGTCCCGTTCAGCAAGACAATGACATCGTTGAAGTCCATTCGTCCGAACTGATGGAAGTGACCGTGAATGAGGACACGCCAGCGCTCCTTGAACGCTGACCGCCAAGTGAGCGCCCGCGTCCGAACACTGTAAAACGGAACGCCCAACACCGACCGAGCGCGGTGACCGTGGTGCAGTAAAAACCAATGTTCACGAATTTGCACCAACTTCAGCCAAAACAGACTCGTCTCTTTTAAAATCCCGTGCTCGTCCACAACAGGTGCGTTGAAGTCACAAAAAACCCGCTTGTTCCACTTGCTTTCAACCAACGCTTGCAATTGCTGATAGCAAACAATGTCCCAGTTCGCTGCTTCCGCTGCGTGTTTCCCTGCCCGACCGTGATTGCCCGCGACCCCAACCAGCCTAACGATTGGTGCTACCGTAAGACTTGCCTCAACGATCGGCAAAAACAACCTCGCAGCAAGGGTCGCTTGTGCCAAAACATTCGGGATATCCTGAACCGTCGCTTGTGCTGGGAAAATCTCGCTCCCGTCCAACACATCCCCCAAAAAACACACCACTACCTCATCCCAACGGTAACCGTTTCTCATCAGTTCGGCAATGCGAACGATCTTGCGCCCAACATCGTCTAACACTTTTTTGGCGATGTGCATGTCGTAGGCTGGCGTCTTTTTGCCGATGTGCACATCGCTGATGACCAACACGGCGCTTTCGCGCTGCTTCATTCATTGTCACCTTCGTCGCCGTGTCCTTCTCCGCTTCCTCCTCCCCGCACGACCGAGCCCATACTTGCCATAAGCGATTGCCGCTGCCTGTTTGCGTGCCTGTTCCTTTGTCCGTGGGCGATAGGTCGCACGGGAAGTCGTCATCTTCCTCGTCTCTTTCCACTCACGCATCAACTTGCGAATTTCACGCGAAACAGCATCTTGCACACTTCGTCGCTTTGCCATTTTCATTCACCCCGCAGTCGTTGCAAAAGTTGGTAAAGTGTTTGCGCTATCGGTGAACCCTCAATATCTTTCTCTGCAACGCCCGTTAGCAGTTGCTGGATATCCGTTGCTTGCAATCTTTGAATGTGGGCGTCAATTTGTCGTTGGTCGCCAGCAAGTTCGTGAAATCGCGTCAACCACTCGTCCAACCGCTGACTTTCCTCCGCCGTCAGTCCTTCACGCCACCCCTTTACAACCAACCCCGCAATCAAACCTGCAAGTTGCTGCCGTTCCGCCGCTCGTTCTTGTGCCTCTTTTTTGATCCCCTGCTGCAGGTTGCGAATTGTGCTGACCCGTTCAGGCAAAAATCCAAGCGCAAGCGCCACCGTTGTCCACGCGTCCACTTGGTTGAGCAACGGACGACCTTTAACGGACGACCTCAGCGTCCCCTCCTCATGGGCATAATAGGCTTGCAAAGCACGAGCAACACCAACTGGCGCGAGAGCGTAGATGAAACGGCGAAGGGTCAAGTCATTGGGTGTCCGAATGTATTCCAAAGCGGCAGCAATAGTGTCGTAAGTCCATGTCATACCAGGTGATGTCCGCAGCCATTGCGTCAGCAAACTAACCTCTATCGGCTGTGGTGCCTCTCGGACAATCCCAAACCGTGAAGTCAACTGCCACAAAGGTGCACCAAGAGATTGTGACCAATCAATTCCAACCCAAGATGGTGCACCGTAGTAAAGTAGTTTGTAAAGCCACCTTTCTGGGTTGGACGGGTCAGCAGCACGCATCAGCAGCGTTCGCTTCAAACTCCATTTGCCGTCGGTCAACTTCTGTATCGCCCAGTCAATTTCGTCCGCAAACGGTAACCCAAACAACCCCGCCCCAAAGGTGAGTGCTGCCAGCGCTTTCGCCCTCGTCAGCGCTGGCGTCGTCGGAGAGAAAAGAAACTCCATCTGCTTGACAGCAAAGTTCATGAATTGGAAGAGCGTCCGACCAAATGCTCCACCTTTTGAAATGAACATCGGCATGTCAGTTATGTCTTGCCGAAATTGTGTGGTGTCAACTACCCAACGACCAATGTCCTTTGATGCGTCCTTGAGCACCTGCTCTATCGCTTCACCTTGCTCAATCCTTGCTGCCCATTGCGGGAGTTTGTGTCGGAAACGATCAAAGATGCGCTTCTCGGCAGAACTCATCGGGAAGGTTTTGCCGTCCATGAGAAGTTGTCGCTTTGCGGGGTCACGCAACATCCCCTCAAGGATTTCCCATCCCCAATCAATACCAGCAATTAATGCTTGTAGTCGGTTCGGTTGTTCAGCGGAAGTGAACGGCATCATCAAAAATTCAGCCACTTTGTTGAAACCCTCAGGCAAATACCGTTCCATCCCCGCCATCCATCGGAAATCTTGTAGGTCAATCCGTGCCGCTTGTGCCAACTCCTCCGCACTGAATTGAACGCCTCTAATCGTAATTGGTTTCCCAGACAGGACTTGATATGTCTTCGGTAACGCCGCCAAAACCCTCGGATAGCCAACAAGCGGTCCAGTGAACATGTAAGGCTGTGTTCGGTTCAAAAGCCATTTCGCAGGGTTTATGCCGAGATACTTGATTGATGCCATCGCATTTAAGTAAGCCAATGCCCGATGCGGTCTCGGCATCCCAATAAGCCTCATCACCTGATCCATCTTCGCAAGCCAATATGTCCCGCCCGTCAGCGCGTCCCTATAGTCCCTCAAGAACATAATTTCCTGCAAGTCCATACCCGGATAGCGACCTAAAATGTCGCGTTCAAGTTGTCGTAGCGCACGATTGTGAACAGCCCTCGCGACGCTCTTGATGTAAGCAGGGATAACAACCCGCAAGTCACGCTCGTAAGTCTCCAAATTCAGTGACCGCTGCCCAGTCCACCAAGGCGCTGGCGCCGGCTTCAGACCCAAACGGTTTCTCAGTTCGTCAATGGCTGTCTTCGGTAAACTGTCAATCTCACCGTTAAGCCACCGCCTCAGTTCCTCCGCACCTTGCGCAAGTTTCTGGTCATACCTCGGCGACTGCGGGTTGATCAAATCAGGGTCTCGCAAAATTTGCTCCATGTAAGCAGCATAGGTCTCCATCGCCAACTGGTCTTGACGAGAAAGCCTCTCAATGCCTTGCAGCATCCGCTGCAACGGCATTCGGTCAAACAACCACCAAGCATCTGGCGGCAAGTTCTTTTGATAGAAAATCTCAATGCGGAAGTCCGTCGCTCCTTGTGGGATCAGTTGGTTTTGGATGTAGTTCAACGCTGCTATCCTTGCCTCATCAAAGGTCTCGTAAGTCCCGATAACGACCGACTGGGCGTTCCCTTGAGCGTCCTTGAAGTGAATCGTCACAACCTCATCGCCCTGCAGGATATGCGTGAAGTCAAAGCCTTTCCTGATGCGATAGCCGTGCGCTTGCAAAACTTGTGCGATGTCTTGATGGAGTGCTTCAAGCGCATCGGCGCGAACTCTCAAATCAGGTCTCAAACTCGCTTTGACATTCGGGTCTTGCAACGCAAAACTCAAAATTTCTGCCTCTTCCTTCGTCAACCCATCCAAAGCGTCCCTTGCAACTTGCATCCAACCAATGAAGCGCCGTTGGATGTTGTCTGCCGTTTCCGTCGCTTGATCAAAGAACTCCAACAGTGCAGGAGATTTTGCACGCATCGCAACTTGTTGCGGTGACCTGAAATGCAGCAAAAATCGCAGTTTCGCGTTGACTTGTTGCTTGATATGTGTAATGTCAACTTGCAAACCATGTGGCATCAAGTCGTCAGCGTAATCGTCACGCTCAATCCATCGCCGAATTGCAGCAAACGGGTTAATCGCAGCGCCGCGACGCCTCCCAAAATTCAACCCGTCCTCCATGTGGTCGCCAGCGACTTTGAGAACCCAAACCTTTTGCGGTCCCTCCGGTGTCGTGACCTCTATCTGCCTCCACTCCAATACACCTTCACGAATCTTCGCAGCATCAAAAGGTGCATCAAAGTAAACGCGTTCCCCTTTCTTCAAACCTTTGGGCGCTATATCGGCAGGGATGCGAACCGATGTGTCGTTCCAGCGAAGCCATACCTGCTTTTCGCCAGCACCAACAACCTCGGCGAACTTTGCCTCCCGACCGAGCGCTTGCTCAAGGCTCGGCAAATCCGTCTTCCCTTCAGAAAGCACTTTCGGTTGCTGCGGCTCAACGGGAATGACCATCCTATCGGCTTTCTTCGCAGCCTCAGGAGCGGGAACTTCCTGCAAAACCCACCGCTCAATCGGCGCTGCTTCAACAGGTGGTTGCATCGCTTTGGGTTGGTTCGCTGGCAAGGTCAATGGCGTTTTGACCAAGCGTGCCTCATCAGCAAATAGCGTGGAAAAAACTTCATGAGGTTCTTTCGGTTTGGCAAGGATAGTCAACTGCCCCTCAGGGTTCGCAATTGCCGTCTCTAAATACTGCCTAAACAAATCTTTCAACTGCCTCGGACCTCGCCGTTCAAAGGCGAGTGCCAAAACTTGGGCTGCCCCTGAATATTTTGGTCTTGGCGTCCCAAACAAACTCTCCGTTGACATGTATGCGATCACACCACCAGCACTGCGTGAACGCCGATACAAATCGGCTGCCTCTTTGACCACAGGCATCAAATCCCATTTCCCTAAACCGTGAGTTTGCAAGATGATGGGCACAGACGCGCTGATTTTGGATTTTACATCCCCAGGTAAACCTTCCAGTAACTCAATATCATCAATGATCCTTGCAAGGAACAGATTTTCAAGCATCTGTCTGCCTTGCTCTGTCCACCGCCCTTGCTGAATGTAAAGTGGTAGTTCACGCTCGGAGATCACACCATCAGCGACCAACATTTGTGCCAGTTCGTTAGCCCGCATCGGATCGTCTATTAACTGTCGGATTGTTGGCACATCATCAGATAATTGATCGCTTACCCATGTTAGTGTCCTATCTGAGACATTTTTCGCCCTCCCAACAGCGTCAGCGACAGGGCTCAATGCCGCTGTTAGTGGTCGGTTGAAGGAAACTGCAAAGCGTTCCAAATCTTGTGGAGACGCTTCAATAACGCGAACCAAAACTGGAGTGTTCATCTGTCTGATTGTTTCAGGGTCAATACCAAATCGTGATGCTTCCGCCTCAAGGGCTGTCCGATAAATATCGTAATTCCCCCGCCGTCGCAAGTGATGAAGCGTCAACACACGGCTGTTCCCGCTGACAACACGCCCGTCTGGTGTTACAATTGGCGCTCCGTCCGTCGCCGCAGGGATATCTGCAAGCAAAAATTCTGGTCGGAAAGATTGTGCCTGACGAATAACTTTCATCTTTTCCGCCTCATCACGCTCATATCTGCGTGGTTGCCATTGTCGTGGATACCTCGGATCAGGTTCAAAGTTCGGTGTGTGCGAAGGAATCAAATCGTCCAACTCCACAACGGCATACCGCACTTTGACCGTTTGCCTTTCAGGTGTCATAACCTCTGATGACTTCCCAAACCGCAATGATGTAACAGGTTGAAACTCAGGTATGGGCGCTGCTATCTCTGTAGGTGCCGTCAGTCCAGGAACGGCAGGTGCTGCTATCTCCGTAGGTGCCGTCGGTTCAGGAGCAACTGGTGCAGGTGGCGCTGCTTCAGGTGGCTTTAACTTTTGTTGCACACTTTCAGCCAAAGACTTTGCGTTCCGAGAAATGATTGCCCGCCAACCTTTGTGAGGCAAGTATTGTGATTGGAGCGCAGGGTCGCTTAACTGCTTCCTAACCCATGCCTCTGTGACATCCACAATACCTTCCTTTTGCGCTCGCCTAACCAACTCGTTTACCAGCCCCTCATAATGGTGGTAGCGTTCAGGTGGCTGATTCCAACGCGCCGCCAACTGACTTTGCGCTTCCTCACGCAACGCATCTTCTGCAACTTTCGCTGTCCTCGCCGCCTGTCTAACAGCCCTTGACGAAACAGTCATACGACCCTTCGCAAAAGCATCCTCGGCAATCGCAGTCGCGTAGGTCAACCAGTTCGGCGCCGCCTCCACTGGTGCTGTCGGTGCCGTTTCAGGTGGCGCTGCCGTCGGAACTGGCTCCGGTGCCGCCACAGTTGGTCTCGGCGCCTCTTCTAACCGCGTCAAAATGTCCGATAAATTTCGTAACTCATCAGTTAACCGTGCACGCTCCTCAAGTGAAAGCGGTAAATCGCTCTCCAACCGTGCCCTAATGATGTTTATCCTCTCTTCAATCTGTGCACGATGTAATTCAGGTGACATCTGCGGCGCAACTGCGGCAGTCAAACGCTGAATTTCGTCGTCAAGGCGCTGGCTGACCTCGCTGAGATTGCGCAATGCCTCAGACAAATTCGCACGCTGCTCAAAAGGCAATGTGGGATCCTGTAACCTTGCTCGGATTCTCGCACTTTCGTCATCTATCGCTGCACGCTGTGCCCTTAACTGCTCTAACTGGCGAACCTGCTCCTCAACTGTCGTAGGTCGTTGCACAGGTTTTGGTGGTTGTGGTCTCGGTGGTTGTGGTCTCGGCGCTGCAGGTGCTACTTTCGACGGTTCCCATGCCAACCTTGCTGCACGCTCAACTTGCGCTGGCGTCCAAACCTTTCGCCTCAACTCTGACATCTCTTTGGGAATCCGACCGCTCGTAAGTTCAGCCTTGACGCGATTCCTAAACGACTGAATGATTGCATCGTTTTCGCTAATCCCTGCCACTCGCAGCGACTGACGATACCGCTGTTCCGCAATCCTTAGTGCTTTCGCAAGATCCTCAACCTTCTCAATCCGCCCCAACGATCCCAATAGCCCACCCAGAGCACCCATGTAAGCCATCCTCAGCAAAACCTCACGCCAATCAGGCAAACGCCGTTCCAAAGCTGCTTCACCCGTCGCCATTAATGCCTCTGTCGCCGCTAATGTCGCTGATTCAGCAAGCGCGCTTACCACCCTCGGTGGCAACTTCTCAATCGTTTTGGCAACAGTTTGTGCAACAGGTCTAAATCGTGCGGGAAGCCCTAAAGCAGCACCGACAACCGGAACCGCACCAAAGAACGCCGCTTCCGTCACTGCCCTGCGAGCAACCTCTGGTGCCCGCTCACCCCTTGCAACCCCTCTCGCTGCTCCTGCCAATGCGCCACCAACCGCCAACCGACCAGCCGTCGGGATCAATCCAGCACCTCTTATCCCTATCCCTGCAATCCCCGCGCCTGTCGCTACCGCTGCAGCCGTCGGCAAAAGTTCACCAAGACCACCGGCAATTTGCGCTGCCGCCCCAACACCCTCAGGAACTAAAACGCGAACCTCCCTACCATCCGCTAACTTGAACCTGTAAGGATGTAATTGCTGTGATGGTGGCGCAAAAGTAAGCCCAGACAAAAGTGGGTCAAGGATACCCAACTTCACCGTCCGCCAATCAATTCCTGCCTCTTTGAACAATTCCTTCGCCTTCTCCGATGGAACAGTCGCCAACCCCATCCTCCGTGCCCGCTCAAGTGCTACCCACCCAACCGTTTTATCCCCAACCTTGACATACCTTGGCGGAAAACTAACCCGCGCCTCACCTATCGGTGGCGAAACTATGTGCTGAATGATTGTCTTTGACTTCAAAACCTCTGGACCGTATGTTTCCGCCAACCAGCGCGCACCAGGGTGAAACGCAGCAAGGTTCACAACCAACCGCGCAAACGGTGTCTTCAATTTCGTGTATGATGTCCCACCGTAAATCCGCCTCGTCCATTCGTCTAACTGTCGCAAAACATCATCGGGAGTTGGTATAGTAGGCTGTTGCACCAATTCCCTTGCCACATGCCGTTCCGTTAAAAGGCGTCGTTGCGGTGTCGGCGGCGCAATGGTGAGCCCTTCCATTACTCACGCGTCACCCCCACAACGCGTGACCTTTGTTGGGTTTGTTGCGTTCGGGGTGTCCCGCGCTGCAGTCGCTGCGCTGGAGTTTGCGGTGTAGGTCGGGTCGGACGAAGTAATTGTTGCGACGGAGAAATCTCAGCGTGAACCTCCTCCTGCAACTTCAACCGCACCTGCCGCGTCACCCAATCTTGCATCTCTGCCCTGATAGGAAGAGTTTGTCCCTCAGGAGTCTTCATTTGCCAACCAACGCGTGGAACAAATTGCACAGTCACAGGTTGACCTTGCCAAAAAATTGTGACAGGGACAGAACTTTCTATGATTTGTTGAAGTCTACGGTCAACCATCTGTGACAACTTAGCCGCTTGCTCAAAAGTTTGCTTTTGCGTCAACCGCACCTCTGTTAACGCCCTCTGTTGCATCTGGCTCGCAATATTGGCAATGTAAGCCCTCGCCCGCGCCTGATTGGCAGCAGCGTTTGCCTGCATCGTTTGCATCGAAACAATACCCTTCTGTATGTCCATTTGTGTCTTCACGACTGACAAGCCTGCTTTCTTCACATTCAAGTCGTAAAGAGCAGCAGCAGTGCTGATAATTTGTTGTGCTTCCTGTGGCGAAATCTCCGGCAGGTTTAACTCCCGCGCTAAAGTGTTATGTTGTGCAATCCATGCACCTACAAGGGATGCAGGCGCACCCTTCTGTTGCGCCTCACTAATTCGCCTTAAAACATCATCGTAAAGTTGCCTTGCTGTCGTCCTCCGCAACTGCTCATCCTTGATGTAAAGGTCATGTAACGAAAAAATAATCTCAGGCGTCGCAGGCAAATCACCTATCGCCTCAACAAAAGGAAATTGCTGGACAACACGCTGCCATTGATCACCAAAAGTTTCCTTCACCGTTTTCGTCGCACGAATGAAATCAGGCATAACCTTCACCAAAGTCCCAAAACTTATCTGGTCGGGATTGATCCCCCGTTCCTGCAGCCATCTCTTTTGCGATTCGGTCAAAAATTGCGATGCAGGCAAAACAAACTCATCCGCCAACATCCCCAAGATTCCAGATTGATTGAGCATTGACAACTGCCACATCGGCATGTCCGCTATCCCCTTTAGCCTGTCAGGCAACCGCCCAGCAACATCTGGCATCACCTCCCTTAAAGTTCGCATCTCCCCACGAAGCCTCTCCAACTCAATCCCCCTCAACTGCCGAACAAAATCCCATTCCTCTTGCATTTGCTGCAACTTCGTTCGTGCCATTTCAATGTCCAATTCGCCACGAACTACTCCCTGTTGAATTTGCTGAATGCCCAACTGCATCTGCTGCTCTTCATAGGGCAACAACCGTTCAGCCCTTGTAACCTCTAACTCTAAAGCCCGTCGCCTTAATGCTGCTTCAGGCGGTTCAGGTGGTGGTGGTGCTTCAATACCCGCCAATTGTGTGTATTCACGCCAAAGTTGCTCTGGAACTTGCCCTGCGGGATATTGACCGATAATTGCCCCCAACTCAGCCAACCGTTGTTGGCGCTGCCGTTCCTGCTCTAAAGCCCTCGCCTGCCGAACCATTGCTATGGGCATCAATGCTCGTGCAACTCCCGACAGCAATGTCGCCAACGGGTTGGGTTGATAGGGCAACAACCCAATGTCCCCCATCTGTGCGATGTTCTGCAAAACAGGCAACATCGTCCCTAATGCCCGCTGTCGCTGCCTTCGTGGCTGCTCCATCCGTCCATCACCTGTCTCAGTTCTTCAATGTCAGACTGCAATTGCGTCACAACCTTGCTTAATTCGCTCAACTGTTTCCCTCTCATCATCGTCTTCTCGTGCCAATGATGAAGAATTCGCTCAACAATATCGCAAAAAATCAACAAGTCTCCAATAACTTTCGCAAGAGTTATCAGAAATTGCTTAGTCAAGGAGTGTCGCAAGTTCATCCTTCGCCTCCTTCAACGCAGCACGAATGCGTTCAATGGGCACGACAAAGTTGACTGTTTGTCCCGTTCCACGGGTGAGCATTCCAGCGTAGTAAAGTTGTCCGTCGTCTCCTACAACAAAGACACCACCACCAGAAGAGCCAGGAGCAGCAGTTGTGCTCGTTTGGTGGAACGGCTTATCGTGGATGAGCCGACCAACCGCAGCGATAATTCCTTTGCTGACTGAGTTCACGAATGCACCATAAAGCGAACCGACATGCCAACATTCCTGTCCCACCCAAACGGACTGATCTCTTGGCAACGGAACTGCGGAGTAAGGCAGCAAATCACTCTCATAAACTTCCAAAACCGCTACATCATCGCCACCTTCCTCCTCCGTTTTCGTTGCGAACCTAACTTTTGCCAAAAGCCTTAACTCTCCCGTTTTTCGTCCTTCCTTTACTCGCTCCAAAACAATCCAAGCATCTCGCCACAACACTTTTTTGCGTTCCTTCCCCTCACTTTCATCAACATCTGTTATGACCTGTTTCAACTCTTCTACGACATGCGCCGCCGTTAGCACGAAACTTTTCCCGTTCCTTTTGAACACTGTCCCGCTCCCCATCACAACCGTCGCTCCCCACATCTCCTCTTTCTCCGCCACAACTTGAACGCTCGTCCCTAAAAGTCGTTCCTGAATTTGTTGTCGCAAAGATGGTGAAGCGGAGGCAAGCATGATCATCCCCCCCAGCAACAGTGGTATGAGCCATCGCATCTCATTCGCCTCCTTTCTTCGTTGCTTGCGCTAATGTGTAACCACCAAGCCCTGCCAACGCAGCGATTACCGTCGCCATCAAAGTCCCGTCAATCCCCTTGTAAAGAGCGATTGCCTCTAAAACAGT
>Ga0209821_100131_pt1 | contig 13240 bp, 29 predicted proteins | sample SSWtaG_3_FD_184118 | JGI IMG/M metagenome (GOLD analysis project Ga0209821, IMG submission 184118) | Hot spring microbial communities from Sandy's Spring West, USA to study Microbial Dark Matter (Phase II) - SSWTFFsm_matched (SPAdes)... | ecosystem: Environmental > Aquatic > Thermal springs > Hot... | reverse complement strand
CAATATATATATAGAGGGGTGGTGGAAATGGTGTGTTTAGAAGATAGAATAATGGAACTCAAAACAATAGTAGAAGAGAATGAAGCAGAGATAAGAGAGCTAAAAGAGATAATCTGGAAGCTTCAAGTAGGAGAGGAACTCACAGAAGAAGAAGCAGAAATTGTAAGAGAAATAGAAGAAATGTTTTGGAGGGAGAAGATATGAGCAGAGCAATAAAAAGCACAACAATAAAGTTTGGGCTAATAAACATTCCAATAAAGCTAACATCACTAACCACATCAGAAAAAGGTTTCACATTAGTATGTCAAGAGGGACATAAAATAAAATACAAGAGATGGTGTGATGTTTGTGGGAAAGAAATCCCATATAATGAGATAAGAAAAGCATATCAAATAAGCAAATCAAATTTAGTCATTTTAAGCAAGGAGCAATTAGAAAGTATCAAAGCTATAGAGGATACGGGCATAGAAATAATAGGATTTGTCAATAGGGAAGAAATTCCATTCTTTATAATAGAGAAAACATATAATGTAGTCCCAGTTCACAACAAAAAAATCGATAGCAGAAAAGAGTTTGTATTATTTAGGGAAACACTAAAAGTTTCTGGATTATCAGCTATAGGAAGAATGGTTTTGAGAAATAAAAGCTATTTAGTAAGCATAACAGCATACCAAGATAGATTGTTCTTGAGTTTACTAACATATCCGGAAAGGTTAAAAATTGAAGAAAAAGTAGATTTCAAAATCAGCGAAACAGAATTAAACTTAGCATTAGAGCTAATAAAAAGCTTAAACAGAATAAATTGGAGTGAGTATTATAATGAAAACAATGTCAAAGACGAATATAGGGAAAAGCTTCAGCAAATAATTCTAAATAACCTAACAATTACAGAAAGGACGGAAAATAATGTGTCAGCAGAGACATCAGATTTACAAAAGCTACTTGAAAAAAGCATAGAAATTATGAAGAAAAAACAAATCGAACAGAAAGAGTAAGCTTTTCTTTTTTTCTTTTTTTATTTTTTTTCGAAGGGAGAAAATGAGGCTGTTTAATCCTATGCTGGCATATCCAAGCAAACCTTTCGATAGCCAAAAATTTCTTTACGAATTGAAATATGATGGAACAAGAGCAATTTGTTATGTCCAAGATGGAAAGGTTAAATTAATAAATAGAAGAAATGCTGACATAACAGAAAGGTATCCAGAAGTAGTAAATTCTTTGAAGGTTAAAGGGAAAGAAGTTGTTTTGGATGGGGAGATTGTTTGTTTTGAAAATGGAAAACCAAGCTTTTACAAATTGGCAGAAAGAGAGCATATTATCGACAAGTTTAGGATTAATCTTTTGTCGAAGCTAATCCCAGCAACATATATGGTTTTTGACATTCTTTATGTTGATGGGAAGGAATTGGTTAATTTGCCATTAATTGAAAGGAAAAGAATTTTGAGCGAATGCGTCGTAGTTAATGAGAGAGTTAAAATAGTTGATTTTGTTATAGGGAAAGGTTTGGAGCTGTTTGAGTTTGCAAAATCTAATGGATATGAAGGAATAATGGCCAAAAAAATAGATGGATTTTATGAGGAGAAAAGGAGCCACAATTGGCTTAAGATTAAAGTAGTAGACACTTTAGATGTTGTAGTTTTAGGATTTACGAAAGGGAATGGAGAAAGGGAAAGTTTAGGAAGTTTGCTGATAGGAGCGTATGTAAATGGAAAATTGAGGTATATTGGAAGCGTTGGTTCTGGCTTCGATAGGGAAAAAATTAGCGAAGCATTAAACAAGCTTAAAGGAGATGTTATCCCGAAGCCGGATGGTATAGAAATCCCAAATGATGTGGAATTGCCGAATAGAGAATGCTTCTGGATAAAACCGAAGTATGTAGCTGAAGTGAAATATTTAGAAATAACAAAAAACTTACAATTGAGAAATCCAGTTTTTGTTAGATTTAGAGAGGATAAAAAAGTTGAAGAATGCGTTCTTTTTTGAAAGTTTCTAACTCTTAAAACAAAATCCTAACCCCAGAAACTATTAGTCCAATTGCAATACCAAACCAAACAGCACCAGAGACAATCAAAGCGTATAAGAAAATTTTGTTTTTTGTTTTTAGATAGAGAGCGTATAAAATTATTCCAAAAATTGGAAGCAACATAAGAATTAAAATCCCAATCGAAACCTTCACTATTTTATCCTTGCTCTCCTTTTTCATTTTTCTTCGCCTTTCAACTACTTACCAAAATTAAAACAATCGACAATTCTGTAAATTCTCTCATAGCAGTTCCAACCAAGTTTCTCGCAGTAATTTTCGCCAACCCTCAAATCGTATATTATTTTGTCTAATTGAGGCTCAACATAAACAACCCCATAATCGCTTGTATTTACAGCAACAATCGCGTGCGCGCTATTGCTAAATAAAATGTATGATACGCAAGAATAATATCCTTTTTTAAGAAAATTGCTTACAAACCTATTTGCAAAATCTGTGCACTCAAACCTATCTTCCACATATTTATACTCATTCGTATCATCTTCTTCTAAAAAATCTTGAAGGATTTTTAGCGTTGGTGTCTTTATTGTTCTTTTCGATAAATCCTCAAGCTTAAAAGATACATCATCAATTTTCTCCCTAACATCTTTTTCAACATCTTTAACATAATTCAAAATTTTCGAATCACTCTCACTTAAGTAATTAACTTTTATATCAATATCTGCTAAATCCTTTCTTATATCTTCAAACTCTTTTATTACATTTTCATTTACTTCTCTAATTTCATTTTCCAAACCAACTATTTTGTAAATAGTGTAGCCAAAAAGTAGCATCACTATTAAAAGCATTGCAATCGTTTCATAGCTTATCTCTATTACCTTACTTGATTTCTCTGATAAAATATCCAAGCGCTCCGTCAACATTCTTAACTACCCAGCTCAATCTTTTGTGTAAATCATCTTTGTTGTTTGCAACAAGAACTACTAAATAAGCTCTTCTATCAATGTTCGGGAATGTTGGGTCTTTCTCTTTTATCGTTCTCAAAACTTCTTCTACGCTTTCTACCTTCTCTCTGTCGCAAATCAAAAATCCCTCATATACCTTTATCGCTTTTGCTTCAATCTTTTCCACTTCTTCCAAATCCTTAACGATTGGTTCTTGTTTTGGCTTTGCTTCTTTTTCTTTTGATATTTTTTCTTTTATATGCTTCAAAATCTTTTTCTCTTCTACACTCTCCTTATTAGGTTCTCCAACTATGTTTAACCTCTTTTTTGTGTCCACAATTAGCTTCGCTTTTGACCAATCTATTTTTTCTTCCTTTTTAAACAATTTTTTCAAAAACTCAAACATTCTATCTACCTCCTTTTAGATAAAAAACTTTTACTTTTCCGAATTGCTTCATTTTTACTTCTCCTCTTCCGAGGAGAAAAGATAAATATTTAGTTGCAGTTAATCTGTTCATTTTTGTTAATCTTGATACTTCAGAAATAGAAAGCCCTTCTGGATTTTCTCTCAAGGCTTTCAGTATTCTTTCAGCTCTCCAATCATCAATTAAGTGTCCTTTAAACATTCTCATAATTACTATTGATAGTTAACTTTTTAAGCTTTTACATCAATACTAATTATGAATGTTGAACAAAAAACATTATTATTAACATTTTTACTGATATCTTCAACAATTGTTTTAGGGGCAACAATAAGCTATGTGTCAAAAAAAATTAATGTATTTCTTCTTCTTTTAATACTCACTTTCGTGCTTTTTCTCTATCTTTTCATAGGTGATAGACGTGAAAGAATGGAGCATTCACGATAAAAGCGGTAAGTGGTTGCTTATGTATTTGTTCAATAAAATGAATTACGCTATGCTCAACTTTGATGCTGATAACAAAAAACTTGCCATACAATTTGCAAGAAAACTTTTAAAAAAATTTGGAAACGATTATGCAATATATTTTAGGAGAAGTTCTTCTGGAAGGGGATTTCATTTTACTGTCTGCGATGCTAAAACCAAAATACCAATTTTTCTTCCAAAGGAAATGGTAATGAGAATAAGAAAGCAAATTGGAGACGATTATGGAAGAATTTCTGCAGATAAAGTAAGAATGAGACAAGGAAGAGTTATAAGCATATTGTTTGATTTTAAGAACAAGAGAAGTGCTGGAATGTGGAGGCGATTAAAATCGGTAAATCAAATTAGAAAAATGAGGGTGAAAAGATGAAGGGACAGATATTACCATTTTCTAAAATTGGAGAAATTATTGGAAGAGGGATAAGAAGAGCTTTGGAAAAAATTAGAAGGGTTGTTCCAATTAAAAAAAGAATATATTTCTGGAGAATAACATATTCTGGAATTGTTAGATGCCCTTATCAAAGGCCCGGAGCAAAGGAGCATACTCAAATAATTTGGGAGCTAACCTTTGAAGAACCACCATACTTTAGAAGCTATTCTTCTGATAGGAGAGAAGCTTTCGAAAAATACGATAGAGAAATAAGGAGATTGATTAAGGAGCAGGAACTCAAAATGATTACTTGGAGGTCAAGAAGTGGAAAAATAGGAGCGCTTACTTGGTGCAAATGGATACCTGTGAACGAACTGCCAGAAGGATGGAAGAAAGAACTTGAAAAGATGATGAAGGAGGGGAAAATGAGTAAAACTGAAATAGAAATGCTTAGCAAAGGGTATGTAAAGGTTCCTGAGAGACCAATATTAGAAATAAGGGATTATTCATACGAAAAAGTTTCAGTATTAGTTGAAGGCAAAAGAAGGGATTACATAGAAGTTATCAAAGCGTATACTAAAGCAACAGATAGGTTCAGATTTACCGTTTACAGACCGCCTTATACTACTGATGATGAGATTTGTAGCTGGGAAGATGATTTCACTCACGACTTGTAATTTATTCGGCAAGAGCTTCTTTCAACTTCTTAACTATCAGTGATTTATTTTCTTCAAAATACTCATCAAACCTTTTCCAAACCTTAAAAGTTTCATCATCAAACCCAGATTTAAGGAGAGTATCAAAAGCTTCAAGTTCCCTTCCCCCAAGCTTTAGCAAGCTGTTTACAAATTCTTCTGCATCTCTCTTTCTTAGTGATTTAAGGGCAAAATCTGTAAACAATTTTGTAGATTGTGCCAACCTTTCGAAATTGAATTTTATCGGCAAGGGAGCTTCAGAGTTCTTTATATCTATTAAAACCTCTCTTAACCTCATTATTCTTTTCTCATCCCTGAAAGGAGCAACCAAACTTTGCCTTATTCTATCCATAGCTTAAATTGTAGACTTCTTTAAAATTATTTTGTCTGACACTAAGGTTCTTCTTCCTCTTCTTCCCATTCTATTTCTTCAAGCTCCTCTTCCAATCCTTCGTCCCACTCTTCTTCCTCTTCTTCCCATTCATCTTCCATTTAACCTCACCATTCTCTTCCAATTACCAAAGAAGACCATTTTAACTTCAAACCTCCCATTATTTAATGCTACTTTTTTAAACCATTGCTCGGCTATCCATCTCGGAACTCTCGTTTCCTTAACGATTTCATCAAAATCTACCCAATCACCCCTATTTCTAACATACTCTTCAATCACTTTCCAGTAGTCCAAACGCATCACCTACTCTATTACTGCATCCCTAAAGACATCAAGCCATCTCTCATACCTTGTCAAAAAATCCTTCATATATTCTACTTCAAACTTTTTCCTCTTTTCCTTGTCCTTTATCTTTCTTGATTTTGAACGAAGATTTATCTCAGCTACTTCTAGAATGCTGTCTATGTATTTCTTCTTAATACCCATACTCATAAGCTTCTTCCTAAACTCCTCTATCAATGGCTCTAATTCTTTCTTCGATTCCTCAAGCATTTTAATCAACTTCTGCAAGCTTCTTTATTTCCCTGCCAATGTCAAACTTCTTAATTTCTTTGAAGTAAGTTTCTTCAAGCTTCATTATCTCTTCGCTTGTTATTAATCCCTTTCTCTGTAGCAATGTCAAGAAGTCATCTATTATCGACATTTTTTCTTCTACTCTAAAAGCTCTTGGCTTTAAAGTATGGACTAAAGAATCCAAAACATCTCTAATATCAAGCTTCTTTTCTTCAACCATAGTTTAAGTTAGAAAATTCGTTTAAATTCTTTTGTCAGACATAGAAATTTAAATTAAAAAAATGATTAAGTTTATTGGTGTGGGAAAATGACGAATTGGTTTCAAGAAGCTATAATCGATTTAATAAACAATGAAAGCTTGGCAATTGTGATAAGAAGATACGGCTTTAAAAGAGGTTATTTCTTGAGATTAAACCAACATCGGAATACATATTATGTAGTTTCAAGAAACAGAGCTAAACTTGTAAATTTAGCAGAAGAGATTGAAGCGTTAAGAGATGAAACAATTAGAAAATTAAAATTAGCAAAAACCACGGAGGAAGAAATGGAAATAGAAGAAGAATACTTATATATGTTGAGAATGCTTTTAGACGACCCAGAAATATATGTGTATCATCATAGTGAAGATATGTATGTATACCATTACTCTTATGATATCATTCTTGTGAACACAGGAACGGATTATTTGGTATGTGATTTGTTATGGGAGATAAACATCTAAACACTCTTATCAAGTTTTGTTAAATAAGCTCCACTCGTCATAAATGCCATTTTCGATGTTATTAAATCTCTTTCCTTCAAATTCTTCAAAAAATCTTTTATCAAATCAATTTTTTCTTTAGAAGTAAATGGTCTTGGCTTTAGAACCATCTCTAAAGATTCTAACGCGTCTCTCAAGCTTATTTTTCTGACCATCTATATCTCCTTAAAAATTTTAAATTTTGCTTAAATAATTTTTGTCTGACAAAAGTTTTTTAAATCGTTTTCGAACTTTTATCAGGGGAAAATATGGCTTTAACTGATATACTTGAGGCAATAAAGAGGGAATATGGAGCAGTTCCGAGACCTGCCGAAGCGCTTAAAGAAGGATATGTAGCACCTTCTCCAGCTCCTACCGAAACAAAGATAACACTAACACCAGAGCAGAAAGAAAAAATTAAGGAAGTTCTGGAAAAGTTGTGGGAAGTAGAAAAGAAAGGAATACAAAAAGCTGGAGAAGTTGTTTCAAAGCTGTTTGAAAAATATAAGAAGGAAAAGCAACTGGCTGAAGCAACTGGAGAAAAAGTAAATATGGAAAAAGTTTTTAAGGAAGCTGGAATACCAGTTAAAGGAGAACTTGGAGTATACACTTTGTAGGTGAAGGTGGTGAAAACTGCAAAACTGTTAGAAATCTTTAATAAGGAACAGGCTAAAGAACTGAAGAATATTTTGGTAGAAGCGAAGAGAAAGAATATTGACCCGTTAGAGCTAACTGATGTGTTTAAACAATTCTTTTCCAAGTGGGAATCTGGTTTAATGTCCAAGGAAATTCTCCACGACTATCTTGCTTATGCCTTTGCCTTTGCTCTAAGTAAGGCTGGTTATGATAAGGCAATAAATGAATTGAATATGATAATTGCCGAAGGTGAGAAAGGTGATAAAGGAAAAGTGTAAAGAATTTCTTGAATATAATAAAGACAACATCTTTAAAAACTTACTGCAAGCCGAACATCACGCGAAAGTTTTAACAGACCCGTCTCACGCTCAATGCATAACAAAGCACTTAGCATTTATTGAAGGGGAAGCTGAAGAAGCTTATTCGCACGCCCAAATAGTAGAGCCAGAAAATGCGGAAATTTATATGGATTTCAGAAATTTAGTCCACGCTTTGAGAAAAAGAGTAATGAAGGGAAATATTAGCAAAGACGAGCTGAGCAAATCTCTCTGGGCTTTAAGGAAGGCTTTTGAAGAATTCAACAAAGAATACTCCACATTGGAATGCGGAGCTTGTGAAGCTATATCATTGATAGTAGAAGATGAAGTTAGCGTAAGGGATGTAGAGAAGTTAGAAAAATCTATTTAGCTAACAACTCCACTGGTTTTCTTTTTATTTCTTCTCCAACTACTTCAGCTAAAAATCCCCTTGCTCTATTCAAATTTGTTCTAGTTCTGTATAGTATTGTTTCCGCATCTCTTATTGTAGGAACCTCAAAACCAACAACTTCTTCTGGAATAATATACGCTAAACCTTTCATAGTAGTATCTATTGCCATAAAAATGTATGCCCTTTCTTTCCAAGCTGGAAGATTGCCAAACAAACTCACTAAATCACCCCTCAAGCATATCTAAAAGCTCCTCCAGTTTACTCTTCCACTTTATTATATTTTCCTTTATCTCTTTCTTATCTGCAAAAGGATTTAGAATATCGAGATAAGTCTGAGATGCTAAAAAATATATATCTCTTGCTACTTCCTTTTCCTTCTCAGTAAAAATTTTACTTGGAAATATCATACTACCACAAAATCAGAAAATAAAAAAGAGTAAGGGGAATCCCCCAATTTAGACAGCCTTTGATAATTTTCCTAGAGCAGCCTTCATTTGCTCTCTTAAACACTTTCTGAACTCTTGAATCGGCTTACCCTTACATGCCAATGCTGGTTTAGCTTCAGCAACTTTTTGATTTATAGCTCTTACTTTATCTGACCTTCTTGCAACACCAGATTTTCTGATAACTGTTATTCCTAGTGATGGCTTTGCATAGATTCTCAACCTTTGACCAAGGATTGTTAGATGAGCTACTCTTCCAGGAGTGTACTCTACTTTAGCCATCAGCATCACCTATTGAGAGTTTGGAAAATTTATTTAAAAGGCTAACACTAACTTTTAGTTTGGTTTTTCGCACTTATTGTTTGGTTTTACTTTGTAATGAATTTGAAAATCTGGGAGCTTTATTACCATTACCCAGTGGTTTCTTTTTTTAATAATCCTAATTTTTCTTGTATCAACGCAGTAAATCGTCTTTCCATTAACATATTCTTTTGTTATTAAACCATAGGAACTCCATCTGTTAAGAACTTTTCTCAAGTAGCTTTCATACTTACTCATCACTACTTTGCTTTCTTCATCTGGAATAATTGATTTTAAGAACTCCCAAGCAGTAATCGGTTTTTTTATAAAACACATAAGACCGATTAAAGATAAATCTCTCCTCAAAGTTTCAAGTATATCTTTTTTCATACAAATATTTCATTTTATCTTTATTAAATTTGACTGACCATCCAAGCAACAAGCATAAATAGAGGAATGAAATACAAAAACCACATATAAGGAGCACTTTGAACAAAATCTCTAATGAATAGAAATAGAAGTGCAACAAAAATGAAAAATATTACGCTGAAGAACCATTTTTCAACTCCCATACCTCACACCCCTCATCTTCTTCTAATATTATTTGCAGTTTTGTTAATTTTTTTGAAATTCGGAACTTCTATGCTTTTAGTTATTATACCCATCTGAAACCATATTAGAGCGTTTCTTATGAACTCGCTGAGTGTCATTCTATTTTCTCTTGCTACTTCTTCCAAATATCTCTTAAGCTGTTTTGGTATTCTAACGCTAATTCTTGTGCTTCCATTTATTTCATCATTCATGCGACCGCCCTCAACAAAACGAACAATATTATTCCGACAATAATTATTCCAATAGCCCAAGCAAATGCGGTGTATGTAGGCATTATGCATTCTCCAGTAGCGTTATTACAACCTCTACTGCAAAGCTCAAGCTCTTCTTTCGTTATATTATATGTTTTTTTGTTTATATTCCAAGTAGCTGTTTTAATCACAACTCTATGAGTTTCGTTGTAGCAGTAAGAAGATGTTTCTGGTGTTGAGTGAAGAGCAAGCAACAAACCAATTATATCTTCTTGAGCTTCGGAAACTGCTTGAGTTATATTACCGGTAATGTTGAGGGAAACATTTATTGTGACGTTTGAAATGTATTCGCTCAACTGCCTTTCAATAACATCGAAAGCTGATGAAACGTAAAAAGTTTTTGATGCCCTTATAGTTTTTTCCTTTCCATTAAGAGTGATGTTGCAAACTGCATACTCAAGGTAAGTTCCGTATTTTTGCGGAATGGTGAAACTTGAAACATAAAAACCTTCTTTGTATTGCAAGACGTCAGAGAAAATGAGTTGAAAATCTGGGTCGAAGATGTAAATCATACAGCTCGCGTTTTCAATGGGATTCCCCCAAACATCAGAAACTGAAACAATTATGTTTGCTGTCTCCCCGGGAATATATTGTGCAAAAGATATTCCAAAGATTAGCAGGAAAGGAATCAAAATCCAAACCTTTTTCATATTCATAATTATCCACTATTTTTAAATTAGCTCACCACATTTACATAAGGAATCTCCTCATCTGGCTGAGTTTTAACTTTTTTAGTTTCGACGTGAATTTCTCCTCCACCCCTCAAGTTTGAAACTATTCTCGTTACGTTCATGTAGACATAGACATTTAGCATATCCAAATTAAAACTTTTTGTTGAGTTTATGAGAATCGCTGGAGGATTATGGTTAGAAAGAGAAAATATTATCGACTTTTGTGGAGTGTATTGAGTGGCTCTATCGTAATAAATCCATTTGTTAGAAGAAGTATCGTTTAAGTATATTTCTATTGGAGCGGAGATTGCGGTAAAGTATAAAACGAGCTCTGCATTTCCAGTAGTGTTTATGTATGGAAGCTGTATGATTAAAGATGAAGAAGAAACTGTCGACCCATCCTTATACCAAAGTTTACTATCTTGTGGTGTGATGATTTCCAAATTACTTGGATAAACGCACTCAACAGTAACCATATAAACTCCTTCAACATTTGGAGCCACAAAATCGAAATAGTATAGACCATTCTCGAAGGGAAGCATAAGAGCGTTTTTAACAAAGTAGCTACCATCAGGATAGTAAGCTGTCAGCCTACAAACAGCGTTGTTCACTGGACTAAAGTAGTTGTCCAAAACTTGAACAAAAACCTTACCTGGAGAGCCTGGAGAATATTCTGTAAAACCTTTTGCTCCAAAAACTATCCTCGGGGTATAAAGGAACTTATACAGAAAATAAATAAGAAGAGAAAGAATAATACCAAAAACTACTATTAAAGCTATTCTTTTCATTTCTTAATTTATGTTGTAATTATTTAACCTTTTAGCTAATTATAACAACTCTTGCGCTTGCTGTCTCGTTAAGCATTGTTAATGTCTGGCTTACGTGGAAGCTACTACCTGCACCTATCAATCTTGGGCCAGCTGGGAGAGTGACCTTACAAACTACATATTCCTCGTAAACTCCTATATGAGTGAATGGCGTAGTGAATATGTAATACCAGCTACCAGGAGCTCCTCCTTGAGTCATTGGTTGATTATCTATAAAAACTGTCTTGTCTGGATAATAAACTGTCACATTACAATAGTCTGCTGTTATTGGCATTCCCCAAGCATTAACAACTCTTACTATAACTTGTCCGACTTCGCCTTGCTGGTATTCTGTTCCTGATATGAACTTAACTGAAGCACCATAGCCGAAAGCTGTTGTGGCTACATACCCTACTGCTACCGCTATTCCAAGCACTATTGTCAAGATTAACAATAGTTTTTTCCTCTCCATAATTCTCGATTTATTTCTCAATTTAAATATATTTGTCAGACATTTTTTCGAGAGTTCATAAAAAATTATGAAAGGTACCATAATCAAAACTGCAGAAAGGGTTAGCAAAGTTTTCACTAACAAAATTATTGTTTCTGCTGTTCTGCTCATAGCAATGACCACAAATATGCAAACATTATTAGAATTACTGCAAGACCTATTGCAGACATAACAATTGAAACTAACGGATTTTTTGTTTTAAAGAAATCTATTCCAAAGAAAAGAGTTATTGCTAAGCCAAGGAATCCTATACCCATCCCTAAGCCAACTAAAGTTTTCATTATAGCATATCCTGGGAGTTCTCTAACATTAACATTTACTGTAATTTCTTCTGCCAAAGCTATGTTCAACGTTAAAAATGCTAATAACAATGCTAACCTCTTCATGTTATCACCTTATATGTTATAGTTACAGTCGTATTATAAATTCCTGGAGGAACGAGAGGGACGTTGAAATAATATGCGTGGTAGTTTGTGCTAACTGTTGATGGAAATACAGCTATTTCTTGAGGAGTTGCAGATAACTGCTTTGCAGTCTCAAACCTTAAGCCTTCAGCTGTTGAACTAACCGCGAAATATAAAGTATTTACTGGAATTGTAGTAGGACCGCTCCAATTTGTCGCGCTTGCTACAACTCTATAGTTATTACTTGAAGTAATGCTGACATTAAACTCTATTCCTTTCTTTTCTACTATAGTATACGGATTAACAACACCAAAATCAACTGAATCGTAGCTGAAAACTACAGAAATTGCTGGTGGTGCTTCTTCAAGATATTCTTCTGGACCAACTGAATGCTCTTGGTCTCTAACAAGTATTATACCAGCTCTTGATACTGATGTTCCATCAAAAGTATATCCAGTAGCAACTGCTTTATATGGAGCTAATATATCATAACCATTTGATACATGATTGGAAAGATATATCGGTTTATTGTCAACTCTCGACTTTAAGTATCCATACTGCAGGAGCCTACCTTCTCCTGGAGATTTATATTCATACATTAGTATTTTTGTTCCTGTATTTCCATAATCTGGATATCTCCTATGATAGCCAAACCATATTCTATTTCCAATTCTCATAGGTGAATATGTAAAACAATTTATATATTCGCCTTCATTCCAACATGTACTTTTTGGTAAGTCGATTTCTGGAAGTATGTCAATATGAGCATCTGTAGTAATTATGTATGCTGAGTAATCTCCAGTAGCGAAACATGTATCAAAATCGAAACAAACGGCATCGAAAATTCCTCCTGGACACTCACCACTATAAGCTCTATACATATTTCTATTCACGTCGTATTTATCAACATTATATCTTGCTACCCAGAAACCACCATCTGCTCTATAACACTGCTGACCAAATATCCAGAACTTGTTTGTATCAAATAGCTCTAAATCAAGAACATGAATACTGAATGGAGTATCAATCCTACCAAGGAATGAAAATGTTGGAGCAGTAAACTTACCAACAAGATTATTCCAGGTTTTAGTATAATAACATTCGTAATATTCTTCTTTTTTAAGACACTGCAGTTCAGTTATACCACCCACCCAAGCATAGTCGTAGTCACTTGGGTTAAAGTAAAATTCAAATTCACCATCTCTTTTTATGTAAATATAGTCTTCACCATCTAACCAAATTGGTTGATAGTGAAAAGATATTATATATAAGTTCCCGTCTCTGTAATAACCTCCAGTTA
>Ga0209821_100130_pt1 | contig 13282 bp, 11 predicted proteins | sample SSWtaG_3_FD_184118 | JGI IMG/M metagenome (GOLD analysis project Ga0209821, IMG submission 184118) | Hot spring microbial communities from Sandy's Spring West, USA to study Microbial Dark Matter (Phase II) - SSWTFFsm_matched (SPAdes)... | ecosystem: Environmental > Aquatic > Thermal springs > Hot... | reverse complement strand
GGGTGACGGGGTGTACCACGGTGTGTTCACGTCGGCTGATCAGATCGGTACGTATTTTTTCGAGGTGAGGGTGTTGGTGGGCGTATTTGATGCGGTCGGCCTCGGGTCGTTCGCGGTGGGCTCCATAACGGAGGAGATACAGTTCACCATGATGTCGTGGCATGACCCCTCCCTCCTCGAGAGGGTCGTGTGGGCCGGGACGGCGGTGATCGCCATCTCCATAGTGTTCTGCCTCTTCGCGCTGTACTCGACTATGGTGAGGACGGGCTGGGTCGCGAGGCACAGGATGCTCGTGATCCTCGGCGGGTGGGTGCTGGTCTTCATGATCCAGCTCGCGTACATAGCCACCAACCCCGTGGTGGTGTACGGGGTGTTCTACAACGTGACGTCGAGAGGGTTCGAGTACTCGACGACCCCCAACCCGGTGCTGACCCCCGTGATAGGGGTCACGCTATCCACGGGGGTGGTGACGATCGCGTCGTTCCTGACCGGCTACCTGAGGGATCAGGTCGTTAGGATGCGTAGGAGGTACGCACAGCTGTGAGGGTCGGGATCGCCTGGGAGTGTCCGTGGGTACCCAGCTCCTACGGCAAGCTGGTGGCGTGGATCGCCCCGGAGCTCCAGAGGGCGGGTTTCAGCGTGAGGGTTTACTGTCCGTCAGTCCCTGACGTTATGCTGTACAGCAAGCACATCATGTACTCGCCATCATGTCTCCATAGGGAGGTCTGCGTCGAGTACGTGGAGCCTGTTGAGGTCTCGAACGATAGGTGGCTGTGCGAGGATGATGACGTGGACGTGTACCTCATCGGGGGATCCCCGTACGGTCAGGTGGAGTCCGGGTGGATCAGCAGGTGCTCCAAGACGAGGAAGCCCGTCGCGGGGTACTTCGTGACGGAGTCCGACGTGGTTCCGCCCCTGCTCTCCTCGTGGTTACTCCACGTCGACGCGGTGGGGTTCCCGGCGAGGGCTGTCGCCGACGCGTTCCTCACAGCTGAGGAGGTGAGGGAGGCGCATAAGGACTGGGTTCACGCACCGCACGGGCTGCCGAGGTACTACTTCAGGCTGACGCCCGATGAGGTGCTAGAGTACGGTCTCGGAAGGGTCGCTAGGACACGCGGCCTTGAGCTAGCGCTTGAGTCGAGGGGTGTTGGGAGGTTGTTCGGGGTGGTAGCGAAGGATCATCCGAGGAAGGACTTCGGCGCGTTGCTCACGGCATTCACAGCTGTGAGGAATGAGTCAGGGGACCCGAGGGTTAGGCTACTCCTCGCTAAGATCACGGCTGTGGGGAGCCCGGCGTGGGACGCGGGCGCCATGATGGCGTCGCTGGGTCTCACGGGGGACGAGGTCTTGACGCTTGAGGATAGGTGGGTGGTCGGCGGGGTCACGGAGATGGGTCTCCTCTTCACGTACTCACTCATGAACGTGCACGTCACCCCGACGTTCGGTGAGGGCTTCGGGCTCCCAGCTGTGGAGTCCGCGTCACTCGGCATCCCCCCAATAATCACGGAGACCCCGGTGACGAGGGAGGTGTGGGAGGGCTACACCATGCTCGTCAGGTCGAGGCCCGTGCTGGTCGGTGAGGGCTTCATCCTGCACGCTACGGACTACGGGGATCTGACCGATAAGATGCTGGCCATGCTTGACCCGGGCGTGAGGGAGGTGAACGCGGGAGCCGCCAAGAGCGTTGCGGGGAGGTACACCTCTGAGGTGATGGGGAGATCTGTCGTGAGGCTCGTTGAGCTAGCCGTGAGGAAGGAAGGGAATAAGAGGCCGCACCCGCTCCCGAGCTACCCGTCCGAGCCCACGGAGGAGTATAGGAGGAGGGTGCGTGAGTTAGTTAAGCCTAAAAGAATTTTTGATTAAAAATTTTATTACTTACCCAGGGTCTCTACGTACTTTCTGAAGGTCTCCATCAACTTCCTCTTGTATTCTAGGCTTGACTCAAGCCTTCTGAGGGCTTTCTTGTTCTCCGCCTGCCTCGCCTCATTTATCCTTGCCTCAAGCTCGCTTACGTCCTGGGACATCCGCCTTATCGCCGCCCTCAGGAGCTCCTCAGCGTCTCCCGGCTCTAGGTAGACCGGCACCGCCTTCACGGTGTAGAGCTTGCTGACGTCCACGCCGCTCTTGATTGTGGCTATAGGCAGTTTGGAGAGCTCGCCCCTAACCCACTCACTCACCTTCCTCGCCTCCTCAACGCCTTCCTCCGTGACCGCCACCCACACGCCGAACTCCTCCACGAACGCGAACACCCTAGACAGCCTGTTGTAGCACTCCCTCCTAATCCCCTCAAGCCTGCTCGCGACCTCTGAGGCGATGCCCTCCCAAGACCTTATCTCCTTGCCCCTCTCAGTAACTATCGTCTGCACCAAGTACTTGGACGGGAGGCGCATGTTGAGTAGGTAGACGCGGACAAGACCCTCCCTTGACGGAGCCTCCACAGCTGTGGGAGCTACCTGAACGGGCGCAACCCCCTCGAGCTCGAGCTCCTTGGGCTTGACCTCAGGGATCTTCACCTCCACAGCTGTGGGAGGCGGCTCCTCCTCAGCCTCAGCGACCTCCACCTCCTCCTCGGCCTCGGCGGGCTTCTCGTGTACCTTCGTCTTGATCCAGTAGTAGTACAGTGTTCTGACCGGGTCGTACTTGCTCGGCTCCCAGCCCTTATTAAGTATCTCCGCCTCCACCTCACTAATATCGTCGTCCGTCAACATGGCGATGGGCCTCAGGTTCTTGAGCTTGAACTTAGCAGGGGTCTTGCCCATCTTGCCCTTCGGGCTGATCTCAACCTCGTACTCACCCTCGTCGACGACGGCCCAGAACCCCACTTCGTAGTAGGTGTGCTTGGAGCTACCGGTCTCATAGTGGAAGAACACCAGCGCGCCCAGCGGCGCGGTGGTGTACCTGCTCTTCCACTTCCTGGCGACCAGGTACTTGATGCCCCGTGAGGAGGTCATTATGTCAAGGCCTGTGTAGATGCTCACTACACTACGCGTGTATTTCGGGTTGTAGACGGGCAACTCCCCGACCGGCTCAATATTGATCGGGACGACCTTATTCCCCTCAACAGTGAAGAACTTCTCATACTTCTCCGTAGCGGTGCCGCCGGGCTGTGACTGAGTCTGGCTACTCATGCTTAACCCCGAGATGAATGTGGTCGCTGGTTTTTTATTTCTGAAAACATCACAGCTGTGGGCTTACCTCCTCCTGAGGTGCGCTGAGTACGCCACGACAACGAATATCGCTAGAGCGGCCACGACGACCGCGGCGAAAGCGACCGCGGCGTCAGCGCTCGCGGAGTATTCCGTCACGGGGGACGTGTTGAGCGCTTCCCCAACCGCCTCGTTGGCCACGTCAAGCACCCTAGCACCTATGTCCGCCACGTATATGATCATGAGTGCTACCATGACCGCGAACAAACCGAAGACGAACCCTGCTATCGGACCCCTCAATCCTCCTCACCCGTCCTAATGAACGCGGTCACCATCTTCGCCACGCCGAACACGACCGTGAGTGCGGCGAACACCCCCGTCAGCGACGCCCACAGCCCCCTCACGAGCTCCCTATACCCGTAGTTAGGGAGCTCCAGCACGCCTCCCACAGCCCCCTCAACCCCCGCGGTCGTCGTGTCAACTATGTTCAGCACCCTCCCGCCGATCACGAGCATGATGAGTGTTGCGGTAACCAGGATCACGGACCACCCGGGGATCTCCTCACCCAGCTCACCCAGCCATCCGAGCACGTTCACGGCTGACCACCCTGTATGACCACAAACAATATCCCGACGAAAGCCGACACGACCGATATGAGCGTCGCCACAACCGTGTCCCCCGTCAGGAAAAGCGTGAAGAGGTAGATGAGCAGGGACGCACCAGCCAACGCCAAGCCACTCAGTCCTTGCTCCCTGACGAGCACCCACCCAAGAGGTACTGAGATCACGAGGAGCCCCGCAACCACGAGGATCATCGGGTCTCTTGACGCGAGCTCCTTGAGGGAAGACCCCACAGCTGTGGGTATCTCGGCAACCACAGGCACGTACCACCCTAGGAACTCCCCGTTCACTGAGAGCCTCGCCACGCACACACCACTACATGGCCTGTACGTGTACTCCCATGACTCACCCTCCCCGAGGGAGACTAGGCGTTGGTCAACGAGGCTGAGCTCACCGTTGACGTAGTCATATATTGTGAGGTTGACGGCGCACCCCCCAGCTGTGAGACACTTTACGTTGGCCTTCAACGCGTTGCCGTACTGGTCGAGGCTTAAGGAAGCGAAGACGGGGATGTAGTCGCTCACGTTGGCCGCGCAGACGTACGTTCCCGTACTGTTCATGACCACGGCTCCGGGTGGGCACCCGCCCTGACAACGAGCGAGCATCGTGGAGGCGAGCACCGCAACTAGCGCTAGAATCAGTGCTAGGATCAACGCCTTAGTGACCACGCCCCGGTGCTTGATAACCACTCCCTCCACCATGAAGCTCTTACATATCAAAGTATATATTTTTGAGAAGACAGAAATTTAAGTCTTCAAACAACACAGTATTGGTGGTGTGCTTGAGTAAGTTAGCCTTGCTAATGCTCTCGCTCCTCACGGTGTTCACGTCCTCCGCGATCGGAGCGCACCTCGCGAGCGGCCTTGAATTTAATGTGGTGATGGTGATCGCGCCCGTGGAGCTACACGGCACCCTCCAGACAATCATATCACCGCTGAACGTCAGCGACACCAACATCCTCATGGAGACGAACACGTACGTACTGCTTCAAGGCACCCCCAGATACTCCTACCTGTTCTCGAGGAACCCGCCGCTCATCGTCATCCTTGAGCCGTCCCTGTATAACGGGAGGTACGAGGTGTGGTACGGTGGCGGGAACCCGTACCCGTCATACATTGGCGCCCCCGGCACGCCGAGTAGCGTGTGGGTCGTGCACGACGACTTCGAGTACCCGACGGCCTTCTGGGAGAAGGTCAACACCACGTTCTCGGGTAGCAGGGCGTACGTGTCTGTAGGAGGCTACATGTCGTTGACGACCGCGTACGACCAGAGAACCACGCACATGTGGATGCTTCACGGGAGGAAGGCTCTTGTTGTAAGGCTTGACGAAGAGTACGACGAGTTCGTCGTCATCAGGCTCACGCAGGAGGTGTTCGCGGACATAACGCAAGTGATCGACGGCTCGGACATAGCGTTCGTTGACGGCGCGGGAGCATGCCTCTACTACATGGTCATCAAGCTCACCTCGGATCAGCTGGTGGTGGCTGTGAACCCGAGGAACAACACAACGATATACATGCTTTACGGGGGTGTGAACCCGTGCCCGGGATACAGGGTGTAGCAAGGTACGTCCTCCTCGCAACGACGCTAGCGTTGCTTACGGCACTAGCCCTCAGCACCTTCGTGAACGTCATGAACGCGCTCCCCCCAGGAAACGTCGTAGACCCTTCCGCGACGTCCGAGGCCACGAAGGAGCCATACCAGAGGAAGGTATTCTACGCGCACGGCAGGTACTGGGTCTTCTACTGCGACGGAATATTCAGCGGGAAAATAGTGTATAGGACGAGCACAGACGGCGCGACGTGGTCAGCGAAGACGACCGTGAGAACCGGGTGCTATTCAGGTAATGAGTTCGCTGTATGGTTTAACGGCACCCACGTATTCTACGCGTTCATCCCAACCCAGTTCGGGACGACCCAAATATACTTCAGGGTGGGCATACCCCGAAGCGACGGGACGATTGAGTGGGTAGCTGGTGAGCAGGTCGCGTACAGCGGGTACCCCGCGAATCCGTACATCACTGTTGACTCACGAGGGTATGCGTGGATCGCGTTCGTGACGTACAACCCGCAGACCCGATCACTTCAGTACCCGTACGTGATCAAGAACGCTGTGAAGGACGGGACTTGGGTGACTGATGGGGGGTTCCCCCAGCAACTCGCCTCGTACACTAGTTACTGGTACGTCGTGTTAGTGCCGTTGCTTGGAGGCAAGATCACCGCGATATACACGAGCTACGACGACGTGCTGAGGATCAGGGCGTGGACGGGTACTGGATGGCTTGACGAGGTAGTCCTCGACTCATACTACGTTCTGGAGGGGAGGTTCGTCAGCGCCGTGGCGAACGGTGATACGACGCATATAGTCTTCCTCAGCAACAGTTTCTCAGTGGTTTACACGAGGTACGTGTACGGGGACTCATCCGTGACCTACACACGGGTGATCGCCGACGGAGAGTTCGCGAACCCGCCGGCCTTATCGCTTGATGAGGACACGGGCGACCTCTACGTGTTCACCTTCTCGTCAAATGACATTGTTCTCTACAGAAGGTACGTGGCGTCAACCAATGAATGGCAAGACTGGGTTCACTGGCTTGATGAGACGAGCGACCATATATACTTCTACGACACGATAACGTCCACGTACTCCACGCACGGGGGCACGGACGTCTTCGTGATATACATCGCGGATGACTACATACTCAAGTTCGGGAAGCTAACCACTGAGTCACCGCCTACCACAACATCTGGGCCGCCGACGACTACAACGCCGACGACCACAACGCCGACGACCACCCCCCCTCCACCCGCCTACCGTGGGGTGACCGTCGACACGGTCTCCGCCGACATACTGGGCATGACGTTCCAGAGGTTCTCGTTCCGAGCCCACAACATGACCTGGGTGTTCGGGGTTAACGGCACCCACGTGGTGTACTGGGTTAGTGAGGACGGGGTGGTTTGGCGTCAATTCCCCGTAAGGAAGAGGGATAGTGATCTCCTCCCGCTCAAGGGATCACAGCTGTGCATCCACTTCAACGGCACCCACGTCTTCTACGCCTTCCTCGACCGCCCTCTTTCCTCATTGTTCAAGCTGTACTTCAGGGTTGGAGTGCCGAGAAGTGACGGGACGATCGGGTGGGTGGCTGACGAGCAGACGGTCTACACGTCCTTTACTGGCATGGATTACCCGTCGATCGCTGTTGATTCCCGGGGCTACGCGTGGGTGTCTTTCTCGCGCTCCTACGGTAACGAGATAAGGGAGTACACAGTCATCGTGATCAAGAACGCCGTGAAGGACGGGACCTGGGTGACTGATGAGGGGTTCCCGGCTGATCTCGCGGAACTAGGGTTTGCTTTCACGACCTACCTCCCGTGGGGGTCGGCGGTGCTCCCGCTCCCTGACGGGAAGGTCGCGGTGGCCTACGCGGCGAACTCCTCCCTATCCGGCCTGAGGATAGTTGTGTGGGGGGGCGGGTGGGGGAACATGTCGGTGCTCCAGCAGTTCGTAAGGGACGGCATCGCGCACAGCGAGGTGGTGGTCGGGGATGCGGTGCACGTAGTACTCGTGAACACGGCGGGTAACATAGTCTACGCCAAGTACGTGAGCGGCTCAGGGGGGTTCACGGATGTCACAACCCTGCACGCCGGGGCGCGGGCACGGACGAACGTCACCATAGCCGCAAGCAACACGACCGGGGAGGTAGTGGTCTTCGCCTCACACCTTGACGACCCCCACCACATATACTACGTGAGGAGGCGCAGCGGATACTGGGACGCGTGGACGGACTGGATAGACGGCATAGACAAGGGCGTGTACGTGATTACGTCAGCCCCGTACACGTACGGGGATCTAATCTACACACTGTTCTACACGACCGTCCCAACCACCGGGTACTACTCGGAGCTGAGGTACGCACCACTCCCGGAATTCCCTGTCGTGGTGCCTAGGGTCTACCCCGGCGCTGCACCGGTCGGGCCGGTGTATGAGGTTGGGTTCGCCGACACCACAGCTGTGGTGAACGCGTCGCTTAGGGCCGGCTTACTAATCAACGGAAGCTCGTTCACCCCGTTCCTCAGGGTCGGTAACGAGACGCTCTACGGTGAGCCACGGTTAGGGCTCTCCTACCCGCTGGATATCGTGCTGGGATGGAGATGCGTTGACGGGTACGTGAGCATTAACTACATGGTAGTGTACATGAATGGTGGGTTCACGCGGTACGTGATGGGGAAGCACGCGTTCCTTAATGTCACGGTCGCGTGCCCCGCCACCACACACCCGTACGTCCTCGTTCTTGAGGGCGGGGGTGCGGGGGTGGTCGACAGGTATGGCGCGGTCATCTCAGAGATCCTCGACTACATGGGGTTCGGGGCGTTCAGGGTGACTGTCGTGGGTCCGGTGCCTGCTGAGGGGCTCGTCAAGTACTTCACCCTCTCAACCCCTGTCAAGGTGGTCTACGAGTTCGGGTCGGTGAGGGTGGAGCCGGGCGGGAAGGCGCCCATCACGCTGGTCGGGTTTAGGGGGTACACGCTGAGCTATAGTGCGGCTGGAGTGACCGTTAGCAACGTCCTCATCACAAGCAATGAGTACCTGCTTGAGTTCCCGTACGGCATCGCGCTCATGGTCGTGGTGGATCCGGCGTCAAGGACGGTCAGCCTCGTGCAGGTCTCGATACCTCAAGCGCCGGTCACGGTCGCCCCCACGCCGGGAGGGGGGATGTACGTCCCGCAACCACAGCCCCCCACCGCGCCCTCGTGGTCGCTTGACTTCGGCGAGCCCGCGTTCATAATCTTGTACGGCGCGATGATCGCTGTCGCGATAGTGGCGTCAAAGATGACCGGGTCGATCCCTAGGGGGATAATGACCTCGGCGATCGCGTTCGGGATCGTGATGGCCGGGGTCGGCGCCTTCACGCAGAACCTGACGGCGGTCGCTACCGCCATCCTAGCGTTCATAATCTCCGCGTCAGTGGAGATCGCGAGGAGGCACATGCCTACGTAATCCCCCGTTATCACTCAGAAATATAAGTTTCGGAGCATCCTCTCCCAGGGGTGCGGGCAGTGGCTTCAAGGAGGAACATCTATCAGGGCCCGAGCAGTTGTTACGGCAGGTATGAGGGAGTGTGGGTTCCGGGGAGCGGTGTGACACCCGAGCACCTCCCCTCGTTCATCGCCTTAATCATGAGGGACGTGTACAGGGGCTGGGGCTACGACGAGACGTGCGCGAAGGTACCCGTGGACGTCGAGAGAGGTATCTCGAGGCTCCAGTACCTGATAGCTCTAGCCAAGAAGCACAGCGGTGAGGTGGGGAAGATATACACTGAGGAAGCCCTTGAGAGGCTGTACAGGGAGTACAGGATGCCGCCCGACGTCACGGAGGTGAGGCTCGCGGGATATAGGGACGTCCTAGACCGGGTCGCGAAGGAGGTTGAGGAAATCCTCGGCGTGAGGGTCAGGAAGGAATACCATGAGAGGAACGGAGTCAAGGAGAGGAAGGCACAGGCGATGAGGGCATGAGCCAGCTGAAGAGCGGCGGCAAGACGATAATGTCGTACGTCGTGGTCGGGGTGCTCCTGAGCCTCGCGGTAGGCATGATCACGTACGCGTTCACACAGCTACTGAGGGCATACCTCACCGCAGTGAGCCTCATACACGAGATCGGCATGAACGTGACCGGGGGGAACACAACCTTCACTACAATCCCGCTCGGGAACGAGACCGTCGAGGTTCCGAGGCCCGCGAACCCCGGGCTAGCCGCGGTCACGGATTTGCTGATCAAGTTACTCACAGCTGTGGGGAACATACTCATATCACCGGTCGGCCTATCCATCATCCTCGCGCTCACGATAATCTCCCTCGCGCTGATGGAGCACGTAAAGCAGTAAAGTAAGTGTTTTTACCAGAAATTTAAGGGACTTAAACCCTTCTTTCATGGGATGTGGTGTTGAGTTCTCCTGCCGTAATGTATGAGCTTGACGTGCGCGTCAGCGAGGAGTACGTCTCCAAGACGACCACCAAGACGTTGACTCAGGAAGTGAGTGATCAGGAGTTAAGCGCTCTCTTCACGCTTATTGATAGGTTGGGGTCTTTAGGGTATGGCATCACAGCTGTGGTGTCCGACCCCCAGCTACGCAGGGCGGTGAGAGGCCAGCTCATGTACTCGAGGCCAGCGTACGAGGAACTCCTCAGCAGGTGCAGGGACGCGGTCACGTCATACCTCACGCGCTTGGCCGGGATCATCAGCTATAGGCTGAGCTACGTGGTGCAGAGCGTGGAGGATAAGGCGTTGAGGGAGGTGAGGGCTGGGGAGATCAGGGCTGACCTGAACAGGGTTCAGGGCCTGATCCAGGAGGCGTCGTCGGCAACCCCTCAGAGGCTGACCAGCATACTTGACGAGGCCGTGGCCACACACAGCAAGTATCAGCAGGCAGTGATCGACGTCGGGGCGCTCGCGAGGGATCTTGCTTCAGTACTCACCGAGGTCAGGAGCGCCGTCACCGACGAGGAGGCGGGGAAGAGCGTTGACGCCTACATCAACACGCTACAGCTGATTAACGACAGGGACGCCCTAACCGACCTTCTCGCAAGGTTCTTCCTCCTGATGGACGTCGTGAGGAGCGACACATACAACAACTTCATGAGCGCGTACAGACCCTACATCGAGGCGCTGATCAGGGTGCTCAACAATCGGGCGACGCACGATGACCTCATGAAGGCGGTGGTCGGCGCCCAAATACTCCTGGAGCTCAAGGAGAAGGGCGCCCTAGACGTCGAGAGGTTCTACCCGTCAGGTGCTGAGACCCCTGACCTCCCCTCCCAGTACACGTTCGAGTCATACTATAGGAGGAAGGTGGAGTCCATAGCCGCGGGGATCCTCCCAGCTAGGGAGCCGAGAACCGCCTCACAGCTTGCCGACGCTCTAGCGACCGTGAATCCGTCAAGGCATTTATGGGGCGCGATATACGGATCCCTGATCAGGTTCCTGCCCGAAGATGTGGCGAGGTACGTCGCGACCGGGGCTACCTCAAGCATCCTCTCAGCTGTGGGGACGCTGGTTCCCCCCGTCGGCGTCGCGATAGCGGTGGCCGCGGTCTCCGACGCCCTCGCAGACATAGGATCAAGGCTGACGAACCCGGTCGATAGGGAGGCGTTCATGAACTTCCTCCAGGAGCACTGGCAGGAATTACTCATCAACCTAGCGATCGGTGTGGCGGCGGGGGTTGGGACGGGCCTCACGGTAGCGAAGCTCAAGCCGCAGATCTACGGCGCCGTCGCTAGGGTCGTCGAGAGGTTCTCCCCGTCCCTTGCCGAGAAGATTAGGGCGGTGTACGAGCCTAAGATCGTTAGGGGGACACCCGTCTATGAGGCCAAGGACTACCAGATATTCGTCGACAAGGACACTAACACGGCGTTCGTGAGGATGTACGCGGAGGGCAAGGTGCAGAACGTGGAGGTGGTCAACCTGAAGAACGCGCAGGCACTCCTCACTGACCCGGAGACCGCCTCGCTTGTCGGGGAGGTGATCGGTAAGGTGAGGGATCCGTCCATGGTCGGCAAGCTCCTCACCTACCTCGACGACGTGACGGGGAGGCTGGGCGCCGAGGGCGTGAGGCATGTGCTGAGCGAGCTAATGAATATGAGCCCCAGCGAGCTGAGGGGCGTCGTCACGTTCGGGATCAAGGCCCCGTCACCCGGCACGGCCGTGGTGAGCTCCGGTACTAAGGTGGCTGTCGTGACGGATAAGGGGAGGGTCGCGACCCTGCTCACCGCTGACGTGCCGGACAACGAGTTCATGATCTACTACCTGGCTGAGAAGGGGAATATAGACACTAACGCCTTCATCAACGCGTTAATTCAAGCCAAGAAAAACCCGGGACACTATGAGGTCTTCAGGCAAGGAGCCCTCACCGTGAGGGCTGAGGGTAACGTGCTGAAGGTCTACTTCGGGAACGACCTAGTGCAGATACCTCTGGACGCCATAAACGCGGAGAACCTCGTGAGGGTCGCGAACGTGCTGAAGGGTCTGAAGACAGCCCTTGACCCGACCACGTACAACGCGGTGCTTGACGTGCTCGGCGCGAAGGCTATCCTCACGCAACCTACCTCGGTGGTGGTCTCAGGGGTTGCGAGGCTTGGCCACATCCTCAAGGACGTGTACATGGACGTGACCAAGGAGTTGCTCAAGGAGTACGGCCTTGAAGTCAGGGCAAGCGACTTAGTCAAGGTCACGACAAGGGTGAGGGACGGGACACCCGTCGACATCACTGTGTCGAGACAGTTCCTTACGTCGGATCAGGTGAACGCCTTAATCGACGTCATAAGGACTAGGGTCTTCGACGCCTCCACGGTGAAGGAGGCTCTGAAGGGTCTGGGCTTCAAGGAGGAGTCAATAGCGGCGATCAAGATCAGCGCCGCCGGGAGGTACTTGCCCGCCGGGAAGACGGACACCACAGCTGTGGTGAACGCCATAAGAAACGCGTGCAACGCGGGGGACGCGGTAGCGGCGCAGGAACTCCTAGCCGTACTCACAGCCATGAACCTCATGGGCAAGGGAACCGCGTCAGCGATCCTGACCGCCGCGTCAAGGGACGGGCTCGTCATCGCTGTTGCGGGTGCTCAAGCCGGGATAATTGCTAGCGTGATTGACGCGGCGGGCAAGGGCGACGTCAACACGCTCACTCAGCTACTGGTTGCCTCAGGCATCCCCCGACCCAGTGCCGAGGAGATCGCCTCATCAATCACATCATTAGCCACCCGTGAGGGAGCTGTGGTCGTGCCGCTCACCGTCACGGTGGTGAGCCCCGATAAGGAGGAGGTGGTCATACCGGTCACCACCTACGTGCCTGAGGAGCGCTACGTGATCGAGGAGATGAGGGATCTCCTCATCAGGATTCCCGTCGAGGTCATGGTTGAGGAATCGGAGGAGGTTGTTGCACCGGTCACCACCTACGTGCCGGTGGAAGAGGAGATATCTGAGGAAGGTGTTGGGAGGGTGGTGGCGATCACTCAAGAAGTACATGAAACCATCACGGACGTCACGTTCGTTGACATAGTCGGTGAGGCACCGCTTGAGGCGCCCCCGCCGACCCAGCCGTCCGTGACGTCCGTGACGCCCGCGCCGACGGCACCGCCCCCCGCTAGGGCGGCTGAGCAGACCCCCGGTAGGGCACGCCCGAGGCCGAGGGGGAGGAGGGAGCTGGAGGAAGTATCGATTTAGTTGTGCTGGAATATCCTTAAAATATTCAGGAAAATAGTTTTTATTTATCGTTTGTTGTCTGGGGTTGGGGGAGGACTAGGTATAACGACCACCGTGTTGTCGTGCTGTACACACAGGATCCCTGTCTGCGTCTGTGCTATGGACTTACACTCATACCTCTTCCCGCCCGCGTCCACAGTGATGGGGGGCTCGTCCACCACGTACATCTTCGGAACGTACCTCTTCCTCAGGCCCTTATGCTTGAGGAGCTGACTGATGACCAAGTCATCACCTAAGAAATAACACGTCTTCCAGAAATATAAA
>Ga0209821_100129_pt1 | contig 13306 bp, 14 predicted proteins | sample SSWtaG_3_FD_184118 | JGI IMG/M metagenome (GOLD analysis project Ga0209821, IMG submission 184118) | Hot spring microbial communities from Sandy's Spring West, USA to study Microbial Dark Matter (Phase II) - SSWTFFsm_matched (SPAdes)... | ecosystem: Environmental > Aquatic > Thermal springs > Hot... | reverse complement strand
GCAGATGGAGCGTTTCTACCCCTCGTCTGAGGAGTGGTTTAGGTCTGCCGGCTCCAAGCTGTTGAAGGCGTATCAGGAGTTGGGCGTAGACCCCAAGAGTAGGCTGGGGACAGACGACCCCGTGGAGGCGGGCCGTAGGATAAAGGAGAATTTGGTGAGGTACATGACGTCGGGGCCCATAGTTGTTATGGTGCTTAGGGGAAACAGGGCGGTGGAGGTGGTTAGGAAGCTGGTGGGGCCCACCGCGCCTCACGCCGCGCCTCCGGGGACCATACGTGGGGACTATTCGGTGGATTCCCCCGACTTAGCTGCTGAGGAGGGGAGAGTTGTCTTTAACCTAGTCCACGCCTCGGACAGCCCGGCGGAGGCTGAGCGGGAGATAAAGTTCTGGTTTAGAGAAGAGGAGCACGTGGATTAGGCTATCTGTATCCGGTAGGCAAGTAGCGTGAGGACTAGGGGCGGCGGCGTTTTTGTCCTCCTAGTCACCGGCACAACTGCGAAGACGGGGCCTGAGATGGAGGGGTCTAGTATCTTGCTCTGTATTTTTCTGTTGCACACCACGCCCTCTAGTACGCCGTCTGTCACCTCCCCCTCTATGAGTTGGTCTAGGTGTTCAAGGAGCCACTCGTCTAGGTCGAGGGGGGTTATGTTTAGGAGGGCGGCGCCCCACCTGGTCTTGAGGAGGTTGGCCTTGAAGGGCGGCTCCGCATTCGTGGGTAGCTCCATGAGTTTTACTGGAAGTTGGCCGCAACGTGGGGGGGCCGTGGCGACGTAGTATAGGCCTGTGTGTGGCCCCCTGTCTATTACGACGATTTCCATGGATTCTTGTTCCTCGCCGTTTTTAAGGGCTAAGGGAAGTTCACGACGTTTTCTACGTGAGGAACTCAAGTTCACTGCGGGAACTGCGCCGTTGAGAAAAATTTATAAATGGTTCACCCGCCTTTCGCATTATCTATAATTAAGGTTTTTAACTAGAAATCGAAGTGTCTTCATGGACTTAACAATCAGGATCTCGGGGGCGCAGGGAGAGGGCGTAGAGACAACAGGCAGGACGCTTGCCACCGTGTTTGCGTGGCTCGGCTACCACGTCTTCGCCCATAGGCAGTACGGCTCTATAATAAAGGGCAACCCCACCATGTTTTACCAGATAAGGGTCTCCGAGAGGCGTGTATATAGCCACGGCAGGTGGAGGATCTATGACGTGTTAATAGCGCTTAACGATTCGGCTCTCTCTGCTTACAGATCCGGCGCTAGGTACGTGATTTCTGAAAAAGAGATTCCGCTCACGGAAATAGCCGCTAAGCACGGGAACAGGATTATGCGAAACGTGGCGGCGCTGGGCGGCCTCGCGGCTCTCATAGGTCTTGACCCGTTTCGCATAGCCGAGCAGATCCGGAGGGAGTTCGGCGAGCGGGGCGAGAAAATTGCAGAGACCAACATCGCCGTTCTTGAGGAGGCGTATCGATACGCCAGCGGCAGGTTTCCACCAGTGGCCGAGGTGAAGAAAGTGGGCGAGCCCAGGCTTTTGATGTCGGGAGCTGAGACCCTCGCGCTAGGCGCCGTTATGGCCGGCATGAAGTTCTATGCGGCGTATCCCATGACCCCGGCAAGTCCCATCTTGCACTGGCTGGCTGAGTGGGGTCCGAAATTCGGCGTGGCCGTGGTGCAGCCCGAAGACGAGATAGCAGCGATAAACATAGCCATAGGGGCTGCCTATGCCGGAGTCAGAGCCGCCACCGGCACCTCGGGCGGAGGCTTCGACCTTATGCATGAGGCTTTTGGGCTGGCGGCCATGATAGAGACGCCGATCGTGGTGTTTCTGGCACAGAGAGGCGGCCCTAGCACCGGCGTGCCTACCGAGACCGAGCAGTCCGATTTCAACATGGCCCTCTCTCCCGCTCACGGCGAGTATCCACATGCAGTCATCGCCCCCCGCTGGATTGAGGAGGGTTTACACGCGGCGGCCAGGGCCTTCAACATAGCGGAGAAGTACCAGATGCCGGTTATAGTACTTGTGGATCTTTACTTCAACGAGTCGCTTTCCACTGTGGAGTTTGACCCTACACGCTTCAAGATTGAGAGAGGCGAGCTGGCGGCCGGGCCCTTGGTGTGGGAGGAGTACAAGAGGTACAAAATCACAGAAAGCGGCGTGTCGCCCCGCGCCATCCCCGGCACGCCTGGGGGCATGCATGTAGCCACCAGCGATGAACACGACGAGAGAGGAGACGTCATAACCGACCGCCACATGCCAGATGTTAGGAAGGCCATGCACGCGAAGCGTATGAGGAAGCTTGCCAAAGTCCTGGAGGAGATGGAACCCCCATACCTCTTGGGAGACGGGGATAGGTACGTGGTGGCGTGGGGCTCCACCGCCATGCCGTTACTTGACTACGTGGCCGAAAGGAAGATCGGCCTCGCCTTATTTAGGGACCTCCACCCGTTGCCGCTTGATTCCTGGGTGGAGAGACTGAATTCTGCCAAGGAGGTGGTGGCCGTGGAGCTCAACTACTTGGGTCAGTTCGCCAACTACCTAGCGTCAAAGGGCGTTAGGATAGACCGGAAAGTGTTGAAGTGGTGGGGCGAGCCGTTTAGCATAGACGAGCTCGAAGAGTGGTTATGAAAGTCGAGGTCAGGAGGCCGTTAGACTACGCCGTCAACCGGCCGCCTATTTGGTGTCCCGGTTGCGGCGACTACGGCATACTGGAGGCCCTCCGAAGGGCTTTGGCCGAGGTGGGGGTGCCCAACGAGGAGGTGGTCGTGGTGTCTGGCATCGGTTGCAGCTCCCAGCTTCCACACTTTATGAAGACCTATGGGATTCACGGCATACACGGCCGGGCGGTGGCCATAGCCACGGGGATCAAGATCGCCAACCCGAGGCTTAAGGTAGTCATGGTGGGCGGCGACGGCGATGGTTACGGCATAGGTTTAAACCACATGATCCACGCGGCACGGCGAAACGTGGGTCTCACATACATAGTATCTAACAACCAGGTATACGGCCTCACCACCGGGCAGATGTCGCCAACCACTCTCAGGGGGACTAAGACGAAGACTACGCCCTTCGGCTCCGTGGATGAGCCGGTCAACCCGCTCGCACTTGCCTTGGCGGCCGGCGCTACCTACGTGGCTAGAGGATTCAGCGGAGACGTCCCACACCTCACACAACTCATAAAGTCCGCGCTTGTGCATAGAGGCTTCGCGTTGGTGGACGTGCTGAGCCCCTGCGTCACCTTCAACAAGGTGAACACCTACGACTGGTTCAGGGCACGCGTGTATAAGCTTGAGGAGTCCAACCACGACTCCTCGGACCACGTCCAGGCCTACAAGAAGGCGCTTGAATGGCCCACGTTGGACCCCTATGGGAAGATACCCATAGGGCTTTTCTACAGAACCGAGGAGAGGCCCACCTACGAGGAGGAGCTCCTGAGGCTCATCGGCAAGGCGCCTATTGAGGCGGAATTGCAACCGAGAGAGGTTTTGAAACTACTGGAGGGGTAGCTCCGCCTGCTGGAGGGGCTCCGGCGAGTGCTCAACCCTTATCTTCTCCCTGTCAACGTAGAACACGTAGTCGTAGCTCGCGGCGTCAGGCGGAGTGGTGTATATGTCGACCCAGACCGCCTTAGGATCTCTAAAACGTCTAAGCCACTTAGGTATCTGTTCGGCATCGAGCGTAATTACGTAGTGAGACAGCACTCTTTGGGCGTAGTGTTCTAGGCGCATGTGCTCCATCGGCGAGACCAAGCGGGTTTTCGCCTTCTTGAAGAAGCCCAGCTGAAGGGGCTTGTGGACATACGCCACCGAGTTGTGCGAGTCTACCACTGCGGCGGAGAGACGCTGGTAGGGGCCGTACACAGCTATCTGACTGCCTAATGGCACCTCCTTGACGAGGTGCGCCAAGAGGCCCGGCGGCGGTACGTGACTCTGCTCCATGGAGGGCACATGTTCGTCGCTTAGCAAGACGGGACCTGTGGGAAGTATTGCAAGGTAATAAACTGGTTTCGGCACCTCCAAGCCCCGTGCCTTCTGTATCTTAACACGCCTAATAGCGGCGTAGTTTGTATATCTGGCCTCCATTTTTATAATCACGTCGGCGATATCCCCAAGCGGGTTGTACCTCGCCTCTATGCCTATAATGCTGAAGAGACCGATCTTAGTCAAGGCATCTGCCGAGGCGCGGTCAAAAACCATTGCCTCCACCCCGTCAATGACGAAGACCTCGGCCCTCTCCCTGTAGGCGATGTCCACCACCTGGTTAAACAGAGTTTCTCTATACTGCGGCACGAAGGGGAAGTCGTAGACAACAATTTCCTCGGGTCTCCAGCCGAAGCTTCTCCAAGTCTCGTGGAGCGTGTCCCTCCCCTCGTTGAAGGTCACCCACAGCACTCTCTTGCCCTCCTTGGCGAAGTCGAAGGCGACCTTTGAAATAAGCACGGTTTTCCCCGCGCCGCCGGGCCCATACACGAAGGCCACTCTTTCTGCAAAAAGTTGCTTTAGATCCACACATAAATGGAACACGGCGTTTTAATACTTTGCGGTTATGGAGATATTTAAAATTGTGCGTATCGCGGCAAGATGAAAAGTCCACGGCGTCGACGCACATGATCTCCGTGGTGGTGCCGACGTATAACGAGGCTGAGAATCTGCCGGAGCTACTGGAGCGTCTGGATCGGGTCTTGGCGGGGAGGAGTTACGAGGTTGTTGTGGTTGACGACGGGAGCCCGGACGGCACCGCGGAGGTGGCCAGAAAGCTGGCTGGGCGGTACCCCGTGAGGGTTCTCGTGAGGAGATGCCGCCGGGGGCTTTCAAGCGCGGTGGTAGAGGGGGCCCAGCTGGCGAGGGGGGATGTGGTGGTGGTTATGGACGCCGACTTGCAACACCCCCCGGAGCTTGTGCCGAAGCTCGCGGAGGCGGCGGAGAGAGGTTGCCTCGCCGTTGCGTCGAGGTACGTGAAGGGCGGCGGGGTTGAGGGCTGGCCTTGGCATAGGCGTATCGTCTCCCGCGGCGCCGTCCTCCTGGCGAGGATCCTCCTCCCCGAGGCGAGGCCGGTGAAAGACGCCGTCTCCGGCTTCTTCGCATATCGAAGAGAGTGTGTAGCCAACGTGAAGCCCATGGGGCTGTACAAAATCCTCCTAGACGTCCTGGTCCAATGCAAGCCCCGGTGCGTAGTGGAGATACCCTACCTCTTCGGCCTCAGGACGCGGGGCCGCTCCAAGCTGGGCGCCCGCCACATAGCGGACTTCCTCAAGCAGGTCTTAGCCCTCGCCAGGTGGCGTCCCCTCAAGTTCGCCACGGTGGGCGTCTCGGGAATCGGCGTCGCCCTCGCCGTGATATATCTCACCTCTTTCCTCCCAAAGCCGGCGTCTGTCGCCCTCGCCATAGAGGCGAGTCTCACCTCTAACTACATTCTCAACCGGCGGTGGACCTTCGCAGATCGGCATACGCCGCTTCTCGCCGGGTGGGCCAAGTACCACGTAGCCACCGCGGTGGGCAACGGGGTAAACTACGTAACGACGCTGACCCTCCACTTACTCGGCGTTTGGATATATGCGGCGTATGTGGTTGGGGTGGCGGCTGGATACTTTGCGAATTACGTCATCTCGGAGCTTAGAGTATTCAAATAGTATAAAAATACAGTAAATCGAGGGAGTTGTGAGGATACTTCTGCTGGGGTGTGGGCATATAGGCAGATACCTCCACGAAGTTCTCTCCACTAGACATGAGGTGGTGGCGGTTGACAAGGCTAGGAGTTGCCCCGCCGCCGTTCAGCAAGACGCCTTGGAGGTTCCCCTAGGAGGTTACGACCTCGTGGTAAACGCCCTCCCGGGTAACGTGGCGTACAAGGCGTCTAGACGCGCACTTGAGGCGGGGCTGGACACAATAGACGTATCCTTCTACCCGGAGGACCCCTTCACGTTGCATGAGGTCGCTGTGAGGACTGGGGCTAGATACGTGCCCGACGCAGGCGTGGCGCCGGGCCTCAGCAACGTGCTGGCGGGGAGGCTCGTGGCCGACTTGGGACACGTGGACGAGCTCGGCATATACGTGGGTGGCATACCGGAGAGACCGGTGGGTCCGCTGGGCTACTCCATCACTTGGAGCCCGCTGGACCTAATCGAGGAGTACACAAGACCCGCCAGGCTTATCAAAGGCGGGGAGACCGTTGTAGTTGACCCCCTCAGCGAGGTGGAGCAGGTCAATTCGCCCGTAGGCACGCTGGAGGCGTTCTACACAGACGGTCTCAGAACCCTCCTTACGACTCTGGCCGGCAGGGTCACCACTATGTACGAAAAAACGCTCAGGTGGCCGGGCCATGTGGAGAAGATCCGCCTCCTCAGAGACCTAGGCCTCATGTCGGAGGAGGGGGAGCCACCGCCCCGGGCGGTGACTGCTAGACTCCTCTCACGGCTTAAGTTCGACGTGCCAGACTTGGTATATATGAAGGTAGTAGGCGTCAGGGGGGAGAAGAGGGTGGTCTACGAGGTGCTCGTGAGGCCACACGGCGGCTGGACTGCCATGCAGATAGCGACGGGTAGCGTGGCCGTGGGCATGCAATATGTAATTAAGGAGCTGGAGCCAGGCGTCACGCCCACTGAATATATCGGCATGTCTAACAGGCTCTTCCCCAGGCTTCTAACGGCTATCAAACAACGGGGGGTCTCCGTCACGCAGGAGGTGGTGGAGAGAACCGCTTTATGAGTGGGCTACCCGACCACCTTAGGAGGCCTCCGCGGGGCATGAGGGACTGGCTTCCGCCGCAGTTCTACGCGTTGAGACACATGGAGGATGTTCTGTCAAGAGTCGCCGAATCCTTTGGATACAGGAGGGTGGAGACGCCGGTCGTCGAGCATTTCGAGGTGCTGGCCAAGAAGGCGGGACGGGAGGTGATCAACGAGATCTACTACTTCAAGGACAAGGCCGGCCGAGACCTAGGGCTTAGGTTCGACATGACGGTCCCCGTCGCCAGGGCGCTCTCCTACAGCCTAGACATGCCGAGGCCCGTCAGGTGGTACTACTTCACGAAGGTGTTTAGATATGACGAGCCGCAGCATGGGCGGTACAGGGAGTTTTACCAATTCGGCATAGAGCTGGTCGGGTCGGCCAGCCCGAGGGCAGACGCGGAGGTTCTGCAGGTGTTGGCTGAGTCCCTCTCGGCGGCCGGCGCCGCGGATTACGTGGTTAAGATAAACGACCGGAGGGCCGTGGATAAGATGCTGGAGACCCTGGGACTCTCCGCCTACCGAGATGCGGTGTATCGCGCCCTGGATAAAAAGCTCAAGCTCCCGCGGGAGGAGGTAGTAGCCATAATGACCAGCGGCGGCGTCTCACGGGATAAGGCGGAGAAGATATACGACATGAGTAGCGAGGTGGCATTGCAAGACGCTGTAGACCTCCTGGCGGGGCTGGACCAGAGCCTCGGCGCCCACTATGCCAAGCTGGTGAAGTACCTAGACGTCTCGACGGGGCTGGGGAGGTTTAGGTTCGATATGTCCATCGTGAGGGGGCTTGACTACTACACTGGGATCGTCTTCGAGGCGTTCGCCGGGGAGTACAAGCTGGCAGTCGGGGGAGGCGGCAGATACGACGACTTGTTGGAGCTATACAGCGGCATAAAAACCCCTGCGCTGGGATTCGCCATAGGCGTTGAGAGGCTTATGGAGGCCGTGGGGCTCCACAGCGTGGAGAAGCCGCTGGACTACTACATCTACATCTTTGACGATGAGGCGTACCCGCAGGCCGTGGCTGTTGCGAAAAAACTGCGAGGCGCGGGCTTCAGCGTGGCTGTGGAGCTGGGCGAGAAAAGCCTAAAAGACGCCTTTGAATACATCCTTAAGATAGGCACGCGGTACCTAATCATAATCGGCAAGAAAGAGCTGGAACGCGGCGTGGTGAAGATAAGAGACCTCCAGAGGAGGGAGGAATACGAAAGACCAATAAACGAGCTCTAAGGCGTTACCTGCGTCCCCTTTATTCCTCTAAACACCTCGTAGCCCTCCTCCAGCGCCCCAATCGCAGCTCTCTTTCCACTCTTCTTCACGAAGTTTATCACGGCTTGCACCTTCGGCCCCATGGAGCCCGGCGGGAAGTGGCCCTCGGCGAAATACCTCTCCAGTTCCTCAACCCTAACCTTGTCTAGCCTCCTCTGGTTTGGCTTCCGGTAGTTTAGGTAGACGGCGTCTGTGTCGGTTAGTATCATGAAGAAGTCCGCGTCGAGCTCCAAAGCCAGCAGGCAGGAGGCCAAGTCCTTGTCTATAACCCCCTCTACGCCTCTGTCTCCGCAGATAGGTATGCCGCCGCCGCCCGCCGCCACAACGATGAATCCTGCGTCCAACAGCCTCTTCACGGCCTCCACCTCCACGATCTTGAGCGGGGTGGGCGACGCGGCAACACGTCGCCAGCCTCCTCTTGGGTCTTGCCTAATTTGCCATCCATATTTCTGTGCAAGGGCTTCAGCCTGTTCCCTGCTGTATAGGGGGCCTATGAACTTGGTGGGGTTTTTAAAAGCTGGGTCGTCGCAGTCCACCTCGACTCTGGTCACCAAAGCCACGGCCCTCCCTCTGCCTAAATACCTATCAAGCGCAGAGACGATGAAGTAGCCGAGCATTCCCTGCGTCATGGCGTTTAGGGCGTCTAGCCGAAATGTGCCGTTCTCCTTCTGCAACTCTGCCAGGTAGCCCACCTGCGGCCCGTTGCCATGTGTCACCACGACCTGGTGACCCTCCTGCACGATCCTTGCCACGACTCTGGCAGCTACGTCGACGTTTCTTAAGTGGGCTTCTTGGGTTATGGGCTCCCCAGGTCGGTTAAATGCGTTGCCCCCCAACGCCACGACTGCCCTCACCCCTGCCATGATATCGTCTATTAATAAATCTTTATCCTATTTATGACTATATACGTAGATGCGGCTGAGGAAAGTGCTAGTGACGACAGGAGAAGCCACGGATATACGGGTCCCATGACCATGAGCCAGGAGAAGACGTAGCTGAAGTGTAGGCCCAGCGCCATGTTTGACAGGTTGATCACCGCCAGCGCGGCGGCGGGATTCTCCGAAATCTTAGAAGCGGTAGCATACACCGCGGTGATGTAGGCAGAGAAAGACGCCCCGTAGAGAAATACCAGCAACGGCACAGCCCCCAGCGGGACGTGGGGAAGAGCCGCGTAAGCCAGAGCGGCTACAAGCGGCGCGCCGAGGAAGATATACAGCTTGTTCCTGGCTCTGTCATAAAGCCTGCCGAGTAAGCCGCCGAAGAAGCCAGAGAACATAGCGGCCGAGGATATGGCGCCGGCGAGGTCCTCGCCCACACGGCGATATAGGTGGATCCAAGTGGCCGTGAGGCTGTTGGCGGCGTACACCGCGCCCCAAAACGGAAAAGACGCCAACCCAAAGAGGGCGGTCTCCCAGTTTATCGCCGACCGGCTCCTGACGCCGCGGCCCATGAGAAGCGCGGCTCCCAAAGCCGCGGCCAAGACGCCGGGCGCCGCCAACGCGAGGCGCCAGCCGGCGATGGAGGCGACGTAGCCCCAATAATACCCCACGAAGCCTCCTATGTTAAAAGAGGCGTTATACCACCCCAAGGCGGACCCCACCGCGTTGGGCCTCAGGGCGACCAAGACGGCGCCAGCGGTGGAGAAGAAAAGCCCAGCGCCAACCCCGCCCAGTGCCCTAAAGCCGAGGGCCCAACCCCAGCTGGTGGCGAGGCCCATCAACGCCGAGGAGGCTCCGAAGATCACCATACCCACGCCCGCCACCTTGTCATGGCCGTAGCGGGCTCCGAGGTGGCTTGCGGGGAGCTGAGCTGATGCGGCGCCTACGATGAAGGCCGCGGGCAGAAGCCCGGCGGCGGCGGGGTCTACGCCGAATTCGCGTAGCATGATGGGGATCGCGGGGGCCACGTAGAACCACATAAGAGCATAGACGCCTCTAGCCAGGAGGACCAGGGGGAAGAGGTTCAGCATTCGAAAACTACCTCACAGATCGGTGCCGGGGTTGGCTCATCACGCGTAGTGGGGCGTCTGCTGGGGTTGCGGCTGGACGGGCAGAGGCGGCGGGAAGCCCAGCTCCCTCATTATCAACGCCGCCTCAAAGAGGGCGGCCTGCATTATAGGCCCGGCCACATGTGGTGGGAGGTTCTTCACATCCACCTCCCCCTGTACGGTAGCCACGCCTCTTATGGTGACCGTGACGACGCTTGGGCTTGAGGAGATGCTTATAGTAAACGGTATCTCCGTGGTGCCGCCTCTCTTGACGGCTCTCTCTCCCTCGATCATGACTTGCATGTTCATCTGAATTTGGACCCCCGGGGGCGGCACGCCAAGTCTCTCCGCATGTATATAATCAAACCTAATACCTGCCACGCTCATGCCCCTTTAATAGCCCCCATATATAAAGATGTAGCCATGCCCACGCAAATAGTCGACCACAGCGAGATGCCGCACGTACTTGGGGAGGTGGACGTGCTGGTGGCTCCACGTTGCGGAGCCCCGCCCCCAGCCCCCCGCCTCGCGTCTGGTCTCCACATAGCCAGAGCCATACGCCAGATACATGGACCGCAGATACTGCCCGCCCTACAGGACCAGAGAAATCTAGGGCTGGAGACCGCGGACCCGGTTCTCCTCTTCGGCCAGCTGTCGCTAGACGTAGCATGGGTCGCGCGGTTGATGCCTCACGGCGACGGCCTCCGGAGATGCGTCGCCCCGCGGCCGGACCCCATCACTGCGGCGGTCGCCGTGCTTTCCCACCGGCCGGGCTCCGTGGCCGTGGACCTCCGGTTCGGCTATGCGAGGTTTGTCCATATTGTGGCGGATTACGCCGAGGAGATCGGCGCTGTGTTTCAGGCGATAGTGACGGAGCCTCTAGACCTCCCCGGCGAGGTGGTGTTCCACATCTCAACGCCTCCATACATAAGGGAGAGGTACGTGAAGGCGCCGGGCAACGTGTCTGTGCGGCGAGGTGAGGTCACCCTACAGGCGGCACAGCTGGAGGACTCAGCCGTCGGCGTGGACGAACCGCCCTTTCACAAAGCTCTGGAAAGAGTGGCAGAGGTCCTCGGCGTAGACACAGACGTGTTCGACGACATAACCGCACAGGGCGTTGTGAGCCACGGCTACCTCATGGACTTCCTATCGTCCTGGCAACTGGGCTACCTCGTGAAGTGGGACTTGGTGAGGCAGGTGCCCGGCGGCTGGTCCGCCACGCCGAAGTTGCTGCTCCTCTACGGCCTCCTCCGAGGACGTTGAATATCGGAGCACTTACGCACGATTCTCCTGCTCCACACCAGGCTAAGTTCGAGGAGGATCACAAATGGGATAAATGTCAGAAACGTGGAGATGAGCGTCGTGTCTGGAGTTATTGCAGCTATTAGTATGAGGGCACCGGCGTAAACCAGAGGCCTGTATTCAGCCACCGTCCATGGGTTGAGCAGGCAAATTTCCGACAGAATTGCTATTACAATAGGCGTCTCGAAAATAACGCCTGTCCAGAAGGCGATTTGAATCCAAGTGTTTACAACTGACGAGACGCTGAAGAGCTGTCCAACGTCGAGTAGTTGCGCGAGACCCGCTATAAACCTAAAGAGAGTGGGATATATAATTAATATGCCGAAGAAATTGCCGGCGTAAAACAACACCAGACCAACCCAGAGGTATTTCTTCACGGCACGCTCCTCATGGGGGTAGAGGGCTGGCTGGATGTAGAGCCAGAGTTCGTAGAGGAAGTAGGGAAATACAACTAACGTAGCTAGGTAGATAGAGGCGTACATAACAGCTGATAAAGGGCTCCACACCTCGCCGCCTATCAACACAATTTTGATATTCCCTGTGCTGTTTAGTTGATTAAGCATAGGTTGCATAGATTGCATGAAGACCCAGTAGGCAAACGGCTTGTATTCGCCTGTTACAAAAAAGGATGCCAAAACATTCAATAAACCTCCCGAGTTGAGGTCAGGCGCTGGCATCCACATGACAATCAAAGCCACGACAAAGGCGATGAGCACACGTTTCAACCGCCTCCCCAACTCCGCAAGATGCTCCCACAGAGGCAACTCCCTATCTCTAGGCGGCTTAGATTCCACACACACACCAAGCAATCGATTAAAAAGCTTATAGGGCATAAAACTAATAAAGCCCCAACCCCTTGATCCTATGTACCTCCCTATCGGCGGGCAAGAATGGATCATAATCCTAATAGCAATCGTGATTATCCTCATCTGGGGTCCTTCTAAGCTTCCTTCTCTGGCTAGGGGGATGGGTGAGGCCATTAGAGAATTTAGGAAAGCCGCTTCGGGGGTGGAGGAGGAGGTCAAGAGGACTGAGAAGAAGGAGGAGATTGACCAGAAGATCATCGAGATGGCTAGGTCGTTGGGCATATCTACTGAGGGGAAGACCAAGGAGCAGATACTAGACGAGATAAACAAGAGGTTGGACGAGTTGAAGAAGTAATCAGACCGTCGTCAGCTCTTCATTTTTCTGCTGTCTAATTATTCATCACTGTAGTCGCTATGCCGAGTGCTACCAGCGACGCACCTAATATATGTTTCGGCGAGATGGGGCTCTTGTTTATCGCCCTATCTAGCATCTGCGACAGTATCGGCGTGAGGGAGGTGGACACCACGGTGGCGGCGACTTTTATCTTCGATATGGCGTAGATGAAAGCCAGGGAGCCCAAGGCGAGGCCCACGACGCCTGATAAAACGGCGTAGGGGAGCCCCGGCGCGGAGACCTTCCGCCCCTCTGGGAGGATTAGGAAAAGCGGTGCGAGTATCGCGGATCGCACAGCGGCGATCGTATATGGCGTGGTCTCCTTGGTGGCTACCCCCAGCAACGCGGAGGCGAGGCCCCATGCCGCAGACGCTATGGCTCCGTAGAACACGCCGGGTCCCTTGGGCCTTCCGCCAAGCGCCACTACGACGCCGAGAAAGGCCAAGGCGGCCCCCACGGCGGCGGAGGACCTGAAGCTCTCCAAGCCCATCGCGACCGAGAACAGTTGTGCCGTGAATATATATGTATAGCCGATGGTCACCGCCGTGGCCACCCCGCTGTGGTACATGGCCTTGAAGTAGGCGTAGTCGCCGAGGCCTGGTCCGAGCAGGGCGGAGGCGGTAATCACAAGAAGCGTCGATGTAGATGCCTTGAAATCTGCGAGTGGTAGCAACACAGAGAGCGCGACTGCGTTGCGTATTGCCACTAGAGCGGTGGAGCTCACCCCTTTTCTAGTCGTTGCGTACGCCAGCGGTGCGTTGAAGGAAAAAGCCAGGGTAGCCGCGAGAGCCGACACGTATCCGTCCATCGGAGCCCGGATGTTGGGGAGCTA
>Ga0209821_100128_pt1 | contig 13377 bp, 9 predicted proteins | sample SSWtaG_3_FD_184118 | JGI IMG/M metagenome (GOLD analysis project Ga0209821, IMG submission 184118) | Hot spring microbial communities from Sandy's Spring West, USA to study Microbial Dark Matter (Phase II) - SSWTFFsm_matched (SPAdes)... | ecosystem: Environmental > Aquatic > Thermal springs > Hot... | reverse complement strand
TCGGCAACGAGACGCGGCTGGTGCGGCCGAGCGTGAGGGAGGTTGTTGTAGATAGGCCGCTTGTGCTTAGGGTTGAATACGGCGGGAGGCAGCACTACGTGCGGGTGGAGGGCGTGAACAAGTGGGAGGGCTGGGCAGACGCAGGCGCCGTGGTTAGGCTTAACTCGACAGTTGCAGAGGGCGTGGAGTACACGCCGGCTGAGGTGCTCACGGCGGCTGGCCCCGGGGTCTACATGCCGTTGTTTTTCGCCGTGTATAGAACGACGGCTAGAGACGTGTTGGGCGTGCCGAATCCGCTCGCCGCGGTGAGGCTGTGCAACGCCACGGCGCAGGCGGCGCTAGACGGCTCAGCCGTAGTTGCGGCGTATACCCGGGAGACATGCCGCCCCGCCGTGGAGGCGCCCCCCATCAGCCCATACACAGCCGCCGGAGCCGCCACAGCGGCAGTAACAGTTGCGCTGAGGCGGAGGAAAAAATAGCCTCGGAAAACCCAGCTAAACCCCTTTTCCATCCCCCATCTACTGCTGTTAGGCCTTGGCGCTGGGCTGAGACGTCGATGCTTAAGCCGGCAGGTCTTTCCTTACGGGGTTTTCCTCACAGGCCTTTAAAAGCCTGTTAGTTAAGTGTGAGTCAAGTTCTGCCACGTGTCAGTTCAATATTATGACGCCGGAAGCCGCGTTTCTTGTCTGCTTAGTTCATCTTAAGCCGCGGAGGCGTGTTTGTCATGGAGATAAACATCGGACGCTGTTGTTGAAGTATAACCTATGGAGCCTTCCGCCGCCTCCGCCCGGCGTGGGCCCTCCGCCCGGCGCCGCCTTGAACGCCTAGCCCCGGAGCGGCCAGACGCCTTAAGCGGGGCGCTCTGCACAACCCAGCCGAGGCCCGCCCCGTTGCGCCGAGTGCCCAACGGGGCCCCGAGCCCCCGGGCGGAGGGGGAGTTGAAAGGGTGTATGTTTTGACTTGTCTCGTTAAGAGGCTTCGCAATTGTGGATTTAGCCACGGCGTGTTATCTGTTTCAGTAGCTCTACCAAGGCGTCGAAGTCTCCCGGAACCGAGATGACGGCTCCGGGCGCCGCCCCTTCCAGCGCCTCCACCAACGCCAAGGCCTCGTGGGGCTCCACGGCGGTTTGTCTAAGCCTATCAATCAGCTCAGAGTTGTTGCTTGTTCTCACCATGACGTAGGGGTAGACGATGGGGGGGAGCCCCTCCAGTTGCTTGGCGTCTGTGAGGTGCAGGGCTAGGTAGAAGTCGGCTCTGAGGGTCTCCACGCGTTTTCTGTGGTCTCTCCTCATGCTCAGCAGGGCGCCTGCTCTGAGCCCCATCTTCTTCGCCTCCTCCACCGCCTCCTCGGTGGATACCTCGCCCACGGGTCTGCCCTCGGCCGGGGGGTCCCCTTGTAGCACCACCACGTCTTTTATGTCCAGCAGGTAGGCTCCGCCGAGTAGAGACTTCAGACCTGTCTTGTTCACGTCGAGGAGCCGTATGTGCACGATGGGCTCAAACCCCATCTGCTTGGCAAGCGCGCCCACGGCGAGGGAATGTGCCGTGGGTTTGCCCCCAGGCGCCTCCGGTATGTCTATTCTGTTGACCAACGGCTTGAGCGCCTCCAGCTTCTTCAGAAGCTTCGTTCTGTCTCTGACCGGGGTGACCTCGGCGATTATCTCCATTAGGGCAGAGCCAGAGGCACAAAGAGGCGTCCTCTGCCCTCGTAGAACTTAGAAAGCGTCTCGTAGAATACGAGACGGAGGGATTGCACCATGGAGAACAGGCCCTCGGCGGCTGCTATTAGGGAGTGGCCAAACACGGCGAAGAGGATGCCGGCGGGTCCGAGCGAAATGGCAACGCCGTTTACCAGCTTTGTCAACACGCCGTGTATCAGTATTAGGATCACGAGACGGGCGAAGCTCGGTATATTAGCCAGCGCGCCGAGGGAGCTCTCGACGAAGCCCATTATAAACTCTTGGGTGATGGGCGGCGCCTCTTCATGGTGCTTATACTTAGCCCTCAGCGCGAGGGCCCCCGCCGCGCTCCATACAAAAGCCCCTGCAAAAATGTAGAGCCACGGGAGCTGGATAAGCGGCGCCATGAATTCCAGATGCAACGCGTCTTTCATGAGGGAGAAGAACACCATGCCAAGCGAGAAGAAGAGCACCACCTGTGGCAACACCACCGCCACCGCCACGTCGGGTTCTCCCTTCAGTAATGTGTTTATGAATTTGGAAAGAAAGGCGAGCAAGATGAGGAAGAAGCCTAGTATAAACGCCGCTTTGATCCCAGCCAGCACACCCTCCGTTGTCACCAACTCGTGTCCCTCGCCGAAGAGGTGTAGTATAGGCGGGGTCGGCATTTTTATTCCTAGTTCTTTAAACCCGAAGCCGAACACTTCCTGGTACACGAAGGCGCCGAAAAACATGGAGACAAGACCCGTCAATGCCCAAATGATCCCCCAGTCTCTGTACCTCCCGCCGTATAGCTTCTTCATGAGGAGTAGACCCAGGAGGAAGAGGAGGAAGCCGTGGCCGAGATCGCCGTACATCCAACCGAAGAAGACGGGGAAGAGAAGCGCCACCAGAGGCACGGGGCTTATCTCGTTTGGCTTCGGCACGCCGTACATGTAGACGATCTTGGTGAACTGCCTAATTGGCGTGGGGTATCTCTCCAACGTCGGCCTCCTCTCCACAGGCACGGCGTCGAAGTATTTGTAGCGCGTCCTCCTGACCACGTCTAGCTTGCCGAGGTTGTGCTTCACAAACTCCGCAAGGGCGTCGTCTATCTTCTTCACGTCTTTCTCAAGCACGTAGAGCATGACCGACGCCACGTCTTTATGCTCTTCCCACTTCCCGTCGCCGTATATGGAGTATTCGCGATACAGCTTTTCAAGCGTCTCAAGCTCCTTCCTGAGCCTCTGGAGAGACGCCTCCAGGGACTTTATTGCATTTTCCACCAGCTCCCTGCCGGTTTTTATGTCGGAGAGGTACTCCGGAGGAACCTCCACCCCCCTCGCCTCGCCTCTTACCAACGCCACATTAACCCCGTTGATCTCCTGTAATACATGTGGGGCTGCTATGGGCGTTTCGGGGTCGACCACCAGCTTAAACCCCTCGGGCAACTTCAACCTTCCTCTCCCGGAGAGAGCCTCCAGAACCTTCCTAATCTTGGAGAGGTTAGTCAACTGCTCCTCAAGCTTCTTTATCTCCTTCTCGTAGGACTCGAAGAGGTGGCCCATCTCCATTCCTTCGTCTATTGCGGATTTGTTGAAGGTCTCGGCGACAGCGGCCGCCGCGTTTCTGAGGGTGTAGGCGTAGTTTATGAGGTCTTTCTGCCTCTCCACAGCCGCCTTCAGCTCCTCCTCCGCCTTCCTCAGCCTTTCTTCCAACACGTTAGGAGGCTCTATGTCGGCGACTTCCTGTAGAGAGAACACGCGTACGCCCAGCTTCTCAAGCGCGTTTCTCAGCTGCGGCGCGTTTCTCCGCTCCACCGCCACGAGGAGGGCGTTGCCTTGTTGCGCCACCGTGGCTTTGAGAGACTTGGCCAGCTCCACAGCCTCCTTCACTGCTCTTCCCGGCAACGCCACGAGGACCTCCAGCGCCTCTGTCCTCGGTGGTGCGGCCGTCTTGACTCCGGCGATGTCTCTAGACACCGCCAGCTTGACCCGCAACTCGTCTATTAGTCGGGTGTAGTAGGATACATCCTTGTAGAGGGCCTCCAGCCTCTCCAGCACCGAATCTATCTGAGACTCCAGAGTGGTCAGCGGCAACGCTACCTGTTGCGGCGACACATAGAGCAACAGCTGGCTCAGGAATTCATCTATCTTCTTAGCCTTCTGAAGCACCGCCGGGTCGCGCGGTCTTGGGAGCTTTTCAGGCCTTTCCTCAAACATGGCGGCGCCAGTCTTGCCAATGAAGTATATCACTTCAGGAAGCAGATCCACCTGAGACGCTATCCTGAACTCCACGACGCGCTCAAGAGGCACAGAGGCAGTAATTGTACTGCTTTTAAATATTACGTGTACGTATTCAATACGTAGACATCACACAAAAATTGCAATAAAACATAAAAACAGAGGGCAATCCCCTTGCTATGGCTGGGTTTGCGGTATTTGGCGTGACCGTGGGTATCTTAGGTGTTTTATATGCGTTGTATCTCGCCAGGTGGGTCTTGAGGCAAGATCCCGGTAATGAGAAGATGCGTTTTATTTCTCAAGCCATAGCCACGGGGGCCAAGGCATACCTTTTCAGGCAGTATAAGACATTGGCGGTGCTTCTGGTAGCCCTGGCAGTACTCATACTCCTTGCCATAGATCTGCCGCGGGGCACCTACGGGCTTACTACGTTGGGCTTCGTTGTTGGTGCGCTTGGTTCTATGTTGGCTGGCTATCTAGGCATGTACGTTACGACCAGATCCGCCTCGCGTGTCGCCCAAGCCGCCGCCACAGGCGGCATGGGGAGGGCGCTGGTGGTCTCGTGGCGTGCTGGCGCTGTCATGGGGCTGTCCCTCGCTGGCATCGCCCTGCTCCTGATTTCGGGATTCTACTTGGTGTTCAAAGCCGTGACAGAGGACTGGGCTGTGCCCCTCGTGGCGTTGGGTTTCGGCGCGAGTTTGGTTACTCTGTTTATGAGAGTCGGTGGAGGCATATACACCAAGGCGGCGGATCTAGGCGCGGATCTGGTGGGCAAGGTGGAGGCCGGCATTCCTGAGGACGACCCGAGGAACCCAGGCGTGATCGCCGATAACGTGGGGGACAATGTAGGCGATGTGGCGGGCATGGCGGCGGACGTCTATGAGTCTTACATAGTGACCGTCACGGCTGCGATATTCTTGGCGGCTATTCTCGAGCTTCCGGCGCAGTATATAGAAATGATCATACTCTTCGCAACCCTAGCCCTAGTGGCTACCTTTATCGGCGTGAATCTGCTAAAGACGTCAGGTGTGAAGCACCCGCTGTCATCTATTAGCACGGCTATCTACGCCACCATAGCTCTCTCTGTATTGCTGTTCTTTGCGGGGTCTTTTCTGTTGGGTCTTGAGACTTGGAGGGCCCTGGCCCTCGCGGCGGCTACGTCTCTCGGCGCTTTGGTGGCTCCGGTCATAGTGAAGATAACCGATTACTACACCTCCTACAACTACGGCCCGGTGAGGAGAATCGCCGTGCAGGCGAAGATAAGCCCCGCCACGGTGATCATCACAGGCTATGGAGTTGGTCTCATGAGCGCCATACCTGTCATAGCCGTGATAATCGCCGTTCTCGGCGTATCGTATGCTATAGGCTTCTACGCCGTCCCTGTGACGGCGTTTGGAGATTATTCTTGGTATCTGGCTGGGATCTTCGGCACCGCCATGGCAAGCGTCGGGCTGTTGGTTGTCGCCGGCATTATCATAACTGCCGACTCGTATGGCCCCGTCAGCGATAACGCCAACGGCGTCGTCGAGATGGCTGGCCTCCCCGAAAACGTGAGGGAGGTGACAGACGTGTTGGACTCCGTGGGCAACACCACTAAGGCTACTACGAAGGGCTACGCCATCGCGAGTGCGGCGCTGGCGGCGCTTGTCCTCTTCATAGCTTTGATATTCGAAATCGTACACGCCGCCGCTACGATCAAGCGTATGGACATGTTGAGCATATTGGATAACAGCCTTAAATCGCTTCAGGTGATTAACCCGAGTGTCTTGATCGGCGCCTTTATCGGCGTTTCGCTGGTCTACTTCTTCACCAGCCGCACCCTCGAGGCGGTGGGCAGAACCGCCATGGAGATAGTTGAGGAGATTCGCCGCCAGTTTAGGGAGAAACCGGGCATTCTGGAGTGGAAGGAGCAACCCGACTACGCCCGCGTCGTCGACATAGCGACTAGGAGGGCGCTCGGCGAGTTTCTTGTGCCAGGCCTCGCGGCAATTATAGTACCTCTCTTGACGGGCCTTCTGTTGGGCTGGAACGCCTTGGCTGGCTTAATCATGGGCGCCATAGTGGCTGGCGTTCCTAGGGCGCTGCTCATGGCCAATGCGGGCGGCGCTTGGGACAATGCGAAGAAGTATGTGGAGCTTCAAGGCCTCAAGAAGACTGATATGCACAAAGCCACGGTTATAGGCGACACCGTGGGCGATCCGTTCAAAGACACAAGCGGCCCCTCGCTCAACCCGTTGATAAAGGTGCTCAACACCTTGTCGGTGGTCTTCGCCTATGCCATAGTGTTTACAAACATAGCGCTTGGGATATATCCATTTGGCTTTTTACCTCTATTATAACTATACACTTAAATATTAATACTTTTTTCATATAAAATAATACAAACACATAATTTTATGTTAGTAGCTATATAGAGATAGGTTCATTGCAGAATAAAACTTTTATAGAAAACCTAGATCTGCCGTGGGCCTTTTATTAAACGTAGATTACAACGATCCTCTGGCGCGAGCCCGCGCGCAGAAGATTCTACGAGCCGTAGGTAGCAGTTGGATCGGAGAAGAGGAAGCGGTAGACGCCTTCTATATTCATTACCGCACGCCTATTTTTGGGGGCAGGGCCTCTAGCCCGGTGTGGGGGCGGTTCATACGTCTTTACGTCGGCTCTCCATATTACAGCCAAGTGGCGCCTCTCTGCAGACTTAAATACGCCCCCTCTTTCCGCGCTGCTGTAAACCTTTTGAAGGCTTTTGAGAAGTATTTACAGTCGTTGGAAAACTTCGGAAGAGCGTGGTTTGGGAGGGGGCGGCAAGACGCTTGGGTTGAGGCTTTGCGGCAGTTAAGGCGGCATTTTGGAGATCCTTCGGATATTGAGACGCTTTACGGCGTTTTTAAGAAACTTGGCGAAATTTTAGGCAGGGGAAGAGTGGGAGACCCGGCGTCTCTGACGCTCTCCGTATCTACAGATCCACGCAGGGTTAGAATTGCGAAAATTTTGGAAAAGGCTGTCGAGTTTTACAGGTTGATGGGGAAGCCCGTGGGGCTGGGTTTAGCTATGCCATCTTTCAGGGGTATAGAGCGTGAACGTGTATTTGGCTCGTTAAGTCGGCTGACGAAACTCAGCGCATACGCCTGGTCTCTCTTCTTCGTCGCCCCTTCATTATTCGTCTACAAATCGCTTCATGGCGAATTGCCTTTAAATGGAATGAAGATGGCTGGCGACGGTGGGGTCTATATGTTGATAGACAAATCGGGGTCTATGTACAGCGCTATCAACGGCATAGAGAAGATCGTAATCGCCACTGCTTACGCCCTTGCGGTTTTAAGGAGCTATAGGAAAGTCGTAGTTAGGTTCTTCGACGCCGAGGTTTCTGAACCTATCGAAGACGTAAGTAGGCTCATCGACATTCTCCTACGGACAGTTGCAAGCGGGGGCACGGACATCTCTAAAGCCGTAGAGACGGCGGTTTATGACGCAAAGACGCGAGGTTTACGTAACTACGCGTTAACAGTTGTCACAGACATGGAAGACGAAAAATTAGACATAAAAGTAGTCAAAGAGGCTAGGCGTCTCTTTAGAGAAGTTGTGTTTATCATTGTGGGTTCTGCAAAGCCTCCACAAGGCGTACGAACTATACGAATATCGCCGTTGCGGGAACTGCACTCAGAAATTCCTATGAAGGAGGTAGACAATTTATTTTTATACAGATTACAGCTACGGTGAATTTACCTCCAGAAAGCGAAGACGGAAACATCGAATATAAGCTTACCTTAGGGGGTGGCGATATAGATAAGTTAGCTGGTCAGATGAAAAGACGTCTCTTGGAGGGCGGCGGGGAGGCGATTTACCTAGTAGGCGTTACTAACGACGGAAGACCGTTAGGACTTCCGGACGACGAGCTGTTGAAGGCGCTGGGGACGCTTCGGGAGGCGGCAAAGCGGGCGGGCGCCACGGCGTATATCCTGAGGGTGTCTGAGGGCGTCAGGGGAAAGGTGGCGGAGGTCTTGGTGAGGGTGTCCGTCCGGGAGGAGCCTCCGCCCACCGTGACCGTGGCGGCGTTGGGCAACGTGGACGCCGGTAAGTCCACGCTTGTGGGGGTTTTGACCACCGGGAGGCTGGACGACGGCAAGGGCCTCGCCAGGTCTTACGCGTCTCGGTACAAGCATGAGGTTTTGACAGGCCGCACCTCGGCGGTTTCGATGAGGCTTCTGGGCTTCAGCGGCGACTCTGTGGTTAACCACGGCCTGGTGGATCCGCTCGATGAGGCCGAGGTGTATAGGAGGTCTGACAAGCTGGTGCTCCTCGTCGACGTGGGGGGGCACGAGCGGTACTTGAGGACGGCGTTGAGGGGGCTTTTCAGCTCGCAGCCGGACTACGTTATGTTGGTGGCGGCGGCTAACTCGGGAGTTCAGAGGATGACGAAGGAGCATCTGGGCATAGCGGTGGCGTTGGGGATACCAGTCTTCGTCGTGGTCACGAGGATAGACATCGCGCCCCAGGAGGTGTTTCAGAGGACTGTAGACGAGGTGGTGAAGGTTTTGAAGATGCCGGGGGTCAGCAAGATACCATACGTCGTAAGGGACGTGGGCGACGTGGTTTTGGCGGCTAAAGCCATCTCCACGGGCCGCATCGCCCCGGTGTTTTTCGTCTCAAGCGTGACTGGCCACGGACTTGACCTGTTGCTCAAGTTCCTCTCTCTGCTGCCCAGGAGGAGGAAGTGGGACTACGGCGGCGATCTCCTCATGTATATCTCCGACATCTACCTTGTTAAGGGCGTCGGCGTAGTTGTCGGCGGGCTGGTGGAGAGAGGCGTCGTGAGAGTCGGCGACAGAGTCTGGGTGGGGCCGTATAGCGACGGCAAATGGGCCTCTGCCGTCGTGAAGTCCATCCACCTAAACAGAACGCCGGTGGAGACAGCCAGGGCCGGCAACTTCGTCACCATCGCGCTTGACAAGATAGAGAAGGTGGAGAAAGGCATGGCCTTGTCTAGGCGGCCGCTTGCGGGGGTTAGGGAGGTGGTGGCCGACGTGTTGGTGCTCAGACACCCGACGGTGATTAGGGCCGGGTTCTCCGGCGTTTTTCACTACAAAGCCATTAGGGCTAATGCGTATATAAAGGAGATAGACAGAGGAGAGCTCATGGTGGGAGACAGCGGCGTGGCGAAGATAGAACTGACGCGGCCTTGGCACATAGACGGAGGAGTCTTCATCTTCAGAAACGGCCCGACGAGGATATTCGGCAGAGTGATTAGGGCGGGGGATGGAGCTTCTTCTGCCTAAGCCGATTTGTAGCCTGGTCAACTGCGACGACTTGGAGAACCTCGACGTGGAGAGCGCGTTGACCGAGATGAGGAAAGAGCAGGAGGTGTTTAAGTTGCTTTCAGACGTCTACGCGTATAGGTATGACTTCAAGCGCATCTCGCCGTCTGTGATAAACGACTTCGAGTACTGCCCGAGACTTCTGTGGGTGCAGTACAAGCTCGGCCTCAAGCTCTTCGCAAAAGACTCGGCCGTGTCGCTGGTCCGCGGGAGGTTGTTGCACGAGCGGTATGAGAGGGCTGTCTCCGTTTTTGACAACGTCGTGACTGAGTACAAGGTGGAGATCGGCGATCTGGTTGGCGTAGTGGACGTGGTGATTAGGAGGGGGCGGGATTATATTCCAGTGGAAGTCAAGACGGGGCTGGCTTCTAGGGGGGCTCACAAGAAGCAGCTCCAGATCTACATCTACCTGATGAAGGCCCGCCACGGCTACTTGGTGTACAGGAATAGAGTGGAGCGGGTCGAGAGGGACGACGATGCGGTTAAACTTCTCGACGAGATAAGACGGATCTTAAACAGGAATACACTAGAAATCAATAAAGGATGCGAAAGATGCGTGTTTAAGGCTATCTGTAAAAACGTTCTTTAAAAGTCGAAAGAAATATTTATAAATCTGCCTATAGATTGGCATATGGTAGAAGAAATTCTATTATTATTATTTTTAATTACATTTTTTATATTTATAATAAATCTAATATTGAGGATACGTCTCTACAATAGAAGAGTGAACCTTGGCTCATTAATTCTCTACGAGTTTAAAGAGGCGCTGAGGGGAGGAGTGGGGTATATGCACTTCTCAATAGCCGCCGGCGTGGTTCTATCGGTGCTTCTGGCGGTCTCGGCCCCTCTACGGATCCTCGCGCTGGCGCTGTGGATTATTAGCCTGCCCATAATGGCCGGCCTGCTCATGGCAGCGGTTTATCGTATGGGCGTCTTTATCAGGAGCGGGCTTATACATAGGAGGTTAAAGGAGGACAGGGAGTTTATTAAAGAGTCTAACAAGATGCAGCTGGTCCTCCTCCTGATCATAGTAATGACTTTCCTAGACGTCTTCCTCTCGATATTAGTCCCCTGGCTGTCGCTGTCGGTTGGGATTGCTAGGAATGTGTTGCTGACGATGTTCTATGTAAAGCCTGCCGCAAACTTGTTTGTAAACCATGCCAGGGAGCTGTCAAGCTTCCGAACGCCGTTTAGATTAGAAGACGTTCTGGAGGGCAGGTTGAAGCCCGAAGAGATTAAGTTCGGTTACGGGAAGATGTCAGACGTAGACAAAGACGTTGTGCTTTCTTGCCAGTCGTGTGGTGAGATCGGCGCCTGCGACGCTGGCTGTCCGGCGGTGGCCGCCGGCCGCCTACTGTCGCCTAGAGTCGTCGTGCGTACCACAGCCCTCAACTCCAGCAACCCGGATTTCGAAGTGGCCGTTAAGCTGGAACACCATGTGTGGGCGTGTACAACGTGTGGGGCATGTGTGTACAGCTGCCCGGTGAAGGTGAACCACCTCGACGTTATCTACGGCGTGAGACGCGCCTTGGTAGCCCAGAGCAGGGTGGACAAGAAGGTAGCCGACGTCCTCATGTCGCTGTCTCAGTACAACAACACAATGTCTATGCCCAACGCAGGCAGACACGACTGGCTTAGAGAACTCGGCGTGACACACATAGCGGAGAACCCAGAGGCCGAATACCTCCTGTGGGTTGGTTGCATGGGCAGTTTCGACAGCAGATCCAGGGAGATAATCAAAGCGTTTGTAACAATTTTACAACGTGCAGGCATGCTGAACAAGGTGGCGATTTTGGGAGACGAGGAGACTTGTTGCGGCGACCCCGCCAGGCGCCTCGGCGAAGAGAGCAGATTCCAGGAAATAGTGCTAAACAACAAACAGATATTCGAGAAATACAACATAAGAAAAATAATAACAATATGTCCACATGGATACAACGTGTTTAAGAATGAATACTCTGAATTCGGCGTCAAGCTTGAGGTATACCACCACTCGCAGATAATACAGAAGCTGATAGAAGACGGCAAGATCTCAGTTAAAGACGGGAAAGAAGCCTTGTCGATTCACGACCCCTGTTACCTAGCACGCTACAACAAAGTGGTGGATGTCCAGAGAAAGATCGTCATTAAACTCGGCGAGGTCAAGGAGCCGCCTAGACGCGGCGAGAACACGTTCTGTTGCGGCGCCGGCGGTGCTAACTACTGGTACGACGTGCCCGAGGAGAAACGCATCAGCCACATACGCTTCGAGGAGCTAACAGCAACCGGCGCCTCCACCATAGTAACGCTCTGCCCCTTCTGCAACGCCATGCTCAGCGACGCGAAGAGGACCAAGGAGAGCGCGGTAGCGGTGAAGGACATAGCGGAGGTGGTGGCGGAGAAGCTGACATGACCATTCCCCACCGGCCTACTTAACGAATTGTTTATTAACACATGTGTTTAGATGGGCATGTCCATTAGAGTTGGCGTCGTCGGAGTCGGCAACTGCGCGTCTGCCCTCGTCCAGGGGGTTGAGATGTATAAACACAACCCGGAGCTGGAACCGATTGTCGCCTTTAAAGAAATAGGGAGGTACACCCCGCGCGACATAGTTTTTACTTCTGCGTTTGAAATCGACGCGAGGAAGGTGAGTCTGGACCTCTCAGAGGCGATCTTCCAGCCGCCGAACAACGCCACGGTGGTCTTCAAGCCGCCGAAGCTAGGCGTGACGGTGCGCCCGGGCCCGGTGCTCGACGGTGTGCCTGAGGGCGGGCTCGTGCCTAAGGTCGTCGAGGGCACCGTTGAGGAGGTGGTGAAGGAGCTCAACTCCACAAACACCGAGGTTCTCGTGAACTACCTCCCCACCGGCGCCAAGAAAGCCGCTGAGGCCTACGCAGAGGCCGCCCTAAGGGCGGGTGTAGCCTTTGTAAACGCGATGCCGGCCCCCATCGCCACAAGCGACTACTGGCAGAGGAGATTCGCCGAGAAGGAACTGCCGCTTCTCGGCGACGACACCCAGAACCAGATCGGGGCGACGGTTCTCCACAAGACGCTTATAAGGCTGTTGGCTCTGAGGGGGGTCAGGATTAAGCATACGTATCAGATAAACGTGGGAGGCACGCCGGACTTCGTAAACCTCATGTACAGACGTGGCGATAAGGAGAAGACGAAGACAGCCGCCGTCAAGATGATGGCCATGGGCCAGGAGTTCGACGCGTACATATCGCCCGTGGCGTATATACAGTTCCTAGGCGACAGGAAGATAGCGCATACGCTCATCGAGGCGGAGATATTTGGAGGTCTGTCGATAAGGATAGAGGCGACGCTCGACGTACACGACGCGTGGAACAGCGCCGCCGTGGTCACAGACTCCATCAGACTCGCGAAGCTTGCTCTTGACAGAGGAATAGGCGGACCGCTTATAAGCGCCTCGGCGTGGGGCTTCAAAAACCCGCCGGTCCACATGAGCCCCGATGAGGCCTACAGGGCTGTGCTTGAGTTCATCGAGGGGAGGCGCGATAGATGAGGGCGTATCAGAGGTTTAAACGTTGCATAGGCCAGGGTAACCTCTGGCTGTATGTGGTGAGCATACTCAACAAGCGAGGCCCTCTACACGGCTACGCCATAATCCAGGAGATTAGGAAATTCGGCTTTAACATAAGCACGGTCTATGGTTACGTGTTGCTTAAGAGGATGTTGGCGGACGGGGTTCTGGTGGAGGTTGAGGAGGGAGGCAGGAAGCTCTACACGGTGTCTGAAGCGGCCCGCGAAAACTTTAGGAAGGCGCTAGAGGAGTTGCAAAACCTGGTGAAGTTGCTGGCATGACCTGCGTGGTGCAGATAACAGGCGGGAAAGACGTGGGCAAGACGGCGCTGGCCGAGAGGATTATTAGCAACCTCAAGGAGAGGGGCTACACGGTTTCCGCAATTAAGGTCAGCCACCACGACCCGGAGCCGCCTACCAAAGACACGCGCCGCCTCAGGAAGGCCGGCGCAGATAGGGTCTTGTTCTACAACGGAGAGATCTACGTGCTTTACACCCGCGCCGTTTCATGTGGCGACATAGACGCGGACTACGTGATAGTAGAGGGCCTGCGCGACAGGAAGGTAGGCTACAAAATACACATAGGCCCAGACCCCCCGCCAGACGCAGACGTGGTATTAGCCGCGCCCGACGAAGAGG